>ULWF01065163.1_pt1 | contig 76287 bp, 48 predicted proteins | sample 1960081 | NCBI WGS metagenome assembly ULWF01 (sample SAMEA4835805, study PRJEB28245) | human gut metagenome | biome: gut microbiome; material: fecal sample | place: Denmark | collected 2008
ACTTCAAATGTTCCTGCTGTTGGATATCTGTATGTGGCTTCTGTTGGAGATATTTGTAATCCTCCTGCTTCTCCTAAGTATATTATCTTTACATTTCCATTTTCTTCGTCTTTTGCTAAGAATTTGTATTTTCCACTTACCATTATTTCAGCATTTATGTCGTTTAATTTTTCTATGTTTGTTACATCACAATCTTTCTTATTTTTATCTTTATTTAATTCTTCTAGGTAATTATTTAAATTTACTGTGCTATCTTTATTTTCTATTTCTTTTAATGGTATTTCAGATTTTACTAATTCCAGTCTTTCTTGTGCTGTTGATACATCTACTATTTCTTGGCCCTTTTTAGCTCTTGTTATTATTCCTGATTTTCCAAACAATAAAGATATACTTATTCCTGCTAATATTATTAGTACTATTATTGTAACTACTAAACTTATTAGTGTTATACCTCTTTTTTGTTTTAAATTTTTATTCATTTAGCTTTTTCCTTTCTCTTTATCTTGTTATCTTGTAAAAATTAAGGTTGGATTATATTATCATATCATCCAACCTTAATTTTTATGTTACATTATTTTTCTAACTTAAAGTCGTATGCATTTGCGTAACTTTCAGTTATTGATGCTTCAATATCTATTGCTTCTCCCGCTTTTGTTTCAGATACCATTACTGGTATTCTTCCTAGTTCATTTCCATTTTTGTCTAATAATATTATTTTTCCGAAAAATGATCCTTGGTCTGCTCCTGTATTATTTGTTATTCTTGCAGATAATGTTGTTTCATCACCTTTTTTAACAAAGTTTATATTTGTTATTGTGAATCCTGATTGGTCTTTTTCTTCTTTTAATTTTTCACTTGTATTTACTATTGTTCCATCAGCTTCTACTTTAGTGAATTCTCCTTGGTCTGCATTTTGTACTGTAGTATCTTTGCTACCTTTTCCTCTTGTTACTCCAAAGACTATTGCAATAATAATTATTGATATTAGAACTAATATTAATATCATTTTCTTTTCTTTCTTTTTCATTTGTTTTCCTCCTAAATAGTTTTTATATTATTTTTATTATACATTATAATTATTATTTTTTCAATCTATATATTGTAATGTCATACATTTTTAATATTTTTGTAATATTTTTGTAACATTTATTGTTTTTGTATTTTTACATACCCCTCTTTTGAATTAATACTATCTTTCAATTCTATATCTGTAAATACTTTTCCTGAATAATGCACTGGACTTCCTGTATGAGTTATATTATTCTCAGTTGATTCTTTTGTTATTGAATTACATCCTGTGTATCCTGAAACGTACCCTGAGCCTCCTCCGGCTCCTCCAGCTGGATTATCAGTACTTGTATATCCTCCATAATAGCCTCCTCCGGCACCAGCTCCTCCAGCATTTCCTTTTGTTATTGCATTTTGACCTATTCCAAATTTATATCCTGTAGTTTGTGTTGCATTATATGTATGATTTGATACTTCTGTGTTACTATATTTCCATATACTTCCTTTACCTGTTAGTCCTCCTCCTGACCCTCCAGAAGGTTTATTAAATCCACCTGTTACCGTTGCTCCTCCTGAGCCTCCTCCGGCTACTATTATTCTTGATTTTAAGCTTTCAAAATCATCCCAATTTCCTGCTACTAATCTTACATCTGTGGCACCTCCACCAGCACCACCTCCATCATCATTGTCTGAAGAACCTATTCCTGCTCCTCCTCCATTAAATGATGTGCTTGTTAGTTGATTTGCTTGTTTTACTCCATCTGCACCTTTCTTTCCTACATATATGTATAGTTTTTCTCCTTTTGTTAATTCTATTATTCCTGATGCATATCCTCCTAATCCATAATCACTTAAATATGTTCCTGCCCAGTTATTACATCCGCCTCTTGCTCCATAACATTCTATTTTATATTTTCCTGTTTCGGGCACTGTATATTCTTGATAATCTCCCGTATAATTAAAATTTGCTGTTAATCCGTTTTCTATTTTTTGGTAATCTTCATTATAGTATATTTTTATCCAAAAAACTCTCGCTTCTGTTGTCATTGCTCCTGGTGTTGGTCCATGATCTTCACACACTTTTATATAATATTGATTTGAGACTGATGTTGTATTTAATTCTATTGTTTCTATCTCATCTTCATTTATATCTTTTTTATAGCATGTTGTTAATCCTGTATTTTCAACACTTGTTTTTAAATTTTCGTCAAATATATTATTATTTTCATTAGTAGAACAAAGCCCTACTGTAAATGTATTTATACAATCTTTACTATTTGCTCCATAAAAAGTTCCTACTTCAATTTTATCTATTTTAGAAAAATCATATTTTTTTAATGATATCAGACCTCCATATCCATTTGCCCAAGGTGCTTCTAATAAATATCCATCATAACTAGAAAATGAATCTATAGCATCTCTTTTAGCAGAAACATCTGTAAAGAAATCTTCAAATCCTAATTCTTCTAAATCTTCTCCTGCATTAAATTTTATATTTTTTACATAAGCTCTTTTAACGTTTTCCTCATTTTCTTCTATCTTAGTAATATTTCCATTCTTTTCAACTTTATATTTATTTTTTGTCTCTTTAATTTCTACTATAAAATTTTCTTGAGAATCTTTGCTTACTGTCGATTCCTTATTTAATTTTTTTAGTTCATTTTCAAATTTTTCGGTTGTTATTATTTCTCCACTTTCCATTTCTTCTTCTATCAAAGTTGTATATGCTATTGATATTGATTCTTTTTCTAATGCAACTGTTGTATTTTTTCTTGCCTCTACTGCCTTTTTTATTATCCCATCTTCGCCCATAAGTATATTTACACTTGTTCCTGCTAATATAATTAGTATTATTATAGTTGCAATTAAACTTATTAACGTTATTCCATTTTGATTTTTTCTATCTATTAAAAACATATTTTATCCCCTCTTTTGTGTTTTTTATTATTTTCATTTATACCATATAAAAAGGTATTTATCAATAAAATTTAAAAGACATCTAAGATTTTTTATTATTTTAGATGTCTTCTAGAATTTATACTTTTTTTCTTTGCATATGGTAACATACTTTAGTCGTTATTGAATCTGGAGATATTTTGCTTAATATTCTTGCTATTTTTATTTTAATACCAGGAATAATTAAAAATTTTCCTTTAAGGGTTTGTTTTATCGCATATTCAGCAACATATTCACTTGATATTCCTTTTAATGCAAATTTTACATTTGCTACTTTATTAAAGTTTGTATTTACTGGTCCTGGACATAATACACTGATTTTTACATTTGATTTGTCTTTTTTTAATTCTTCTTGTATTGCTTGACTAAATCTTAACACATAATTCTTAGTTGCATAATATGTTGCCATTAGTGGTCCTGCCATAAAAGCTGCTATAGATGCTACATTTAGTATTTTTCCACTATCTCTTTCCACCATGTCTTTTAAAAATAATTTTGTTATTATATGAACTGCTTTTATATTTGTATCTATCATCTGCATTTCTGTGTTCATATTTGTGTTTATCATTTTTCCGCATAAGCCAAATCCTGCATTATTAATTAATAAATCTATATATTTGTATTTTTCTTTTATTTCATTATATAAGTTTATACATTCTTCTTCTTTGCTTAAGTCGGCTATATATATTTCAACTTTATTATTATTTTTTTCATTTAATTCTTTTTTTAGTTCTTCTAATTTTTCTTTATCTCTTGCTACTATAATTATGTCATAATTCAAATTGTTTAATGTTCGAGCCATGTCTCTTCCTATTCCAGAAGATGCTCCTGTAATTAATGCTATCATATTTTCACCTTTTTTATATATTATTTTGACGCATTAGGACATTCCCAATGCGTCATTTTTTATTGATTAAATATTTCGTCAAATTCTTCGCCATCGATTTTTTCTTTTTCAAGTAAAACTCCTGCTACAGCATGTAGTTTATCAATATGTGTTCTTAACAATTCTAAAGCAGTATTATATGCTTTATCAATTATTCTTTTTACTTCTTCATCAATAACACTTGCTGTTTCTTCTGAATATTCTTTAGCATGACCAAAGTCTCTTCCTAAGAATACTTCTTCTTGTCCAGAGCCTAACATTATAGCTCCAACTCTATCACTCATACCGTATTTTGTAACCATATTTCTTGCTATTTTTGTTGCTCTTTCTATATCGTTGCTTGCTCCTGTTGAAATATCGTTTAAAATTAATTGTTCTGCTACACGTCCCCCTAGTAATGACACAATTGTTTCTTCCATTTCAGATTTAGACATAAAGTTTTTGTCTTCTGTTGGACGATACATTGTATATCCTCCTGCCATTCCTCTAGGTACTATTGATATTTGATGAACTGGATCTTGTGTAGGTAAATATCTACTTACTACAGCATGACCTGCTTCATGATATGCTACTAATTTATTTTCTTTTTCACTTCTTACTCTTGTTCTTTTTTCTGGTCCCATTGTTACTTTTACCATTGCATCTTCAATTTCTTTCATGCCTATTTCTGGTAAATTTCTTCTTGCAGCAAGTAAAGCTGCTTCGTTTAATACGTTTTCTAGGTCTGCTCCTGCAAATCCTGATGTGTTTTTAGCAATTACTCTTAAGTCTACATCATCTGCTAATCTTTTCTTTCTACTGTGAACTTCTAGTATTTGTTCTCTTGCTTTTACGTCTGGTGCTCCTACTACTATTTGTCTATCAAATCTTCCTGCACGAAGTAATGCTTTATCTAGTACGTCTGGACGGTTTGTTGCAGCTAAAACTATAACTCCTTCATTTTCTGCAAATCCATCCATTTCAACCAATAATTGATTTAATGTTTGTTCTCTTTCATCATGTCCTCCACCAAGTCCTGCACCTCTTTGACGTCCTACTGCATCTATTTCATCTATGAATATAATACATGGTGCTTTTCTTTTTGCTTCTTCAAATAAATCTCTAACTCTTGATGCACCAACACCAACGAACATTTCTACGAAATCTGAACCACTTATAATAAAGAATGGTACTCCTGCTTCACCTGCTACTGCTTTTGCAAGTAATGTTTTACCTGTACCAGGTTGACCTACAAGTAATACTCCTTTTGGTATTCTTGCTCCCATTTCTGTGAATTTTCTAGGATTTTTTAAGAATTCTACTATTTCTTCTAATTCTTCTTTTTCTTCATCTACACCTGCAACATCTTTAAATGTTACTTTTGCTTTATCTTGTGGATTTATCATTTTTGCTCTATTTTTTCCAAATGTCATTGTTTTATTTCCACCATTTTGGTTTCCACTCATTAGGAAGAACCAGAAGACAATAAATATAGCTAATATTCCAATTGGTGTAAGTAAACTTAATCCCATCATTAATATAGATTCAGACTTTTCTGTTACTTTTACACTCTCTGTTTTCATTGATTCTTGTAAATTATCCATTAAACTTTCAATACTTGGTATATTTACTTCTTTTGGTGTATTATCGTTTTTTAATGTTACTTCTGCACTTGTTCCTTTAGAGTCTATTTCTATTTCTTTTACTTCTCCTGCTTCTATTTTAGCAACTAATTCAGAATATGCTAATTTATTGTTAGAATTATCTAATATTGATGTCACTACAACAATAAATATTACTAAAATAATTAGCCACATTGCTAATGTTTTTATACTATTTTTCAATTTGTTTTTCCTCCTTTTGGATATAAGTTATAATTTCACTTTTCCTGAAATATAACATATGAATATTTTATTTGCAAGTGTTTTTCATAAAGTTTTTTTGCTTCAATCCTTCTATTTTCAAGGTTTTCTTACGGAACTTTATAATTTAACTACATAATTTTTTTGAAAAAAATTTTTCCTTTATTTACAACAATTTTTATGTTTTTATTTGGTGTTAAAAATTTATTTCCAATATTATTTTCGCATAATTTTACAATGTCTGAAATATGTATTTTTCCAATGTTTTGGTGATTTTTTAAAAGTCTATTAATAGTATATAGCACAAGCCTATTTTTTATTACTAATTCTTCTTCGTTAAACTTTCTCAAATCTAATATTATTTCTTCTTTGCCTTCTAATGCTTTATTCCCTAGCTTTTCTTCTATTAATATTTTATTATATTCCATTTTAGTTTGATTTTGTATATACTCGTTTTCATTATAAGCAAGTTCTGACAGTCTATTTAACGTTACTATTATATTTGGATTAAACTTTTCTTGTATAAAAGGTATTAATTCATTTCTTATTTTATTTCTGGTATAAATATTTTCTTTATTAGTTTTATCTTGTCTTGGATCTAATTGTTCTTTACTACAATATTCTTCAATTTCGTTTCTTTCACATTTTATTAAAGGTCTTATATATTTATTTTCTCTTTTTATTTCTATTCCTTTTAATCCTGCTGTTCCACTTCCCCTAATTATATTCATAAGAACTGTTTCTGCATTGTCATTTGCATTATGTGCAGTTGCTATTTTGCTAGCTTTAGTTTTTTCTAATACTTCTTCAAAAAATGAATATCTAAGTTTTCTTCCAGCTTCTTCAGTTCCTATCTTCTGTTTTTTTGCAAGTTCTTCTACTTTTTCTTTTTTTATATAACAAGGTATTTCTCTGTTTTCACAAAATTTTTGTACAAACTCTGTTTCTTCATCTGCTTCTTTTCTTATTCCGTGATTTATATGTGCTACTACTATTTTGCAATCTATTTTTCTATTTTTATTTAAATTATATAGTGAATTTAATAAAGCCATAGAGTCTGGTCCTCCAGACACTCCTATGACTATAGTATTTCCTTTTTCTATTAATTCATACTTTTTGATTGTATTTAGTACTTTATCTTCTAACATTTTTACCTCTTATTGTGGCAAAAGGGTCACCCCTTTTTACCACTTTTTACTCTCTATATTTTTCTATATTAGCAAATTTTGTGTAATTTCCAAGCCATAATAGCTCTACTGTTCCAGTTGAACCAGAACGATGTTTTGCAAGTATTACTTCTGCTATATTTTTCTTTTCACTATCTTCGTTATAATAATCATCTCTATATAAAAACATAACAATATCAGCATCTTGTTCTATAGCTCCAGACTCACGAAGGTCAGATAGCATAGGTCTATGGTCTGGACGTTGTTCAGGTGCTCTAGATAGCTGTGATAAAGCTATTACAGGTACATTTATTTCTTTTGCTAATATTTTTAATGAACGACTTATCTCTGAAATTTCCTGTTCACGAGAAGAACCTCTTTTTCCACTTCCTTGTACTAATTGTAGATAGTCAATAACTACTAATCCTATATTTTGTTCTAACTTTAGCTTTCTACATTTAGCACGTATCTCCATAATAGAAATGCCCGGCGTATCATCTATAAATATTTTTGATTCTGAAAGAGTTCCAGATGCTTCTGCAAGTTTTCCCCAATCATCATCATCTATTTTTCCTGTTCTTACCTTGTTACTATCTACCATTGCTTCACTACATAAAATACGATTTACCATCTGCTCTTTTGACATTTCTAAGCTAAATATTGCAACTGGTGTATTACCTCTAGTTGCAGCATATGATGCTATATTTAATGCAAAAGCAGATTTTCCCATAGCTGGTCTTGCAGCAACTAATATTAGGTCTGAATTATGAAGTCCTGCTGTTTTATAGTCCAAATCTGCAAAACCTGTAGGTACCCCTGTTATGTGTTGTTTTTGATTATACAATTGCTCTAATTGTGTGAATGTATCTACAAGTACATCTTTTATAGATGCATATCCCTTTTGATTTCTAGATTGTATTGTATCAAATATTCTCTTTTCTGCTTGGTCCATTAACATGTCTACTTCTTGAGTCTCATCATAACCTAATTTTATAATATCATTTGCTGTTTTTATTAAATTTCTAAGTAATGATTTTTCTTCTACTATTTTTATGTATTTTTCGACATTAGCAGTTGTTGGTACTTTATCTGGTAATTCTGCTAAATATTCTAGTCCTCCTACTGCTTCTAACTTTCCAAGAGATGAAAGTTCTGATTTTAGTGTAATAATATCTACTGGCTCTGCACGATTATATAAATTTAATATTGCACCATATATTGTTTTATTATCTTCTCTATAAAAATCTTCTTCTTTTAGTACTTCTATTGCAGATATAATTGCATCTTTGTCTGTAAGCATACTTCCTATAACTGCTTGTTCAGCTTCAGTATCATGTGGTGGCACTTTTCCTACTTCCATAAAATCTCTCCCTTTTTGCTAAACTAATAGGGACGGGCCGTTTTAGTTTAGCAAATATTGCTTTAATTTTTTATTATTTTTTATTTATTACTTTATTTTATTTTTTATTATTTTGTTTTTTATATTAACTAAACTAAAACGGCCCGTCCCTATTAGTTTAGTCAGCAATAATTTGGACTTTTAGTTTTCCTATAACTCCTTCATATAGTTTTATTTCTACAGTTAGTATTCCTAAGTTTTTTATTGTTTCTGCTAATATTATTTTTTTCTTATCTACTTCTATTTGATATTGTTTTTTTAAATTTTCGGCTATTTCTTTAGATGTAACTCCTCCAAATATTTTTCCGTTTTCTCCTGCTTTTACTTTTATTACTAATGCTAAATCTTTTATTTTATTTGCTAACTTTGTAGCTTCTTCTTTTTCTACATCTTTTCTATATTGATTTGATTCTTGCTTTGCTTTTAAATTTCCTAAGTTTCCTGCATTTGCTTCTACTGCTAATTTTTTAGGAAATAAATAATTTCTAGCATAACCATCATTTGCATTTATTATCTGTTCTTTTTTTCCTACACCTTTAATATCTTGTAATAATATAACTTTCATTTTATTTACCTCCTTAAGTAGTATGATTATATCACAATTTTACAGTAATAGGAATAGTTTTATCAACTTTTTAAAGTGTTTTTTTTATTTAACTAAATATAAAAGAATTACCCCAAAAGTACCTGGTACTTCTGGGGTAATTTAAAATTTAAAAATTATTTATTTAATGTTTTTTTAAATATGTTTCTTGTTAAATCACTTATAACTGGTAATTCATAATCTTCTTCTTTGTAAGCTTTTACCATACCAATTATTAATAATACAGACATAAGTATACTAATTATACTTCCAATAAATCCTACATATGGGATATATCTTAATACTATTGATACTATAAGTCCACCTGCTGAAATTACTATTGATTGACAAGCATTGAATTTTGTTCTGTCGTCATTATCTTTAAGTGCTAATAATACAACTAGCCCTCCAACCCATCCAAATAGGTATGCAAGTAGTCCTCTTATTTTTTGCTCCATTTTTTTCTCCTCCTTTTATTTAATATATATTAATATTACATATATAATATTATTTAAACATATAATTTGTGTTTTGTCCACTTAATTTGCTATTTCGCTAAAATATTCATTTATTCTTATTATTAGTTCTTGTTTTACTTCTTCTATTGTCATTCCTTCTACTTGAGCTCCTGCAAGAGTTATATGTCCTCCACCTCCAAGTTTTTCTAAGATTAGTTGGACATTTATATCTCCTATCGAACGACCACTTATGCATATTTTATTTCCTAGGTTTCCTATAACAAATGACGCTGTAATATCACTTATTGTTAATAGTTCGTCTGCCGCTTTAGCACATATAACATTGCTGTTACTATCTGCTTTATCATATACAGATATTCCTATTGTATCATTTGTTATTTCTGCATTAGCTACTATTTCTGATATTTTGTTGTATGTTTCTAAATCACTTTGGAACCATTTTTTTACTTTTATTATATCTACTCCACATTTTCTTAAATATGCAGCTGCTTCAAATGTTCTTACTCCTGTTTTAAATGTAAAGTTTTTTGTGTCCATCATAATTCCTGCATACAATCCTTCTGTTTCTAATTGTGTTAAATTAATTTCATTTTCTGAATATTCTAATAGTTCAGTTACTAGTTCACAGGCAGATGATGCATATACTTCATGGAATGTAAGTATAGAATTTTCTATAAAGTCTGTGCTTCTTCTATGATGATCTATAACAACAATTTTATTTGTTTTTTCTAATAATTCTGGTACTTCAACATATGTTGTTTTATGTGTATCTACTACTACTAGTAAAGTTTCCTTTGTTATTATATTTATTGCTTTTTCTTTGTTTATAATTATATCTTTATATTCTTCTTCACTTTTGGCTGCTTCTATAAAATTGTCTACACTAAATCCTGATGTATTATTTACTACATAAGCTTGTCTTCCTATTGTTTTTGCTAATCTATAAATACCAAAACATGAACCCATAGCGTCTATATCACTGTTTGTATGTCCCATTACAATTACTTGGTCTGCTTCTTGCATTAATTCTTCTAAAGCGTGTGCCACAATTCTTGCTTTTACTTTTGTTCTTTTTTCTAATTCTTGAGTTCTTCCTCCAAAGAATGTATATTTTCCGTCTTTTCTAAGAACTGCTTGGTCTCCACCTCTACCTAATGCAATGTCTATAGTAGCTTGTGCTGATTTATATTTTTCGTAATTTGAATCTCCTTCAGTTGATATTGCAATACTTAATGTTGATTGTATTTTTCCTGGTATTGAAATTTCTTTTATTTTGTCTAATATATTGAATTTTTCCTCTTCTAACTTTTCAATATATTTTTGCTCTAATATAATAATAAATGTATCTCTTTCAGATTTTATTATTAATCCTTCAAATTCTGTTGCCCAGTCATATAAGTTTTTTTCTATTTGTGCAATTAACCCTGGTCTATCTTCGTCTGAAACCCTTTGCATTATTTCATCATAATTGTCTATCATAATGATTCCAACACATAATTTAGAATCTTTATATTTTTTTTCTAATTCTACGTCTTTTGTTTCATCTATAAAGTAAAGGGTTGTCATATATTCGGTTTCTTTTTTCTTATCCTTTTCTTTAGATTTAACATATTCTCCTAATATTTTATAATTTTTGTCTCCTATTTTTATTTGCTTATATATTAGTTCTTTTAGTTCTCTTTTATTTTCTTCGCTACTATTTTCTATTTCTAGTTTTATTTCTTTTACTATGTTATTTAAATAATTGTTTATATCAATGTTTGCAAATTCATGTATAAATTTTGAACTTTTCCAAATGATATTTCCATTTGTTTCTATTATTACTAATGGGAAAGGTGAATTAATTAGAGTACTTTTCGCAGCATTATCTACTGTCAAAGTTAAATCTTTAATATGTTCTGATAGTTCAGCTTTTCTTCTATTGTTTGTCCAGTATGCATACATAATTACTAAAACATATAAAATTATTGATGGTGTAATAAAGTTAATTTCATAACAGCATAATGCAATTAATAAAACAGCTATAATAACTAAATATATTTTTGTTTTTGATACTAACTTATTAAATAATTTTCTATTTGTATTATTAGGCATAAATATCTCCCTTTTTTATTTGAATACTTTATCTATTTTACTATTTTTACCCTATTTTGTCAAATTTAACGCCTTTTATTTCCTTATTCTTTCCATTATTTTCCTGCATTTTTCAAAAACTTCTTTTTCATCTTTTTTTATTTTTCTACTTTCCATTAGTATGTTTCCGTTTATTATTGTTGTTTCTACATTTGTTCCTTTTGCATTATATACTATGTCTGAGACTATATCATTTACAGGATTTGTTACCACATCATTTAAATTCAATATTATTATATCTGCTATTTTTCCCTCTCGTAAACTTCCTATTTTATCTTCTAAATTTAGAGCTTTTGCGCCATTTATTGTAGCCATCTTTAAAACTTCATACGCTGGCATACTTACTGCATTTTCTTGTATTCCTTTTTGAAGTAAAGCTGTAAACTTCATTGTTTCGAATAAGTCTAAATTACTTCCACTTCCTTGTCCATCTGTACCTAATGAAACATTAATATTATTTTCTATCATTTCATTTATATTTGCAATTCCACATCCTAATTTTAAGTTACTTACTGGGCAATGAGAAACACTTATATTTAATTTTGAAAGTCTTTTTATCTCTTCTTTAGACAATTTTACGCAATGAGCTAGAATTGATTTTACTCCTATAAATTCTTTTTCTAATATATCTATTGGATTTTCTTTATATATATTTTTTATATCTTCTACTTCTTTTTTATTTTCACAGAAATGCATGTGTACTAAAAGTTCTTTTTCTTTTGCAAATTCAATACACTTTTCCACATATTGTAGATTTGTTGTGTATAATCCATGTATTCCTGCATTAAAAGTAATTAATTCATTCTTATTTCTATATTTTTCTAGTAATTCATCTAATTCTTTTAGTCTTTGTATTCCATCTTCTTCATTCATGTTCATTAATGTTCTAGTTGTCTGTAATCTTATTCCTGTATCTATTGCTGCATTTATAATATCATCTGTCATAAAATACATATCATTTATAGTTGTACATCCGGTCTTTATCATTTCTATAAAAGATAGTTTTGAACCATAATATATGTCACTTTCTGTTAATTTATCTTCCATTGGCCATATTTTCTTTTCTAACCAATCTTGTAAATTATAGCCATCTAATGTTTCTCTGAATATGCTCATTGGAACATGACTATGTGTATTTATTAGCCCTGGCATAACTATTTTTCCTGTTGCATCTATTACTTTTTCTTCACTATCAGATTCTATATTTTTAGCAATTTGGGTAATTTTATTATCCGTTATTTCTATGTCTACATTTTTTTCTATTTTTTCTCTTTCTTCATTCATTGAAATAAGCGTAGCATTTTTTATTAATATTTTCATATGGCTCTCCTTTTATTTATTAGTATCCATTTTTTCTTGTATTTTATTTAGATATTTTTATAACATTCTCTTTGCATTTTTATAAATTGTTTATTTCAGTTTTAGATAAACCTGTAATTGATAGGATATTTTCTATATCCATTCCTTTATTTTTCATTTTTTTAGCTATTTCCATTTTTTCTTTTTTTCTTCCGCTTTTGCATTCCGTTTTTGCATTCCGTTTTTCCATTCCGTTTTTCCATTCCGTCTTCTTAAACCTTCTTTTTGTGCATAGTTTAATCTAGAATTTTCCTCTAATTGTGCAGACAACCTATATTCATAAAGTTCCCTTACTTCTTCATTTGCTAATAATTCTTCTAACTCTTCTACTGCTTCTTTTATTATTTTATCTTTTTCTTTAGCCATTTCAATCAACTCCCCCTTTCCATCGATTAAGGCTAACCAACACTCTAATTTATTTGCTAATCTTGGTTTTTCTTTTCTGAACTTTGGTAATTCTATAAAATAATATGTTATATCTTTTATTATTTCGTACTCTCTATGCTTGTCTGCTACTGTTACAGTTTTTGTACAATACTCTGGCAATTCTAACATATTATAATTTAAAATATTTATTAATATAACAGGTTTTAGTGTAATATAATCTTCATTTTTTGCCATTTGCTCTGCTATCAATTTACCACCATAAAATTCGCTTCTTTTATCCATATTTTTGTTATCTCGTAATTGCATCTCAATGTCTATTATTTTGCTTTTATTTATTGTAGCTTTTATATCTATCCTTCCTGCTTTTTCTTCTTTTGTAAGCTTAATTAGGCTTACTTCTCCGTATGATTTCTATTTTATCAATTTTCTCCTTTAATAAAGCTTCTAGGAAGCTTTTTAAATATTTTTCGTTGCCTTTTTTAGTAAAAAAAGCCTTAAATACAATATCATTTTTTAAATTAAGTTCCATCTATTACTTCCTTTCTAATATTAGCATGCATGTCAAAAAAGCACAATACATATATAATAAAAATTTGTTTTTCTTACTTAATTCAAAAAAGCTTTTTTTACCTCCTTTTCTTAAATTTTTATAATACATTACCATATTTATATTTTTGGGAAATATTAGATTTAAAAATGATTTCACAAAATATTTGAATTAACTTGTTTGATTTTTATTTAAATTAAAATTGAATTAAATAAGATAGAAATATTATATCATTTTTTTCGATTTTGTAAATAGTTTTATGTAAATATAATAACATTTAAAAAGTAGTTTAAGAAAATTTTTCTTAAACTACTTTTTGCTTATTATTCTTCACTAGCTGTTTGTTCTTCAGTATTTTCTACTGTTTCCTCGCTTACTTCATCTTGTTCTGTGCTAATGTGTGTATTTCTATATCTTGCAAGACCTGTTCCTGCTGGGATTAATTTACCAATGATAACATTTTCTTTTAATCCTATTAATTCATCAACCTTACCTTTAATAGCTGCTTCTGTTAATACTCTTGTTGTCTCTTGGAAAGATGCTGCAGATAAGAAACTATCTGTTGCAAGTGATGCTTTTGTAATACCAAGAAGTACACGTTTTCCTGTTGCAGGACGTTTTCCTTCTTCTATTGCTTTTTTGTTTATGTCTTCAAATTCATACATATCAACTAATGAACCTGCAAACATTGGTGTTTCTCCATTATCTTCAACTCTTACTTTCTTAAGCATTTGTCTACCAATAACTTCAATATGTTTATCATTGATATCAACACCTTGATTTCTATATACTTTTTGTACTTCTTGTACTAAGTAATTATATACTCCTTCTGGTCCTTTTATTAATAATAATTCATTTGGATTTATAGATCCTTCTGTTAAAGGCTGTCCTGCTACTACTTCGTCACCATCTTTTACTCTTAGTTTAGATCCAAATGGTATAACATATGCTTTACTATCATCTTTAGAAGTAACATTAACTGTTTTTCTCTTCTTATCTTCTGATATTTTAACAGTTCCGTCAATTTCAGAAATAATTGCAAGTCCCTTTGGTTTTCTAGCTTCAAATAACTCTTCAACCCTTGGAAGACCTTGAGTAATATCGGCAACACCAGCAACACCACCAGAGTGAATAGTTCTCATTGTAAGCTGTGTACCAGGCTCACCAATTGATTGTGCTGCAATAATTCCGATAGCTTCACCAATATTAACTTCTTCATGTGTAGATAATCCCATTCCATAACATTTTGAACATACTCCGTTTTTTGTTCTACATCCAAATACGCTACGTACTTTAACCGTTTCAATTCCTGCATCAACTATTGCATCTGCAATTTTTTCATTAATCATTGTGTTTGTATCTACTATAAGCTCTTTAGTTTCTGGATTTACTATATTCTCTAATGGATAACGTCCAATTAATCTTTCTTGTAAGCTTTCTATAACTTGATTTCCATCTTTAATTGCTGTTAATTCAATTCCATCATGTGTTCCGCAATCATGTTCTCTAACAATAATATCTTGAGAAACATCAACTAATCTTCTTGTTAAGTATCCAGAGTCAGCTGTTCTTAAAGCTGTATCAGATAAACCTTTACGAGCACCATGAGCAGAGATAAAGTATTCTAGAGCATCTAGACCCTCTCTGAATGATGATTTAATTGGTATTTCAACTGTTTTACCAGTAGTACTTGCCATAAGTCCACGCATACCTGCAATTTGTTTTAATTGGTCTAAGTTACCACGGGCACCAGAGTCAGACATCATAAACATTGGGTTTAATTGTGTAAATGTATCTTTCATTGCATTTTTTACATCATCTGTTGCTTTTTCCCAAATTTTAATTACTGATTGATATCTTTCTTCTTCTGTTATTAAACCACGTTTATATTTCTTTAATATATTATCAACGTCAGCTTGTGCTTGTGCTAAAATTTCTTTTTTAGCTTCTGGTACTTTAACGTCTTCGATTGAAACTGTAATACCACCTGTTGTTGAATATTTGAAACCTGTCGATTTAATGTAGTCTAATAATTCTGCTGAACGGCTTAATCCATATTGATTTATACTCTTTTCAACTATTTTTCCTAATTTCTTTTTATTTACAACAAAGTTGATTTCTGGTTCAAATTCGTTTTCTGGATTTGTTCTATCTACAAATCCTAAGTCTTGTGGAATTCCTTTATTGTAGATTATTCTACCAACTGTAGTTTCTACTTTTTTATGTCTTTCATTTCCTTCTTCATCTACTTTTACCATACGAACAAATACTTTTGCATGCATTCCAACTTCTTTGTTTTCATATGCAATTATTGCTTCTTCTGGTGATGAGAAGTAATTTCCTTCACCTTTTTCACCTTGAACTTCCATTGTTAAGTAGTAACTTCCTAAAATCATATCTTGTGTAGGTATTGTTACTGGTTTACCATCTTGTGGTTTTAATAAGTTATTTACAGATAACATTAAGTATCTTGCTTCTGCTTGAGCTTCTGGTGATAATGGAACGTGAATTGCCATTTGGTCACCATCGAAATCAGCATTGAAAGCTGTACATACTAATGGGTGTAATTTTATAGCTCTACCTTCTACTAAAACTGGTTCAAATGCTTGAATACCAAGTCTATGAAGTGTAGGAGCACGGTTTAACATTACTGGATGGTCTTTAATTACATCTTCTAATATATCCCATACTTCTGGACGTAATCTTTCTACCATTCTCTTTGCATTTTTAATGTTGTGTGCTATTCCTCTTCCTACTAATTCTTTCATAACAAATGGTTTGAATAATTCTACTGCCATTTCTTTTGGAAGACCACATTGATATAATTTAAGTTCTGGTCCTACAACGATAACTGAACGTCCTGAATAGTCAACACGTTTTCCAAGTAAGTTTTGACGGAAACGTCCTTGTTTTCCTTTAAGCATATCTGATAATGATTTTAAAGGTCTATTTCCAGCACCTGTTACAGGTCTACCTCTTCTTGAGTTATCTATTAATGCATCTACTGATTCTTGTAGCATTCTTTTTTCGTTTCTTTTAATAATTTCTGGTGCTCCAAGTTCAATTAATCTTTTTAAACGATTATTTCTGTTTATTACTCTTCTATATAAATCGTTTAAGTCAGATGTTGCAAATCTACCACCGTCTAATTGAACCATTGGTCTTAATTCTGGTGGAATAACTGGAACAACATTCATTATCATCCATTCTGGTCTATTTCCAGATAATCTAAAAGATTCTACTGTATCTAATCTTTTAATTAATTTTGCCTTTTTTTGTTCACTTGCGCTTTCTAATTCTTTCTTTAATTTTTCTGATAATTTTTCTACATCTATCTCTTTTAATAATTTTTCTAGAGCTTCTGCTCCCATCTCTGCTTTAAAGCTACCATAACCGTATTTTTCTACTGCATCATGATATTCTTTTTCTGTTAATACTTGACACTTCATTAATCCTGAAGTTCCTTTATCTGTAACTATATAAGATGCAAAATAAACTATTTTTTCCAAATTTCTTGGAGAGATATCAAGCATTAATGCTATTCTTGATGGAATACCTTTAAAATACCAAATATGTGCTACTGGAGCTGCAAGTTCGATATGTCCCATTCTTTCACGTCTTACTTTTGATTTTGTAACTTCTACACCACAACGATCACAAACTATACCTTTGTAACGTACTCTTTTATATTTACCACAATGACATTCCCAGTCTTTTGTTGGTCCAAATATTCTTTCGCAAAATAGTCCATCTTTTTCTGGTTTTAAAGTTCTATAGTTAATAGTCTCTGGTTTTTTTACTTCTCCCTTTGACCATTCTCTAATTTGTTCATCTGATGCTAATCCTATTTTAATTTTATCAAATACTTCTAATTCATCCACTTTTTAATTAGCCCCCTATTTATTAATTTCTTGGGTAATTTTAAAATAGATTTCAAGTTCTATCCACTGCTGGTGCAAATTTTATTGTCGCCTTTTATCTTTTTAAAATTTATTCAGTTATTTTTCTCAATTAGGAACTGTACCTAATTGCTACTTTTTCCCAATTGGGGATAAATCCCCAATTGGAATTTTTTTAGTTTTCTTCGTCAAAATCATCTGTATCAAATAATTCTTCATCATCTAATCCAGCAAATAATTCATCTGATTCATCTGTATCTAGTAGCATTGCTTCTGCATCTTCGTCTGCTTCTATATAGCTATCTTCTAATTCTGCTTCATCTACTACATTTTCTCCAACTTTAGCTTCTTCGTAATCTATTCCTTCATCTATATGTTCTTTTAGTTCTAATTCTTCATCATTTTCTGAGTATAATTTAATGTCTAGTCCTAAAGATTGAAGTTCTTTTATTAATACTTTAAAGCTTTCTGGAACTCCTGGCTCAGGAACATTTTCACCTTTAACAATTGCTTCGTATGTTTTAACACGTCCAACAACGTCATCTGATTTAACTGTTAACATTTCTTGTAATGTGTAAGCAGCACCATATGCCTCTAATGCCCAAACTTCCATTTCACCAAAACGTTGTCCACCAAATTGTGCTTTACCACCTAAAGGTTGTTGTGTAACTAATGAGTATGGTCCAGTTGAACGAGCATGTATTTTATCATCTACTAAGTGATGTAATTTTAACATATACATTACACCAACTGTAATTGGGTTATCAAATTTTTCACCTGTACGTCCATCATAAACTATTGCTTTTCCATCTTCACGAAGTCCTGCTTCTTTTAATAATTCTTTAATTTCTTCGTCTGATGCACCATCAAATACTGGTGTTGCTACTTTCCATCCTAAAGCTTTAGCTGCCATACCTAAGTGAACTTCTAGAACTTGACCTAAGTTCATACGAGATGGAATACCTTGTGGATTTAATACTATATCTACTGGTGTACCATCTTCTAAGAATGGCATATCTTCTACTGGAAGTATTCTTGAAATAACACCTTTGTTACCATGACGTCCGGCCATTTTATCACCAACAGAGATTTTTCTCTTTGTTGCAATATAACAACGAATTACTTGGTTAACACCAGGTCCTAATTCATCTGAATTATCTCTAGTAAAGATTTTTACATCTACTATTGTTCCAGCTTCACCATGTGGAACTCTTAAAGATGTATCTCTAACTTCTCTTGCTTTTTCTCCAAATATTGCACGAAGTAATCTTTCTTCTGCTGTAAGTTCTGTTTCTCCTTTTGGAGTAACTTTACCTACTAATATATCTCCTGGTCTTACTTCTGCACCTATTCTTATAATTCCGTTTTCATCTAGGTCTTTTAAAGTATCATCTCCGACATTTGGAATATCACGAGTAATTTCTTCTGGACCTAACTTTGTGTCACGGCATTCGCAATCATATTCTTCAATATGTATTGATGTATAAACATCTTCTTTAACTAATCTTTCGCTAATTAATACAGCGTCTTCGTAGTTGTAACCTTCCCAAGTTGTGAAAGCTATTAAAACGTTTCTTCCTAAAGCCATTTCTCCATCTTTTGTAGATGGTCCATCTGCTAAGATGTCTCCTGCCTTAACTTTTTCTCCTCTTGTTACAACTGGTCTTTGGTTAATACATGTACCACCATTTGTTCTTTTGAATTTACGTAGCTTGTATGTATCTATATCACCTTTTTTATTTCTAACTTGTACTTCATCAGCTGTTACTTTTTCTACTACACCTTCATTTTTAGCTGTTACAGTTATTCCAGAGTCTTTTGCAGCTCTATATTCGATTCCTGTTCCAACTATTGGAGATTCTGGCATTAAAAGTGGAACTGCTTGACGTTGCATGTTAGATCCCATAAGTGAACGTTTAACGTCATCATGCTCTAAGAATGGTATCATTGCTGCTGCAACAGATACTAATTGCTTTGGAGAAACATCTACATAGTCAACTTGACTTGCATCAACTTCTGTAATTTCTTCTTTATGACGTACACGAATTCTCTTATTTTCGAATTTTCCATCTTTGTCTAATGGTTCTGATGCTTGAGCTATAATATATTTATCTTCTTCATCAGCTGGCATGTATTCTACATTATCTGTAACTTTTCCATCAATTACTTTTCTATATGGTGTTTCTATAAATCCATATTCATTTATAACTGCAAAAGATGATAATGCAGAAATAAGTCCAATGTTTGGTCCTTCTGGAGATTCTACTGGGCAAAGTCTTCCATAGTGAGTATAGTGAATATCACGTACTTCGAATCCTGCTCTCTCACGAGAAAGTCCACCAGGTCCTAATGCTGAAATTCTTCTTTTATGTGTAAGCTCTGATAATGGGTTTGTTTGATCCATAAATTGTGATAATTGAGAACTTCCAAAGAATTCTCTAATAGATGATGTAATAGGTTTTGTATTAATTAATGTCTGTGGTGTTACAACATCTAGGTCTTGAATTGTCATTCTTTCACGTACAACTCTTTCAAGTCTTGTTAAACCAATTCTAAATTGATTTTGTAATAATTCACCAACACATCTAATACGTCTATTTCCTAAATGATCTATATCATCTATGTTTCCTATACCATGATCTAAATTAAATAAATAATTTATAGAAGCTATGATGTCTTCTGTTGTTACATGCTTTGGAATTAATTCTTCTTTTCTTTCTTTTAATACTTTGTGTAAATCTTTTTTGTCAGTTGTATCTAATATTGATTTTAATACTCCATAATTTACTTCTTCTTTAAAATGTAAATCTGAAATATCAACATCTGTTACAAAGCTATGAATATTTACTGTTCCATTACCTATAATTCTTGCTTTGTTTTCGCCAACTTTAATATCTACAATATTTAAACCTGTGTTTTGTATATCTTCTGCTACTTCTTTTGAAATAACACTATCTTTTTCTACTAATACTTCTCCTGTTGATGGATCTATAATATCTTCAAATGCTACTTTTCCTGTAATTCTTGTAGCTAAATTCAATTTTTTGTTATATTTATAACGACCTACTTTTGCTAAGTCATATCTTCTTTCATCAAAGAATAATCCATTAAATAAACTTCTTGCAGCTTCAACAGTTGGAAGTTCACCTGGTCTTAATTTTTTGTATATTTCAATTAAAGCTTCGTCTTGAGTTTTAATTGTATCTTTTTGAATTGTTGCCATTAATTTTGGTTCTTCACCAAATAAAGATATCATCTCTTCATCTGTAGTTAATCCAATAGCTCTTAATAAACAAGTTACAGGTATTTTTCTTGTTCTATCTACTCTTGCCCAGAATACATCGTTTCCATCTGTTTCATATTCAATCCAAGCACCACGAATTGGCATAACAGTTGATGTAAATATCTTTTTACCTGTTTTGTCAAATTCTGAAGCATAGTAACATCCTGGTGAACGTACTAACTGACTAACAACAACTCTTTCGGCACCATTTATAATAAATGTTCCGCTATCTGTCATTACTGGGAAATCTCCTAAATAGATTTCTTGTTCTTTAATTTCACCTGTTTCACGGTTAATTAAACGAACTTTTACGTGTAGTCTTGTTGAATATGTTGCATCTCTTTCTTTTGCTTCTTCAACAGTATATTTAGTTTTGTCTTCCATGTAATAATCGAAAAATTCAAGAACTAAATTTCCTGAGTAGTCTACGATTGGAGAAATATCTTTTAATACTTCACCTAATCCTTCTTCAATAAACCAATCGTAAGAATCTTTTTGAACCTTAATAAGGTTAGGCATTTCTATGAAATCGCCAATTTTTGCAAACGTTTTACGTGTGCATTTTTCATGTTTGATATCTTTTACCAAAACAAATCACCCCTATATTGAATTTAAAGCAGACTTAAATTTTAGCATTTATGAAATTAAATATTTTACACAAATGCACTTTTGTGAATTAAATTTTATTTAATAAATAGAAAAGTCCTTCTTGTTTTTTATTTTGCTTTTCAGAAATTCTTCTTTCCTGCTTACTTAAAGTTAAACTCCCGTAAATAAAATAAAATCAATTCCTCTTTTCTATAAAGTTAACTAAAAATTTTGTAAAGTACTTTTAGGCAATAAAAAGGCTAGTTGGTAACATATCTTTTTTACCAACTACCTTTTGCTTTTGTACTTTATTTTTTTGAAACTAATTTTTTTCTTTTTATATTAACCAACCTCTTTATTTTCTAGGTTTTGGAGTTAATATTTATGTTTTATCTTTTTCATCAGGCGATAAAACTCCTTATACTATTTTAGTATACCTCATGTACGTAAGGCTTGTCAATAGTTTTTGTCCATATTTTTTATTAATTTTTCATTAAAAAAGTAGACTTTTTATTTTTTATATAGTACAATAATTTTCGTTAATAAAATTATATTTAAGGAGTTTATTATGTTAAAGAAATATTTATTAATTTTTTTAGTATCTATGGTTCCACTTATTGAACTTAGAGGAGCTGTGCCTATAGGGCTTAGTCCTTTATTAGGTGACCCTCTTCCTATTATACCTCTTTATATTGTTTGTATATTAGGAAACATGCTTCCAGTTCCAATTATTTTCTTTTTTGCAAGAAAAGTCTTAGTATGGGGTTCAAACAAAAAATTTATTGGAAAATTTTTTAGATTTTGCCTAGAAAAAGGTGAAAAAGGTGGTAAAAAATTACAAGCTAAAGCAGGTAGAGGTTTATATTTTGCATTATTTCTTTTTGTTGGTATTCCTCTTCCAGGAACAGGAGCTTGGACAGGAACACTTGCTGCAAGTCTTTTAGATATGGACTTCAAAAAAAGTAGTATAGCAGTTATGGCGGGAGTTGTTTTAGCAGGTATTATTATGGGGCTTGCTTCTGCAGGAGTATTTGGCGCAGTAGGTGCTATATTTAGTTAATTAATTTTTAAAAGCAAAAAAATCACAATTAGTTATATACCAATTGTGATTTTTTATTTTTATTCTTCTACTTTTTCTCCACAGTTTGGGCAAAATTTAGAATCTTCTGCAAGTTTTCCGTTACATTTTTTACAAACCTTTGGTTTCTTACTTCCGCAATTACTGCAGAAATTTCCTTCATTTTCTTTTCCACATTGACAAGTCCATGTTGATTTTACTTCTTGCTTTGGCTCTTCTGTTACTACTTCTGTTGTTTCTTTTACTGGTTCTTCTACCTTTTGCTCTTCTTGTTTGCTTAAATCTATTGTACTTTTTTGTGTATCTTGCCATGGATTTGCTACTGCATTTCCCATTACATTTCCAGTAGCCATATTCATTACACCAACTCCCATGAATCCATTTAAAGCTCCAGATTCATTTTTAGCTGCATTTTTTACCGCTTCTGAATATGCATCAACCATTTTACCTTGTTGCATATAAGCATTTGAACTTAATTCGTAGTCATCTATTTTCTTTTCTGACTCTTCATCTAAAGTAACTGACTCTACAGCAAAGCTTTCAATTTTCAATCCTCTTTCACGTATTTTTTCATCAAATACTTTTTCATCCATCATTTCTCTTATTTCGTCTGTTTGACTAGGCATTTCTAAAACAGGAACTTTATATTTACTGTTTCCTAATTCATTTACTACATTTTGGAATACTGCTATTACTTCACTTCTAATTTGTTCCTCAATTTGATTTTTTCTATAAATATCTGCTGTTCCTGCAATTTTTGACATAAATAATGCTGGATTCATAATACTAAATGTATATTTACCATAGCATTTTATCTCAACTCTTAATGGAGTAATTGTATTTGTCATTTGATTTGGAATTGGATGTGACCAATCTTGGAAAGGAATTGGAGAAGCTGTTCCGAATTTATTATCGACTATTTCTTTGATATTAAAGAAATAAACTGCTTGCTCTTTTGCTGTTCCTCCGTTATATGTAAATCTTTGCCACATTTCTTTAAATACTGCTCCAAATTGTCCTGCAAAGAATGATGGTGAAGATGATTCATCAAAAGTATAAAATCCATCTTCGGCAGTAGCATCAATTATTCTACCATTATCAAATATAACAGCACATTGACCAGGTGCTACTATAATTGTACTTTTATTAGTTATAACTCCTGTAGGAGTTGTCTTTTTTACCATAAGTACATCATTCGTCATATTTTCGCAACGAATGGCCTCTTTCCATTGATCTGCCATTGTTCCTTTAATAGCTTCTTTAGCTGCTTTTATTAATCCCATATTTTTTCCTCCTTTTTAATATAACTATATGGTAGACCGAAAGGGATATTCTCCCTAACGGTTTAATGGTTCTAATCCAGATAATACCCAAGTATTATTTCCTGTTGTTATTACACTTCCGCAGTATGGACATTTTCCTGCTGATGTAATTTCTGTAGGAGCACCACAATTTGGGCAGTTAGTTGTTTTTACTTTGCCTGTTCCTTCTGGTGTTAATACTCCTGTTTTTCTTTCAAAAGTCATTTTATATACTGATATTCTATCTTGTTCTTTATTTCCTTCTAATACTTCTTTAGTTGTAGCATCTATAATGTAATCTTTCTTTGTTGCTTTTAATGCTATCTCTATGATATCTCTATCTCCCTCTTGTCTAAATTTATATAGTGTAGCATAATTAACTGCTATTCTATCTACTATATTTATACGATTTGTATCTATATATCCTTGTAATTGAGATTTATGTTGTTCAAATAAACTTTCTGTTTCAAATGGTCTCATTGGTTCCCAATCTCTTGCTGTCCATGCATTTTGTAGTTTTACATATAAATCTTTTGCCCAAGCAAGCATTTTCTCTTCCGAGAAGTTTGGATCAATTTTCTTAATTTCATCTGCCCATATATGTGATTGACTAATATCAACTTCTGGTGTTGTATATGATGTTTTAGAGATGTTTCCTTGAGATTTTTGTGAATTTTTAGCCTTAATATAGCTATAAATAAATACAATAGCAAAAAATACTAAAACCCCAATAATCGTAAATCCATCTAAATCTGAGTCTGAATCATAACTTGAACTAGAGCTAGAACCATAATCATAATCATGAGAACTCCAACTACTAGAAGAACCAGAATCCCAAGATGAAGATGAAGATGAAGACGATCCACTGTCATATCTATCAAAGCTTCCTACATCTGCCAAACTAACAGTATGTATTTGTAGCATTATTATAAAACTTATTATAATTAAAAACAATTTCTTACTTTTTTTCATTTGTTCACCTCCCTATAGTTATTTTATAGTACACTTTAATAATACCTTTTTTTGTTGTTTTTTGTCAATATTTTTTGCTTTTTGTTATTAAATATTTGTGAACTTATATTTATATAATATAAAGGTGAAATAAAAATATTCTTTCTATTTCACCTTTTCTCTATTTTTCTTTATTAAAACTAATTATTACTTTAAATAAATCTCCATCTAAATATATTCCAAACTCTCCTTTTTGTAGCTTAGTTAAGCTTTGTGCTATTGAAAGTCCTAAACCGCTTCCTTCTGTGTTTCGAGAAGATTCTCCTCTTACAAACCTCTCCATAAGTTCATTTGCCGAAATATTTAATTTTTCTTTAGAAATATTTTTTATTTCTATTTTCACTTTTTTATTTTCTTCCAGTAAATCTACATATACTCTTGAATTTTCCATTGCATATTTTTCAATATTTGTGTACATATTTTCCATTACTCTATACAAATATCTACTATCTGCTAAAATAAAAACATCTTCCTTTGGTATCTCTATATTTAAATCTAAATTTTTATTTTTAAATTTATCCTCAAACTCTCCTGATATTTGTTTTATCAATTCATTAACATTTATTTTTTTCATATCAAGTTTTATATTTCCTGAAGAAGCTTTTGATGCTTCTATTAAATCTTCCGTCAATCTTTTTAATCTTTGAGATTTTTGTTCTAATATATCTAGGTACTCTTTTGCTTTTTCATTCTGTATATCTTCCTTTTTTAGTAAATCTACGTAATTTATAATTGAAGTCAATGGTGTTTTTATATCATGAGATACATTTGTTATTAATTCTGTTTTCATTCTTTCGCTTTTTAAACTTTTATCTATTGCATTAGTAAATCCCCCTGCAATATCATTTACATATATACATAATTCTTTCAAAACTCCTGTATATTCATCTTCTTGTAATCGTACCTTTGTATCTCCTTCATATATTTTTTTTACAGTATTTTTTATATTTAAAAATTTCGTAATGTTATCAAAATAATATTTAAATGCAAATACATACATAGCTATTAATAAAATTATTCCTGTAAATCCCCAATTCGAAAATATTAATGTAAATATTAACATACATGCTAATATTACTATAATTTTTGCAGCCAAACTAAAATTATTAAATATGTTTTTTACTCCATTTTTTATCCATTTACACAATCTATATATTATTGTATTTTTTAATATTGTGTTTGTTTTTACTCTTCTCACTATACTTTCATACAAAATTAAAGCTATCGAATACATTATAATTAATATTCCTATATTTCCAATAATTGTTGTTATATTTAAATTGTACGATAATTCTATTCCTAAAAATAAAAGCATAATAAATGGAATAAACATTGCTACAAGTATTATTTCTAAAGGAATTTTGTCTATTGATTCTAATTGTATTTCTTTAAAATTTCTTTTTCTTCCTGCATATATCGTTATCAGTATTGCACTTACTATTATTAAAACAAGTGTAATTATTATATTTATAATTGCAGTTTTAACTGAATTTGTACATATTTTGTATGTAATATATAAATTATAATAATCATCGTGAAATTGAGTAACATCCTCATTTATTGATGTATAAATTGTACAATCATAATTTTCTTCTAATGTCTTATATTGATAAACATATTTTATATCTTCTATTGATAAATTACTTATATTAGTTTTTACTTCTTTATTTTCATAATTCCAATAATAAGAATTCTTAGACAATTCTTCTTTAATTTTATCTACACTATCTGTTCTCATTGTTTGTGTCAAATTTGTAATAGCTTTATTTGTTTTATTATCTATTATTAAAAATTTAAAATTTCTATTCTCTAAATATGTTTTATAATAAATATAACCATTTTCGGTTTTAAATTCTATATCTTCATTTAAATCTGTTAATATTTCTTCACCATTAGCATCTTTTACTTTTGAATAATTTGCTTCTACATTTGATAAGATTGAATTCTTATACAAATTTTCAAATCTTTGTGTTTCAAAATAGCTATCAGCTTTTTGTTTATTTTTTTCTCTAGAGAAAAAAGCCAAAGAAATTATAGATTGCAACATTACAAACCCGCAAATTGGAATTAATATATAACATATAATTCTAACTATTATTGCATATTTATTTATATTTTTTTCCATTATATTCACCTCTTTTATTCATATTTTTCTATTTTATATCCAATTCCCCAAATTACTTTCAAATATCTAGGTTCTTTTGGATTTATTTCAATTTTTTCTCTTATATGTCTTATATGTACTGCAATAATATTTTCGGCTCCATATGCTTCATCTTCCCATACATTTTTGTATATTTGTTCTATAGAATACACCTTGCCTTTGTTTTTAGTTAAAAATTTTAAAATATTGTATTCTGTTGGTGTTAATTTTATTTCTTTCCCTTCAACTACTACTTGCTTTGTATCATCATTAATAATTAAATCTCCACTTTTATAAACAATGCCTTCTTCTTTTTTGTTTTCAAAGCATCCAAATGTTGTATATCTTCTTATTTGTGAATTTACTCTAGCTATTAATTCTATTGGATTAAATGGCTTTGTTACATAATCATCTGCTCCAATATTCAAACCTGCAACTTTATCATAATCCTCAGACTTAGCAGATAGCATAATAATTGGTACAGATTTATTTTTTCTTATTTGACTTGCAACTTCCATTCCATCCATTTCTGGCATCATTATATCTAAAATTACAAGATGAATTTCTTCTTCATTCATAACCTTTAATGCTTGTTTTCCATTATATGCTTCAAATATTTTATATCCTTCTTTGCTTAAATAAATCTTTATAGCTTTTACTATTTCTTTATCATCATCACATACTAAAACATTGTACATATTTTTCTCCCCTTTTCTTGTATTTTAGTATAACATATTTTTATTAAGAAAAAAGTACGTAGATTATTAATTTTTTCTTAACTATACAATAAGTGAGGTAAAACATTTTACCTCACTTATTAACTACTCTTCTATTTTTTCTTTTCTCTGTTCTCTATAATCTATAAAATCTTCAACTATAACTTTTAGTATAGCTATAATTGGTACTGCTAAAAACATTCCAATAATTCCAAAATAAGCTCCTCCTACTGTTACTGCAAGAATTACTAATATAGGATTTATTTCTAAAGAATTTCCTACAATTTTTGGATTAATTATATTAGCATCAATTTGTTGTAATATAATAACAACTATTAACATCCATATAGCTTGAGATAAGCCTCCTGTAAATAGTGTAATAATCCCTGCTATAGCAACTGCTATTATTGCTCCTATGTAAGGAATTAAATTAAATAATCCTATCATAAATCCAAGTAGCACAGCATATTTAACTCCTAATATGCTCATTGCTATAGATGTTACTATTCCAACAACTAATGCATCTAATAATTGACTTGTTAAGAAATGGAAAAATATTTCATTTGTTCTATGAAAATATTTTCCTAAGTTTTTGTATGCTTTTTTGGTAAAAATTGCTCCTGCTAATTTACTTAAGAATTTTAATATTTCAGTTCTACTATTTAAAATATATATAGAAACAATAAATGCAACAAATATATCAAATATCTTAGAAGCTATGCTTATTGCTCCCTGAGCATATTGAGCTATTGCTCCAATATTAATTATTTGCTTTAAGTCTATATTTTGTATTTCTTGCATTACTCTTGTTACAACTTCTGTCTTCCAAAAAGAATCTTCAGGAAGTTCATTTATTTTTCCAACAGCAATTTCATAGTATGTACTAAAATTTGTTGTTAAATCTATTATACTTTGTATTATCGGTGGAATTATAAAATTAATTAAAATAACAATTATAATAATTACTATTAAATATACTGTTAATATACTAAGTGGTCTAGCTTTCTTTTTTATAATTTTTAATTTTTTAGTTTTCCCATATACTTCTTCTATTTTTCTACAAGGTATGTATAAAATATATGAAATTAATACTCCTGCTGCAAAAGGTGCTAAAATTCCAAGTAATTCCTTAAACCAATTTGTTATTTGCCCTAAATTATCAACTGTTTTATATACAAAAATTGTTGCTACTGCAAATGTAAACCAATATAACCACTTTGTCCATGTTTTTGTTTTTTTCTCCATTTTATTTTTTCTCCTTTATTTTTACTTAATGTTGTTTTTAAGAGTGCCTCTATTGTTCCGAATTTGGAACGAAAAGGTCACCGCCTAATGTTAATTCGATTGGGCAATGGTCACTTCCCATTATTTCAGAATAAATTTTTGTTTCTTCTATTTTATCTTTTATTGAATTTGACGTAATAAAATAATCTATTCTCCATCCTACATTTTTTTCTCTTGCTTTCATCATATATGACCACCATGTATATGCATTTTCTTTTTCAGGATACAAATATCTAAATGTATCTGTAAAACCTGCTTCTAAAAGCTGTGTCATTTTATTTCTTTCTTCATCTGTAAAGCCTGCATTATGATGATTTGTTTTAGGATTTTTTAAATCTATTTCTTCATGTGCTACATTTAAATCTCCACAATACACTACAGGCTTTATTTTATTTAACGAAACTAAATATTTTCTTATTTCATCTTCCCATATCATTCTATAATCTAAACGTTCTAACTCTCTTTTTGAATTTGGTGTATAGCAATTTACCATATAAAACTTATCAAATTCTAATGTTATAATTCTACCTTCTTGGTCATGTTCTTCTATTCCAAGTCCATATGAAACAGATAATGGTTTTTTCTTAGTAAATATAGCCGTTCCAGAATATCCTTTTTTTACAGCACTGTTCCAATATTGATAATATCCTTCTAATATAAGTTCTATTTGTCCTTCTTGCATTTTTGTTTCTTGCACGCAGAATATGTCTGCATCTATTTGCTTAAAAAAATCCATAAATCCTTTATTTAAAACTGCTCTTAAGCCATTTACATTCCATGATATTATTTTCATTTATTTTTCTCTCCTTAAAAAAATAAAGCAAAACATTCAAATTATTGTGGATATTTTTACCCATAACAATTTAAATATTTTGCCCCGTCTATAAAACTTCAATTAAAATTCATATACATATGCTTCTACGCTTCTTCTACCATATTGAAGAGCCGCACTATGTGATCCCATATAAACATCTAATTTGCTATTAGAAATTGCTCCACCTCTATCTTGTACAACAAACCATCCACCATTTGGTTTATTTTTAAATGCTGGTATATAAATTACTGTTCCTAGTTTATAACCATTTCCTGCTGCTAATGTATACCATGAGCTTGCTTTTGCACCAGAAGCTGTAATTCCATTTGTTTTACCACAACATTTTGCACAAGAACAATATGCTGATGTATTAAATGTTTTTACTTTTGGTGTAATTCCTTGTACTTTTTTAGCAAGTGCTGTAGATGCTGTTGCAGCTGGGTTTGATGTTGCTGTTCTTTCTTGTGAATTTCTTGCTGTTACTTGCACTGTTCTAACTTCTACTATTTTATTTACTGGCTCAGTTATTACTGTGCATGCTATTTGCGTTCTTTCTATTTCTACTTCATTTTGATATTTAACTTTATAAGTTACTTCTTTTAATCCATTTTTTCCATTTTGAACTACTTTATTTTGTTTTGTTCCTTCTCCTGTTGCTTCTTTTGTTATTGTTTCAAATGGTATTGTTACTTGTTCTTTAATAATTTTTTCTACAATTGTATCATAAGAACTTAAAATTTCTTCAGATGTAATAGTTGCTTCTCTTTCAGCTAATTTTATATCTTCTTCTGACATTTTTAAAATTCTTATTGTTTTATTGTCTCCTACATATTCTTCTTTATCTGGAGATACTTTTTCGTCTTCAGCTAAAGTAATATGGTTTTCTTCTAATATATCAGATACTTTCGTTTTTGCTGTTAATACTTGCATTTCATAATCGTTTGAAAGTATAATCTTTACTTTGTTTAAACTAGCATTCGTAGCCATAACACCAATACTTGTAATACATATTAGTACTAAGCTTATTCCTAGTATTTTTACTAAGGATATGGATGCTTTATCTTCTTTCTTCATAAAAAATTTTACCTCCCTTTTTTATGGAACATTGTTATTGTAACATTTTTTACAACAAATGTCAAATTTTGAGATATTTTGCTTCCCTTAGAGTAGTAATTGTTTCAAGTTTTGTTTTATGTTATTTACTAAAAAAAGCATTGTGCTTACTACATTATATGTGCTTGTACTAAAAAATATGAATTATTTTTTCATAATTTTGGTAAAAATTTTGTATGCGTTCTCATAACTAGCTTTTGCAACTTCTTCTATTTTTATATTTTTAAAATCTGCTACTTTTTGTGCTACAAGTTTTACATTTCTACTATCATTTCTAGTTCCTCTTTTAGGCTCTGGCGCTAAGTAAGGGCTATCTGTTTCTATTAATACTTTGTCTAATGGTACCATTTTTACTATTTCTTCAGCATTTTTAGAATTCTTAAAAGTAATTGGTCCTGCAAAAGATATATAAAAACCTAATTTCAGTGCATCATGAACTAACTGCCTATTTAAAGGGCAACAATGAAATACACCTTTATTTATTACATTATTTTCTTTTAACATTGTAATTGTGTCTTCTACTGCTTCTCTTGTGTGAATAACTATTGGCAAATTATATTTATTTGCAAGTTCAATTTGCTTTATAAACATTTGCTTTTGTATTTCTTTATTTTCTTTATTCCAATGATAATCTAGCCCTATTTCTCCTACTGCCAATACTTTATTATTTTTGTCTTCTTTTATTATTTCTTCTATTTGTTTTACATAGCTTTCTACTTCTTCTAAACTTTCTGGTACATCATTTGGTGATACCCCGCAAATAGAATATATAAATGGATATTTATTACATATTTCTATACTCTTTTTAGAAGATTCTATATCATAACCTACACAAACAAATTTTGTTATTCCATCTTCATATGTTTTATTTATTATTTCTTCTCTATCTTCATCAAATTTTTCATCATTATAATGAGAATGTGAGTCAAAAAACTCCATAATTCCTCCTACTATTTAAACACAACTACGCAATTTGCTATTGCATACTCTTTTATATGTGAAAGACTTATATCTATATTTTCTATTTTTTCTTCCATGTCACAATTTATAAAACTTACGTATGGTCTTCCATCTTTATTATTTAAAATTTCTATGTTTGTCCATACTATATCTGTTTTTTCTTCTAAACTTTCAGAAACAGCCTTAAAAATAGCCTCTTTTGCAGCAAACCTCACTGCAAAATGTTGATATTTCATATTATTCTTGCTACTGCAATACTCTATTTCTTTTTCTGTATAAACTCTATTTAAAAATTTATCTTCCAAATTTTCTATAGCATCTTCTATTCTGCTTACTTCAATTATATCTACTCCACACTTAACTTTCATAATTGTCCCTTCAACTTTTTATTATTTTCCTTTAAAATATAATAAAATAAAGTTTATAATATTAAATGTTAATGTAGCTGCTAATATTACTATTATTGCAAGATTTATTTTATTTGTTTTCTCTATATTTAAATCTTTATATGTAATATCATATTTATTTTTTATTTCATTATATAAATAATCTAACTCTAATGTTTTTCTCCATTTTTCATACATTAGAGAACCTTCCATATCATTAGTAATTTCTTGAATCCAAAAATCACTTGTAAATTTTAAAAATTTTTCTCTTGTTTGTGCAAAGTTTCTTTTTTGCATAAATTCTAAATTTATTTTCTTTAAGTATATTTTTTTATACAAAGCCAAAATATATGTATATAAATATTCTCTTTCATATATAAATGGTAATTTTGTATAATTTTCTACACTTGCACTAGAAGTTAGCAATGCTGTTGATTGCTTATTAAATCCTATTTTTGCATATTTTCTTGTTTCTAATATCTTTTCGTTTTCTAGCTTTTCATTTAAATTTACTTGATATGAACTAGGTAATACATTTGTAAATTTTATAAATTCTTCCTTTATATTTTCAAAATCATTATCTATATTCCAACTATCTTGTTCTACACATGCATATGAATATGTTATAAACTTCTCTACGTCTAAATTCATATCTTTTGTGTTTATTGTTGGGCCTGTAATTTTATTTATTATTGTAGATAATTCTTTAATATCTTTTAAATTATTTGTTTGTAATCGTATATTTTCATAGTCTTTTAAAAAACTATAATCTGCATTTATTTCCCTAAATTTATAATTAAAGTTTAATATATCAGAAAATTTATCATCATCTTCTACTATTGTTTTTAATAGTAAAAAACATATTCCACTTTTAAAACAAATTATTTCTATTTTTTGTATATTAAAAAATATTCCACTTCCGCCTTCTTGTCCCATTTTCCCTTGTACTACATTTCCTAAAGAATATTCAAATATGTTACATTCGTTTTTAGCTAACAAATTTGCTTTAACACCATCTTCTAATTCGTTTAAACTTTTCATTTGTCTTCTAGTACGTCCAAATGACCAAAATAGTTTTTCTCTAATATTAGGTAAAAAATATGTATATAAATTTAAATCTTTTTCTTTTTCAAATATTTTTAGTTCACACTTTTTATCTTTTAATAATTTTAATAAATATTTGTTATACTTCTTTTCCTCTACTAAATAAGGGTATATAAAGTAAGAATATTGATATTTTATCTTCTGTTCCATTTTTACTCCTTTTACTTAAGGATGTTTAAAAAAACATCCTTAAGTACTTTTATATTATTTTGTATAATAATTTGCATTTATGTCTTGTGCTAAATGCCATTTACCAATAAAGTTAACTACAACATAATCTGTTAATTCATAAGTTGGTTCTACTACAACTTCACCTTTTTGGTTTAAAGCTCCCCATTTTCCGTCTTTTTTTACTGCTACATATCCATATTTGTTTTGCTCTGTTGCATCATCATAAATATAATTTACTACTACAATTCCTTTTGAATTTACATATCCATATTTTCCGTCCTTTTTGCTTAGGAAAATAGTATTTGTAGATAATATTTCTTGTGCTTTCTTTTCTTCTAATTTAAAGTTGTAGTATTTATATTCATCTGACACACGAACTTTAATATAGTTTTTGTCTTGGTTAATTTCACTGACTATTCCTGTTACTTTTATATTAAAGTTTCTGTCTATTAAATCACTTTGTCCGTCTTCCTTTTGAGCTTGTATAAAATCTGCTTCTTGTATGTATTTAATGTATGTATATGTAAAGTCTAATTTTGTCTCATTTCCTACACTAACTATTCCATATTTATTATCTTTTTTTGCTATATAACAATTTGCAAAGGCATAATTTATATCTTCATAAATAGCATCTATTTGTGCTTCTCCTTCAGTTGTAACTACTCCATATTTTCCATTTTTCTTTATTACAATGCTATCTGATTGAATTGATTTTACATCATCAAATTGTGCTTCTAAGAATGTTTCTTTATCACTATTTACTATTTTTAAAGTTCCATTCTCTTTAACAACATACATGTTGTTTCCATATACATTTTTTATTTCATCATAGTTTGGTTCTAATGCTATTGTTTTGTCGTAACGAACAACGCCATATTTACCATTATCTGCTTTAACTATAAATCCGTTTTCATATTTTGAAGTAAGAGGTTCTATTTCAGCATATATATTTTCACAAATTATATTTCCTACTGAATCTACTACTCCTTTTTTACCATCTTTTGTAGTTGTAAATACTCCTGATGTTCCTAACATAACTTCTATATTATCGTAATTACAACTTACAAGTTCTTTTCCATCTAAGTTTATTAGTCCATATTTTCCGTCTTTTTGTACTTTTAATACATTTTCTTCATACCATAAATTATTATTTTTGTCATGGTTTGTTAATGCTTCTACTTTATCATAACCATTAAATAATTGTTCATTTTTTTGGTTTACTGCTTTTGATGTATATGTACCATTTTCATAATTTACATTTTCTGTACATATGAATACTGGTTTTGTGTTTTCTGGTATAACTATCATTTCTGAATAAGTAGGTTCTATAATTACATTTTCTTTTGTGTCTATTACTCCCCATTTTCCATTTTCGTAAATTGTATAATAAGCTAATACAAATGATTTTTCTGTTTTTTCTGGTTTATCTTTTAGTATTTCTTTAATTCCTATAACAAACATAATTATTACTAGTATTGCAATTATTACGGCTGCTACTTTTTTCTTATTTAATTTGGCTTCTGTATTATATCTTCTACCTCTGCTCATATATATCTCTCCCTATTATTTTTTTACATATACACTATATCATATTTTGACATAAAAAAACAAGGTTTTTCACCTTGTTTTTACTACTTTTGTTTTATTTTTGCAACTATAACTGTCATATCATCTTTTTGTATTCCATAGTTATTGTCAATTGCTTCTTGTAAAATAATGTCTGCTATTTTTTGTACATCTTCTGTATCCATTTCTTCTAATAGGAATTTTAGCCACAATTCTTTATTTGTATATTCTGTGCAAGACTCTAATATTCCATCACTACACATAACTAATATGTCTCCATCTTCTAAAGCTCTATCATATACAACTAAATCTATATCATTTAATATTCCTGTTGGAAGTGATAACGATTTTAGTATTTCTACATTTCTTCTATTTTTTACATATGTTGGACATGCCCCGTTTTTTATAAATTCTAATTTTCCTTCATATAAGTCAAGAATTGCTACATCTAATGTTGCGTACATATCTTCTTCTCCTGTAGCAGATAAAGTAGAATTTATTAGTCTTAAAGAGCTATCTTTTTCAAATCCTGAAGATAATAATTTTTCAAGCATTGCTATTGCTGTTTTACTTGCTTTTCTTGCTTCTTTTCCAGAACCTTTTCCATCACTTATAGCAAGTAAATATTTGCCATCATCTAGTTTTGTTTGTAAAGATGTATCTCCTGATATACTAGAGCCTGCTTTTGTTGTTCGTGCTATTCCTATTTGCAAACTTTGCTTATCTTCTGTTACATATGTAAATGCACAAATTGTTTTATTACTTCTTAAGCCACACTCTTGTTTTTGTAATACCATTTGCTCTCCAAAAACTTTGCTTATTAATTTTCCCATTTTCTTAACATCACAAGGTTTCTTTTCCACATCTTCGCACGTATTTGTGTATAACGTTGCTTGTATTCTTCCGCTTTCTTCCTTTTTTATAGAAATATTTTCAATTTTTATATTTTTTTCTTCAAACAAGCATTTTATTTGCTCTTTTTCTTCTGTAAATTCTTCTTTTTTGTTTTCTTCCATTTCGTCTGCAAGTGCACCTAATGCTTTAGAAACTTCTTCTAGTTGGTTTGAAACTGCTTTTTTATTTTCTTCTAGTTTCTTTTTCCATATAAAGTTTAATTTACTTACTTTATATGCTTCATTAAATGCTTTTACTATTTGTTCTATATCTTCTTGTACTACATCATTTATATAGTCTTTTTCAAAACCTACTATATAGTTGTTATGGTCTGCAAATACTTTTATTACATCATTTGCATCTATTTTTTCTTTCTCTAGTAGTATTTCAAAAAGATCTTCTACTGTTGTATCTTGTGGGTCATAAACATCATCAAATAATATGTTTGCTTCCATTCCTTCTAAGTTATTTTGTAGTTCTCTTTCAAATATTTTAAAATTATCTTCTTCTTGTTTTTTTAATTCTTCCTCATCTACTATTGTAGCTGCGGCCTCTTTATAAGTTTTTGCCATTTCAGATATTGTTTCTGACATATTGTTTAAACGAAATATTGCTTCTTTATTATCTTCTAAAACTCTTCCTGTTGTTTCTGGTAATAATTTTGCTTTTCCATACAAGTCTTCTATATCTATTTTTACTTTTTTAGGAACTGCAAGTAATCCTAATGAAGCTATTAAAATTTCTTGTATATGTATTATTGAAGATGTATTTCCATTTGTTACATATGTAAGTAGAACATTTCCTAATATAAACCCTATTATTACTCCTATTTTTCCTAGTTTGTTAAATATTCCTGCTATCATTCCTGAAAGTGCATATGTGGCTATTATTATTGGTTCTCCATTAGATATAATTCCTATTACACTTCCTATTGTAACACCTGCAGTTGCTCCTACTAATATTCCATTTTTCCAACCTAATATTAGTACTATTAATATGCATAATATGTTTCTTATGCTAAATCCAAAAGCATATAGTGAACCTAAACTACTTACGGCTATAGCTATTAGAAGACTTGCTCCCATTATTTCTTCTATTGTATATGCTCTTTTTTCGCCTATATTTTCTATTACAGATATTGAATTTACAAATATTTTATAGAATATGTATGCACATATGCTATACATTAAACTAAATATTAAATCGTATACATAGAATTCTTTAAAGAATATTCCTGCTGCTTGTACTATGAAACTACTTATTAATAAACGTAAACCTAATTTTCTATTTTCATTTACTTCATTTTCAAATTTTGGTGCTCTTATTAACATACTTACTAAAACTAAAAGTATTGTTAATATTGTGTTTAGTGCGTTTGTACTTCCAAATGAAATAAATGTACCTATTATTACTACTATAGATAGTATTCCTATTGGAATGCATGAACTTAAAGCTGCTACTAATATTGCTACTCCAAATGGTGCAAGTTTTACTGCATCTGTTCCTATTCCAACAAATGAAAGCATAAACGCTAATATATATAATATACATGTTTTTTTGTTAAAACATTTTTTTAGTGTTTGTTTTATATTTGTTTTTTTATTAAATTCTACATCCTCTTTTCGATTTTCATCGAAATCTCTTGCTATATTTTGAAACATCCTTACCACCCCATAAACTTTTTTATTTTTCTTTTGCTTGTCCTATTGTAGTATATTTGTGCTACATTATTTGTCGTTTTTAATACGAAATTTAAAAAAGTTTTTTACATTTTGTGATATATTTTTATTTTTTACTCCTTTTTTATTATTCTTTTGTGAAATTCTTTTTCTATTTTATCGTAAAAAGGCTAAAAATACAAGAGATTATTTGATATTTATATTTTATCTTAATATCAAAGTTAAGATATAATCTCAAGAATATATTTGTTTTTTGTTATTTTTTCCATTTATTGACATTTATTAAAAAACCACACACTCTTTACTAAAGAGTGTGTGGTGAATCAATGCGAATATTTAGTTTTTATTCAGTTGGCGGTGTGAGGTATTCAGTTGGCGGTGCCAGGTAACAAGTAACTCCTCCTAATTTATTTCCAGATTTTTCATAGACCTTAAAGTAAAATTTTTCTTCTTGTGTCCATTTTGAATAATCTGGAATCACTTGCTGGTATTTTGGGAATACTACTTCTTCTGTTTCTAAATCTCCTCTAAATGCAATATCATACTTAGATTCATCATCAGTCTTTTTTACATTTCTAAGTATTACATCATTAGCATTTAACTGATAATGCTGATCTTCCTGCATATTAATAATATACCCTTCTGTTTCATTGTATATTACTATTGAAGGTGAAGTCTCAAAGTCTAAACTTCCCATATAGTCATCAATAGATGTAAAATCTGTGATGTATGTTACTTCACCTGGATCTGCAGAATCTGTTTCTTCTGCTGTAGTTTCTTCCGCTACTGTCTCATCTTCGCTTGTAGTTTCCTCTGTTACTGCTTCATCTTCTTTTGTTTCAGGTTCTGCAGTAGGTTCTTCTTTTACTTCTTCAGTTGTTTCTTCTACTGTTGGCGTTTCGTCTGTAGCAACTTCTGGCTGTGTTTCTGCTTTTGAATTGCCACACCCAACAAGTAAACAAGCAATTAAGCTTAATGTAACAAGTAACCGCATTGATTTTGTTTTGTAATTCTTTTTCATACTAATTCCTCCTGTTTTTTACCATATTGTTTTTAGTTCCATGAAAAAATTACAACTATACTTTTTCATAGATAATAGTATATCATTGTTTCCAAATTATGTCAATCTTTTTTTAAATATTTTTTGTTTTTATGTCTAAAAATGGAGCCTATTTAGACTCCATTTTTAATATTTACTATTTTTTTAGTATTTTTCTTCTAATAAATACTATTCCTCCAGCTAATAAACCAATTGCTATAATTGTTGTAATTGTAATTATAATGTATAATCCTGCATTACCAAATGGTGGTAATATTTTTACTATTTCTGCTCTGTCTGAATCTATTTCTTGTGGTTCCATTGTTGGATCTTGATTTCCTACTACAGAATATTCGTTTCTTCTTCCTACATTGTTGCTTGTTTTTACTATTTCTACAATATTCTTGTATGTTAAATCATCTGTTTTGTTCTCTGCAGTTATTAATTGTGTTAATACTAAATTTGTACTTGCACTTGATTTTTTATTGTCATAAAGATCTGGCACTAACTCTGTTTTAGCTATTGTAGCATTTTCTTTGGTTGTAATTATTGTATTATATTGTTCTACTTTTGATTTTAAATTCTTATTTACTAAATCTTGAGCTTTATCTTGAGTTATTAACTTATCTTGAGTTATTACTTCCCAATCTGTATTTTCAGCTAAACTACTATCAAATTGTAAGTTATTTGCTACATAGTCTATTATTTGATTTGCAGTTGTTTTTACTATTGTGTTTTTATCGGCTACTGTTCCTGTATAATAGAATTTATTTTCTTTGTAGTCTACTTCACCAACATTTGTTACTGTTATTTGGTAAGTAATTTGTATTTTTGCGCCATGCATTAATTCTTCATCCATGCTTAATTGAATTAAGCCTAATCTAGAATCTTTTGTATTTTTTGCTCTAATGTTTGCTATACTTCCAAATTTATTTTCATCTAACATATTATTTTTATATCCTGTGTCATATTTTTTGTGATCTTTCCATAATATATTACTTGCTGTTTGTTTTGCATCAAATAGTGTAGATCCATCTGCTAATGTAAGTTTTACATTTGTTACTTCTTTATTTATTTCAAGTTGTGCTTTTGGTCTTTCTTCTAATCCTAAATCCACATTTTGAACTTTATATATTGAAGTATCTTGTACTGCATCTTTAGTATCTGTTTGTGTTCTATCATATTCGAATTCTATAACCATCATACCTGTTTCTGCTGTCATTTTAGTATTGTCAATTAAATCTTTTATTAAGTCTTCTCTTGAATTCATTGTATTATAATCAGCTTTATGAGCTGCTAATACTTCTGCTTTATAGTTTGTAACATTTTTTTCTGAATATTCTATTACTTTGTTTCTACGAGATTCTATATCTTTTGCATCTGATGCGTTTTGTTTTTTGCTTAAAGATATGCTATCTGCAGTAGTTATATCATATAAATATCCTTTTTGTTCATTATCGTTAAGTTGTTTCTTTATTGCTGTTTCATTGTTTGTACAATTATCTGTATTATAAGCATGTATTTTTGTTATTATTTCTCCTTTTTGTTCTTGTCCATTTACCCATGTAGAGTTTCTTCTCCATTCATATGTTTTGTTTTGAGGTATATCTTTTTGATATGTTGTAGATTTATAGTCTTGTCCATTGTAAGATTTACTATTTAAGCCTCCTAATTCACTTGGATATACCGTTCTTACTGTATCACCATATATAAATCTTACTACATATTTACCAGGCATAAATGATTTAAATGCATATTTTCCTTTATGGTCATTTCCTAAATCTATATTTCCTACAATGTTAGATAAACCTATAATTGGTGTTTCAGATTGTACAGTTCCTGAACCAGTTCCTTTTCCTATTGCATTTGTTCCAAAGTTACCTATTTGATTTGTTCCAAATTCTCTCCATACAAATTCTTTTCCATCATCTAATAATTCTACTAATTGTACAGTTACACCATCTATTAATGTTTCTGAGTTTTCTCTTAAACCATTTCCTATTGCTACTTTTTCTCCACTTACTTTTCTTTCATCTTCCCATACAGTTCCAGATATTACTCTATTATGATCATCATTACGATCTATTTTTAATTTAATATTTGGTGCTTTATCTGTGTCATCTTCAAAGTTTTTATAATTAGGAGTTCCATCTTTTGGTACATCTGTTGGATTTAAGTTACCAGGATTTGAATCTCTATCTACAATACCTGCTGGTTGTCCTGATACATCTCCTTCTACGTTTGGTATTGTTGTTCCTTCTTTATATTTAGTAGTATATCCATTTATTTCTGCAATATTTTCTTTACCTACTCCAATTACATTTCCTGTTGCTAAATCTTCATCTAGTATAATCCAATCTTCATTGTTTTCAGTCTTTTTGTTTACTTCGAATGTTAAGTAAATATATGCTGTTTTTCCTGAAGTTAAATATAAACCTTCTGCTTCACTTCTTACATTATTTCCATTATTATCTATTTCTTGAGAGTTTTTGCCTAAACCAGTAATATATAAATTTTTATAATGGTTTATATCTGTTCTTGTTCCAGCTTGTTTATATATGCTTGCATTATTACCATTTACTAAGTATTTTTTATTGCTAACTTGAATATAAGAACGTTCTGGAATATATGTTAAATCTTCATCATAGTAATCTACTATTTCGTCTGCTCTACATAGTATGCTTTGTGATTGATTTCTTACTCCTATTTTATATGTAATATATACTTTTAATTCGTCATCTTTACTTTTTCCAAGTTCATTATAATCTCCATACATACTTACTTTGTATGCATAATCAGATGCATATAATTCTCTAGTATATTCTGTATTATAATAACGTTTTTCTGAATCTATAAGTCCTATATCTGATAACCTTAAATCAATATCCCATACATTTTGTACATTTTTACTTTTACAGTTTGGGTTTGGACATATATTTACACCATAATCTTCTGAAAAGTTTAATTCATCATTTGTTCCTGTTCTTCCACAATTATTACATTTAAATTTATCTAATTTATTGTATGTGTATTCATGTGTTTGACCATTTGTCTCTAGTGTTACTTTATATACATCTTTATTTAAAGATAAATCTGAAGTTCTTCTTAATGTATATCCTTGATTAATGTATAAGTTAGCATCATTTTTGTATAAATACTTAATATCATCTTTTAAATTCAATTTTTCTGTTATTTTTTCCCAATCTGCATCTTTAAAACTTTTAGCTATAACAAATGATGGATATATTGGATATAAATCGTTTTTACGTACTGTTTTATTGTTTTGTTTGATATCTTTTCCTGTATAAGAATTTAGCATACAATCTTTTACATATTGTATCATTTCATTAGTTTCAGTAGTATTGCTATTTGATTTTTCCTTTATTAAATTTCCAAATTCATCTATAACAGCTTCTTTTGTTTTTACATATTCACCATTTTCGTTAAGAGTATAACCTTGCAATTGTTTTTTAGTAAATGTTTTATTTGTTCTATTATTTTCTTCTGTTACAGTATAGTTTGCAGGTGATGAACCTATTGATGCAAACCTTACATTTATTGCTTTTCTTTCTTCTTGCACATCTGTACCATTAGAATTTATATTCCAATTTCCTTTGCTATTTTTTTCATAATTAACCCATCCGTAGTCTTTATCAGATGGACTTACATATTCTACTGGTTCATAATATTGTGAATTATATGTAAATTCTACAAAATATTGATACATAGAATTTATTCCTGTGAATAAATACCTACCATTAGAATCTGTTTTAGTTGGATTTTGTGTTTGTTGTGTTCTTTTATTATTGCTAGTATTTTTATATGATGATAGTTCAGCTTTTACTTTTTGTCCGTTATCATCATATCTATATAAAGTTACAATTACGTTTGGCATAGGTTTATCAGTTTGATTATTTATTGCTTTTGATTTATCGTATACATTATCATTTTCTGTCATTTTTCCGCCTTTTGTATCTTCCCAAACTTGTCCGCCAAGTTCCATTGTTAAATCTATATCAAGTGTTTTATTCAATGTTATTGTATATTTTTTCCATGTTCTTTGTCTTTTAGTTAACATTGCTAATTTTTGGGCTTCATAAGTTCCTGCCTCTATTGTACCTGTGCGAAATGTATATTTAAAATATGGTACCTTATGGTCTGTATATACTGGATCTCCTAGTATAAGTTCTCCTTCATCATTATAATATTTATTAGGATAGTCTTTTGTTGTCCAAGTATAAAATACACTATCTGATACAACTTTCTCCAAGTATCCAACAATTTGTCTTACATTTCCCTTTCCTTTATATACATCATAACTTGCACTACAACTTTCTAAATATGCAAAAGTTACATCTATATTTATTGATGTAGGGTATTCTCCTATTTCTTGCTTTACTATTGCAGCATTAAACTTAATCCAAAATTTTTCACCACTATATGGATAATAATCTGTACTACTTCCATTATCTATTGTTACTATTTCAAAACTTCCTTTTCCTAAAGCTACTTCTTTTCCATTTACGCTATTTTTAGCTATTACTTGCATATTTTCTATATAAGAAAATTTTCTTTCATTTGCTCCTCCTCCAGGGTATTTTACAGAAAAAGGCCCAACTGTATATTCTTTTTTTGCATCATTAGAATCATTTCTGTTTACTACTACATTTGCTTTGCTCGTATCTGCTTCTACTTTGTTTTTATAGTTATCATTTCCATCATCATCATGTATTGCTTTGTAAAAACTTCTATACGCTACTCCTTCTTCTAATAAGTCTTTTGCTTTAGTATTATTTTTATATTCTCCACCTTCATTAAAACCATTTCTATAATACGTTATTCCACCTTTTTCATATTCCCTATCTATCCATAAAGCATCTTGTATTAATTGATCTGTAGCTTCATCACTTGTTGTTCCTGCATAATTTCCTTTTGCAAAGTTTACTTTTTCACTTGTTGGTGAAAAACTTGGTCCTGAACTTAACACATATGCTTCTCTATTATTTTCGATATTTTTTCCTTCTTGTGTACTTTTCTCCCATGTTGGTGTCATTGCATATTTTTTCCAGTACAAGGTTGCTCCATCTCCATTAGTTTCCCACTTACCTTCATCATGGCTCTTATCAACATCTCCCCAAGTTCCAACATATCTTTTATATATTCCTTTTACATTTGTACTTGGTTTATAGTAATCTGCCTCTTCAAGTAGTGACTCTGCTTCTCCTTTTGCTTTATCATACAAAGTATTTATAACTGAAGCTGGTGTATATGGGTATAGCCAATCAGTCATATCTGTTGAAGAAATATGTTTTATATTTGGAGTAAATCTAATGCTTCCATGTTTATGTTTGCATAATAGTAGATTCGTCATTTTTTGCACTACTGTTTTTTTATTTGCATTACTATTACTTGTAAGTTCTGGAGAAGTTCCTGAATATTTTTGGCACAAAAATTCAGTCAATCCTGTATATATATCATTATGTTTCCAATTCATATGAGCAGTCTTATCCCATTCATCATTTGATGAATTATCTTCAGGTGGGTCTGGCTGATTATATGATTCATCTTCTATTTTATATATTTTGTATACATAATATATATAACCACATCCACCTTTATTTTTATCACATAAATATGCTTGTGCTATTTTCTTTCTTAATATACCATCTTCTCCTCTAACATAATATGTTTTATCTTGACTTGATTTTCTAATAGCATTATTTACGTCTACAACATGATTTTTTAGATTGATTGAATATTTTTTTACGTCATCTTTTCCATTTTTTATGTTTTCCTCAATCTTTTCATTATTTTCATGATTTATTATGTATTGGTATTTTCCCTCTCCTAAATCTTTTATTTTTGCTGATGGTTTATTTCCTGTTGGTGCATTACAACAGCTCATTTGCATTTGATATATAGGAGTTGATAAACATGTTGCATTTTGTATTTTATATTCTTTTTCAACACCTGTGTGATTATTTGGATCAGTATATTTTTTTGTTTCTGTTACAGCTGGATTATGTGCAGAATTAGTGCATATATGATGACGTTTTCCGCTATTTTCTTTACATGTTGCCGGTGTATCTATTATCCACTCTCCCCACACATGTGTATTAGGATCTTTTCCTATATTTTTTGTCTCTTGGTTTCCACAAACACTGCATGTTCTTGTTTGTATTCCATCTGTCATACAATTAGCTGTTGTTGTTACTTCCCAATCACCATATGTATGATGCATTTTTGTTTTTATTGCATCACAACCTTTATCTTTACATTTTTTATATTGTTGGCATTTTACTTCTGTACTATTATGCCAATTTTTTTCCCAATTATGATCGTTTGCTGCTTCTACTTTATTAGAATATATTACTGTTAAACCTGCAAAAGCTAAAAATAACGCTATTAATATAGTTATTATTTTCATTCGTTTTTCCACTTTATTTCACCTTCCTTTCTATCCTAATATTTTTCTCTTTATTACATAAGCACTTGCTGTTATAGCACTTATTATTCCTAAACTTAATACTATAAATAATATTGTCTCACCAGTTTTTACTGTTAAAAGTACATCTGCTGAAGACATATCATCTTCGCCAGATACTTTATTTGCTGGTGTTGAGTCTACATCTTGTAAACCTAAGTCATTATATGCTTCTTGTATTTCTGCTGTATTATTAATTAACCCTACATTTTCTTGTGTTAGCTTTTTAGTTAATAATAATGTTATTTCTTTTGTTTCTCCTGGATTAATTAAAGTATTTGCTAAACTTGAACTATAAATTGCTCCATTTTCTCCTTGATACCAATCTTTATTTAGTTCTGAATTGAATTTTAGTTCTGCTGGAATGTAGTCTGCTATTTTTTTAGCATATCCAGATACAGCACCTTCGTTAGTTACTTTAATTTTATATTCTATTACAATTGTTGTAGAATTAATTTGTTTTCCTACTAAATCACGTTTTGCAAGTTTTGTATCTTTATAATCATATGTTTTTGTTCCTGTAGAATCTTGAACTGTTATTTTTGATACTGTTTTGTCTAGTTTTAAGTCAAATTTAGGATTTACTACTAAACCTAAGTCTATATTATAGATATTTGAATTTGTTACTTCTATTTCTTCTGTTATTGCTGCTGTTCTTTTTTCTTCTCCTAATATTATTTGTGTATCTATAGCATCTGAATTTAATGTTGAATCTACTCCTTGCTTTCTATAAGTAGTGCTACTGTAATTTGCTGTATCGTATAAGAATATTACTGTGTATTTTCCTTTTGGTACTTCTGTGAATGTGTATTTTCCATCTTCTGATGTTGAAATTTTTTCTTTTTCTAAGTTTCCTGTTACATTGTTTAATAACATAACTTCAATATTTTGCATTTTCTTTTCTTGTTCATCTTTTTGTCCATCTTTATTTTCATCTAGCCATACTTGTCCACTTATTCTTTTGCTTTCTGGTACGTTAGGATCATCGCTATCTGTATTTTCTTTAACTTTTAAAGTATGTGAAATAGAATTTAATTCTATATTTTTTTGATTTGCTGTTGCTGTTATTTTATTTGTTATTTTCGTATCTTGTTCTAGATATTTTACCTTAACATATATATATATTTCTGTTTTTGAACCATCTCCTACTTCTGTCTCTATTTTTAATTTATTATCTTCTATTTGATATCCATTTTTTATTTCTTCCTCTTGTGAATTTTTTAGCATTACTATTTTTTGTAGTCTTAATTCTTGTGGGAAATCATCTACAAAACTTATTTTTATGCCTTCTTTTGTTTCTGTTCCTTTAGAATCTACTATAATTTTATATGCAAATTCTTCCATTTCATTTATACTTTCTCCGTCTGGTATAGTACAAGATTGAATTATATTTAAAGAGTTTTTTATAAGTGTTATTGTTTTTTCTCTTGTTTCTTCTTTTTCTACATTATCTGCATATATTATAGCCTTTAGTTTTAAATCTTTAGAATATATTTCTTCTTTAGTTTCTTTTACTTTCGTAACTATTTTTAAATTCCTAAATGATTGTACTTTTACTTCTAATCCTTCAACTTTTAGACTTCCTGTCTTTTCATCATATTTTATTTTTGATTTATCTATTTTTTCTCCTTCATATGTTGCTTCTACAAATTCTAGTTCTGTTGGTATATTCATTTCTACTATTGTATTGCTTGTTTCATAGTATCCATATATATTTAATTCATATTTTATACTTGAACCTTCTTTTATTTCTTTTATATTGTTTTCTTCATTATCTACAAATATTTCACTTCTTAATAAATATACTTTATTCTTTATATAATTTATTATTTTTTCTGTTACTATTTTTGTTTCTAATCCTTCATATTCTATTGTAGCTTGTGTCGAGATTTCTTCTTTTTCATTAATATCTCCATCTATTCTTTCTGCATAGAAACCAAATATTTTTTCTATAGTTTCCCCTGGTTTTAATGTTGATATTATACATACTCCATCTTCAATACTTTCATCATCTGATATTTTACCTATTGCATTTTCAGGAGTTGGAACTGTTATTTTTAAATTATTAGCTGCTAAATCTCCAGAGTTTGTTACTTTAACTGTATATTCAATTTCATCGTCTGATAATATTGTTGCTCCATTTTCTACATTTGCACTTATACTTGCTTCTATTTTTGGTCCTTGTCCTGTTGTTGCACCAACTTTTGCTGTTTCTTGTCTATCTTCTACTGTTCCTTCTTCTAAATTATTTGAATAATATACTGCATATGTTTCAAATGAAGATTGGTTATGTTCTAGTCCTTCTGCTACATTTGCATTATAATTAAATGTTATTGCCTCTCCTGTTGGCATAACATAATCGTTTGTTACTATTAAATAAGATTTAATTTTACTTAAATCTGATGGTTCTGCTACCCATCCATTTGATTGTACATTTAAGTCTTTTGTTGCTTCTCCATTTTCTGAATAATATACTTGTACTTTATCTGAATCTATTCCTTGCACATTTATTCCTGTTGTTAAGTCAAAATCCATTGTTGAGTTTAAATCTTTGTTGCTTAATATTTCTTTGTTTCCTGCAAATGGTGTTCTTCCTAAGATTGAAACATTTTCTATATCGTTTTTATAGTTATTCATTACACTCATTTTAAATGTTGCTTCTTTTTGGCTTGATAGTATTGGTAATTCTGCAACTTTTTCTTCACCTGTAATTGATGTTAATTCTTCTGCTCCATCTTTATAGTTACTAATTCCATTCATTGTAACTATTCCAACTGGTGCTGAAAAACTTATTTTATTTGTTACTTCATTTATTTCTGAGTTTTCATCATTTTCGTTTGTTACTACCATTGATATTTCTGAATCTATATTTGGTGTTAGTTTGTTTACTGTTATGTCTGCTGTAATAACTACGTTTGTTCCTCCTGCTAAATTTTCTAAATTATATTGTGTTTGTGTTCCTTGTAATTCCAATGCTATTGTTTTTGTTCCATCTGCATTTTGTATTAAGTTTGCATTTTTTACTGTTAATTCTTTATCAAATAATACTTGTATGTTTTTTACATTAATACTTTCTATATAAGAAGGTAATTTAATTTGTATTGTTGGATTTTTATATAGTTTGCAATCTAAAGAGTTTGTTTTTAGTATTGCTTTTATTTCTACATTTTCGTTTGTTACTACTGTTGATAGGTTTTGATTGTTTATTACTAATTCTGTTTCAGAACTTGGCTCTACAAATGCTACTACTTTATTTGCTGTTTTTTGTTCTACTATTTGTCCTGCATATATTGCATCTACAGTTGTATTTATTTCTAATGAAGTAAATTTTTCCATTTGCTTTTTGCTGTATTTTATATCTGTTTTTATTGCTTTTGTTGCTTTTACTTTTATTTCACCTTCTGTTAATGGTTTGCTTGTTTCCATTGCAATTTCAGAGGCTTCTATATTAGATATGTCTACTTCATATTTTTCTTTGTTTATTGTGTCTATTATTGTGTTTCCTACTTTTATATTAATAAATCCATCTTCTCCTAAGAATTTATTAAACTCTTCTTTTTCTACACTTACTTTCTTAATATATTGTGTAGCTGCTCCTTTTGTTTTTTCGTCTATTACAAAGTTATCTGTATTTAAGTTTATTGCTATGCTATCTACTATATCTACTAATCCTATATTGGCTGTTATGTTTTCTTCGTATTGTGTTTCATTTTTTTCTGTTGCTTCATAATTTGCATATATATAACCTTTGCTTAATGTTTCTACGTTAGTGTTTACTTCTGTATTTATTACGTTTCCTATTCGATCTTTTAATAGTGTTTCTCCTTTTGCTTCATTTTTTATTATGTCTTCTTTTGCTCCATATGTTGTTATTTGTGCTTTTGTTTGTATTTGTATTTTATTTCCTTCTTCTGGCACATTGTTTAATATTTCTTGTGGATATATGTATGTTATTATGAATTTGTCTTCTGCATTTTTACTCCAAGAAATATTTCCTTGTTCATCTATTTTGTTTTCTACTTTTATTGTTATTTTTCCTGTTTGTTCGTCATATTGATAGTTTTCTTCGTTAAAGTTTTGTGCGGTTTCGTCTCCATTTGTTGCTTTTGTACTTTCTGCTACTATTTTTACTGAAGTTGGTTTTTGGTTTGCTATTACTGGTGCTATTATTTCTATATTTTCTTCTTTTACTGGCATAGCATTATTGGCTACTGATGATTTTATTTGTGTTTGTAACATTACTCCTTGGTTGTTTGCTACTGTATATGGTATATATCTTGTAATTTGTTCTTCTAATTCTAATGTTGTTTCTTGTGTCCAATCTAGTTTTACTTTTATTTGTGCTTTTATTTGTTTTTCTTTTCCTTTTGCATCTATGTATGTTCCTGTCAATTTCGCTATGTTTTCTTGACTAAATTGGTTTAATGTTATTGTATCTTTATTGTCAAAAGATATTGGGATTTGAACACTTACTTGTTTGTCTTTATTGATTTGGTTTAGTTCTATGCTATTTTCTTCTTTGTTTAATTTTGCTACTGCTTTATTTTCTTGTGCTAAGTCTTGTAGTTTAAAGTTTGCAGTTTTATTTTCCTCATTTGCTCCAAATTCTATTTTTGCATTTTTTAAATATCCAGCGTTTTTAACAGCAATACCTATGTTAATGCTGTTTTCTTCTCCTATTTTGCTTTCTTTTTCGTGTGTCTTGCTATTTTGACTTACAAAGTACGCGTCAAATTCTACATTTTCGTTGTTTGTTTTCACACCTTGTACTTCTAGTTCATTTTCTGCTGCATATACTTTTTTCGCATAAATTCCTATTGTTGATGCATATGCTAAAAGCATGACCATTACTATTTCACTTGCTATTATTTTGCGAATTATTTTTTTCATAGCTCTTTTTCCTCCCCAATTTTTTGACATATTTTTGGCTTATTATATATATTAACTAAATTTTTGCATATTTTTTGTAGTTTTTCAAGGTGTTTTCCTTTGATAGCAAGCGTTACAGCATTTACCTCTTTACGGAAACTAGTTTTCAGCTTTTTTTATTAAATTTTAGTTACATTGTTACATTTTTATTTCTTATTGCTTTTTTGCTGTTTTTTTCCATTTTTTTATTTTTTATATTTTTTGTATTCCTTCTGTTTCTAGTATTTTATGTTTTTTATTGTATTTTTTGTTTTTATTGATTTTTTTTGTTTTTTATTTTTTTGTCTTTTTTAGCTTGTAAATACTACGGCAATTGGATTTGCGTGTTTTTTAACTTTTATCTTAATTCAACTAAATATCTAACTTGTACTTTTGTATAAATTGATTAAAGTTATAATTTATAATACTTTTTCTTGTTTTCTGTTGACATAAGTTTGTTTTTATGTTTTAATACTTTTATTAGATTGCATAAAATGCAATTGTTTATTTTCTAATAATTTATTCAATTTTTTAGTTCTTTTTTTAATCAATTTTTTATTATTATGGTAAGTAAAAATAACAAGGAAGGGAGGTTTATTTGTTTTATGCAATTTAAAATAATTTTGTAGAAAGGATATTTTATTTTGACTAAAAAAAATCTTCCAGCTCCTAAAATGGATGTTGTTTTTCAATCTCTTTTTAAAAAGGGAAATGAAAATATAACTATGGCACTTATTTCTGACATTATAGGTAGAAAAATTAAAAAAATAGATTTAGATAAAAACAAAAGTTTACTTAGAGAATATACTAAAGATAAATTGGGAATTTTGGATTTAATTGCTGTTTTAGACGACGGTGATATTTGTAATATTGAAGTTCAACTAGCTGATAATAAAGATATAGAAAAACGCTTATTATATTACCATTCTAAAATTTATTCTCAACAGATGTTGGTTGGTGACAAATATGTTGATTTGAATAAGACTATTTCTATTGCTTTATTAGATTATAATTTAGAACAATTACGTCATGTAGAAAAAGCTCATACTTCATGGCATATTAAAGAGGATGAAATTAATGGATTAATATTGACAAATGAGTTAGAGATGCATATAATAGAGTTACCAAAGATAAGAAAGATGAGTAGGAATGGTAAAAAAGATGCTATTATTGATTGGATGTTATTTTTGGATAATCCAAATAATAAGGAGGTTTCTGAAATAATGAAAACAAACAGAGAAATAGAAGAAGCAATGCAAAAGTTAGAGGAAATCACTTCTGATGAGGAATTAATGAGAATTATTGATTTAAGACGAAAAGCAATATTAGATGAAAATCAAAGAAGATATATTGCAGAAAAAGAAAGAAAAGAGGCCGTAGAAGAAGCTGTTAAAGAAGGGCTTGAAAGAGGCATGAAACAAGGTATAGAACAAGGCATTGAGCAAGGAATCGAGCAAGGAATCGAGCAAGGTACTAAAAATGAAAAATTTAGAATTGCTAAAAATTTAATTTCTCTTAAATATGAAATTGATAATATTGTAAAAATAACTGGCTTATCTAAAGAAGAAATTGAAACTATTTTATAAATAAGATGTATTAATTTAATACAAAAAACCAATTAAGATTTTCTCTTAATTGGTTTTTTATTACTTATTTTTTTAGAAATTTCTTTTTGATAACAATTATTCCTATTACTAGAATTCCTACGGCTGCTAATATTGTGCTTGTTATAATTATTATATTCTTCATTTCACCAAATGGTGGTAATATTTTCACTACTTCTGCTTTGTCACTATCTACTTCTGCTGGCTCTGATGTTGGATCTTGATTTCCTACTATAGAATAGTTGTTTATTCTACCTACTGTATTACTTGTTTTAACTATTTCTACTATGTTTTTATATGTTAAGTCTGAGCTTTCATTTTCTGGTGTAATACTTTGTGTTAGGTATAAAGTTTCTTCTGCACTACTATTTCCTCCATTTGTTTGTGAGTAAATAACTGGTACTAATGGTGTTTTATTAATTGCACTATTTTCTGTTGTTGTTATTATTGTATTAAATGTATTTACTTTGTCTTGTAATCTAGCATTTACTAACTTTTGATTTGTTATTTCTTCTTTACTTATTACTTTCCAGTTAGAGTTTTTAGTATTATCAAATTGTAAATTATTTGCAACATAATCTATTACTTGGTTTGCTGTAGTTGTTGCTACTTTCTTTTTATCTGATACTATTCCTGTGTAATAGAATTGGTTATCATTATAGTCTGTTTCTCCTACGTTCGTTACTGTTAATTTATAAGTAATTTGTATTGTAGCACCATGCATTAATTCTTCGTCCATACTTAATTGTACTAATCCTGATTTTTTTGCATTAGAATTTCTTATTTGAGTTAATATTCCTTTTGCATAAACTGGTTCATATGTTTCATTTTTCTTCCACAATACATTTGTTGCTGTTTGCTTTGCATCAAATAATACTGAACCATCTGCAAGTACTACTTTTACATTGTCCACTTTTTTGTTTATTGCAAGTTGTGCTTTTGGTCTTTCTTCTAATCCCAAGTTTACGTTTGCAACATTGTATTGTATGTCATTGTTTCCTTGTTGATTTCCTAATTCTATTTTATCTTTTTCTACTTCTACATTAATGTTACCTGTTTCTGCTGTCATGGCTGTTAATTGTTTAAATTTTTCTATTTGTTGTCTTAATGTTTCTTTTGTTGTTCCTTCTGGAACATTTCTATAAGATGCTAATAATTCTGCCATTTCGTTTGTTATATTGTTAGAAGAATTTTTTATTGTTTCTTGTCTACGGCTTGCAATATCTTTTGCCACAGATACATCTTTTCCGTCTAATGCTGTTATATTATATAAATATGTTCCTGTTTCATTTTGATTTGCATAGTCTTTATAACCATATATATCTTTATTTAAATATTTTAAGTAATATTGTCCTTCTTGAGATATTCCTGGCTCATATGTTGTTGATTTATAGTCTTGTCCATTGTAAGATCTTGAATTTTTTCCTTTTGCTCCTAATGTATTTGTTACGTCTGTTTGTGTATTTGTTAATACTGTCTCATCGTTGTCTCCGTAGATAAATCTTACTATGTAGTTTCCTGGTACAAATGATGTAAATACATATTTACCTTTTGTATTATCTGTTACTGTTTGTACTATGTTATTTGAATTAATTATTGGTTCATATGTTCCTTGGCCTGTTAAAAATTCTTTCCATACGTATTGACTACCATTATCCATTAATTCTACTAATTGTACTCTTACTCCGTCAATTCCTTCTTCTCCTTTTTCTTTTTTACCATTACCTGTTGCTGTTGCTTGAGCTTTTTCATATTCTGTTCTATTATCTTCCCAAGCTGTTCCTTCTATTGTTCTGTTGTCTTTTTCTAATATAACTCTTAAGTTTATTGCTTTATCTGTATCATCTTCAAATTTATTTACATCTACTGGTGACTCAATATTTCCTGGTACAGAATCTCTATCAAAAAGTCCTGCTACTTTATTATTATCTGTTAATCCTACGTTTGGAATTTCTGTTCCTTCTTTATATTTTGTGCTATATCCATTTATTTCTGCTATATTTTGTTTTCCTACATCTTGTTCATCTAAATAGATAAATCTTGATGGATCCTTTCTTACTTTAAATGTTAAGTAAATATTGGCTGTTTGTCCTGATGATAAATATATTTCATCTAAGCCTGTAATATATAAGTTGTTATACCCTTCACTTTCTAATGATGTTCTTGTATTTGCTGAATATTTACTTTGTTCACTTGCTTTTACATTTTCATATTTTACCTTGTTAGCTCCACTTCCAATTTCTATATATGAACGATCATTTACATATTCGTATTCTTTATCATAGTAATCTACTATTTCTTCTATTTTTGTTCTTATTGATTGTGATTGGTTCCTTACCCTAATTTTATATGTTACATATACTTCTAATTCTCTTTGCTCAGTTTCTCCATATTTTTGAGCTATTTGATTAGTATTCAATGAATTTTGTTCTGAGTAATCTTCTACTTTGTATAGGTAATCTGATTTGTATATTTCTCTTGAATATTGTGTATTATAATATGCTGCATCTGAAAGTCTTACTCCTATATCCCATATTGTATTGTCGCCTTCTTGAGTTACTTGTTCCTCTTTTGCTCTTTGGTTATAGTAGTATGTTTCTTGTCTTCCTTTTATTTCTATTGTTGCTTTTTCTATTTCTTTCATTAATGCTACATCTGCTACTTCTCTTCTTGTTAAGCCAAAGTCTATTTGTAGATGCTCTGGATATAATGCTTTATATTCTACTCCCATTATTGTTCTTGATTTATATCCTATAGTATATTTATCATATATTGGATATACTTTTCTTTGAGTATCGTTTCCTGTAAATGATGATATTCTATTGTCTTCTATGAATTGTAATTTTCTTTTTGTTTCTTCTGTGTTTCCAAATTTTTCTAATGCATTTTTATATGCTTTTTCATAACTTTTTGTTTCTGATGCTTGATCTATTACGTATTCATATATTTCTTTTATTCCGGATTCAGATTTTTCATTTATATCACTTGTATATGTATTTCCTGATGCATTACTATATTTTAATATAGTATATGCTTTATTGTATGTTCCCACTTCGTAATATAATTTTCTTCTTACTTTGTAGTTTTCTGGATATGAACCTATTTGCTCGTAGTCTAAATTATATTGTTCTCTTTGTGTTTTTATTTCTGTTGCATTTGAATATCCGCCTGATAAGTTATCTTCGTAATATGTTGGTTGATACATTTGTCCATTATATATAAATTCTATATAATATTTGTATTTAGAATCTACTTTATCAAATTCATAATGTCCGTTTTTATCTGTTACTGTTCTTGCTACTTCTTTGTTTTTAGATGCTTCATATAGTACAACCTCTACTCCAGGTAACATTTTTTCTGTTTCATCTTTTTTAGCATTTAATTTTGTCTCTTTTGTTTGTTTATCATCTTCCCATACATTTCCTGCTAATTTAATTGTTAGATTTTTCTCTCCTGGTATTTTTATATCAAGTGATGTACTTTCTAAGTGCCTTTTTCCATCTGGTTCTAATTGATCTTGATATGCAACTATTTCTTCTTGGAATTTAGTTGATACCTTGTCACTATAGCAACATCCTGAACAGTATGTTATTCCGCCTTTTCCATCTGAATGACCATCACAATGTGCTGTATGTGAATGTGAGAATACTGCAACATATTTATGTGATTCAAAATAGTATAATTTTGCTTCTGCTTTCATCCACTTAAAGTCTACATGTATATTTTTTATATGTATATCTTTGGGAGCTTTTATTTTTATATAAAATTGTTGTCCTGATGCTGGGTAATTTTGTGCTCCAGTATCTACTAAGTTTTTGTCATCTACTGGTGTAAAATATCTTGGTTTTATTTCTTTTTTAAAGTTTCCTTCAGAGTCTTTTACTATAAATGATTCTATTTCTATACGATCTGTTTTTTCTCCTACTACATACATATCTGATATTCCACCAAATACTATTCCATAATTTCCATTTATATAAGTCATAGAAAATGGTCCTACTAGGTATTCTTGTTTTGTATAGTCTCCTAATACTCTAACATTTTCTTCTTTTGTTGTATTTTGTGGATTCATTGTTCCATTATTTTTATCTAGTTTTCTTGCAAATTGTTCATAATATGCTGCTTGTAATGCTAATTGTGATGCTGTAATTCCATTTCCTGTTACTTTTGGTGCTTTTTTGTTTTTATTCAATGTTGGTGTTTCCCATATTGCTTCTTGTTTTATTGCAGACCAACTATTCCAGTCTGGATCAGGATAAGTTACTATAAAAGCTTCTGTATATGTTGCTGCTTTTTGTTCTTTTAAGAAGTAATATGGTCTAGAATAGATTTTTCCTTTTCCTGCATCTGGTGTTGTTACTTCTCCATGTGCTGATTCTTTTCCATTCCAAGTAGTTACCAAATCTTTTATATCTTCTTTTGTCTTTCCTTTTCCACTTAAGTGTGCACCTTTGGCTGCACAATATAACTGTCTTTGATCTACTAATACTCTCCAATAACTTGAATCTCCACTTTGTATTTTTTGAAGGTTGTCTGTATTTACTTCAAAGCTTCCTCCAATGTTTCCACTAGATCCATAGTCTGCAAGTGTTGGTGCTTGTTTAACTTTTTGCAATGCTACTGTTTGTGAAATAACATTAGGGGATTTTTTTAGTAAAATATATCCTACTACTAATGTTAATAATATTATTATTGCTATACTAGTATTTTTTATTATTTTCTTCATTATATTTATCCCCTCCTTCTTGAGTATGTTATTTTTTTCATTTTGTTATAAGATACATATCCTATTGCTATTATTGCTATACAAATTAGTGCTGAAATAAATCCTACTATTCCTACTATTTCACCTGTTTTTATTGATATAACAAGGTCTGCTGATGACATATCATCTTCATTTGAAACTTTATTTGCTTCTGTAGAATCTATATCTTTTATTCCTTCTTTATTATATGTTTCATATATTTCTGCATTGTTATTTACTATTCCAGTTCCATCTTCAGCTATTTTCTTTGTTAATGTTAATGTAACTTCTTTAGATTCTCCTGGTTGTAATTCTACATTTGCTAAGCTTGCATTATATAAATCTTTGTTGCTAGATTGATACCAGTCTTTATTTAACTCTGCACTGAATTTCATATCTTGTGGTATATAGTCTACTATTTTCTTTACGTAGTTTGCTACATCGCCTTCATTTTTTACAATTATTTTATATTCAACTATTACGGTTGCTTTAGATAATTGTTTTCCTGGTACTTCTACTTTTGCTATTTTTGCATTGTTATATTCATTTACTTTTGTTGTGTCTCCATATGTTAATGTTACTTTGCTTATATATTTTTCCAAGCTTAAATCTGATTTTGGCGCTACATACATACCAACGTCTATATTTCTTGCATTACTATCTTTTATTTGAATAGTATCTGATACAGCTACTATTTTATTTGTTCCATCTATGTTCATTTCCATAGAAATTGCATCTGAATTTACAATTTTACTTACATCTTCTTTTTGATATTGTGTCAAAATATATTTTGAATTGTCATATTCAAATACTACAACGTATTTTCCTTCTGGTATGTTTTCAAATGTATATTTTCCAGAGTCTGATGTAGTTGTTATATCCTTTACTAATTCATTATTTTCTTGGTTGTATAGTCTTACTTTTAGTCCTTTAATAGTTTCTTCGTCTTCATCTCTTTGTCCATTTTTATTAGAATCTATCCATGCTGTCCCTGATATTTTATATCTTCCTTCTACATTATTGTTATCGTTATTATCTTTATTATCGTCTTCTTGATCTTCTCCATTGCTGTTATCTTGTGCATTTTTGTTGTATTCTATAATGCTTGTTATTTTGTTAGATTCTATTTTTTCAAATAAATCTCCATATATAACTGCATAGTTTTGAATTTGTTTTTCTTTTTCTCCTGAAGTAATTTTGTTTGCTACCACTGTTAATTTTATTGTTAGCTCTTCACTTTTTCCAAAGCTTGTTCTTGTTATTTGTAGTTTATTTGAATCTATACTTGTAATTTTTTCTGTTCCTGTAGCTGTAATTATTTCTGCATTTTCAAATGTTGTTCCTTCTGGTATTTCATTTTCAAATATGAAACTGTCTGTATATACATCACTATTATTTTTTATTTTGTATGTATATGTTATTTCTTGTCCTTCTTTAAAGTATTCTTGATCTAGCTTTTGTTGTTCTATACTAAAGTTTAAAGTTTGAACTTTATTTGAAACTATATTTGATGTATGTTCTTCAACATTTTCTGCTTTTGCTGTAACTACTGGATTTATTGTTTCTTGTGCACTTTCTACTTGTGTTTCTACTATAAAGTCTATAGAATCTTCGTTATTATATTGATCTACCTTAAATGTAACTGTATTTCCATTTGTTTGAATATCTACTTTTTTATCTTGTGAAGATATTACTCTGTTTTTGGTTGATGTATTTGTTATTTTTAGTCCTTCAGGAACTTTTACTGTTATTTCTAATTGTTTTAAATCTTCTCCTGATGATATTTCCTCTATTCTTGTAGTGTAAGTTAATTTGCTTCCTTTTGTTAATGTGTAATCTGAAGCTTTATCGCTAGTTACCATTACTTGCATTGTTCCTTGTGCTAATTTTAAACTATATTCATTTGAGCTAATTGCTTTTGTCATCTTATTTGCCATTACACTTGCTGATGTTTTCATTGTTAGCTCTGGTTCTACTAGTTTTCCATTTTGCATTGGTAATGATTTTTTATCAATGTTTACTTCATCTATTTTTAACTCATATTCTACTTGTTTTTCTTCTCCAGCTTTTAAGCTTCCTATTTGAATTATTTTACTTGTTTCATCTTGATCTTCATATTCAGAAATATAATCATCTTCTACAAATTGTGTATGTTTCGTTTTATATGTAGCAACCAATTTTCCTTCTCTTCCATCTAAGTTCTCTGTAAAGTTTATTTTTCCATTTTCTTCGTAATAATAAATATTTGCACTTGGTGCTGTTATATTTAATGTTACATTTTCTGCATCCATACTACCTGTATTTTTTACAGTTGCTCTAAATTTTACATATTGTCCTTTTCTTACTACTGAATTTTCACTTGTATATGATGTTACATATGTTTCTAGTTTTGGTGCTTCTCCTGTTGTTAAAGAAGCTCCTAATGCTACTACTTTATCATTTATAGTTTGACTTTCTTGTACGTTATCAAAATATACTGTGTATACTGAATTTACTTTTTCATTATAATTTAAGCCTTCTGGTATTTGCATTTCATAGCTAAATTTTATGCTATCTCCAGTGTTCATTTCGTAATTTTGTAATACTATTAAATAAGATTTTACATTACTTAAATTTGCTGGTTCTGCCATCCATCCATTTGATGGTAAATTTAAGTCTTTTGTTGCTTCTCCATTTTCTGAATAATATACTGTGTATTGACCTTCTGACATTTGACTTGATGTTATTTTATTTAGCATTACTGCATCAAATGTATTTTCTAAGTTTTCGTTTGATTCTGTTTTTGTTGTTTTAGTTGTTAAAGTTCTTCCTAATATGCTTATATTATTTATTTTATTTGTATAATTGTTAATTAATTGAATTTCTGACGTTGCTGTTCTTGCTGGTGCACTTACTTCAATAATTCCTTGTTCTTGGCTTCCTGCTATAGAACGAATTTGTTTGTCTTGTGCATAATTAGAAATTGTATTAATTGGTACTAACCCTGTTGGAGCTATATATTTTATTTCTATTTCTTTTGCTTCTTGAGCTTCATTATTGTTTGTATATTTTATTTGTACTTTGTCTGTTTTTGTTGGAGTTAGATTATTTATAGATATGTTAGCTCTTATAACAATTGTTGCTCCTTCTGCTACTTCATTTATTGCATATTTTGTTTGAGTTCCCTTTAGTGTTACTCTTATAGTTTTATTTTCTGCATTTATTACTTGTACATTTTCTATTTTTAATTCATCTTCATATAATAGTTCTGTTCCTAGTATTTGTACATTTTCCATTTCTTTTGGTAATGTTATATCTATTGTTGGGTCTTTATATAAACTATCGTATTCTGAATTTGTTTTTAATGTAGCTTTTATTTCTACTTCTTGACTTTCTAATACTGTAGAAAATTGTGTATTACTCATTTCTATTTTCATTTTTGACGTTGGTTCTACAGTTTCTATAGTTGTATCTTGATTATCTTTTATTATTTCTGTGTTATTTTTATTTACTTGTATATTTGATGTTTCTTCTAATTTTTCTATTTTCTCTATTTGAGTTTTTGTAATATTTTCTTCTTTTATTGTTTTTTCTGCTATTATTTCTAGCATTCCTTCTTTTTGAGGTTTACTTGTTTTTATTGTAATTTCATTTATGTTGCTTGATTGTATATCTACTACAATATTTTCTTCTTCATTGCTTGTTATCCTTGCTATTTCTTTGTTGTTTGATAATACACTTATATAACCTTCTTTTCCTAAAATATCGTTAAAGTTTTGTGTATTTACTTTTAATTGTTTAAAGTATGAACCTGCTCCTATTTGTTCTTTTTGAATATTCCATTTAGCTTGGCTTGCTGTTAGTACTATTTCGTCTGCTACTTTGCTATATGCTATATCTATATCATATTTTACTTCGTATGGTATTTCTAAGTTTGTATATAAATATCCTTTACTTATATTTTCTTTAGATATACTTTGTTTTTCTTCTATAATGTTTCCTATTTTTTCACTTAGTTTATTTTCTTGACTATATGTTTCATTTAGTATTTTTATTTCTCCACCATATGTTTTTACATTTGCTGATATGTTTGAGTTAAAATCTATTTCTTTTTGTTCTTCTATGTTTTCATAGCGATATGTAATTATATATTCTTCTTGTGAATCCCATTCTACTTTTCCCTCGCTGTCTGGTATATTACTTTGTTTTATTATTAATTTTCCATTATTTGAATTATAATTCCAATTATCTTGTGATAATATTTGTAATTCATTTTGTTTTCTTACATTTATTTGAGGTGTTTTGTTTTCTATTTTTGGTACTTGTATTTCTATGTTTGATTCAGCTATTGGTAATGCATTATTTTGTATTCCTACTGTTAATTTTTGTTCTATTATTATTCCTTTTTCATTTTCAATTTCATATGAGTTATATTTTTGTATATTTTGATTTATTTCAACTTTTGGATTTGCAACCCATGTTACCATATTGTTTATTGTTTTTTCTATTTTGTGTTCTTTTCCTTCGTCATCCATATATGTTGCTTTTAATGTAATATCATTTTGTTTACTAAATTCATTAATATTAACTTTTTTATTTGCATCAAAATAAATAGGTAATGCTATTGTATATTTCTCTGTATTACCATTAATTTGATTTAATTGTATTTTATTATTTTCTATTTTTTGAATTTGCTCTTGTTGAACATCTTCACCTATTTTAAAATTAGAATTTGCTTCAACACTTGCATTTTTTAAATATCCTGTATTTTTTACTTTAATATTTAAATAAAGAGTATCTTGTTTTGTAATTTCTTGTGTAAGTGTATGAGTTTTATTTTCTTTGCTTATAAAATATGCATCAAATTCAACATTTTCATTGTTTGTTACAATGCTTTGTTTTTCTAAGTTTGAATTATCTGCATATGATATTCCTGCTCCTTTTCCTATAATTGTTAAGTTTGTCATTACTATAATAGTTATTAATAAACTTGCTATTATTTTTTTCTTTATTGAATACATTACATAATCCTCCTACTATATTAAACTCTAATTTTTATTATACACTTTTTTTCCAGTTTTTTCAAGGTTTTTTGCAAAAAATTGAACTTTTTATGTAATCTTTCAAAATGTTTTTTATTGATATTATTTATTTTTATATTTTTTGTAACATTTTTTCACTTTCTTCATATTATTATATATATATGAGGGGTGATAATATGGACGAAGATTTCCCTAATTTTGATGATTTTTGTTCTTCTTTTGAAGAACAAAATGATAATAATACTTCTACAGATAATAATTTTTCTGATTTTTCTAATATGTTTTCAGGAATTGATATGAGTACTTTGTTAAAAATAAAAGGAATAATGGAAAAAATGAATCAAAAGAAAAATGATCCACGATCTAATTTATTATTGTCTCTAAAGCCTTATTTAAAGCCTAGTAGGCAAGATAAGGTTGATCAATATATTCAAATTTTTAATATGAGTAGTCTTCTTGAAAATATAAACTTTATGGGTGGTGAGAAAACAAAATGATGTATCCGTATTCTTTTTTTGGTTTTCCCAATTTTAGGAGATATTATAATGTTCCTCCTAATCCCCATAATTTAAATTATAATTATGTACATAACCCCCAAAGACCTCCACCTCCAAAGGTAGAAGTACCTGTTAAAGATGTTTGTGATAATAATACTTGTGATAATAATGATGAGAATTTTTTTGATTTTTTTGGACTAAAACTTGCTTTTGACGATTTACTAATTTTAGCAGTTTTATTTTTCTTGTATAAAGAAGAAACCAAAGATCCTTATCTTTATATTTCTTTACTTTTGTTATTATTAAGTTAATAATAGATTAAACGAGTCTTAGTTTTTATACTAAGACTCGTCATAATTATTTTTATTCTAATATTATTTCATCGCTTTCGCTACTTATATATGCATAACTTTTGTCTATTTCTTCCTCTTCTGGCTTTTCTATTTCTTTTATTTTATTTGAGATTCTTATTTGTGGGCATTCTATTTTGTTTGCAGCTACTATTGCTTCTTTATTTCCTTTTGCTCCTGCATGAGCTAATCCTCTTAAATTTCCTAATACTATTATATTTTCACTTGCAATTACTTCTGCTCCCGCATTTACATCTCCTATTATTACTATACTTCCTTCGAATTCTATTTTTTGTCCTGAACGTAAAGAACCTCTTTGAAATTTTGTATCCGAAGACTTTATTTCTTTACGAAATGCTCTTTTTATTCCATGCAATCCTAATATTTTAGGGCTTTCAAATTCGATTTCTACAGGTATGGTTTCAGAAATCATTGTTTGTATTTCTTCTATTTCTTTATTTTTTAATACTTTTCCTGTTACCTTTATTGGAGTCTTCTCTTCTTTATATAATTTTTTTAGTTCAGTTAATTTTTTATTTAAACATTCTTTTATTTCTTTTTGCTCCGCTTTTTCACTAATTTTTATTACTATTTCATTTTTCTTTAAGTTAATTGTTACACAATTTTTCATTTCCACGTCCTCCTAATTATACATATATGATTTCTTTTTAGTTAACTATTTCTGTTGATGGTTTTGCTTGCATGTTTTCTGTTATTCTGTTTGCATTCATTCCAAAGTATTCTGCTATTATATCTCTTGCTGGCGTTGCTGCTGCACTTCCGTGTTGTCCATTTTCTATCATTACTACTACTGCTATTTCTGGTTCATCATATGGTGCGAATCCTACAAACCATGCGTTTGTAATGTTTCTTCCTTTTTCATCTTTTTTCCCTGTTTGTGCTGAGCCTGTTTTTCCTCCTACTTCTATATTAAAGTTTTTAAATATAGAATACGCTGTTCCTCCTGATTCCGTAGTAACTCCTTTCATTCCTTCTCTTACTGCATTTAAATTATTTTGATTAAATGTTATTTTTGTATCTTCTTCTTTTGTTTCTATTCCTAATTTTTCTTTTAAATATTTATTTAATTCTTCTTTTGATACTTCTGTTCCATTTACATTTGTTACAGCTTTTATTATAGATACATCTATATCTTTTCCACCATTTGCTAACATACTTGTATATTTTGCCATTTGAAGTGTGGTAAAACTGTTATTTCCTTGTCCTATTGCTGCTGGCAATATATCTCCTCCGTTCCATCTGCTTCCTAACATTTTTGAAGTTTCTGGAGATGCAACATAGCCCGCTTCTTCTCCTAATAGTTCAATATTTGTTTTCTTTCCTAATCCTAATGCCTTTGTGTATTTTGCTAAGTTTTGGATTCCTACTCTGTTTCCTACTTCATAGAAGAAATAGTTACATGAATGAATTATAGCATCTGTTACATTTAGGTAACCATGACCTCTTCCATATGATTGATATATCCAACATTTTGGATTGTAGTCAGAAGAAAATTTGTAAATTCCGACATCATTTATTTTTTCTTTTGTTGTAATTGCTCCTGTTTCTAGTCCTGCTATTGCTGTTACCATTTTGTATGTTGAACCTGGTGAAGATGGTGAACTTATTGCTCTATTTACAAAAGGATGATTTTTTGCATAATTTGATTGATTTTGATTTGTATAATATATCCATTTTTCATTGCTAATTCCATTAACAAAATCACTTGGATCAAAATCGGGATAACTTGCCATTGCAAGTACTTCACCAGTTTTTACTTTCATTACTACTGCAGATCCACCTGTTACATTTACATTATTAGTTGTTGCTATTGATTGTATGCAACTTTTTAATGTGTCTTCAGTTACTTTTTGTAAATTCGCATCTATTGTAAGTATTACATCTGAACCTGCTGTTGCTTCTCCTGAAACATATTCGTCTGTTATTGTTCCATCGACAGCCATATCTATTTGTTTTATTCCATTTTTTCCTTTAAGGTAATCCTCAAAAATATATTCTATTCCTGTTTCTCCTATAATGTCGTTTGCGTTATATCTATCTTCTTTACCTTTTAATTTTTCAGCACTTATTTTTCCTATGTATCCTAATAAGTGTGATGCCAAACTTCCTGATGGATAACTTCTTATTGCTTCTGTTTCTATATTTATTCCTGGAAAACTTGCACTTTGTTCACTTATTTGTGCTAAACTTACTTCTCCTATATTACTTGCAAGTTCTACTGATTTTGTACTACTATACCCTGCTTTTTTTATGTGATATCGTAATGTCATTATTTTTCTTGCTTCTTGAATGTTTTCGTTTTCTATGTTGTATTTTTCTTTTAGGATGTAAAAACATTCTTCTGCTGTTTTCTCTTCTGATATTTTATTTTCTTTTTTCCATGTTTTAGCAGATTCATCCCCTATTGTAAATTCAAATGGTTCTATTTTTATTGGTAATTCATCTATATAACTGTCTCCATTTGCTTCTAATACTTGTGTTATTTTCAATAAAGAATCATTTAAATCTTTATCTTCTAATTTTGTTTTATATAGTTCTAATCTATATCCTAATTGAGTTGTTGCTAATTTGTTTCCAGATTGATCTAATATGTCTCCTCTTGCCGCTTCTAACACACTTTCTCTACTTAACCTTGTATTTGATTGTTCTCTATATTCATTTCCTTGTACTATTTGAAGATTAAACAGTTGAGCAATAAGTATTATTCCTACTATATAAACTAATATTGATACTATATTATATCTTACATTTAAATTTCTTTCTGTGTTGTTTCTCAACTGTTTCACCTCCTTTTTTTATTTTAAAAATATCTTGTTAGTATTTTTTGTCCTTTAAATATATCTTCTACTTTATATCCTACTTTTTGTATTAATGGATATAAAATAATTGTTATTATAACATTATATATTATTTCTATTAGTAACACTCTCACAAAGCTTAGTACTTCTATTTGTATTGATAGTCTCATAATCGATATAACATAATTTCCTATTTCGTATAATAATGTTGTTCCTATTACCATTAACATTATTGTCATTCTACTATCTTTTGAAAAATTTTTATCAAAATATCCTCCTATTGCTCCTACTAGTGCATACATTATACTTGATATTCCTATGCTTCTTCCTATTACTACGTCTAAGAATATTCCAAAAAATATCCCATATGCTGTTCCTATTTTTGCTCCTGCAAATAAGCTTATAAATAGAGTTAGTATTATGAATAGGTTTGGCTTTACTCCTGCTATTGTAAACCAATTAAAGAAGTTTGATTGCAAAAAATATATTATTAAGAATGTAACAAACATTAATATAATGCTTATTGTTTTTTTCATGTTTTTTCTCCTTATTTTATAACTAGAACAGTGTCTATTTTTGCAAAATCCACTGCTGTTTCTATCATTGCATATCTATCTGTTATATTTTTTCCTGTAATAACTTTTTTTATTGTTCCTATATGAATTCCTTTTGGGTATATTCCTCCTAGCCCTGATGTTTCTATTGTATTCCCTTCTAAGACTGTTGCACTTGTTGGTATATATGTGGCTTTTAATGTAGATTTTTCTTCTAATGTTCCTCTTGCTATTACATTATCTCTAGAAGTTGTTAGTGTACAACTTATTGTGCTTGCTGTATCTACTATTGTTTGAACTTTGGCTGTTTTGCTTGTTACAGATATTACATGTCCAACTAGTCCTTGGTCTGCTATTACTGGCATGTTTACTTCTATTCCATCATCTTTTCCTACATTTATTACTATTGTATCATTGTAATTGCTTATATCTTTGTTTATTACGTATGCTGGTATTGTTTCATATTCTGTATATTTATCTTTTAAATTAACGTATTCTTTTAATGTAGAATTTTCTGATTTTACAATTTCTAGTTCTCTTAAAGATTTTTCAAGTTCACTATTTTTTTTCTTTAATTCTTCATTTTCTTCTTGTAAGTTATTTATATTTGTAAAAAATGTATTGTTTCCAGACATCCAATTTTTTAAATATGTTAATCCATTTTGTATTGGCATAACAAATATTCCTGCTGAACTTTCAATAAATGCAACATTATCTATTTTTATGTTTGAAATTATTACTATTACTATTAGAATTACAATTGTTATTATAATTCCTGCGATACCTGTTTTTTTAGATTTGCGCATTTTCATTTTCCTCCTATATTATACAAAAAATGTTCAAGGAAGAGTAAATTTTTTTACCCCTACTATGAACACTTTATAAAATCTAACGTCTTTTTCTTGAGTTTATTAATACCGTTTTTAGTTTTTCTAAATCTTCTATTGTTTTTTCTGTACCCTTTACAACACAATCTAAAGGATTTTCTGCTATAAATACAGGCATTCCTGTTTTTAAGCTTAACAATTTATCTAAGTTTTGAATTAATGCTCCTCCACCTGCTAGTACTATTCCTTTTTCCATTATGTCTGAAGCAAGTTCTGGTGGTGTTTTTTCTAATGTTTGTTTTACACTTTCTACTATTTCCATTACAGATTCTTGCATTGCTTCTTGTATTTGTGATGAATAAATTATTATGTTTTTTGGAAGTCCTGATGATAAATCTCTTCCTCTTATTTCCATTGACATATCTGTCATTAAAGGAAGTGCACAACCTATTTGCATTTTTATTTGCTCTGCTGTTGTTTCTCCTATAGCTAAATTCATTTCTCTTTTTATATAATTTACTATATCTTCGTCTAATTCATCTCCTGCTACTCTTATAGAATTGCTTACAACAATTCCTCCTAAAGAAATAACTGCAACTTCTGTTGTTCCCCCTCCAATATCTACAACTATGCTTCCACTTGGTTCTGCAACATCTAAGTTTGCGCCTATTGCTGCTGCCATAGGTTCTTCTATTAGATATACTTCTTTTGCTCCTGCTTGTAAAACAGATTCTTCTACTGCTCTTTCTTCCACTTCTGTTATTCCAGATGGAACTCCTACTACTACTCTTGGTCTTATTACATTATAGCGTTGGCATACTTTTGAAATTAAATTTTTAAGCATTAGCTGTGTTGCTGTAAAATCTGCTATAACACCATCTTTTAATGGTCTTACAGCTTTTATTTGCTCTGGTGTTCTTCCTAACATGTCTTTTGCTTCATGACCTGTAGCTAAAATTGCTCCTGTTTTTCTATCTATGGCTACTACAGATGGTTCTTTTAAGACTATTCCCTTTCCTCTTAGGGTTACTAATGTATTAGCTGTTCCCAAGTCTATTCCTATATCTTTACTTTTTAGTGAAAATAATTTCATTTTTTGTATTCCTTTCTTTTTTCATTGCTTTTATTTTTGACTTTTGTATTTTCTTATACTTGTATATTTTCCATCTCCTATTATAATGTGATCTAAAAATTGTATATTTAGTAAATTTGCTACTTGTTCCATTTTGTTTGTTAAATTTATATCTGCTATAGATGGTGTTGCTTCTCCACTTGGATGGTTATGTACTAGTATTATCTTTGGCATGTCCATTTTTATTGCTTCTTGGAATACTTCTCTTGTTTCTACTGTTGCTGATGAATTTGTTCCTTTACTTATTTCAACTATTTTTTGTACTATATTTTTGTTATTTAAAATAATTACTTTTACTATTTCTCTTTTTTCATATCTTAATTCATCCATTAGTAAATTTGAAACATCTTCTGGAGTTTTTATTGTTACATTTAAATTTAATGGTTTAGACATTCTTTTAGCAAGTTCACATACTGCTTTTATTTGAATTGCCTTTACTCTTCCTACTCCTTTAATTTCTTTTAATTCTTCTATCGATAATTCCTGAAGAAACCTTAAGTTGTTATCTTTTACTCTTGCTTTGCTAAGTATTTTTTGTGCTAACGCTACTGATGTTTCTTCTTTTGTTCCAGTTTTTATTATTATAGCCAATAATTCAGAATTAGATAATATTTTTTCTCCATACATTTCTAATTTTTCGTATGGTCTTTCTGAATTTGGTAATTCTTTAATTTTCATTTATTGCTTGATTCCTTCCTCAAGCCCCTTTTTATAAATTAAACTACACTTTTCTATATATTAAAATTGCTATAATTACCCCTATTATACTTGCTATATTTATTTTTAGCATTAGTCCAAATGTAAGTTGTATAATATTTAAATCTAATTGAATTGGTGTTGAAAATCCAAAACTTTGTCCATATGATAGCCACCATAAGAAGTCAATGTTTTGTGCTAGTTGTCCTATTAAACCTCCTATTACTAAACCTGCTAATATAAATACTAATAAAATCCATATATTTTTTTCTCTTGTTGCCATATTTTTTCCTTCCCTTCTCTTCCTTACGGAAATGTAATTTTCTTTTGTTTTTTCACCGCTCTTATTATATCTTCATTTTATGTTTTTTTCAAGTAAAAAATAAAGAAAATTTTTCCATTTTATCTTTTATTTTTTTATTTACTATGTTATATTTATTAGTACCTTTTAAATAACTGCTTCATACTATATAATAATTACCATTTATTTCTCGTTTTCTTTTAGTATAATGCATGTTATAATATACTTATAAACGGTTAGGAGGTTATTCATGAAAATAGAAAAATTAAGTGAAAATAAAATACGAGTTACATTAAGCCATCAAGATTTGGTCCAAAAGAATATTGATTCACATTCTTTTATGGCTAATTCTATTGATTCACAAGACTTAGTTTTTGATGTTTTAGATGAAGCAGAAAAAGAAATTGGTTTTGTTACTAAAAATTATCAAATAAAAATAGAAGCTATTGCTATTGCTGATGGAGATTTTATTTTAACTGTTACAAGAAGTTTGCCTGATACATCTTCTAAGCCTATTTCTTCTAGAAAAAAGGTTAGTGTTAAGAGAAAATCAACTGATTTAAAATCAACTCAGTTAGCTTACACTTTTTCTACTTTTGATGATTTTTGTAATTTTATTGAGTTCTTTTCTTCAAGTAATTTACCTGCTACAAATATTGCAAAAAGTATAATTTTATATGAATATAATAATACATACTATTTAGTTTTTGATAATATAAATTTAAGTTATAAATATTTAAAAAAGCTTTGCTCTTCTATTACTGAGTTTGCAACTTATAAAGTAAACCCTGATTTATTTATTATTAAATTAACTGAAAAGGGAACTATTGTTATGAAAAATAATGCTATAAAAACTGCTTTAAAGCATTTTTCAAATAGCAAATAAAAATTTAATATAATATAAAAAAAGCGAAAATAATATTTCAAATTATTATTTTCGCTTTTTATTTGTATAAATCAAAAAAAAATGTTCATACTAAAAACATATATGTATGAAAGGAAGGTTAAAAATGGCAAATTTGACACAAATAGAACTTCAAAACTTGAGACATTTAATTAATTCTAGTGAAACTTCTTATCAAAAATTAAATACTTATGCTTCTCAAGCTGTCGACCCTCAAATTAAGCAAATATTTACTAAATCTGCACAAGATTCTTTAAATACTAAACAAAAACTAATGTCTTTTTTAAATGATTAATAATTTTATCAAGGAGGTTTATATGGACGAAAAGACTATGGTAAATGATGTATTAAACAATACTAAATCTACCTTATCTACTTATCAAAATTTTATTAGTGAAACTGAGAACATACAATTAAGACAAACTATTCAACAAATTAGAAATACTGATGAAAGTTTTCAATATGAATTATTTAAAGTTGCTCAAACTAAAGGATATTACAATCCTGCTAAACAAGCTACTGCTTCTGAAATTCAAGCTATTAAAATGGAATTACAATAATTATAAAGGTGTGCCTAAAAAGTTTTAGTCGCACTTTTTAATATTCTAGGAAGATTTTTTAAACTTTCCTAGAATATTAAAAACATTGCAAAGAAAAACTGAGATTTTAAGAATAAAAACGAGATATCTTTACGGAAATCGAAAAAAATAACGATTATGGCTTTTTTTTAGTATTGTCTATTTTTTGTTTTTTTTATAAAATTATGCTATCAATTTATGAATTATAAATTTTTAATATAAATGATAGTTAGGAGTTGTTTATAATTAGTACTATAAAAAAGACAATGGTTCATATACGAACTTGGACCAAATTCATTATTTTAATAGTTTTACTAACCTTTTTAATTATAGGTGCTATTTCATTTTTTTATAAGCCTATATATAGTGTTACTTTAAATGGTGAATTAATTGGTTATAGTGATAACAAAAGCAAATTACAAGAAAAAGTTAATGAATACATAGAAAAAGGTAATGGTGATAACATTGCATTTGTAGATATAAGCAGTTTACCTGAATATAAACTTTGTTTATTAAAAAAGGATATTGTTGCAAATAATGATGAAATTTTTGAGAAAATAATCAGTAATGGTACACCTTATTATCGTTTTTATGCAATTACAGTTAATAATGAAGAAAAAGCTTATGTAGCTGATTTCTCTCAGGCTGAAAGTGTTGTTAATCAATTAAAAGAAAAAAATAGTAACAACAAAGATAGTTTAAGTATTGTTGAAAAATACGATACTTCAACAAAAGAATTTACTTCTGTTGAAAAATGTGTTGCTGATTTATATGTAAAAAAACAAGTTGTAAAAAAATCTACTCGCAGTAGTTCTTCTGTAAGTTATGCCTCTTCTGTAAATACATCTTCTAAGAAAGTAGAATTAGGAATTTCTTTAATTAGACCTACTTCTGGAACAGTAACTTCAAGATTTGGTTCTAGATGGGGAAAAAACCATAAAGGTTTAGATATAGGTGCTCCTAAAGGTACTCCTATAAAAGCTGCAGCTAGTGGAACTGTTATTACTGCTTCTTCTGGATATAACGGAGGATATGGAAATTATATTGTAATTTCTCATGGTAACGGAATTCAAACAGCTTATGGACATTGTAATTCTATATCTGTAAGTGTTGGTCAAAAAGTTTCTCAAGGTCAAGTTATTGGAACTGTTGGAAACACTGGTAGATCAACTGGTAACCATTTACATTTAGAAATACGTGTTAATGGAGTTGCACAAAATCCACAAAATTATTTATATTAATATATACTGAAAAGAGGACATTTTTATAAAGTCCTCTTTTTTGCTTTATTAATTGTTTTACAATAGCATTTTTTCTATATCTTCCCAACCGTTTACACGAACAACACCTTTTTGTTTTAGTTCTTCATCTTTTATGTTTTTATTATGATATGCATCAAATAGTAATTTTGTTTTCGCAGTTCCTTCTAAATTTGAAAGTTTATCATCTATTTTTATTTCACAATTTATTATTTCTTTATTTGATGTAAATATATAATTTTGTGGTGGGATAAATGGCAAATTATTATATAAATATATAAATTTGTTTTTTAAATTATTGGCTGAATATTCTTCATTATCTCTAAAAATATATGCTGTTACTACATATAATTCATATTTTTTTGATAGTTTTTCCATAACATTATATGCATTTGGTAACAATTCACAATAATCGTATACATTTTTTGTATTGAAAAATTCTGACCATTCTTCATATCTTTCTTTTGGAATTAAGTCTTGTATATAATATGTTTTTATATCTTCTTTTTTATAGTTTGTATTTAAGAATTGGTTTACTAAACTTAAGAATCCTCCATCACATATTACATCATCCATATCTATCATTATTTTCTTCATAATTTGCTCCTATATTATTTCTAAACCTGCGTATTTGGCCATTAAACGTTTGTGTCCTGCTTTATCGAAGTTGATATCTACTTTTGCATCTTCTCCTTCTTGTTCTATGCTATTTATTGTTCCTTCACCAAATTTCTTATGGTACACTCTCATTCCTGCTTTGTATTTTGAAATATCTACTTCTTGTTTTGGCTTGTTTATTGAATTCAAGAAACTTTCTGCAGTTCTAAATGCAAATCCGGAATTGTTATCCACATTTTGTGCTTTTGGTGTGGATATACTTCCTGCTACACTATAATTAGAATCTGTTTCATTAAATTTATATGTTTTTACTTTTCCGGAATAATTTGTTCCATATGCCCATCCATAGTTTGAATCTTCAAATGTCTCTTCCTTATTTCCATTTATTTGACTATACCCTTCTAGTAACTCTTCTGGAATTTCTTTAACAAAACGAGAGATTGCATTGTAACTTGTTGACCCAAATATTGTTCTGTGTTTAGCACATGTTAAGTATAAATATTGTTTTGCTCTTGTAATTCCTACATAGAATAAACGTCTTTCTTCTTCTAATTCTTTTGGCTCTCCTATTGATTTGTAACCTGGGAATATTCCTTCTTCCATTCCTACTAGAAATACAACAGGAAACTCTAGACCTTTTGCGCTATGAAGTGTCATTAATGTAACACTTTCTGCTGACTCTTCTAAGTTGTCTACGTCGCTAGATAAGGTTATGCTTTCTAAGAATTCGTTTAATGAGTTTTCTGCAAATTCTTCTTCAAATTCCATTGCTACTGTTAATAATTCGTCTAAGTTTTGAAGTCTACTTTCTGCTTCTACCGTATTTTCTAATTCTAAAGCTTTTGTGTAACCACTTTTGTTTAATACCATTTTTATTAATTCTGATATTTGTGTTTCTTCTTTTTTATTTCTTAAATCTTCTATTAATTCTACAAACTCTCTTGAATTTACAAATACTCTGTTTAATCCATATTGATCTGCATGTTTTATTACCTCATACATAGATATTCCTGCTTTTTGAGATATCTCTTCTATATTATCTAAACTTGTTTTTCCTATTCCACGCTTTGGCTCATTGATAATTCTTTTTAGTGATATATTATCTGATTGGTTTGCAATTAAACGCAAATATGCAATTGTGTCTTTTATTTCTTTTCTTTCATAGAATTTTAATCCACCTATTACTTTGTATGGTATATCTTCTCTTAACAAAATATCTTCTATTGCTCTTGATTGTGAGTTCATTCTATATAAAATTGAAAAGTCTGAATATTTAAAATACTCTTCTCTTTTTAATGTATTTATTTGTTCTACTATGTATCTTGCTTCGTCATATTCGTCGTCACCTTGATAAATCTCTGGTAATTTTCCTTCTTCATTTTCTGTCCATAGTTTTTTCTCATATTTTGTTTCATTATTTTTTATTACATAATTTGCTGCTTTTAAGATATTTCCTGTACAACGATAATTTTGCTCTAATTTAATTATTTTTGTTCCCGGAAAATCTTTTTCAAAGTTTAGTATGTTTGAAATGTCTGCTCCACGGAAACTATAAATTCCTTGGTCATTATCTCCAACAACTGTAATGTTTCCATATTTTGAAGCTAAAATTGTTACTAATGTAAATTGAGCCTTATTTGTATCTTGGTATTCGTCTACTAATACATATTTGAATTTTTCTGTGTAATATTCTAGTACATCTGGATTCTCTGTTAATATTTTTATTGTGTAATTTATTATATCGTCAAAATCTAATGCATTGTTTTCTTTTAAACGTTTTTGGTATAAAGAATATATTTCTCCTATTTTTGCTTTTCTAAAGTCTGCTTGGTATTTTACTGAATATTGTATAGGTTCTAGCATTTCATTTTTTGCATTACTTATTTCTGACAAAACACTTCTGTCCGTAAACATTTTATCATCTATATTCAATGCTTTTAAGCACTCTTTTACTAATGTTCTTTGATCTTGTGTATCAAATATTAGAAATGATGAATCAAATCCTATTCTATCTATATATTTCCTTAATATACGCACACAAATAGAATGGAATGTTCCCATCCATATATCTTTTGCAACATCTCCAACTAAATTTTCTATTCTTTCTTTCATTTCACTTGCAGCTTTATTGGTAAAAGTTATTGCTAGTATATTCCATGGTGCTATATTTTTTTCAGCTATTAAGTATGCTATTTTGTGTGTTAGCACTTTTGTTTTTCCACTTCCTGCTCCTGCTATTACTAGGCATGGTCCTTCAGTTTCTAGTACTGCTTCTTTTTGTTTGTTATTTAATCCCTCTATTAATTCTTGCATTTTTGTTTACTCCATTTCTTATTGACATATTTAATAATTTTGTTTATACTATATTTAGAAAATGAGAAACCACAAACGTGGTTGCCTAAGATATGTTTCAACAACACATTGCTCGGGAAAGCTAGATGTGTTGTTTTTTATTGGTTATTTGCTTTTGCTCAAAGTAATAACTATTGCTATTATCAAGGCTATGGCAATGATAGTTATAAATATTAAAGAATAAAATAATATGTATATTATGCTCAATAATACTGAATCTACCATAAGCCTTACTTCCTTTAATTGGAGGCAACCACATCTGCTATCCTCACTTTCTATGTTATTTAGTCTATACTATTTTTTATGTGTTGTCTAGCGAACATAGAAAAAAAGGGCCTTATTTTTTTAAGGTCCTTTTTCTTATTATTCTTTTCGTTTTTGCTTTATCATTAGTTCAATAGCTGCTACTAAACAAACTGTCATACTTCCAATAAATGCTACCATTATTATTCTTGCTGCAGTTACTGCTGTTTCGATACCTGTTCCAACTGATATTACTACTAGTGATTTTCCTTCGTCATTTTCTTTATTTTTGTCCTCATATCCATATGGATTGCTACTATTTATAACCATTGCTGTATTCATTTTTTCTCCAAAGTTTGTTACACTGTTTTTCCATTTTACTGTTATTCTTACTTGTTTTGTTTCCCCTGGTTTTATTGTTTCATTTTCATATGCTTTGTATGTAGCTAAGTTTTTATCCATTATCCATCCGTTGCTTTCTTTTGTTACTAGTGTAAATCCTTCTGGAATTTTATCTATTATAGTTCCTACCTTTGCATCTGTTTCACCAACATTACTTACTTTTATAACATATTGTAATTTTACATTTGCTGTTGATATCTTTCTTTCTCTTATTTCTATTTTTCTTACGTCAGAATTATCTATTAATGTCTCTTCTCCATCAAATGTTATTTTTTCTAATTGTTTTTCTACTTTCATGTCATATTTTAATCTTATATTGATGATATCAAACTTTTGTATTTCTTTTGTATTTTCTATTTTTATTTCTTTTTGCTCAATTTCATGGTAACCATCTTTTGTTTGTTGTATTAAAATGTATTCTCCTATTGGTAGTCTTTCTAAATAATAACCGTCTTTTGTTTTCTTTATTTCTAAAGTCTTATCTTCTTTTGTTTCCTCTTCGTTTGTTGTATTATTTTCATTGTCATTTATTTCTTCTTTTGTTTGAGCTATTATTTGTTTTGTTTCTTTGTCTAATATTTGTAAATTAGCATCTTCTATTAATTCTTTTGTCTCCTCGTCTATTACATTTATTAGTACTTTTGTTATGTCTTGATAGATTTCAGTTTTTTGGATTTCTAAAGTATCTTCAACAGACATATCTATTTCTTGATATTCTACAAATCCTTCTTTTACTGGTATTTTAGTTTCTACTATAGTATATTTTCCTATTGGCAATCTTTCTAAATAATAGCCCTTTTCTGTTTGTTTTATTTGTAATACTTTATCATCGTTTGATGTTTCATTTTCATTAGTTCCATCATTTCCTATTGTCTCGTTTGTATTACTATTTATTTCTTCATTTACTACTTCATTTGAATTGCTGTTTACAACTTCATTTGCTATTTCATTTGATATAACATTTGATTGTTCTTCTTTTGTATTATTTTCTTCTTGTTTTATTTCTTTTGTTGTAGCTACTACTTGTTTTGTTTCCTTATTTACAATGTTTAAACTTATCTTTGATGTTATATCTTCTTTAGTTTGCTTATCATATACTATAATATTTACTTTGCTAATAGCTTGAGTTGCAGTAACACTTTGAACTTCAAGAGTATCTTTTATTGTAAATTCTACATCTTTTATTGTTACATAGCCTGATGTTTTTGGTACTTCTACTTC
>ULWF01019483.1_pt1 | contig 75870 bp, 78 predicted proteins | sample 1960081 | NCBI WGS metagenome assembly ULWF01 (sample SAMEA4835805, study PRJEB28245) | human gut metagenome | biome: gut microbiome; material: fecal sample | place: Denmark | collected 2008
GTTCCGAATTCGGAACAAAAAGGACCGTCCCTTACGTTCGATTGCTAATTGTCTGTTTTTGTGATATAAAAAAGATATATTATATTGAAGGAGATAAAATAATGAAAGTATTATTCGCAACAACAAATCCAGCAAAAGTAAAGAAATATGCAGAAAGATTAAAAGAAAAAAATATAGAAGTATTAACTATTAAAGATTTAGGAATAAATCTAAATCCAGAAGAAACAGGAAAAAATGCTATAGAAAATGCTTATATAAAAGCAAAAGCGTATTATGATGAAACCAAAATTACAACTATAGGAATGGATAATAATTTATATATAGAAGAGTTGCCAGAAGAAAAACAACCAGGAACACACGTAAGAAGAGTAAACGGAAAAGAATTAAATGATGATGAAATGATTGAATATTATTGTAATTTAGTTAAAGAATATGGTGGCAAATTGAAAGCTAAATGGGTATATGGAATGGTAATATATAATGGAAAAGAAGCAAAAGAATATACTTGGAGCAAAAGCCATTTTTACTTTGTAGACAAGCCTTGTGAAAGAAGAAACCCAGGATATCCTTTAGACTCAATATCAATTATGCCAGAATGTAATAAATATTTTGTAGACTTAACAGAAGAAGACAAAAATAAAAACAAAGAAAATTATAAAGAAGACGACGTTATAGAGTTTATAGTAAATAATGTGTAAAAATGTTAAATAATAAATTGTAAAGGAGAAAAAATATGGAATCTTTTGATGTACTTAATGAATATGGTGAATTTACAGGGAAAATAGCAACTAGGGAGGAATGTCATAAAAATGGTTATTGGCATAGAGCAGTATATGCCTTTATTATTGATAATAATGGAAATGTATTGTTACAAAAAAGAAGTGCAAATAAAAAATTATGGCCTAATATGTGGGATGTAACAGTAGGTGGTCATGTAGATAGTGGAGAATTTGGAAGACAAGCTCTAATAAGAGAAACTAAAGAAGAATTAGGAATTGAAATATCAGATGAAGATATTAAATACTTAGTTGGTTCAACATCAATAAATGAACAAGGAAATATAATAAATAAACATTATAATGAATGCTATTTAATTACAAAAAACATTGATGTTTCAAATGTAGTAATCCAAAAAGAAGAGGTATCAGAAGTTAAGTATTTTTCTAGAGAAGAACTAATAAAAAGAATAGACAATAATTATGAAGGTTTAACTGAAAAAATCGGTGCATGGAACTTCTTGAAGAAGATTTTAGAAAGATATGCTATATAATTGGAGGACATATTATGAAAATAATAACATTATGTGGAAGTTTAAAGTTTCAAAAAGAAATGATGGAAATAGCAGAAAAAATGGCTTTAGAAGGTAATTGCATTCTTGCACCCGTTTATCCCGTGTTAGAAAATTATGAGAGAACAGATGAACAATTGGAAAAATTGAAAGAAGCTCATTTTAAAAGAATAGAACTATCAGATGCTATATTTGTAATAAATAAAAATAATTATATTGGAAAAAGTACAAATTTAGAAATTGAATATGCAAAAAAACTAGGAAAAGAAATTATGTATTTAGAACAAAATTAGAGAGTCAAATAGTAAGTTGGCGCTGAGATTGATTTTGAAATTTGAACAAAAATATAAACATTTAGATGGGTATATAAATAAATATACTCATCTTTTATTACGTTAATTAAACATTGGATAATATAGATATATAGAAGAATTTATAAAGTAAAACAACCAGAAAAGTCAAAATAAACATTAATAGATAATAGATAAAAATTTGGAGAAGTTAAGAGATTTATGTTCAAATATAACAGATTAGGAATATCAGGAATTTAAGAAAACAAGTGAATATAAATAAAGTGCATAAAAGATAGTTTATGTAGACTCTTGATTTGACAAAATTTACATAATATAGTATACTGCAATAGTAATTTTTATTTATTCACACAAGGAGGAGTTAACATGGATAATTATTTAGACATGATTGATGACTATTTAAAAACAAAGAATGATTTGATATGTTTTAATTCTTATAGTAATGATGTAAGATTATTTAAAAATCATATTATAAAGTATTTCAATAGTCGTGAACGGTTAGAAAAATGTATCGTAGGTTTACAAATTATGAGTAATACATTAATAAAGGTTCCAACAGTATGTTATATATGTACAGAAAAAAATATATTAGTTGAAAATTATATTCCTGGAATCTCATTAAATGAATATATGATGCAGTTGACCCCAAAAAGATTATATGATATTGGTCGGTTAATGGGAGAATTTCATGATATTAATACTAGCAGTCAAGATAATGGACAATCTTGGATTGTAACTATTTTATCAGATATGCTTAATATCAGACAAATTCTTGCACCATATGCAGATGATTTTATTGAAAGTATGGTTTGGGTAGAAGAAAAATGTAAAGTGCTTTTTAACAATTTACATTTTACGTATGTTCATGGAGATTTTAGACCTTCGAACATTATCTATAATCAAGTGGATGAAAAATATTATCTAATTGATTTTGAAAATTTTATGATCGGTGATCCAACCTTAGATGTATATAAAATGCTTAGCATTCTGAAAAACGAGGCTAGATATACATTCGAAGATGTTGAAGCATTTTTAAATGGTTATTTGAGCATCAAAGAGCTTCCAAAAAAATTGATTGATAAGTGGGTTTTTTACGATATTTATTATTCATTACGAAGTGTTAGAAGAGCAATAAATGATAATAATTTCAGAAAATCAGACAATCAATATATAATTAATGCTGATATGAGTGCTCAACGTAAAAATGTAAGAACGCTTATAATGACCAATTGGTTGGAAAAGTATTTTAATAGTTTACATTAGTGTGATAGTGGACAACGAATGAATTTCATTGTCCACTATAAAAATATAAATGAAATAGGGGAGTATGGAATTGAATAATCACAAAATTTTATATAGTATCAATCAAAATAATAATATGGGAATAATAGTAAGAAATGGATTAAATAATCAAACGGTAAGAAAATTATGTACACATTCACAAAATAAAAATTATGCTGAAATAAAAAAAATACAGATGGAATTTTCTAGATTTGTTGGATACTGTATCTTGTTTAGAAATACAGAAAATATTGATCAATATATGTTATTACAAGACAAAGATACTCAGATTGATTTTTTAAAAAAGCAAATTGCGAAAAAACTTGAAATTCCAGAACAAGAAATAACAAAACGAAAAGAAGAAATAATTCAATTTGCATTTGAGAATTTTAAGAAAAATGGATATGTATTTCATGCTGCCAACAGTTTATCTGTTAAGAATAAAATAGCAAATGGATTAAAAGACAATGACGTTGATTTTGAGCAACAACAAGAATTGTTAAAAATAGAAACATTGTATAGGAAATATAATCCTCATAGTGAATATAGTCCTTTAGGACATGGCGCTACGGATATAAAAGATAATAAAACTGGATGGTTTTTTGATGGATTACCAATTCATTCTACAGGATATGCTAATTCACCCCAATGGTTTAATTATCTGTGTGGAAAAAGTTATGTATATTTCACAGATGTTCCAGAAGAAGAAAGAAATGGATATGCAATTAGAGATTATAAAAAGGCATTAAAAGCTGTTCTTTGGCTTGTAAAAAATGAAAACATGAATTTAGAAGATAGAAAAGAGGTACTAATGTTTTTTAAAAAAAATTGGGATAAATATAAGGATACAACGCCTTGCTTAATATTTATTCCAGTAAGTGAAGTAGGAATTAATGAAGATATTTCAATTCAGCAATGTCTAAGTGATGATGGAAGTAATAAATTATTTAATGATATTATTACAGGTACTGTAAATCCAATCAAGAATTGTTGTTGTAAAAAAATAGTTTTACCAGAAAAATTATCTTTTGTTGATTTATCACCTATACTACCACGATTAAAAAAAGAATTTAATGATATTCCGAAAGATAATAAGTTAAGTGTAGTAGAAAATTTTGAAAGATAAGAATTTGAAATTTTTATTAACAATACTGTATAATGATATTGGAGGAAATGCGAATATGGAAACAAATCAATATAAGAATATTAAATTAACTCGGAAAAATAGAAGAAGCAAATTGTGTAACACATTCAGGTAAATTTCATGTAGATGATGTTATATCTACGATTTTTCTTAGTAAACTTAAAAAAAATGTTATATTATTAAGAATTTCAACTATAGATAATAATCTGAATTTAGAAAATAAATTGATATATGATATTGGGTTGCGGAGAATTTGATCATCATCAAAAGAGTAGAAATGGTCAAAGAAATAATGGAATTTATTATTCATCAATAGGATTGTTATGGAAAAGATTTGGAAGAGAATATTTGAAAAAATTAGAAGTCAAAAGTATAGATAAAACTTTTGACTATATTGACAAAGAATTAATTCAATATATTGATGCAACAGATAATATGCAGACTGAATATTTAGAAAACAAAATATCACCAGATTTTGTAAAATTGTGTAATCCTGAATGGAATGAAAATATATCAGAAGACAAAGCATTTATAAATGCTTTAGAATTAGCGGATGGATTTTGGAAGGTATATATTAAACATGCCATTGCTGAAGTTGAAGCCATAGAAGTAATTTTAGAAAAAATAGAAAAATGTACGAAGAGTTATTTAATATTTGAAACGGAAATGCCATATAGGAAAGCAATGAAATATAACAAAAATGAAAATGTTAAATATATTATATTTAAGTCAAGAAGAGAAGGATATGATATTAGAACTTTAATAGATTGTTGTAAATTTAAAAATGAAATTACACAGGCTACTGACATAAATATTTCTCGTAAACTAACTAAAATAGATGATTTAATATATGTTGATGTTCATGGAAAGTTGTGTTGTACGAAAACACTAGAGAGCGCTATTAAATTAGTAAAATATAATGAAGGAGAATGTTAAAAATGAATTCTAGTAATATAAATACCACAATTAGTTATGAACAAAATCATTTTTTTAAAATATTAGAAGCAATTTCAAATAGTACTGTTTATAAAAAATATACTCCTGAACTAGGAAAACAACATAAACTAGAACATATCCAAAAAGTTTTATTATTTTCACAAATTATTGCCCAAAATGAAAATATAGATGAAAATCAAACAAAAATATTATTGGTTTCTGCGGCTTTTCATGATTGTGGTCGAATAAAAGATAGGGATAATGGAGTACACGGATTAGAAAGTGCAGAAATTGCTGGAGAATATTTTAGAAAAAATGTTAAAAATCCGTATGAAATTGCGAATAATGAAATAGGGATGATTCAATCGACTATTGAATATCATGTTGTGGAAGAACATATTCCTGGACAAATAAATGAAATAATATTAAAAGAAATATGTAATAAGTATCGTGTTAGTGTAGGTGAATATGAAAAAGTAAAACAAATTTCAGCCATATTAAAAGATGCTGATGCACTAGATAGAACTAGATTTGTTTCTGGGAGTGATTTGAATCCCAACTTTTTAAGAACTTCAACTGCTAAAAAGATAGAGATGATTGAATTTGCCAAAAAAATTAACAATGAGTTTGCAAGACAGGTAATTAACACAAATTACCCTAGTTTTCAAAATATATCAGCTGATAAAGTAAAACTATTGCATTGTATAAGGCAAAAATTAAAAAAAGAAAATAAAATTGATCTTAATAGAGAAAGGAATATTCCAATAAATACAATTATATCAATTTTTAGCGAAGATAATGTTTATAAAATAGAAGATTTTGAAAGGTAACCTAAGCGACAACTTACAATTTTCTCTTTAAATTAAAATTTAAATTATCATATATTATGATATAAAAAATATAAGAAAATGGAGCCATAAAAAATGAAAGAAACTATAATTTATTTAATTAGACATGCCGAAACTATTAATGAAAATGGAATTAGAAACACAAATGAAGATTCTCAAATGATTAATGAAAAAGAAATATTATCTGTACAAGGGGAAGAGCAAGCAAAAAGATTAAGCGAGAATATTGAACTAAATAACATTGACGTTATATGGTCAAGCAGTTATACTAGGGCGAAAGCTACAGCAAAATATGTTGCTAATATTAATAATTTGCCTATTAATTTAGATAATAATTTAAGTGAAAGAAAATTAGGAAACTTAAAAGAACTAGGAGAATTCATGAAGGATAAAAATACAAGAGATCCTTCACAAGAACAACTATTAGATAGAAAATTTAAAACTTCTGATGGAGAAAGTGCAGAAGATACAAGAAAAAGAATGACAGAATTTTTTGATAGAATATTAAAAGAATATGAAGGAAAGAAAATTGCAGTTGTAAGTCACCGGAGGTTCGATAAAATTTTTTCTATTAAATTGGTGCAAAGTAAATAAAGATGTTAAGTTAGTATATAATGATACCATTTTAGATATAACATCACCTTGCTTATTGAAAATGACATTTAGAAAAAATGAATTAGTGAATTTAGAACAAATAAAATAGTGACGTCACCAAATAACAAATCTCTCATATTATATGTTAAAGGAGACATATAAATATGGGAGATTTTATTTTTAATACAATACTTTGGACATTGGCTTTATATGGTTTATTTGAAATTATAAAAACAATAATAAATATATATACATACACAAACTTAAAATCAGATGGAATATACGTTATAGTTGCTGTAAAAAACCAAGAAAATAAAATAGAGGGATTTTTAAGAAATTTTTTGTTTAGAATAATATATGGAAAAGAAGAAAACATAAAAGATATTATAGTAGCAGATTTAGATTCAAATGATGAAACACTAAATATATTAAATAGATTAGAAAAAGAATATAACAATATAAAAGTTTCAAATTGGAAAGAATGTAAAGAAATAATAGAAAGTATAAAAGTGACACACTAATTACTAAAAGACTACCAAAAGGGACAGATTAACCAAAATGATTTTTTAATCGTTCGAGATAAAAGCGAGTTACGAATAAAATATGCAGTGGCAACGTCCATTTTGGAGTCTTAAAAAATAAATGTGTGAGAAAGGTTGTAAAAGCCTTTCTTTTTTGATAGAATAACAAAAGATTTGAAAAGAAAAGAGGACTATTTTGGAACTAACAGGAGAAGTAAAAGAAATTATTTACCAAAATGAAATAAATAGTTATACAGTAGCAGAATTTGAAACTGACGAAGAAGAAATAACAATAGTAGGGTACCTTCCATTTATAAATGTTGGAGATACCTTAAAATTAGTTGGAAAAATAGTTACTCATCAAGACTATGGAGAGCAATTTAAAGTAGATACATTTGAAAAAACAATACCAAAAAGTCTAAGTTCTTTAGAAAGATATTTAGCAAATGGAACAATAAAAGGAGTTGGACCTGCAACTGCAAAAAAAATAGTAGATACATTTGGTGAAGAAACACTTCATGTATTAAAATTTGAGCCAGAAAAACTTTCAAATATAAAGGGAATAAACAAAGAAAAAGCAATAACTATATCAGAAACTTTTCTAGAAAACTGGGAGTTATGGCAAATAGTAGGATACTTAGAAAAATTTGGAATAGGTGTCCAAAATGCAAAAAATGTATACCAAAAATTGGGATTTAATGCAATAGATGAAATAGAAAAAAATCCATATATATTAATAGATGTTGCAAACAATGTGGATTTCAAAAAAATAGATAAAATTGCAATAGAAAATGGTACAAGTTTAGATTATGCAGAAAGAATAAAATGTGGGATAAAATATTCAATAAATATAGCATGCACCAATGGACATTGCAGAGTATTAAAACAAAATTTAGTTGCTTTTTGCAAAGAACTATTAAATGTAACTGAAGAAGAAATAGAAGAAAATATAATAACATTAAAAGTTGCAAATCAAATAGTGGAAGAAAATGATTGGTTGTATTTAACAGCATTTTATACAGCAGAACAAAACATAGCAGAAAAAATACAGATATTAATACAATCTAAAAATATTAAAAAAATAGAAAATGTAAAAAAAGAACTAAAAAGCATAGAAAAGAAATCAGACATAGAATTATCAGAAAAACAAAAAGAAGCAGTAGAAGCAATTAATGAAAACAATGTGTGTATTATTACTGGTGGACCAGGTACAGGAAAAACAACAATTATAAAAACAATAATAGAACTATATGAAAAGCAAGGAAAGAAAGTTGTACTTTGTGCTCCAACAGGGAGAGCAGCAAAGCGTATGACAGAAACTACTGGAAAAGAAGCAAAAACTTTGCACAGACTATTAGAAATAGGAAAGCAAGATGAAGAAAATAAACTAGAAACAGTAGATAGAGAATTAGCACCTTTAGATGCAGATATTGTAATTGCAGATGAAATGTCAATGGTAGATATATTTATTATGAATTATTTAGTAAAAGCATTGTACCAAGGAACAAAATTGGTATTAGTAGGAGACGTAGATCAGCTTCCTTCAGTTGGACCAGGAAGCATACTAAAAGATATGATAAATTCTGAAAAAATAACTACAATTACATTAAATAAAATCTTTAGACAAGCTGCCAAAAGTAAAATAATACTAAATTCACACAGAGTAAATGAGGGCGAATGTTTTTTGAAAAAAGAAGATATAGAAAAAGAAGAATTAAATAAAGACTTTTTCTATATAAACGAAATAAATCAGGAAAAAATATTACATCAAGTAATAACACTATGTAATGGTAGATTAAAAAACTATGGAGATTACGACTTTTTCAAAAACATACAAGTAATTACTCCTACCAAAAAGGGAATGCTTGGAACAAAAGAATTAAACAAAACATTACAAAAATATTTAAATCCATTACAAGAAGGATTAATTGAAAAGCAAATAGGAGATACTATATATAGAGAACAAGACAGAGTAATGCAAATAAAAAACAATTATGATATCTTTTGGGAAAAAATGAATCCAGAATATGAAACAGGTTCAGGAGTATTTAATGGAGAATTAGGAACTATAACAAAAATAGATGATGTAGAAAAAGTGGTGAAAATTAAATTTGATGATGAAAAAGAAGCATGGTATAATTTTCAGGATTTAGATCAAATAGAACATTCATATGCAATAACAATACACAAAGCTCAACGGAAGTGAGTTTGATGTTGTAATAATGATTTTGCCACAATCATCACCAATGTTACTTACAAGAAATCTACTTTATACAGGTATGACAAGAGCTAAAAAAATGTTAATAGTAATAGGAAATAGCAATATAATAGATTTTATGATAAAAAATGCAGACATGAAAAAGAGAAACACAGGATTAGAGGAAAAATTAAGAAATATATTATAAATATAAAATAGGGGCTTAAAAGAAAGGAAAAGAAAAATGAAAACTTTTATAGAAGCTTCTATTTTTATATTAGAAAAGATAGAAAAAATTATATTTCCACCATGTTGTTTAATATGTGGAAAACAAACCCAAAATATATGGTGTAGAAAATGTAAGAAAAGACTGGAAAATCAAGCAGTATACACTATAAAAAATGCAGAAAATAATAATTTTTTTGACAAACAAATTTATATATTTTTATACAAAAACGAAATACGAAAATTAATAATAGATTATAAATTTAATGATAAAGCATATTTATATAAAATATTTTCGCAAATAATTATAAAAAATAAAAAAATATGTGGAATTTTAGAAAAATATGATATAATAATGCCAGTTCCAATACATTATATTAGGAAAAAGCAAAGAGGATATAATCAAAGCGAACTTGTTGCAAAAGAAATTGCTAAATATATAAAAAATCTGAGAATAGAAAATAAAATATTTAAAAAGATAAAAAATAATAAACCTCAAAGTTTGCTAAACAGAAAAGAAAGAAAACGAAATGTAGAAAATGTATATAAAATAGAAGAAAAAGATAAAATAAAAAATAAAAACATAATAATATTTGATGATATATATACAACAGGAAATACAGTTAATAAGCTTGCAAAAATTTTAAAAGAAAATGGCGCAAAAAATATACTTGTTTTAACAATAGCTAAAGATTAGAAAAGGTGGGATAAAATGGAAGATTTAGTAGAAAGCATATTAGATTACATTAGAGCAGATTATACAGACTATGCCATAATGATTAATGGTGAATGGGGAAGCGGAAAAACATATTTCTGGAATAACAAAGTTAGAAATAAAATTGATACAATGCAATTAAATGGCAAGAAATATAAAACAATATACATGTCTTTATATGGAATATCTAATCTAGAAGAAATAAGTAAGAAAATATTCATTGAAACTACACAATTAATGGATAAAAATTTAAAAAAATACATGGACTCAAAAGGACAAGAAAATATTCCAGAATATGCTAAAACAGGGCTAGACATGGCAAATTTATTTGGAGTTACACAAAATGGAGATAAACTAAATTATGGAGATTTCTTTTCAACAGATGATAAAGTCTTATGTTTTGACGATTTGGAAAGAGCAAATGTAGACGTTATAGATATATTAGGATATATTAATAATTTTGTTGAACATGACCACATAAAAACTATCATTATATGTAATGAAAAAGAATTGGCTACTAAACTAAAAAGTAGCAATCTAGAAATGAAAACATTTATTGCTACATATCTTCTAGATAAAGAAGGAGATTTAGTAAAGAAAACAGATAAACCTATGGTAGAAAGAATTCAAGATACAATAGAATATGTATTTGACAAAGCTAACGACTATGAAAGAATAAAAGAAAAGCTAATAGGTGAAACATTTGAATATGTTCCAGAATTTAATTACATTATAAATGGAATATTAATGAGGTATGAAAAATATCCTGAATTAATTAGATTTTTAAGAGAAAACACAAATTTAATAATTTCAACGTTCAATAAAAGTGGAACAAGAAATTTAAGAATATTAAAACATGCATTAAACGATTTTAAGAAAATCTTTGATATGGTAAATAAATCTTATCCCAATACAAATAATAGAGTAATGCAAACAATGCTTATATTTACAATAGCAATATCTTTTGAAATAAAAGCAGGAAAAGTAACAAAAGATAAGTTTATAAATATTAATAGTAACGAAGAATATAAGTCAATTTTAGTTTCTTCAAGAGTATTTATGGATAATAGACAATTTTATATAAAAGAATTTGATAACAATTATTACTATAATTTTAAAGCAGAATATAGATTTTTCAAATTTATAGAAATATATATTCGTACACGTATATTTGACATGAAGATATTTAAGGAAAATATGGAAACAATTATCAATACAGTAGATACAGATAAACTTCCAGCATACAAAAGATTACTTACTGAAGAATACTGGAAAATAGCAGATGATCAATTTGATAATGTTATAGAAGAAGTATTAGAAGATGTAAAAAACGGTAAATTAGAGCCAATTGAAATAGTAAAAATATTTGCTTATTTTAGCTATTTTATAAAGAGAAATTTAATAAATTATGATATAAAAGTAATGAAAAGTGTATTTATAAATGGAATGAATATTGCTTCACTAACTGCTAAATACTGTGAAAATGTAGAAGAAGAGCTAGAACAAATATCTGTAAATGAAGTTGGACAAGATATGGACGAAATTGTAAAATATTTCACAGAAATTAATGAAAAATTAGAAGATAAAATGTATACAGAAAAAGCAGAAGAAATATTTAAATATATCCCAATGAAAATGGAAATATTTTATGATAAATTTGCTAAAGAATGTATGGAAATACCAATTTTTAAATATTACGATCCATTTCAAATATTCCAAAGAATATCTTGTGCGAGCAATGAAGATATAGTAACAATAAAAGAAATGCTTGTGTCAAGAGCAAAAAAATATACAAAGCAAATAGAACCAGAAATGAAAAATATAAAAAAATTGAAACAAATTACAGATGACTATATAACAGGTAAAGAACCAACTATAAAAATAGTAATGTTAATAGATTTTTCAAAGGAATTAGATAACATACTATCTTTATACAAAACAGGTTTTTTAAGTAAAAAAGAAGAATAAGTTTCTTCTTTTTTTCGTATAATTTTTCCACTTTTAGAAACAATAACATTATAGATTATAAAAAATGCAAAAAAATAAAGGAGGAAATTTTATGAAAGCAACTGGAGTTGTTAGAAGAATAGATGACTTAGGAAGAATAGTAATACCAAAAGAAATTAGAAAAACATTAAGAATAAAAGAGGGAGATCCATTAGAAATATTTACAGATAGAGAAGGACAAGTAATATTAAAAAAATATTCTCCTATAGGTGAACTTTCTGAATTTGCAACAGAATACGCAGAAACATTAGCAAAAACAACAGGACATATTGCATGTATTACAGATAAAGATACAGTAATAGCAGTTTCTGGAGGATCAAAAAAAGAATTTTTAGAACAAGGAATAAGTAAAGATTTAGAAAAAATAATGGATGAAAAAGAAATATATATCAGCAAAGAAAACAATAATATTTCAATACCTGTTACACAAAATTCAAATTATGAAAGAAAAAATAATGCACAAGTAATATATCCAATAATATCTGATGGAGATGCAATAGGAACAGTAATATTAATATCTAAAGATGCAACAACAAAAATGACGGATGTAGAACAAAAAGTTGTACAATCAGCAGCAAGTTTTTTAGGAACACAAATGGAATTATAAAGTTACAAAAATATTACAATATTACATTTTCTTTACAAAAATAAAAAACTATTGATTTTAATCTGCATATGTAGTATAAAAATAATGATAACAAAACTTGTAAATATACAAAGGAGGAAATATAAATGGAAGAAAGCAAAGTAAACAGTGCAGAACCAATGAATGAAAGTGTAAAAGTAGGAAAAGAACTTCCAATAAAACCAAGCATTTGGACAAAAGTAAAAAACTTTTTATGCCAAGATATTACAGTTGAATTAACACCAAAGCAAGAAAAAGTATTCCAAGAAGTTCATGACTTTTGGCATCAAGAAATTACAGCACAAGACGTTAACAATGTATTAACACATGAAATAACATGGCAAAGTACAAAAGATTTTTGGTTACAAAAAATAGATATAACTTTATAAAATAAAAATAGATACCTTAATTGTTTAAGGTATTTTTTTTGCACAAATAATAAGGGTTTATTTTTTAGAAAGCTTTGACAATTTTTCTTTTATGTGTTATTATAATTGTTGCAAGAATGGAAACGCACATTGTAAAGAAAGCAATGATTAACGAACAACACTTGAAAAGAAGTGTTATTTTTTTGCGTTTAGTAAAAAATAACTAATATAAATAAATGAAGAAGGAGAAGAAAAAATGGAAAAAGAAGAAAACATTTTAGGTTATGAAAAAATAGGAAAACTAATTAGAAAATTTGCAATACCATGTATAATATCATTATTAGTAAACTCACTATATAATATAGTTGACCAAATTTTCATAGGTTGGGGAGTAGGATACTTAGGAAATGGAGCAACAAACGTAGTATTTCCACTTACAATGGTATGTCTTGCATTTGCATTAATGTTTGGAGACGGTGGAGCAGCGTATTTAAGCTTAAAATTAGGAGAAAAGAAGCAAAAAGAAGCAGCAAAAGGTGTAGGAAATGCAATTACAATTTCAGTAGTTGTTTCTATATTAATATGTGTAGGATATCTAATTTTCTTACCACAATTATTGAATTTATTTGGATGTACAGATAACTTAAGAGAGTACGCTTTAAGTTATGGAGGAATTATAGTATTAGGACTTCCTTTTATGATGATAGGTTCAACATTAAATTCTATAATAAGAGCAGATGGAAATCCTAAATATGCAATGACATCAATGGTAGCAGGAGCAATATTGAATGTTATATTAGACCCTATATTTATATTTCTATTAAATATGGGAGTAGAAGGTGCAGCAATTGCAACTGTTATAAGCCAAATTGTAACATTTTTAATAAATGTATTTTACATTAAAAAATTTAAATCTATAAAAATAGGAAAAGAAGAATTTAAACCACAAGCACAAGTTATGAGAAAAGTATCAGCATTAGGAATAAGCAGTTTTATAACACAAATGAGTATTGTGCTAGTTATAGCATTTGAAAATAATTTACTTGGAAAATATGGTGCAGAATCAAAATATGGTGCAGATATACCAATTACAGTACTTGGTATAGTTATGAAAATTAGCCAAATATTAAATAGTATAATAATAGGAATTGCAGCAGGTTCACAACCAATACTAGGATATAATTATGGTGCAGGAAAATATGATAGAGTTAAGAAGACTTTAAAATATGTATTAGGCTTAAGCGTAATAATTAGTACAATAGCATTTATATTATTTCAAACAATACCAGATAAACTTATATCAATATTTGGTAGTGGAAATGAACTATACATGGAATTTGCATGTATAGCATTTAGAACATATTTAATGTTGGTAATTTGTAATGGAGTACAAATACCATCAGGAATATTCTTCCAAGCAATTGGAAAGAGTGCAAAAAGTGCAATACTATCATTATCTAGACAAATTTTATTCTTAATACCAGCAATGGTTATATTTGGAAGCATGTTTGGACTAATTGGTGTATTATATGCAGGACCATTTGCAGATGGATTAGCATTTGTAATATCAGGGATATTAATTATAGTAGAAATGAAGCATTTAGGAAAAGGAAATGTTAAGAGTGAAGCTTTAGTAGATGACACAAGTACAGACAAAAAAGTAAAAGATCACGTAGTAATAACAGTTTCTAGAGAATATGGTTCAGGTGGAAGATATGTAGGAAGACTAATTGCAGATAAGCTAGGAATAAAATTCTATGACAAAGAAATAATCACAAAATTAGCAGAAACAACAGGTTTATCAGAAGAATACATAGAAAATAATGAGCAAAAAAGAGATGCAACAGCAATATTAAACAATGGATTCTATATGGGACTAGATAATGCAGATGAGTTATTTGTAAAAGAAACAGAATTAATAAAAGAATTAGCAGCAAAAGATTCATGTGTAATAATAGGACGATGTGCAGACTTTATATTAAAAGATGAGAAAAATGTAATAAAAGTATTTGTATATAGCGGTATGGAAGATAAAATAAAAAGAGCTACACAAATATATGGATATGAAGAGGACAAAGCTAAAAAAGAGATAGAAAGAATAGACAAACTAAGAGCAAATCATTACAAACACTACACAGATAAGGATTGGAAAGACTTTAGCAACTACGATATTTGTATAAACAGTGACCTGCTAGGAGTAGAAAAAAGTGCAGATGTGATTTGTGATATGGTAAAAGGAAGATAAAGGACATTCGGGACGGAGCACTTTTGTCCTTTACATAAAAAATAATGATTTGCTTGCAATGAAAAAAAATATATAGTATAATACAAATATGATTAATTTAATTGCGCTTTAAAAAGAAAACTAGTAGTAATTTTATAGTAACTTTAAAGAGAGATAGTGGTAGGTGAAAACTATTAGCATATAAAATTACGAATTACAATTCTTATAGTAATTAACGTGTAGCTACGAACAGCTAAATAAGGCTTATTAAAATAAGTAAATAAAGGTGGTACCACGAGTCAAATCGTCCTTTAACAGGATGTATTTGGCTTTTTTTGTGGCAAAAGGGACGCCCTTTTTTACCACAGTTAAAAAGTTTTTATTAGAAAATATTATAGAAAATAAGGAGGAAATAAAAATGACATTAGTTGAAGATTTAAAATGGAGAGGACTTATAAAAGATATATCAAGTCCAGAGTTAGAAGATAAGTTAAATGAAGGAGGGCTTACATTTTATATTGGAACAGACCCAACAGCAGATAGCCTTCATGTAGGACATTTATCAAGTTTCCTAATTTCAAAAAGACTAAAAGAAGCAGGACATCATCCAATTTTATTAGTTGGCGGTGGAACAGGTATGATAGGAGATCCACGTCCTACTACAGAAAGAGCAATGATTTCTAAAGAAGAGGTAAGACATAATTTTGAATGTTTAAAAGCTCAAGTTGAAAAAATATTTGGGTTTGAAGTTGTAAATAATAATGACTGGTACAAAGATATAAATGTGATAGACTTTTTAAGAGATTATGGAAAATTTTTCAATATAAATTATATGCTTGACAAAGATATAATTAGAAGAAGATTAGATAGTGGGATTACATATACAGAATTCTCATATATGATTTTACAAGCATTAGATTTTAAATGGTTACATGAAAACAAAGGTGTAAATATGCAATGTGCAGGTTCTGATCAATGGGGAAATATTACAGCAGGAATAGATTTGATTAGAAAATCTACAGGTGATGAAGTATATGCATTTACAATGCCACTAGTTACAGATTCTCAAGGAAAGAAATTTGGAAAATCAGAAGGAAATGCACTATGGCTTGATAAGGAGAAAACTTCAAGTTACCAATTATATCAATTTTTCACAAATGTAGAAGATAGCATGGTAATAGATTACTTAAAAATTTATACATTCCTTTCTAAAGAAGAAATAGAAGAATATGAAAGAAAAAATAATGAACATCCAGAATTAAGAGAGGCACACAAAGCACTAGCAAGAGAAATAATTACTTTCTTACATGGAAAAGAAGAATATGAAAAAGCGGTAAATTTAGCAGATCATTTATTTAATAATAAATTTGCTGATTTAAGTAAAAAAGATATTGAAGAATTATTTGGAAACGAAAATATAAAAGAAGTAGAAGCAAATCAAAGTATTTTAGATTTAGTAGTAGCACTAGGTGCAGCATCAAGCAAAAGAGAAGCAAGAGAATTTGTATCAAACGGTGCTATATCAATAAATGGTGAGAAAGCAACAGATATAAATACAATTGTTGATAACTCTATGTTTATAGAAGATACATATATAGTTGTGAAAAGAGGAAAGAAAAATAATTATATAGGAAAAAGAATTTAATATTAATGTAAAAGTATGTAGAATCACAATGAAAGGGAAGTATTAAGAATTATGGAAAATAACGAAAAAATGTTACCAAAATTTTTAATAGAAATGTTAAACCAGCAATATGGAGAAGAAATAACCAGTAAAATAGTGGAAGGTTATTCTCAAAAAAGAATGGTAACTTTTAGAGTAAATACTCTAAAAACAGGTATAGGAAAAGTAGAAGAAGTACTAAAAAATAATAATATAGAATTTGAAAAAGTTTCTTGGAGTGATGTTGCATATATAGTAAAAAATGTAAGAGAAGATACTTTAAAAGAATTAGAAATTTATAAAAATGGGGAAATTTATCTTCAAAGTTTATCTTCAATGTTACCACCTATAGTACTAGAACCAAAAGAAAATACAGACATTTTAGATATGTGTGCAGCACCAGGTGGAAAAACTACAGAGCTTGCAAGTTTAACAAACAATAATGCAAATATAACAGCATGTGAACTAAACAAAATAAGAATAGAAAAGCTAAAATACAATATAGAAAAACAGGGAGCAACATCTGTATATATTATGCAAGAAGACAGTAGAAGAATAAACGATTTTTTCTCATTTGATAACATACTTTTAGATGCACCATGTAGTGGTAGTGGAACTTTAAATGTTGAAGATGTAAATTTAGAAAAAATATTTACAAAAAAATTAATAGAAAAATCACAAAAAGCACAATTAGAATTATTAAACAAAGCAGTAAAAATATTAAAACAAGGTCAAGAAATGGTATATTCAACATGCTCTATCTTAAATGTGGAAAACGAGGAGATAGTAAATAAAATATTAAAAAATAATAAAGTAGAAATAGTACCAATAGAATTTGAAGGAAAAGAAAAATTACCATTATTACCAACAAAAATAGATGGAACACTTTGCGTAATGCCAACCGAGCTTTATGAAGGTTTCTTTATAGCCAAAATAAAAAAAAGTAACAATTAGGACAATGTTTAGAAAAATGAGTGGAAAAATATTTTATTTTATGATATTATATAACTACAAAGTAAAAAAGGATGTTGAAAATGAAAAAAGAAGAAAAGAAAGTAAAAGTATACAAAGAACCTAATAAAGACGAAGAAGAGACAACAATAAATGTTTTATATAAAGAAAATATTTTATGCATATATACTAATAAACCAGAACTTCAAAGGCAATTAAAAAAAATAGTAGGTGAGCCCTCAAAAGAATATAAAAAAGGCAAATCTATTTTAGCTAGCAATTGGAATATTCCATTAAGTGAAAAAACTAAAATTTCAAAAATAGTATTAAAAGCAAATATATTTGAATTATAAAAATAGAACTAGAAAGTTTTTCTAGTTCTATTCTATTTCTGTTATTTTTAAATTAAATTTATCTTCAAATACTTTTTTCTTTGCAATATATTCTTTAGTCTTAAAACCTTTTACATCTATAACTTCACTAGAGCCATTTTTGTGGAAAACGATAAAATCAGCTTTATATTTTAAACTAGGTGCTAACATAAAAGTAGGTTGAAGACAAAAACCATTTATTTCTTTTGCCTGTAATTTTAATTTTAGTTCACAGTAATAGTCAGCCTCTTTTTGACTGTCAAAAGTATGACCATCAACAGAAACTTTATTTGCTCTATATTTACTTTTTCTTTTTGATTTATCAGCAAAATTTTTATAATCTTCTACGCTCCAATGTTCCATAACAAAACTCCTATATTCTTATAAAATTTCAATAAAATTATTATATTCAAAAAAAATAAAAAGTTCAAGTAAAATAAAGTAAATAATATAAAAATAAACTGTAAAAGTATAGAAGAAATTTATTTACAAATAATATTAAGAAGTATATAATATGCATGTATAAAATATCTGAAGGAGAAATTTATAAATGGAAGAAATAATAATAAATGTTAAAGGAATGGCATGTACAGGATGTGAAAATAGAATTCAAAATGCTGTGAAAACTATAGAAGGAGTTCAAGAGGTTTTGGCAGATCATAAAACAGGAATAGTAAAAGTTAAAGCTAATAACATAAACGAAAAATTGATAAAAGAAAAAATAGAAGATATTGGCTTTGAAGTAAAGGATGAAAAATAATGAAAAAGATTATTTTAGCAATAGATGGAATGACTTGTAGTGCTTGCTCTAACGGATTAGAAAAATATTTAAATAAGCAAGAAGGAATAAAAGAAGCTTCTGTTAATTTAGTAATGGCAAATGCTTTAGTTGAATATAACGAAAATATATTAAATCAAGAAAAAATAGAAAAGTTTGTAGAAGAAGCAGGATTTAAAAGTTTAGGAATATTTAAAGAAGAAGAAGGTAATAAAAAAAGAAAAAAAGAAAAAATTGAATTTCTAGTATTTTTAGTATTAGCAATTTTTATGTTATATATATCAATGGGAAGCATGATAAATTTACCTTCTATAAAAGGACTAGATATGCATGAAAATGCAATTTCATATACAACAGTAATGCTTATAATAACTATATGTTTTATTTTTTATGGGTTTGATATTATAAAAAGTGGGTTTAAAAACTTGGTGCATAAAACACCTAATATGGATACTCTAGTAACTATAGGTGTTACAAGTAGTATGGTGTATAGTTTATATAGCATGTATATGGTTATAATTGGAAGGCATCATTATGTAGAAAATTTATATTTTGAGTCAGCAGCAATTATAATATTTTTTATAAAGTTAGGAAGATATGTAGATAATGTAAATAAAGATAAAACTAAAGAAGCACTACAAAAGTTGGTTAAAATAACGCCTAAAAATGCTGTGATAAAAATAAATGGTGTAGAAAAAAATGTAACAATAGATGAAATAAAAAAGAAAGATATAGTAGTAAGTAAACCAGGAGAGAAAATCGCAGTAGATGGAAAAATAATAGAAGGAAAAGCACATTTTGATGAATCTTTCTTAACGGGAGAAAGTAAACCAGTTTCAAAAACAGTAGGACAAAATGTTATTGCGGGAAGTATCAATTATGACGGCTATATAGAATATGAAGCAGAGAGAATAGGAAAGGATTCAACTATATCTGAAATAGTAAGACTAGTAGTGGAAGCAACAAATACAAAGGCTCCAATTGCAAAATTAGCAGATAAAGTAAGTGGATACTTTGTTCCGGCAGTAATAGCCATTGCTATAATAACATTTATAGTATACTTATTATTAGGAAACGCAGTATCTGAAGCTATAAATGTCTTTGTAACAATTCTTGTAGTAGCTTGCCCTTGTAGTTTAGGATTAGCAACTCCACTTGCAATAGTTGTAAGTGAAGGATTATGTGCAGAGAATGGAATATTAGTAAAAAAGAGTGAAATATTAGAAAATGCTCAAAAAGTAAACACTATTGTATTTGATAAAACAGGAACACTTACTTATGGAACTTTAAAAATTTCTCAAATAATTAACTATTCAAAATTAGAAGAAAGTGAGTTAATGAAGAGTGTAGGAAGCATAGAAAGTAAGGCTACACATCCAATTTCAAAAGCATTTACAACCTACTTAGAAGAAAAAAATATACAAAAAGTAGATGTAAAAGAATTTGAAGAAATAAGTGGATATGGAGTAATAGGAAAAATAGAAAATAGTCAAATTACTCTAGGAAATTCTAAAATGCTTTCAAAGTTTAATATAGAAAATATTCATGAAGAAGATGAGAAAAAATTAGCCGAAAATGGAAATAGCATTGTTTATGTTGTAAAAGACAGTAATATAATTGCACTTATAGGTGTTAATGATATGATAAGAGATGATATTCAAAAAGTAATAAAACAGCTAAATGAAAATAATATAGAAACAATAATGTTAACAGGAGACAACAAGCAAACTGCAGAAAAGATAGCACAAAAAATTGGTATAGAAAAAGTAATTTCAAATGTATTGCCAAGTCAAAAAGTAGAAGAAATAAAAAAGCTAAAGCAAGAAGGCAAATATGTTATGATGTGTGGAGATGGAATAAATGATAGTCCAGCACTTGCAAGTGCTAATATAGGCGTTAGTATAAATAGTGCTGCTGATATAGCTATGGACTCAGCAGAAGTTATATTAACAAAAAATGACTTGAGTGGAATAATAAACCTTATAAAAATTAGTAAGAAAACTATAAGAAATGTAAAACAAAATTTATTCTGGGCATTTTTCTATAATACTTTAATGATTCCAATAGCAATAGGATTGTTAAAACCAATAGGAATTTCTATAAATCCTATGATAGCAAGTTTAGCTATGGTATTTAGTAGTTTTAGTGTAACTCTAAATGCATTAAGGCTAAAGAAAAAAGAAAAATAATGGAGGAATAGGAATTTGTACTACGTATATATGCTAAGATGTGAAGATAATTCAATATATACTGGAATAGCAAAAGATTTAGAAAAAAGAATAAATGAGCATTTTTCTAAAGATGAAAAATGTGCTAAATATACAAAAAGCCATCAAGCAAAAAGACTCGAAGCATCATGGGAAACAGAAGACAAGAAATTAGCATCTAAACTTGAATATGCAATAAAAACTTTAAGAAAAGAACAAAAAGAAAAATTGATATTAAAGCAAATAAGTTTAGAAGATGTCTTTTTTGAAAGATTAGAATGTGAAAAATATAAAAGAATGTAGAAAATATAAAGCCACAGTAAAATAATTTAATGTGGCTTTTATTTTTTTTGTTGGAATAAAGGACATTCTAAACATAATAGAATTTAAATAAAAAGGTTTAGGAGGTTTTATGAAGATTGTACAAATAAAGAAAAGTAATATTCTAAAGATTATTATTATAGCCGTATTTACATTTACAATTACTAAATTAACAACATCATTTGGTATGCAACATTATTATAATGTAGATTTCTCAACAGCAATAGTTACAGCAAGTACTTTAAATGTAAGAAGCGGACCAGGTACAAATTATCCTGTAGTTGCAAAAGTTGGCAAAAACGAATATATACGAGTCTTTGCAGGAGTAGGAAACTGGTATATTGTGCAAGTAGAAGGTGATTATGTAGGAGCAGTAAGCAAGCAATATGTAAAAGCAATTTATCCTAATAGTGGAGGAAGTTCAACAGGAGGAGGCTCAACTAACGGAAGTGGTAATACTACAACAAGTACATCAGGACTAACTACAGATGAATTAGAAGTATTTAATTTAATAAATAAACAAAGAACAAAAAATGGTCTATCTGCTTTAAAAATTGATTCAGAAGTTCAAAATGTTGCAAGAATTAAAGCACAAGATATGGTAAATAACAATTATTTTTCACACACATCACCAACATATGGTTCACCATTTGATATGTTAAATAGCTTTAAAGTATCATATAAAACAGCTGGAGAAAATATTGCAGGAAATTCAAGCAATTCAGCAGCAGTAACAGCATGGATGAATTCATCAGGACATAAGGCAAATATATTAAATAGTAGCTTTAATTATACAGGAATAGGTGTAGTTAAAGGTTCTAAATATGGTAAAATATACGTGCAAATGTTTATTGGAAAATAAAATAGAAAATATTTCATCACAAACTATTGAAAAAAAGTATAAAAGATGTTAATATATAAAGCAGTAAATAAATAATAAAAACAATAATAAGGACAACACAAATAAAAAAAGCCTTAAGAGAGCTAGATATTTGGTGAAATTCTAGTAGAAACTATTTTATTTGTTATCACCTTTTAGTTTTTAAACTGAAATTTGAAAAAAGATTAAGTTTAAACGTAATTCTCTGCGTTAAAGGAAAATAAGTGGAAAATAAAATTAAATTATTTTCAATTTAGGTGGTACCACGGAAAGTTCAAACTCTATTTCGTCCTATATAGGATAAGATAGAGTTTTTTTGATGTTATATAATTTATAGCCTTAGGGTTAAGAGAAAAATTATAATAAGAGGAGGAAAGTGTATAGTGCGAGAACTAAAAATAAAAGGAATATACAAACATTTTAAGGGCGATTACTATTTAGTAGAAGATGTTGCAAGACATTCAGAAACAAAAGAAGAAATGGTTGTATATAGAAGATTATATGGAGATGGTAGTTTATGGGTAAGACCAAAAGATATGTTTCTATCAGAGATTGACCACGAAAAATATCCAAATGTAAAACAGAAATATAGAATGGAACTACAAGAAATAGAAAGCGTAGCAGGAAATTTTAAAAAATAAAAAAGAGGAGGAATAAAGATGTATAAGAAAGTTGAACTTAAAGAAAATGGATTTGTTGGAATGGAACATGAAGTAAAAGATTTATGGGATAAAAAAGATATTATTCATAAAAATTTTGCTATTAATGAAGGTAAAAGATATTTTACTTTTTATGATGGACCTCCAACAGCTAACGGAAAGCCACATGTTGGACATATTTTAACAAGGGTTATGAAGGATATTATACCAAGGTATAAAGTTATGAAGGGTTACAATGTAATTCGTAAAGCTGGTTGGGATACTCATGGTCTTCCAGTTGAACTTGAAGTTGAGAAAAAACTTGGAATTTCAGGGAAACAACAAATTGAAGATTATGGTGTTGAAAAATTCATAGGTGAATGCAAAGACAGTGTATTTAAATATGTTTCTATGTGGGAAAAAATGACAAACCAAATTGGTTATTGGGTAGATATGGAAAATCCATATGTTACATATCATGATGATTATATAGAATCTGAATGGTGGGCTTTAAAACAAATGTGGGATAAAGGTCTTTTATATCAAGGACATAAAGTTATGCCATATTGTCCAAGATGTGGAACAGCTCTTTCTTCACACGAAGTTGCACAAGGTTACAAAGATGTACAAGATTTAACATGTACATGTAAATTTAAAGTAGAAGGAGAGAAAAATGTTTATTTCTTAGCATGGACAACAACTCCATGGACATTACCTTCTAACTTAGCACTTTGCGTAAATAAAGCTTATACATATGCTTATGTAAAAGTTGAAAGACCAATTATAGATGGAAAAATGCAAGAAGAAGGAACAGAAGAAATCTACATTTTAGCTAAAGATTTAATAGGAGCAGTTTTAAAAGATATTCCATATGAAATAGTAAAAGAAGTAAAAGGTTCTGAATTATTAGGAATGAAATATGAACAATTAATGCAATTTGCAAAACCAGAAGGAAAAGCATTTGTTGTAATTCATGGTGACTATGTAACTTTAACAGATGGTACAGGTATAGTTCATATTGCACCAGCTTATGGTGAAGATGATAGTTTTGTTTCAAAACAAAATGGTATTGCATTTGTAAACTTAGTAGATAAAGAAGGAAAATTTGTACCAGAAGTTGAACCATGGGCAGGAAGATTTGTTAAAACTTGTGATAAAGATGTATGTATTTGGCTTGCTAAACAAAATAAATTATTTAGCTCTGCTAAACATACACATAGCTATCCACATTGTTGGAGATGTGATACACCACTTCTATATTATCCAAAAGAGAGCTGGTTTGTAAAAATGACAGCAGTTAGAGATAAGTTATTAGAAAACAATAATAAAATTAACTGGATGCCAGATACAATTAGAACAGGTCGTTTTGGAAAATTCCTAGAGAATGTTATAGACTGGGGTATTTCAAGAGATAGATATTGGGGAACACCACTACCAGTATGGCGTTGTGAATGTGGTCATATGGAATGTATAGGTTCTAGAAAAGAATTAGAAGAAAAAGGTATAAATGTACCAGAAAATGTAGAACTACATAAACCATACTTAGATCCAATTCACCTAAAATGCCCAGAATGTGGTGGAGAAATGGTAAGAGAAAAAGAAGTTATAGATTGCTGGTTTGATTCAGGCTCTATGCCTTTTGCACAATTACATTACCCATTTGAAAATAAAGAACTATTTGATAAAAACTTCCCAGCTCAATTTATATCAGAAGCTGTTGACCAAACTAGAGGATGGTTCTATACATTACTTGCAATTTCAACATGTATATTTGATACAAACCCATTTGAAAATTGTATAGTATTAGGACACGTTTTAGACAGCAAAGGTTTAAAAATGTCTAAACATTTAGGAAATGTTGTAGACCCATTTGAAGTATTAGACTCAGTAGGGGCAGATGCTACAAGATGGCATTTCTATACATCTTCAGCACCATGGCTACCAACAAGATTTTCTATAAAAGATGTAGAAGAAACACAAAGAAAATTCTTATCTACATTATGGAATGTTTACTCATTCTATGTACTTTATGCAGAAATAGATAAATTTAACCCATTAGAATATGCAGATTTCAAATCAGAAAATGTAATGGATAAATGGATAATTTCTAAATTAAATACATTAATAAAAGATATAGAAGAAAAATTAGATAAATATGATATAACAAATGCTGCAATTGAAATAGAAGAATTTACAGACAACTTATCTAACTGGTATGTACGTAGAAACAGGGAAAGATATTGGAGTGAAACTCTAACAGACGATAAAATAGGCGCATATGTAACACTATATAAAGTATTAACTATTTTAGCAAAAGTTTGTGCACCATTTGTACCATTTATTACAGAAGAAATTTATCAAAACTTAGTAGTAAACTTAGATAAAAATGCTCCAGAAAGTATACATTTATGTACTTGGCCAGAAGTAGATGAGAGTGCTATAGATAAAGACTTAGAAAAAGAAATGGATTTAGCTTATACAATAGTAAAACTAGGAAGAAGTGCAAGAAATAGTGCAAATATCAAAAATAGACAACCACTTTCAGAAATGTTAATTTCAGTAGATACACTTCCAAAATACTACGCAGACATTGTAAAAGATGAGTTAAATATCAAAAAAGTAGAGTTTGGAGCACAAATGGCTGAATATGTTGACTTTGAAATTAAGCCAAATTTACCAGTATTAGGAAGAACTTATGGAAAATTGATACCACAAATAAAACAAGAAATTGCAAAGAAAAATCAAATGGAACTTGCATTAAAAATTCAAAAAGGTGAGGAAGAAGTAATAACAATAGGAGAAGAAACAATAACATTAAACAGTGAAAATCTTTTAATTACAATGCAAGGAAAAGAAGGATTTGCATTTGCAGGTGAAGGTGAAATTGGTGTTGTATTAGAAACTACAATTACTGAAGAACTAAAAGAAGAAGGTTATGTAAGAGAGATTTTATCTAAAGTACAAAACATGAGAAAAGATAGTGGATTTGAAGTATTAGATAGAATTAACCTTTATGTTGCTGGAAATGAAATGTTAGAAGATGTAATCAAGAAATTTGCAGAGCAAATTCAAAGAGATACATTAGCAAATGAAATTATATACAACGCTGAAAGAAACAATTACACAGAAACATCAATAAATGGTGAAAAACTTCAAATAGAAGTAGAAAAAGTATAGAATAAAATAAAAAAACACTAACAATGCAAAAATACTTTGTTAGTGTTTTTTATGTATATAAAATAGGCTAAAAACAACTTGTTTTTAAATTAGATATAATGTATAATATATAAAGAAAATTATAGGAGGAAATTTAATGAGTAAAAAATTAAACATTATAAAAAATTTAATAAGTATAGTAATAATTGTTGCTATTTTATTTTTTGCATATAAAATATATAAGACCTATAATTTTAATGACTTTCAAAGAGCAGAGTATAAACAAGGATTAACAGAATTTAAAAGAGACAGTGAAGAAAAAAGCTCTGAGTATGATAGCTATAAACTAAATAATATAAATTACAATGATGCAATGATTTATAAAGAAATAGAAGTAAATCCAAATACTCCATATAAAGTAACTTGTAAAATAAAAACAGAAAATGTTGTTTCAAAACAGGAAAACACAGATGTAGGTGCACATATATGCATAGCAGAGACTACTGAAAAATCAAATAATATAGTAGGAACAACAGATTGGACAGAAGTAACATTCTGCTTTAATTCTAAAAATAGAACAAAAGTGAAATTAGGATTTAGACTTGGTGGATATGAAGATGAGGTAAAAGGAACTGCTTGGTTTTCCGATATGAAGATAGAATCAGGAATAGCAGATACAAGTAATGAATGGAATTGTCTATGTTTACTATTTGATAATGTTGATGCAAATGTAAATGGTCAAAGTATTAAATTACAATTAACACAAATAAGCAAAGAAGATATGAATACATGTATTAAAAGATTCAAAACTTCAATGGAAGAATTATCAAGAAATAAAATAAAAATAAATTACGAAATAAAAGAAATAGAAGAGCCAATAAAAACAATGTCATATGATGAAGAAAACGGATACTATGTGTCAGGACATGATGTGAGAAATGTAGTAGATAGTTATATAGATACAGGAAAATATGACCATATATTTGTAGCATTTAGGTCCGGAGACATTAATACAAAAACTAAAATGGTGACTACAGATTGGATAGGTTTAGGTTCGATGGAATATAGAGGAATAGGTTTTTCAAATGTTAGGTTACCAGAAGATGACCATGATTATGTATATAAGTATGATGTAAGAGTTAATACATTTCCAGAAGAAGTGTATGTACATGAATTTTTACATACACTTGAAAGAAATGCAAAAGAATATGGATATGAAAGACCAGAACTACATAGCAATAGTGACTATGGATATAATAATGAACAATTAGTTGGACTAAAAAAATGGTATAAAGATTATATGAATAAAGAAATAAAAACAACATCAGGAAATATAGGATTACCACCAGAAATATTTACAAAAAAACCAGCTAAAACATCAGACTTTGAATTTTCGCATAAATTAAATTATTTTGATGAACCAAACAATATTATTGAAGAACTAAATGATTTAGTAAATAGAATAACAAAAATGTTTTCTGAAACTGAACAAATAGAAAATACAATTGAATAGAAAAGGAAGGATAGAAAATGAAAGTATCAGACTTTAATTATGAACTACCACAAGAACTAATAGCACAAGTTCCAATAAAAGACAGAAGTGCATCACGTTTAATGGTACTAAATAGAGAAAATAAAACAATAGAAGATAAAATTTTTAAAGATATATTAGATTACTTAAAACCTGGAGATTGTTTAGTTAGAAACAATACGAAAGTAATACCAGCAAGATTATATGGAATAAAAGAAGAAACAGGAGTACATATTGAATTTCTATTATTAAAAAGGATAGAAGGAGATATATGGGAAGTAATGGTACATCCAGGAAGAAGATTAAAAAAAGGAACAAAAGTTACTTTTGGTGATGGATTACTTAAAGCAGAAATATTAGAAACAATGGAAGGTGGAAACAGAAAAGTAAAATTTGAATATGATGGAATATTCAATGAAATATTAGATCAAATTGGTTTAATGCCACTTCCACCATATATAAAAGAAAAATTAGATGACAAATCTAGATATCAAACAGTATATGCAAAATATGAAGGATCAGCAGCAGCGCCTACAGCAGGACTTCATTTTACTGAAGAACTACTAGAAAAAATAAAGGAAAAAGGTGTAGAAATTGCAAATGTAACACTTCACGTTGGAATAGGAACATTTAGACCAGTAAAAGTAGAAAATATTGAAGAACATGATATGCATAGTGAACACTATTATATAAAACATGAAGATGCAGAAAAAATAAACAATACAAAGAAAAATGGGGGAAGAATAATAGCAGTAGGAACAACATCTTGTAGAGTACTAGAATCAGTAGCAGATGAAAAAGGTTTTGTAAAAGAAACAGAAGGAGATACAAGTATATTTATATATCCAGGCTATAAATTTAAATGTATAGATTGTTTAATAACAAATTTCCATTTGCCAGAATCAACATTAATAATGTTAGTATCTGCATTGGCTGGAAAAGACTATATAATGAAAGCATATAAACATGCAGTAGAAGAAAAATATCGTTTCTTTAGTTTTGGAGACGCAATGTTTATAAGTTAGAAAAGTAAATGTGGCAAAAGGGCCAGCCTTTTTTACCACAAAATTAAAAATAGGGGCTTAAATAAGAAAAAAGAAAGAAGGAATTATTTATGCCTCGTTTAAAAAGAAATTTAATAAGAGAAAATAAATTTTTACATATTATGGTTCAAGGAATTAACAGAGAAAGAATCTTCAAAAAAGATAATCAAAAGAAAGAATATATAAAACTATTAAAAGAATATAGTGAAAAATATAAAATAAATGTTATAGCATATTGTGTTATGGATAATCATGTGCACATATTAGTAAATTATATGGAAATAGAAGATATAATTAAATTTATGCAAAAAATAAATACTATATATGCAATATATTATAATAAAAATCAAAATAGAGTTGGATATGTTTATAGAGATAGATATAAATCACAAGTAATAAAAGATAGAAAACATTTTATTAATTGTATTATATATATACATAATAATCCTGTAAAAGCACAAATATGTAGTGATGCAAGTCAATATGTATATTCTAGCTATAATAGTTTATATAAGAATAAAGAAATGATAGAAAATATATTTTTGAATAAAGCATTATATAAAAATATGCATATGAAAGAAAATGAACAAGAAGATTACTATATTGAAACAAAAGAAGACAATGAAATTCAATATACTAAATATATAGAACTATTTTTGGAAAAACGTAATGTGTGTATATGTGAAATAAATAATAATGATGAATTAATAAAAGAAATATCACAGGTTTTAAAGCATAGATATAATTTATCTTATAAAAAAATAGAAGACTTGATAAAAGTACATAGAGAAAAAATAAGAAGAATATTACTAAAAAAATAAATGTGGTAAAAAAGGCTGGCCCTTTTGCCACGGAAAGGGAGAAAATGAAACAAGCAATAACATACGAACTATTACATGAATGTAAACAGACAGGAGCAAGGAGAGGAGTAATACATACTCCTCATGGAGATATACAAACACCAATATTTATGCCAGTTGGAACACAGGCAACAGTTAAATCTTTAACACCAGAAGAACTAGAAAATGATGTAAAAGCACAAATAATCTTATCTAATACATACCATTTATATTTAAGACCAGGTCATGAACTAGTAAAAGAAGCGGGAGGACTTCATAATTTTATGAGATGGAATAAACCAATTTTAACAGATTGTGGAGGATTCCAAGTTTTTAGTTTAAGTGATCTACGTACAATTTCAGAAGATGGAGTTGAGTTTAAATCTCATTTAGATGGTAGTAAACATTTCTTTACACCAGAAAAAGTAATGGAAATAGAAGAAGCATTAGGGGCAGATATTATAATGTCATTTGATGAATGCTGTCCATATCCATCAACTTATGAATATGCAAAGAATTCAATGGAAAGAACTACAAGATGGGCAATTCGTTGTAAAAAAGCTCACAAAAATACAGATACACAAGGGTTATTTGGAATTATTCAAGGTGGGTTTTACGAAGATTTAAGAAAGCAAAGTGCAGAGGATTTAATAAAATTAGATTTTCCAGGTTATGCCATAGGCGGAATTAGTGTAGGAGAACCAAAAGAAGAATTTTTAAAAATACTTAGGTATACTGCACCACTTATGCCAGAGAACAAACCACGTTACTTAATGGGGGTTGGAACACCAGATTACTTAATAGAAGCTGCAAAGGCTGGAATTGATATGTGTGATTGTGTTTTACCAACAAGAATTGCAAGAAATGGAACTGCAATGACATGGAACGGAAAAGTAGTAGTAAGAAATGCAACATATGAAAGAGACTTTACTCCACTAGATCCAGAATGTGACTGTTATACTTGTAAAAATTATACAAGAGCATATATTCGTCATTTAGTAAAAGCAAACGAAATATTAGGCGTACGATTATTATCACTTCATAATTTAAGGTTCTTGACGAAACTAATGGAAAGAGTTAGAATAGAAATAGAGAATGATAATTTAGGAACATTTGCAGAAGAGTTTTATAAAAAATATTATCATGAAGAGAAATAATTACAAAAGAAAATGGGGGAAAAACTAGTATGGAAATTATAGGAACAAATATTTCTGATAAAAACCAAAAAAATAAAAAGATGATGAAAATAATTATTATATTAATCATTTTATTGTTAATTATTAGTATAAGTTTAGGAGTTGCAATTTATTTTTTGAAATTACAACAATTTAAGTTTGTTGTTGATGGTAGCAGTATAGCAAAATCAGATGGAATATTTATAATAAATGAAGATAAAGTATATGTATCTATAAAAGATATATCAAGTATAATAGGTTATAAATATTATAATGGAGGATATAAACAATATACAGAAGATCCAAATAAATGTTATGTTCAAAATGATGATGAAGTCTGTATGTTTGAAAAAGATTCAAATAAGATATATAAAACAGTTCCAGACGAAATAGATTATGAGTATTTTTCATTAAGTGAACCAATAAAAAATATAAATGGAAAATTATACACAACATTAGAGGGAATAGGAAAAGCATGTAATATAGTTACACAATATAATAAAGAACAAAATCAAATAACAATAAATACATTACCATTTTTAGCTAATTATTATACAAAGAATTTTAAAAATTCTGCAGTAGCTAAAGATTTTAAAAATCAAAAAGCATTGCTATATGGATTAATGGTTGTACAAGATGTAGAAAATACAGAAAACGATGGAAATAATAAAAATGTTAATTATGGAATTTATTCTACAAGTGGAGAAGAAATTGTAGGAACAAAATATACAGATATAGAATTTATTGAATCAACTGAAGAATTTATTGTAAAAACTTCAGAAAATAAAGTAGGAATAATTACGTCAAAAGGAGAAACAAAAGTAAAACCTCAATATGACAACTTAAAGCAAATAGATAAAGATTTAAATTTATATCTAGCAACTAATAATGGAAAACAAGGTGTAATAGAAAAAAATGGTAAAATTTTAATATATTTAGAGTATGATAAAATAGGAATAGATTTAACACAATTCCAAAACAATGATGTAAAAAATTCATATTTATTATATGATAACGCAATTCCTGTAGAACAAAATGGAAAATGGGGAATGTATGATAAAAAGGGAAATTTAATACTTCCAATAGAATATGAAGGATTTGGATGTATTGCAGGAACATCTTCAGATAAGACTTTAAATAACTTATTAGTTATACCAGACATAGAAGGAATAGTTGTATCAAAAAAATATGAACTAGAAAAGAATAAAAGTGTTACAATGTATGGAATTGTAAATTCTTTAGGAAAAGAGTTAGTACCAGCAGGAGTAGAGACAATTTACTCTGTAACTACTAATGGTAGGGACGAATATACGATGATATATAATGGAACTCCTATAGATGTAATAAAATATATAGGTGAAATGGATAAAACAAATATAAAAACTAATCAAAACGAAGAAGTAAATGAATTAACAAATGAAATGTAAAATTTGATAAATAAAAAAGAAAATAATAAGATTTATATATTTTATTATTTTCTTTTTTTGCAGTTCTAAAATAAATAACTTTGAATAAAATGAAATAAAAAAGAAAGGTTAAATAAAGTTATGAATAAATTAGAAGATACTGAAATGAAAGCCAATATTATAAGAATAATAAAAGGAAGTATTACAGCAATTGTAATTACACTTATATTACTTTTTATATTTTCAATAATTTTAACATATACATCTATAAAAGAAAGTGCAATGTCTCCAGTAGTTATTATAATTACAGCAGTAAGTATTTTAATAGGAAGTAGCATAAGCACTTTAAAGATAAAAAAAATGGGGCTTGTTAATGGAGCATTAGTAGGTTTGATATATATACTTACAATATATGTTATTTCTAGCATAACAGGTTTAGGATTTGCGTTACAATTACAAACTATAATAATGATGTTAGCAGCTATTGGAGCAGGCATGATAGGAGGAATAATAGGAGTAAATTTAAAGTAAAATAACAAATAAATTTTAAAATTCAAAAATTCAATCAATTTATAAAAAATGGTTGAATTTTTTTTTGTTTTAATATAGAATAAAACAATAGTAATAATGGAGGAACATATGATAACTTTAGAAGACGTAAAGAAAAATAAAGAAGTTGAGGAACTGGTTATAGGTTCTCAAAAACAATTAAATGCTTTAGGTTATACAGAACATTCAATAAGGCATGTTACAATTGTTTCAAATAGAGCAGCAAAAATATTAGAAACTTTAGGATATACAGAGGAAAGAATAGAACTTGCTAAAATAGCAGGATATATGCACGATATAGGTAACTGTGTAAATAGAGTGGATCATGCTCATTCTGGTGCAATACTTGCATACCAAATATTAAAAGAAATGGGAATGGATGTACAAAGAAGAACAGAAATAATGATGGCAATAGGAAACCATGATGAACAAACGGGAACAGCAGTAAGCGACATATCAGCAGCATTAATTTTAGCAGATAAGTCAGATGTACATAGAGATAGAGTAGTAAATACAAATATGTCTACATTTGATAAACATGATAAGGTAAATTATGCTGTTACAGATTCAAACTTTATAATTGATAAAGAATTGAGAAAAGTAACATTAGATTTGACTATAGACACAAAGATATGTCCTGTTTTAGATTATTTTGAAATATTTATGGATAGAACAATGATGAGTAAATATGCAGCGAAATATTTAAACATATGGTTTGAACTTATTATAAATGGAACAAAATTATTATAGTTTGAAACTTTGAGGAGGAAAATAAAATGAAATTAAATCAAAAACTTAAATTAACTTTAGTAATATTAATAGTAATATTATTATCAATTATTGGATTTGCAGGAATCTATGTTCAAAATAAAAATACAATGAATAACATATTACCAGATTATTTATTGTCTATGGATTTAAAAGGATACAGAAGAATTGAACTAAAAATGTCTTCAGACTCAACTACTGTAAAATATGATGCAGAAGGAAAAGAGATTGACGAAAATGATAAAGAAACACAAGTGGCATCAACACAAGAAAAGAAAACAAATGAAGATAGTGTAAAAACTGAAGAAAACTATAAAAAAGTAAAAGAAATAATAAAAACAAGATTAGAAAAATTAAATGTAGAAGAATTTAATATAAGACAAGCTAAAGATTCGGAAAATATAATAGTTGAAATTCCAGAAAATGAAAATACAGATACAGTTGTATCTCAATTACAATTACAAGGAAAATTTGAAATAGTAGATAAAGATACAAATGAAGTTCTTATGACAAATGATGATGTAGAAAAAGTAGAAGCAGGTTATGGATCTACATCTTCTGGAACAGTAGTATTTTTAAATATTAAGTTTAATAAAGAAGGAAAAGAAAAGTTTAAAAATATAACAAATACTTATGTAGAAAATAGTGCTAATACAGAAAATCAAAATACAGAGGAAACAGAAACAACAACACAAGAAAAATCTGCAAAAGAAATAACAATAAAAATAGATGATTCTGAACTTCTTTCTACACATTTTGATGAAGAAATTTCAAACGGAATATTACAGTTATCTGTAGGTTCATCAACTAATAGTTCAACTGATGAATTAAAAGAATATTATGAACAGGCTAATAGATTAGCTGCAATATTGGATGCAGGAAAAATGCCAATAGTATATGAGACTGAACAAAACAAATATGTTAAAACAGATATAACAAATAATCAAATTTCAGTAGCAATTTCTATTTGCATAGTTGTAGCAACAATATTAATGATAGTAATAATAATAAAAAATAAAGAAAAAGGAATATTATCTGCAATTTCATTTGTAGGGTATATAGCATTATTATTAATAGCAATAAGATATACAAATGTAACAGTTTCAATAGAAGGTATTGCAGCAATAATAGCAATAGCAATTTTACAATATGCATTTTTATTTAAAATATCAAATGTAAAGCAAGAAGAATATTGGAACACATATTTAAAATATGTATGGGTACTAATTCCACTAGCAGTAATTGCAGTAACATTTGCATTAACAACTACATGCTTACCAATAAGTAGCTTTGGAATGGTAACATTCTGGGGATTAATAGTATTTTTGGTATGGAATGCAGCTATTACTAAAAATATAATTGAGATAAAAAAATAATATAGAAAGAGGGAAGAAATATGGACAAGAAGAAAAAAATATTATACACAGTTATTGCTTTAATTATTGTTGTAGGAATTTTAATTACATGTATATGGGGTTTTAATGTAAATATATCTTATACAGAGCATAAACAAGTTGATATATATATAGGAAAAGAATTTAATAGTGAAGATATAAATAAAATAGCAAAAGAAGTATTAGGAAAAGAAGAAATAAGAGTTCAAAAAGTTGAAGTATATGAAGATATGGTTTCAATTAATGCAAAAGAAATAACAAATGAACAATTAGAACAAATAAATCAAAAAATAAATGAAAAATATGAGCTTGAAAATAAAGCAGATAGTTTAACAATAATAAGTGTACCTAAAATTAGATTATTAGATGAAATAAAACCATATATAATGCCAATTATTATTTCAGCAGTAATAATAATAGTATATTCTGTAATAAGATATAGAAAAATAGGAGTATTAAAACTTTTAATATCTTTAGTAAAATCTTTAGTTTTACCACAAGCAATATATTTTAGTATATTAGCTATAACAAGATTACCAATATGTAGATTAACAATGCCAGTAGCATTAGTAATATTAGTAGTTACATTATTTGTTGAATATAACAATTTAGAAAAAGCTAAAGACAAAAAAGATTTAGAAACAAAGAAAAAAAGTAAAAAATAATAAAATAACAAAAAATGGACATCTTTCATATTATATAGAAAGATGTCTTTTGTTTTAGAAAGACACTTCTACTTTTTAGAATGGAAGTGAAAATATGAAAATATACGAAACAATACAAAGTATTTTTAATAGATATAGACAAATAAATAATAATATAGATTATGAAGAGGCAAAAATGATTTTAAAAAATGATAAAGAAGCAATATTATTAGACGTAAGAAGCCCACAAGAATATAGAGAAAATCATTTAAGTGGTAGTATAAATTTACCTCTTTATAATATAGAAAGTAATTGCAATGAAATGTTACCAAATAAAGAAGATACAATAATAATTTATTGTCAATCAGGAAATAGAAGTAAAAGAGCAATGCAAATATTACAAAAAGATGGATATACTAATTTATATAATATAGCAGGGGGAATGGACAATATATATTAAAAATTATGTAAAGGACAAAAGTGCCCCGTCCCCAAATGTCCTTTTAGTGAGCATCTGTATTTACGTTGTTTAAGATTTTATATGTTCTACAAATGTTGCAATCACTACAAATGAATATTCTTGAACCAAATATTAATTTCAAGGTGTTTATAAATTCATCTTCATAGCCAATTAAATGAATTTCAATTTTTTTTGGCAGAAGAGTAAGTAGAGCATTTAGCGCATAATCATTTGAAGAAAAAGAGATGTCAGATAAATATTTAGCGTCAAATAAAGAGTCATCTAATGCAATAATATTTTTATGTTCATCTAACAATATAGATTCTTGATTATGATAAACTAAATGAATTAAAGAAGATTGAGGCTCCTTGGAATTAATATACATTTTTAATAAGTTGATAAATTCAACATATTCTTTTTCTACAACGTATTGATTAACAGAGTAATCGACTATATCTTCTAATGTTTTATGATAAGTTTCTAATCTAAACGTAACGAAACCATCTAATATAACAGATTTATTTTCCATTATATAAGATAAAACTGGAGTAAAGATTTCTTCTTTTCTATATTTTAGAGAAGGTTCTTCTCCAGAAGAAATATATTTATAACAATTTTCTAAAATAATTTTCTTTTCAAATTCATCAAAATAAAAATAATTGAAATTTATAATTTGTTTTAGTATATTTTGTTCGAAAAATGTAATAATACAATTTGTTAATAAATCTGCTAAAAGACTAATGAAAATTTTGGGAGTATCGCCTAAGTAGTGTATTATAACATTTTCGAAGTTTTTAAATTGTTTATTAATAAAATAAATATTTTCTAGTGAAAAGGTTTCTAAATTTTTTAGTAGGTAATTTATAATTTTTTTATTATTTGTTTTTATACAAAAAGATTTCATAATGTAAAAAAATCCCCCTTCTTTTATATGTAATAGTATCTACTAAAAAATATTAGATATACATATATTATTCAGAAAGGGGATATTTGGTAACTTGTGCAATTAATAATAAATTTTATAATCAATTTCCGGAAAGATGCAATCTTTTTCTTGCAAGCTTTTTAAGAAATTTTTATCAATATCATTTTCTTTAATTTGATTGTATAATTTTGTAAAACGACCTATATGATCTTTAATTCTTTTTTTAGCATAGTCAACCATTGTACCATTTGTAATTATAAATAACCAATCACTGCTTTGAGCAAGTAAAAGTTCTCTAGCACATTGGTTTAATGCATTTATTTTTGTTTTATTAGTTTCATTATAATATGTATGAGCAAGTTCAACCATTCTATTTCCAGCAACATGTAAGTGACGGTGTACATAGTCATTAGTTTCATTTAGCCATACTTGACTATAACCATTAGCACCCCAACTAGAACGACAAGGTGTACAAACTTGTATTTCTGGATATTTATCTATATATTCACTAGGTGTAATTAATTTAAAGTCGTTTTGGTCAAAATGTATTTTTTTGAATAGAATATATAGCCAATAAGGACCTTCGTACCACCAATGACCATAAAGTTCGGCATCATAAGGGCATAGAATTATAGGAGGTTTATCCATATAGTTTACAATTTTATCAATTTGTTTTTTTCTAGAATCTAAAAAGTGTCCAGCTTGTTTCTCAGCAGAGTCTTTTGCCCATTGAACATTATAGACGTCTTTTTCACAATCTTTTCCTGTTATTCTATGATATTTTATACCAGTATGAACTCTAACGCCATTGTGAGCGATGTAAGGTTTTATATAATCGTAAGGGGCATCATATCCGATGTCTCTATAAAATTCTCTATAATTAAAATCACCAGGATAACCATTAATAGAACTCCACACTTGTCTTGAAGATTCCATGTCTCTACCAAAAGCTACAATGCCTTCAGGAGAAACAATAGGAGAGTAGGTGCCATATATAGGTGCTGGGTCTGCATATAAAATCCCATGAGATTCAGTAATTATATAATCTATACCAAATTCTTTTAAGTATTTATCTGCTTCAGGAACATATCCACATTCAGGAAGCCAAATACCACGAGGTTTTTTTCCAAAATATTTTTCATAGGTTTGAACTCCAACTGCAATTTGAGCTTTAACAGTTTGTTCAGTTATGTATAAAATAGGAAAATAACCATGTGTAGCACCACAGGTGATAATTTCTAAAACACCAAGGTCTTGAAAATGTTTAAAACCTTCTATAATATTATCTTTATAAATATCATGAAAAACATGCAAATCGTTAGAATATCTTTCATAATAATAGTGTGAAAGTTCATTAACTCTTGAGTCGTAAGTTGTTCTTTCAATTTCTTTTTGTGCAAGTTCAATATGTTGCTTTAAATATTTTATATATCTTTTCTGTAATAATTTATTGTCTAACATATTTAAAAGAGGTGGTGTCATAGACATAGTAATTCTAAAATCTACATTTTCTGAAACTAATTTTTCAAAAGTTAAAAGTAAAGGAATATATGTTTCAGATATTGCTTCGTATAACCATTGTTCTTCTAAATAGTCTTCACTTTCAGGGTGATGTATAAAAGGTAAATGTGCATGTAGCACAAAACTTACATATCCTTTTGGGTTATTCATTTTTTGTCTCCTTTGTAAAATAATAATTTTATTTAAAACTTGAAGTAGGATTGCTAGATGATGGATTTGATAAATCTAATCTTTCAAAATTAATCATTTCTTCAGGGTATAAAGCTTGATAGAAGTTTTTTATATCAGAAATTTTACTTATTTTCTTTAGTAAAGAAAGATTAGCAATATTCTTCTTTGAAGTAGTATTTGTTTTTACATTTTTAAAATAAATATTATTATTTAAATGATCAAATAAAATATGGTCATTAGGTGTTTCCATTTCATTTGAAGAAGTAACATATAAATAATCATTTTCAATAGAAACATAATTGTTTATAGGACGTCTTCCTAAATCTATTTGATAATCACAGTCGCTATCTAAAATGTGTAAATACCAACTGTTAGCAAAATCATTAATATCTACTTCAAAAGTAGAATTGTTAGTTTTGTTATGAACTACTAAAACAGGTTTTGTATTATTAAAAAAATATTCGCCATATTTTTCAATATATGATTTTTTATCATCATCAGATATATCCCAATAAACAAATAAAGTATTTGGTGTTTGTGCTAAAACTTTTACAGTTGTTTCATTATAACGATAAGGTAAATCATAATACTCTAAAATTTCAGCTTTTTTAATATTTTTTGTTGTCTTTTTAGGAGAAGTTGCTTTTTTAGAAGAAGCTTTTTTAGTCGTTGATTTCTTTTTTGTTGAAGCAGTAGTAGATTTTTTTACTGTAGATTTTTTTTCTTCAGTTTTATTATTAGATTTTTTTTGAAAAGCATTATTAGCAGTAGATTTTTTTTCTACTGTTTTAGTTTCTGATATTTTTTTTCTTGTTGTAGATTTTGCTTTTGTAGCTCCATTAGTTTTTTTATCTGTAGGTACTACTTTAATTTCTTCTTTTAATTCTTCTTTTGTTTTTCTTGGCATTTGTTTTCCTCCTTAGTAAAAACGACATTTTTCTCTTCACATATACTATATCAAAAGTGTAATAAATTCAATAGAAAAGAGAATAAATAATATTACAATTATGTTACAAAGAAGTTAAAAAAATATTACGTTTATTATTGATATAGACAATTGAAATTGTTTGTAATAATATATATAAGAAAATTGAAATATTTTATCAAAAAATGTTTACATTTATCGAAAACTTGTATAAAATAAACTTGCTATAAAAAGTAATAAAAAACGAAAGAAAATTTGTCTTAAGAAAGGGGACTAAAATAAAAATGAAAATATTAATGTTAACATGGGAATATCCACCAAGAATAGTTGGAGGAATTGCTAGAGTAGTACATGATTTATCAAAAAGATTAATAAAAGATGGGCATGATGTTACAGTTGTAACATATAGAGATGGAGACACCCCTTATTTTGAAAATGACAAAGGAGTAAAGGTATATAGAGTAGATAACTACATGATAAGACCAAACAATTTTATAGATTGGATTATGCAACTAAATTTTAATATGATAGCAAAGTCTTCTGAAATAATAGAAAAAGAAGGAAAATTTGATGTAATACATGCACATGATTGGTTAGTAGCAAATGCAGCTAAAGCTTTAAAACATGCATATGACATTCCATTAGTTTCAACAATACATGCAACAGAAAGTGGAAGAAATAGTGGTATACATGATGATACTCAAAGATATATAAATGATACAGAATGGATGCTTACATATGAATCAACAGAAGTAATTGTAAATAGTAATTTTATGAAAGGTCATATTCAAGGATTATTTGGATTACCTTTTGAAAAAATAAATGTTATACCAAATGGTATAAATTTGACAAACTTTAATGGAATAGAAAGAGATTATGAATTTAGAAGACAATATGCTTCAGATAATGAGAAAATAATATTATACATGGGACGTTTAGTTTATGAAAAAGGAATACAACATTTAATTTCAGCAATGCCAAAAATATTGAATGGATATAATGATGCAAAATTAATAATTGCCGGAAAAGGTGGAATGACAGATGAATTGAAAGCTCAAGCAGAAGCTTTAGGAATTTCTAACAAAGTATATTTTACAGGCTATTTAAATGCTAAGCAAGTGCAAAAAATGTATAAATGTGCAGATGTAGCAGTATTTCCAAGTACATATGAACCATTTGGAATTGTTGCATTAGAAGCAATGCTAGCAGGAGTACCAACCGTAGTATCAGATGTTGGAGGACTAGATGAAATAGTAGAACATGGTGTAACAGGAATGAAGAGCTATGCAGGAAATAGCAATTCAATAGCAGACTCAATATTAGCACTTTTATACGACCATCAATTAGCTGCAAAAGTCTCTAAAAATGCAAAAGCAAAAGTAAAAGAATTATATAATTGGAATAAAATTGCTCAAGATACACACTTTACATATCAAAAAGCAATTTGCCAAACAATGGCAGAAAGACAAGCAAATCAGATAGCACAGGAAAATGCAGAAAAAGCCAAAAAAGCAAAGAATACAGATTCAGAAATAACAAATTTACTTGCATTTAAGAAAAAACATGCTTATGCTTAACTGTTTTACAGTTAATAAATTTAAATTTTGAGTTTGTTTCTAAAATTAGAAAAAAAGGAGAAATAAAATGAATGTATATGATACTGCAAATAAATTAGCAAGCGAAATAAAATCTTCAGAAGAATATATACAATTTAAAGAAGCTAAGAAAAAACTTGAATCAAATAGCACTTTAAAAGCTAAAGTTGATGAGTTTGAAAAGACTCGTTATGAAGTGCAAGTTTTAGCAATGCAAGGAAAAGAAGTAGAGGCAGATAAAAACAAAAAATTGCAAGAGATGTATACTATTTTAATAGAAAATAAAGAAATAAAAGAATATTTTGATTTAGAAGTAAAATTTAATGTAATGATAGCTGATGTAAATAAGATAATAGCAGAGTCAGTACAAGATGTGTTGTAAATGTCGAAAAAAGTCGTAAATAGTAAAAAACTATTTACGATTTTTTTAATAAATTTTTAAATTAAATTACATTTAGAGTATATTATATATAAGGAGAAATAGTTATGGAATTAGTAATAGTATTAATAGTTTTAGTAATTATATTGATAATAGGAGCGTTTATTTTTGAAGTAAATTTAAAAAAATTAAAAGAAGCTGGAAATAATAAAAAATGTGATGATATTGTATCTAAATTTCCAAATAATAAAGAAATATGTGAAGATATTCTAGAAAAATTAAATAATAAAAAAGTAAAAATTAAAGAAAATAATGATAAAACAGCTAGTTTATATATTGCTATTTCAGACACAATTTTTATTGCTAATATAAGTAAAACATATACAAGAATTCAAACAATAGCACATGAATGTTTACATTCAGTGCAAAATCAAAAATTACTATTATTTAATTATATTTATTCAAATTTTTATATACTATATTTTATATTAAGCGTAATATTAACTATTTTAGGAGTTTTTAAAGATACTAAATTGCAAGTTATAATATTAACTATATTAGGATTTTTTTATTATGTAATAAGAGCTTATCTAGAAACAGATGCAATGACAAAAGCACCATATTTAGCAAGAGAATATATGCTTCAATATATAGAAAAAAATCCAATTTACAATAAGGAAAAAATAGAAGAGGTAGTAAAAGAATATCAAAGGATTAATAACATAGGAATACCTGCAACAAATTATATTTTGTTTTTTAACTGCATTTTAAAAGTAATAATATATACTATAATAGTGGTTATAATAAATATTATATAGAATAATTAAAGAGCTGTAATAAAACAGCTCCTTTTAATTTACATATCTTTGCTTAGTTTAGCATATTTTTTTAATTTCTCATAAACTAAATAATTAACAGTTCCAGCAGGGAAGTGACCATTTGAATCTTTTTTGCCAGCAGGTACACCAGTTAAAATTTCAATTCCTTCTTCAATAGTAGAAATAGCATAAATATGGAATTTTTTATTTTTAACAGCTTCTATAATTTCATCAGATAGACTTAAATTTTGTACATTTTGTACAGGAATCATAACTCCATGACTTCCATCTAAACCTCTCATTTTACATACTTGGTAAAAGCCTTCAATTTTATCATTAACTCCGCCAATAGGTTGGATTTCACCTTTTTGATTAACAGAACCTGTAACAGCCATAGATTGATTAATAGGAACTCCAGATAAACTAGATAAAATTGCATATAATTCTGTACTAGAAGCGCTATCACCATCTACTCCATTATATAATTGTTCAAAACAAATACTAGCAGTAAGAGATAGAGGAAAGTCTTGCGCAAACATTTCACCTAAATAACCACTTAAAATTAATATACCCTTAGAGTGTGAAGAACCAGAAAGTTCAACTTCTCTTTCAATATTTATAATTCCAGTTTTACCCATATATGTGTTAGCTGTAATTTTTACTGGTTTTCCAAATGTATAATCACCTATTGTCATAACAGTAAGACCATTTATTTGACCAACTTTACTTCCAGCTGTTTCAATAAGTAAGGTGTTTTCTTTTATCATTTCCATGTATTTAGCATCATATTTTTTTACTCTTTCAATTCTTTCTTTAAGAGCAGTGTCTATATAGTTAGCTGTTACTATTTTCTTTTTATCCATTTTTGCCCAAGTTGCAGCTTCGCCTACTACTTGAGAAATATCTGTAAATCTAGTAGAAATTTTTTCTTTTTCACCAGAAATTTTTGAAGCATATTCTACAATCTTAGCTACAGCAGTTTTATCTAAATGAGGTAGCTCTTCTTGCTCACAAAAACCGTGAATAAATTGTGCAAGTTTATTCATATTTTCATCATTTAAAGGTGCATCTTCTGCAAATTCAACTTTTACTTTAAATAGTTTTCTAAAATCACTATCCATAGCAAGTAAAGATTGATAAATTGTATCATTTCCAACCATAATAACCTTTAAATCTAAAGGAATAGGCTCAGGCTTCAAGGAAATCATAACCATTGAAGAACGTTGATCAGGAGTATTCTCAATAGAAAGTTGTTTTATACGAAGTGCTTTCTTTAAAGCTTCGTAACATATACCATTGGCAAGTAAATCCTTTGCTTGAAATATTATATAACCGCCATTAGCAATTTGAAGTAAGCCTGGCTTTAACATTGTATAGTCTGTTTTTAGTGAACCATAATAATTTTCATATTCTAATTTACCGAAAATGTTATGATAAGAATAGTTAGAGTCCATAATAACTGGAGCTCCTTCTAAATTACTATTATCTACAAATAAATTTACACGATAGTTAAGCCAAGGTTTTGGAGGTTCTTGTCTAGGGCCAACTTGTTGTTGTGGTTGAGAATTAGAATCATCTGCTGTAAATATAGAAATATTTTTTAAGATATCTTGTTTAATATCTGTTAAGAATTTATTAACTTTTTTGTTTCTTTTGTATTTGTTTTTAATATAGTTAATATGAGAATTTACTGTAAGAAGAGCGATATTTGATTGCCATTCTTCCAAGTGTTTGTCAGATGCTCTTTCAATTTCTTTTATTTTTGCAATTACAGTCATTATTTGCTCTTGTACAATGCTAGATTTTTCTTCAAATTGTTTCTTTATTTCATCATCTAACTTATCAAATTCTTCTTCTTCAATTGTTTTACCATCTATAACAGGCATCATGTAAATTCCGTTTTGAGCAGATTTTACTTGAAAACCATGTTTACCAGCATCTTCGTTTAATTTCTCTAATAAAGAAGTTCTCTTTTGTTCAAAATCTTGTTTAATTAATTTTTTTTCTTTTTCAAATTCATCATTATTAAAGGTACTTTTAATATCACTTTTAATTTCTTTAATAAAAGTATCCATAGTTTCCTTAAATTCTTTTCCTTGACCAGCAGGGAATGAAACAGCGATAGGTTCATTTGGGTTGTCAAAGTTATATATATAGCACCAATCTGCAGGTGTTTTTTTCTTTTTAGATATTTTATCTAAATAATTTTTAGCGTACATTGTTTTACCTACGCCACTAGGACCTTCTAAATATAGATTGTAACCTTTAATATCAACATTAACGCCAAATTCTAGAGCTTTAATTCCACGTTCTTGACCAATGCCTGTAACAATAGGTGTTAATTCAGAAGTATCTTCAAAAGAGAAGACAGTTTCATCACAAGTAAATTTTAAATCCTTATAAGATAATTCGTTTTTATTTTTCATTTGTTTCTCCTTTCAAAATATACATAAAAACAGTATATTATATCATTTGTTGTTAAAAAGTATATGTCATTAAAATAGCTGTATCGCCATTTTTATAATAATTTTTTCTTTTACCAATTTCTTTAAATTTAAAATCTTTATAAAGTTTAATTGCTGGTAAATTATTTTCATTTACTTCAAGAGTAATAGTTTTGCAATTTTGTTCTTTTGCCATAGTAATTAATTCATTTAATAAGAATTTAGCAAAACCTTGATTTCTTTTATCTTTCTTAGTTACTATATTCATTATATCTGCTTCATCTAGTATAAATTTAATACCACCAAAAGAAACAATTTCATTTTCATATTTTAAAACTAAATACATAGAATTAGTATTTGCAAGTTCTTCTTTAAATATTTCAAAATTCCAAAAATCATCAAAATCTGTTTGTAAATTTTCTTTGATTTGTTCCAAATCATTAAGCATCATTGTAGAAATCTTTATTTTTGTAATATCTATCATTTATTTTTCTCCTTCTAAAGCTCGTTCAGCTTGAGATTTTCTTAAATAAAGAGGAGTAATAGAGTTTGAATCTCCAAAGTTTCCGTTTTTATAATGATAATATCCTGCTATACCAACACTATTTGATGTTTGTTTATTGTGCACATCTTCAACAAAAGTAGCTTTAGAAAAATATTTTAATAATTTATATTGATGTTTTTCAGCACCATCTCCAACAAATAAAATAGGAGTAGAGTGGTATTTTTTTAATAAAGATATCATTTCATCAATATTTTTAGCATCTAAATTTTCTATTAATTCAAAATGATTATCTAACTTTTTAAATAACCCAAAATAAACATTATCATTTTTTGCATCTAGAATAGAACAAACTAAATCAGCATCATTTGTAAAATTAGATGAAAGTGTATTGTAAACCAAACTTTCTAAAGAACTTACACTTACAATTGGTACATTTGTTACATCACAAAATGCTTTTACAGTAGATACGCCAATACGTACACCAGTAAAAGAGCCAGGACCAACGCAGCATGCATAAAAGTCAAAATCTTTTAAATTAAGATTAGTTTGTTTTAAAATTTCGTCGACTAAAGGCATAAGTTTTTGTGAGTGAGTAAGTTCATTTTCTATATGTTTTTCAATCATAACATCTGTATCTTCTAAAACTGCAACAGAGCATATTTTAGAAGAAGTATCTAAGCTTAAAATTTTCAAAATTAATTACCTTCTTTTTCTTTTATAATTCTACTTTATTCTATATTAATAGACAAGATTTGTAAACCTTTTTATAAAAAAATTAAGTTTACAAATATGTGACAAAAATATGTAGTTTTTGTTACAAAAATAAAGAAAATGCATTTTACATTTTCTCGATTTTTAATTCTCTATAATTTTCATTTTTTTCAGATTTAGAAAAAGTTATTTTAGTATATCCTTTTGGTAAAATCTCTTCAATTTGTTCACCCCATTCAATAATACAAATACCATTTTCAAAATATTCTTCTCCACCCATAGCGTAGAATTCGTCAGTATCTTCTAAACGATAAACATCAAAATGATATATATTTACATCATCTTTATGGTATTCGTTAACAATAGTAAAAGTAGGGCTAGAAATTTCTTTCTCAAGACCGAAATAAGTAAGCACGCCTTGAGTAAATTTAGTTTTTCCGAGAGCCAAGTTCACCAGTTAAAACTATAATATCACCTTTTTTTAAATTCTTTGCAAAATTTTTTGCAAAATCAATTGTATCCTGTTCACTTTTTGATATAAACTTTTCCATATAAAACTCATGCCTTTCTAAAATTAATGTATATTAGTATTTTATAGCAAAATAATAAAATTGTAAATAAAAAGTAATAAAATGATGAAATTTGACGAACGATTTTTCTTGCTATTTACATAAAAATATGATATTAATATAAATACAATTTCAATTACATTTTATATCAATAAAAGTTAATTCAAAAAATTAAAATCTAAACAGAAATCAATGTTAAAAAAGTAAAATCAATAATAGGAAAGTTTTTGAAATAAACCAATAAATAAATATTGACTAAAGAATAAATAAAATATATAATTAAAGAAAGAGAGAAAAATTATGCAAATACCCCAATATGTAAAAACAATAAGATATGAACAATATTTAAAAATAGAACAATTAATGTTAAATGAAAAAGAAGAAATATATACTTATAATATTGATAATGAACATGATAAATTGTTTAAAGATTTATTAAGTGATAAGGAAGAAGCAAGAAAATTTATTAATAAGTTTTTAAAATTACCAGAACCTTTAAAGAAAAACGAATTAGAATTATATAATAGTAGCTATATAACTTCAGAATATAGAAGTAAAGAAGCAGATATTGTGTATAAAAAGCAGAATGAAGATATTTTTTTCTTAATAGAACATCAATCTACAATAGATGTATCAATGCCGTATAGAATAAAAAATTATGCAATAGAGATATTAAGAACAGCAGTAAATAAGAGAAAAGTGCATCAAGTAGATTACGAATATCCATTAGTTATTGCAATTCTCTTATATACAGGAAATAAAAAATGGAATGCAAAGTTAAGATTTGATGATATGCAGAAAAAATTGCCACGGGTATGAAAATAAAACAAATGATTACAATTTGATAGATATTAATAGATATAGCAAAAAAGAATTATTAAAAGATGATTTAGTAATAACTAAGGCAATGATAATAGAAAAGTGTAATAGCAATAATGAATTGAAACAGAATTTAATAAAAATTATAGATAAAGTAGTCGAAGAAGATGATTTAAATAAAGTACAAAGAATAATTAATATAATACTAAGAAGAAAATTAGGAAATAAAGAGACAGATAATTTATTAAATAAAATAAATAATAAAAAGAAAGGGGTAGATTATATGTTAGCTGTTTTAGAAAGAATAGAAAAAGAAGACAGAAAAATAAGAGAAAATTGTATAAAAGAGGGAATAAGCAAAGGAATGAGTAAGGCAAAGTTTGAAATAGCTAAAGAAATGATAAAGCAAAAAATAGATATAAATAAAATTTGTAAATGTACAAAAATTAGTAAGAAAGAAGTAGAAAAGATAAAGGAAGAACTTAAAGAAGCATAATACTTTCTGCAAGTGCTAGTTTTCTGTGTTAAATAATAAATCTATATTGACAATACAAAACATATGTTTTATAATAACCATAGGTGTTAAATATGGAAAGAGAAATATTACATGTAGATGTAAATAATGCATTTTTATCTTGGACAGCAGTAGAAAAATTAAAAAATGGGGAAACTTTAGATATAAGAACTATACCGGCTATTATAGGTGGAGACGAAGCACAAAGGAAAGGAATAGTTTTAGCTAAAAGTAATATTGCAAAACAATTTGGAATTCAAACAGGTGAACCAATATTTTTTGCACGTAAAAAATGTCCTAATATACAAATTTTTCAATCAGATTTTAATGTGTATAGAAAATATTCAAATGCATTATATAATTTATTATTGGAATATACAGATAAAATAGAACGTTATTCAATAGATGAATGCTTTTTAGATTTAACAGGTTATATTCCAAAGCCAAGAAAATTAATAGATATAGCATATGAAATAAGTAAAAGAGCAAGGGAAGAATTAGGTTTTACTGTAAATATAGGTGTAGCACCCAATAAGCTTTTAGCAAAAATGGCATCAGATTTTGAAAAACCTAACAAAGTTCATACATTATATCAAGAAGAAATAGAGACTAAAATGTGGATACTTCCAGTATCAGAGCTTTTTATGGTAGGTAGAAGAAGCCTACCAAAACTTCAAAAAATGGGAATAAAAACTATCGGAGACTTAGCTAAAAGTGATGAAAAATTGCTAATAAAAAATTTTGGCAAATATGGCAAAATGATATGGGAATATAGTAATGGAATAGATAATGAAGAAGTAAACTATATAAAAGAAAAGCCAAAAAATATAGGAAATTCTATAACACTTCCATATGATTACAATAATATAGAAAAAATAGAAGAAGTTTTACTTGCTTTAGTAGAACAAGTAAGCTATAGGCTAAGAAATCAAGAAATGTTTGCAAATGTTGTAAATATACAAATAAAAACTAATGAATTTAAAGTTTTTTCACATCAAAGAAAGTTGGATTTTGCAACAGATAGTACTAAAATTATTGGAAAAGAGGCTAAAAAACTATTAACAGAAATTTATAATAATACTCCAATAAGATTAATAGGAGTAAGTGTAAGCGGTCTTGTAGAAAAAGAAGAAAGACAGATTTCTTTATTTGAAAACATAGAAAATGAAAAACAAAAGAAAATAGATTCAGTATTAGATAACATTAAAGAAAAATATGGTTATGAGGCCATTACAAGAGCCGGTAAAATGCAAATTGATAAAAATATAAAATTTAAAAAAGAAAAATAGTAGAAAAAAGTAGAAAAAGAGCATATTATATATTAATAGTATCTTATATGTACTATTATGGAGGTGAATAGTATGTTTGAAGAAGATAATTGTTGTAAAAAAGCAAAAAGATGTTGTATTGATATAATAGTTTTTATATTAGGATTATTATTTACTTTTGTAATTGGAGTTATAATAGGAGCACAAACAGCGATATTTGAAGTATTAGGATTAGGTGCATTTGTTGTTTTAGCAGTTTTACTTGGAGTATTAATAATAATAAGAATTATAATGTTAATATGTTGTAAGAGAAAATGCTAATTACAGAAGGTTTATACGAACTTGGAAGAAATAATTCTTCCAAGCTACATAGGAATAAAATATTAAAGTTTATAAAAATCTATTGTAAAACCAAAAAAGCTAATATATAATACAAAAAAATAAAAGGAGAAATATATGGCAACAATTATAAATGGAAAAGAACTTTCAAAAAAGATAAGAGAACAAGTAAAAGTAGAAGTAGAAGAATTAAAAAAGAAAAAAATATTTCCAAAACTTGCAGTTATAATGGTTGGACAAGATCCAGCATCAAAAGTTTATGTTAGAAATAAAAGTAAAGCATGTAACGAAGTTGGAATTGAATATGAGGAATTCTTATTAGATGAAACATGTTCAATGGAAGAATTACTAAAAGTAATAGAAAACTTAAATAAAAGAAATGACATACATGGAATACTGCTTCAAAGTCCAATTCCAAAGCCATTAGATATATACACAGCATTTGAAACTATAGATTTTAGAAAAGATGTAGATGGTTTTCACCCAATAAATATAGGAAGACTAACGTTAAAGAGACAAACATTTATATCTTGTACTCCACATGGTGTTATGAAAATGCTAGAAGAATATAATATAAATTTAAGTGGTGCAAATGTTGTTATATTAGGAAGAAGCAATATAGTGGGAAAACCTTTAGCACAATGTTTATTAAATGCGGATGCTACAGTTACTATTTGCCATTCTAAAACAAAGAATATAGAAGAAATAACAAAAAATGCAGATATATTAATTTCTGCAATAGGGAAACCAAAATTTGTAACAGCTGATATGGTAAAAGAGGGGGCAGTTGTTATAGATGTTGGAATTAATAGATTAGAAACAGGTTTAGTTGGTGATGTGGATTTTGAAAATGTAAGTAAAAAAGCATCATACATAACACCAGTTCCAGGTGGAGTTGGACCTATGACAATTGCAATGTTACTTCACAATGTTGTAATTGCAGCTAAATACTTAGAAGAAAAATAATTATAAAAATACAGAGGGCTTAGTTTTTACTAAGTTCTTTTGTTTTTTATATTATAGTAAATTAATTACAATAAAAATATAAAATTTTCAAAAAAGCGCATTGAAAGTAAGTGAGTTAGAAATTATTGAGAAATTTGTGGAAAGAGTTCATTTTCCAAATGGAAGGGTGCCACAAATTTCGATTATAATTTCTACGCTACTTAGCTTGAACGAGCATTTTTTTAAAATTTCTATATTTTTATTAAAATACAATAGATACTATACAAATTTAATATATATACTATAAAGTGAGGAGAAAAAATGGAAAAAACAAAATATTGGATATGGTTTTCTAGAATAAAAAATCTAGGAAGCATAAAAAAACAAGAACTATTAAAAAAATATAAAATAGAGGAGATATGGAAGTTAAAACAAGAAGAATTGACTAAAGTAAACAGTATTGGTGAAAAAATAGCAAAAGAAATATTAAATCCAAAGTATAAAATAGGACTAGAAAATATGATGAATACAATGCAAAAAGAAAATATTGAATTAATAAACATAGATGATAAGAATTATCCAGAAAAATTAAAACAAATATATGATAAACCAATTAGTTTATATATAAAAGGAAATGTAGAAATATTAAATAGTTTTTCTCTAGCTGTAATAGGATGTAGGCAGAATTCAGAATATGGAGAAGAAGTAGCTAAAGCTGTTACGAGAGGAATAGTAAAAAATGATATAGTAACTATAAGTGGCTTGGCAAGAGGAATTGATAGTATTTGTCATAGAGAAACTTTGAAAAATAAAGGAAAAACAATTGCAATCATAGGGAGTTCATTAGATATAATATATCCTTCTGAAAATAAAAATTTAGTAGACGAAATAATAAACAATGGAGGATGTATAGTAAGTGAATATCCACTTGGAACAAGACCAGAGAAAATGAATTTTCCAGCTAGAAATCGTATTATAAGTGGACTTTCAAATGGAATTATAGTAATAGAAGCAAAAAAGAAAAGTGGAACAATGACAACAGTAGATTTTGCTTTAGAACAAGGAAAAAATGTATTTGCAATTCCACGGAAATATAACAAACAAGAACTCAGAAGGAACAAATGAATTAATAAAGCAAGGAGCAAAATGTATAACATGTATGCAAGACATATTAGAAGAATTTTAGAAACAAAAGGAAATTTATGTAAAATACTTGAAATTGAGAATATTATATATTATAATAAATATACTAAAATAGATGTTAATATTAAACATCAAAAAATGAGAGAGGTCCTGCTTTAGTGGACAATTTACAATAGGAGAGGTCTTGCCTTAGTAGACAATCAAAAATGAGAGAGGTCCTGCTTTAGTGGACAATTTAAGATATAGGGGCTATTATACATTAAGTATAATAGCCTTCTTTTATTTTTTAGGAGGAAAAGTGATTAAAATAAAAAATAATAGATTAAAAATGTATGATATATCAAATGAATACAAAAAGTATTTGTCGAAGTTTGATACAAGAGTTAGTTTAAAAGATAATAGAAAGTTTTATGGAATATTAATAAATAAAGAAGGAATGATACCAGTTAATATGAAAGATGCACATGTGGCTAATATTAATGATTTACAATATAAGACCTATTATATGTCTGAAATAAGATATTTACGTTCTAAAAATGTTCAAAAGGAAATAATTAAAAAAGTAAATAATATATTTGAAGTATTAGAAAATACGAAACATGTTGATTATTTGTTTTTTAAAGAGTTATGTTGCAATTTTAAATTGTTAGAACAAAAATGTAGGAAATATAATGAAAAAAAGTTGCACTAAAAAAAGAGGTTTGGTATAATACAAAAAAATAAAATAGGAGAAAATAATGGAAACATTACAAGAAACAAAAGAAATTACAAAAGAAGAAATAAAATTACAAGAAAAGAAAAAAAACAATATAAAGATATATAAGATATATAAAATTTTTTCATGGGATCTATTATTTTATTATGCAATAATATATTTATTCCTAACAATAGAAAAGAAAATTACACCTGCGCAAGTCTTGCAATTTGATGCGTTCTATATTTTGTTTAAATTTTTAACTCAAATACCATCTACATTAATTATACAAAAAGTAGGAAAAAGAAGAAGCCTAATAATAGCAAATTTTATTTTGACAATACATATTTTAATAATAATGTTTTCTAAAAGTTTTGCTATGCTGTTGTTATCACAATTACTATGTGCATTTTCATATGTAACCAAAGCTACATGTGAAAGTGATATGTTATATGATTCATTAGAACATGGAGAAAAAAGAGGAATACAATTTGCTAAAATTGATGGAAAAGCAACGTCTAGATATTATTATATAGATGCAATTTCATCTATATTATCAGGATTTTTATTTGTAATAAATCCATATATACCAATGTTAATATGCTTTATTATATTATTATTTTCATTTGTAATGTCTACAAAATTTGAAGAATTACAAAAAGAAAAAGGAAGAACGCAAATAAAAGAAGAAATCAAAAATATAAGAAACTCATTTAGAAATATATTAAAATCAAAAAGATTAAAATGCTTATTACTATTCAATGCTATTTTTATAGCATTATTAAAAATTTTACAAAATTTAAGAAATACAGTTTTAATAGAAATAGGAATGCCTGAACAATACTTTGGAATTATATTTGCAGTACTTGGAATTATTACAGGAATAGCTACAAAAAATCAAGGTAAAATTCATAAAAAATACAGAAATAAAACGCTAACTTTTCTATCATTACCAATGGCAATTTCTTGCTTACTAATGGGAGTTACATTGTTAAGTAATTTTAATACAAATGTATTAATAGTATTAATTTTGGCGTTATCTGTTGTACAATATATCATGAAAGGACCTTATTATACTTTAATAAAACAATATTTTAATAATTTTACAAATAGTGAAAAAAGAGTAAAAATTTCAACAGCAAATAATATTATAGAGAATTCAATTGCATCAATACTTGTTTTTGGAGCATCTTATATATTAGAAATTATACCAACAGCATATACACTAATTATAATAGGCTGTATATTTACGGCTGGGTTTGTGCTATTATTAGATTATATGAGAAGTAGAGTTGGACTAAAACCAGAAGAATATAGTCGAAAAGAAATTTTATAAAATGATTAAAAACGTTTGACAAATAAATAAAGTTAATAGATAATAAAAAAGGAAAAACTAAAAGATAAAGTTCGTAATTTACAAAGGAGGAAAAATAAATAAAATGTATGTATTTAATAAGATAACTGTTAATCCTCAACTACCAAAAAGAATTAACAAATTAGAGAAAATATCTAATAATTTATGGTGGTCTTGGAATACAGAATATTTAAGATTATTTAAAAAAATAGATAGGGATTTATGGGAAACAGTAGGAAAAAATCCTGTTAAATTCCTAAGACAAGTATCACAAGAAAAATTAGAACAAGCTTCAGAAAATACAGAATTTTTAAAAGAATATGATAAAGTAGCAGAAAATTTTGAAGAATATATAAATAGTAAATCTACATGGTTTTCTAGAAATTATCCAGAAAATAAGGAAGACCTAATAGCATATTTTTCAGCAGAATATGGATTAGATCAAATATTGTCTATATATTCTGGAGGACTAGGAATTTTATCAGGAGATCACTTAAAATCAGCAAGCGATTTAGGTATACCTCTAGTTGCAATAGGATTATTATATAAAAACGGATATTTCCATCAAAAAATAAATGGATATGGTGCTCAAGAAACAGAATACAGAAAAAATGACTTAAATACACTTCCAATAAAACCTGTAAAAGATGCAGAAGGAAAAGACTTAATAATATATGTTAAATTTCCAAAAAGAAGATTATATTTAAAGGTTTGGAAAATAGAAGTTGGAAGAGTTAATTTGTATTTAATGGATTCAGACATAGAAGAAAATAATGAAGAATATAGAAATATAACAACAACTTTATATGGTGGAGACCAAGAAATGAGAATATCTCAAGAAATAGTTCTTGGTATGGCAGGAGTAAGATTATTAAAAGAATTAGGCTTAAAACCAACAGTATATCATATGAATGAAGGACACTCATCATTTTTAATTATAGAATTAATAAAAAATGTTATGAAAGAAAAACAAGTATCTTTTGCTATGGCGAGAGATATAGTATCTTCTCAAACTGTATTTACAACACACACACCGGTTCCAGCAGGAAATGATATATTCCCACTAGAATTAGTAGAAAAATACTTTAAAGATTATTGGGATAGATTAGGAATATCTAAAGAAGAATTTTTAGCAATGGGAATGGAACCAGATCCAAGTCCAAATGCAGGTTTTAATATGGGAATTTTAGCATTAAAAGTTGCAGGAAAAAAGAATGGAGTTAGCAAACTTCATGGAGCAGTATCTAGAGAGTTATTTAATAATGTTTGGCCAGAAATAGCAGCAGATGAATCACCAATTACATATGTAACAAATGGTATACATACATGCTCATGGCTTGCTCCAAACTTAAAAAAATTGTACAACGAGTATTTAATACCATATTGGCAAGACCACATATATCAAAATGAAACATGGAAACAAATAGAAGAAATTCCAAATGAAAAATTATGGAATGAACATATGATAAGAAAACAAAAATTAATGGAAGTTGCAAAACAAAATATAACTGAAAGATTAAAAAGAAGCGGTTATCGTTATGAAGAAATAAATGAAATTACTTCAAAATTAAATTCAAATGCACTAACAATAGGTTTTGCAAGAAGATTTGCAACATACAAAAGAGCAACATTATTATTTAGAGATTTAGAAAGAATAACACAAATAGTAAATGATGTTAATAAACCAGTTCAAATAATAATTGCAGGAAAAGCACATCCAGCAGATAAAGAAGGACAAGATTTAATAAGATATATATATGAAATATCAATGAAACCACAATTTAAAGGAAAAATATTCTTATTAGAAAACTATAATATGGAATTATCAAGATACTTAATTAGCGGAGTTGATGTATGGCTTAATACACCAAGACGTCCAATGGAAGCATCTGGAACGAGCGGACAAAAAGCATCTGTAAATGGAGTTGTAAACTTTAGTATATTAGATGGATGGTGGGCAGAAGGATACAATCAACAAAATGGTTGGGCAATAGGAACAAATGCGGAATATGAAAGTTATGAAATACAAGATAATTGTGATAGTGAAAGCATTTACCAAACATTAGAAAACAAAATAATACCAACATATTATAATAAAGATGAAAAAGGAATATCAGCAGATTGGATGAAGTATATGAAGAATTCTATAATATCTACTGGTGGAAGATATAGCACAGCAAGAATGCTTGTAGATTATACAAATAAGCTTTATATGCCACTTGCTAATTTATATCATGAACATTATGAAAGTTTAGAAGAGGTTGCAAGTTACAATAGTTTTAAAGAAGAATTATATAGAAATTGGGATAATATTATAATTGAAGAAGAAAATAACTTAGATAATATTTCTATAGACGCAGGAAACAATATAGAAGTTTCTTGCAAAGTAAAACTTCCAACCAATATTAGTAAAGAAAATGTAGAAGCACAAGTATATTATGGAAAAATAAGAGAAAATGGAATTGTAGAAAAAATAGCTGTAATTCCAATGGAATTAGTTGAACAAAATGAAGATGAAAGAGAATATAAATATAAAGCAAAAATAGAATTAACAACAGGTGGAGACTATGGTTACACATTTAGAGTTATGCCAAAACATGAAATGCTTTTAGATAGCGAAAATCTAAATTTAGTAAAATGGATAGTAAAATAAAAATAAAACATCTCAAATTTTTTGAGATGTTTTATTTTGAAATTATGAATCTAGTTGAGTAACTCTAAAGGAGTTACCTCTTACATAATCATTTTTGATCAGCTTAATATCTGCGTTTAATCCAATAGTTGCTATAAGCTTTTTAAAACTATTGAGATTGAAATTTACATCGTAAATGTCAAATACTTTAGGAAGTTCATCTCTTTCAAATTTGTTTTTAAAAGCTATGGAAATCATTTGAGTGAAAACATCAATGCAGTTATCACATAATGAATCATGATTATTTTCCCAAAAATTATTCCGAATTTTAGAAGTTATTTCATAAAGCTGATATACATTCATTTTGTATTACCTCCAATATAATTATAAAAGTGATTATAAAGTTACAGTAGTTTAATTATAACAAAAAATTTACATAAAGTAAATAGCATAATTTAAATATTATCTATTGAAGTAAAAATATTTTAATGATATAATGCGTATGATAATGATATAAAAAGATTTTAGGAGGAAAAAAGTTTATGAGAAAAACAAAAATAGTATGTACAATAGGACCAGCTACAAAAGAAGTAGAAACATTAAAAAAATTAATATTAGCAGGAATGAATGTTGCAAGAATTAATTTTTCACATGGAAATTATGAAGATCAAAAGGTGTATATAGAAAATATTAAAAAAGCAAGAGAAGAATTGAACATGCCTGTTGCTTTATTACTAGATACACAAGGTCCAGAGATAAGAACAGGGGTATTAGAACAAATGCCTGTAAATTTAAAAGCAGATGATATATTTACACTTGTAAATGAAGATATTGTTGGTAATAATGAAAAAGTAAGTGTAACATATAAAGACTTATATAAAGATATAGAAATTGGAACACAAATACTAATAGATGATGGAAAAATAGAATTAGAAGTTATAGAAATAAAAGGAAAAGATGTTGTATGTAAAGTAACAAATGGAGGAATGCTTGGAAATAGAAAAAGCATTAACTTACCAGGAACACACGTTAACCTACCATCATTAAAAGAAAAAGATATTCAAGATTTAAAAGATGGATGTATGGCAGACTTTGACTTTGTAGCAGCGTCATTTGTAAGAAGCGCAGAAGATGTAAAATCAATAAGAAAAGTATTAGATGAAAATGGTGGAAAAAATATACAAATAATTTCAAAAATAGAAAATCAAGAAGGAATAGATAATCTAGATGAAATTATAGAATTAAGTGATGGAATTATGGTAGCACGTGGAGATTTAGGAGTAGAGATACCATATTATGAAGTACCAATTATGCAAAAAAAATTCATTCAAAAATGTAACAATGCAGGAAAAATGGTAATAACAGCAACACAAATGTTAGACTCTATGACAGAAAATCCAAATCCTACAAGAGCAGAAATTAGTGACGTTGCAAATGCAATATTTGACGTAACAGGAGCAATAATGCTATCTGGTGAAAGTGCAATGGGAAAATACCCTGTAAAATGTGTAGAGACAATGAATGAAATAGCAACTGCAGTAGAACAAAATATAAAATATTGGAAAAGATTTACCAGAAGAGAGCATGATTTAACAGATATGAACTATGAATTTAATTTAAGTCATAGTGTTACATCAACAGCAATGGAAATGAAAGCAAAAGCAATATTTGCATATACAGAAACAGGAAATACACCAAGAATGGTAGCAAGTTTCTTACCAAGCTGTCCAATATATGCACTAACAAATAACGAAAAAACATATAGACAATTATCACTTTCATGGGATACAACGCCAATATTAGTAAAAGAAAAAACAAAACCAAATGATGTAATCTCAGCAGGAATAGAAGAAGCTAAAAAAAGAGAATACGTAAAAGAAGGAGATATAGTAGTTATAGCAGGTGGAGCTTCAATTGTATCTAGTAAAGATATGGGAGAGGACGCAATGAATAGAACAATTGGAGGAGTATTGAAAATTTAAAAGAAAATTTCAACAAAAGAATAATGAGGAATAAAGAATGAAAAGTAGAAATGAATTAAATAAAATACGAAGAAAAAATGCAAAACTTTATCCAATATATAAAATGTTTTCTTGGGATTTACTATTCTTTTATTCAATAGAGTTCTTATTTTACACAATAACCAAAAAAGTCACTGCTTCTGAAGTATTAGTAATAAATGGAATATATTTATTGTGTAGAATAATAATGCAAATACCAGCAGTAGCGATTACAGACTTTTTGGGAAGAAGAAAAAGTATAATTTTAGGAAATATAATGCTTATAATTTATATGTTAATTTTAATAATTGTTCCAGGTGCCATAGGAATAATTATTGCAAACTTAATTTTTTCTTTAGGATATAATATAAAAACAATAGCAGAATCTAATTTGCTATATGATTCTGTGTCAACAAGAGGTGGCGAAGGGTTATACTCAAAATTGGATGCTAAAGGTGGTAGCATGTATTATATATTGGATGGTGTTGCATCATTAACAGCAGGATATTTATTTGTAATGAATAATTATTTACCAATGTTTGTTTGTTTAGGATTTATCATAATATCAACTATATTGTCTTTCAAATTTGAAGATATATATGAAGTAAAGAAAGAAAAGAATAATAGCAGTGGATTAATACATACATTAAAAGAATATAAGCAAGACTTAAAAACATCATTTAAATTTATATTAAAATCAAAAAGAATGAAAGCATTTATATTATTCCAAATAGTATTTTATAGCCTAATAAGCATAATAGATACTTATAATGGTGACTTGTTAACAGACATAGGAGTGCCAGAAGAACAATTTTCCATGATATTTGCAATATTAATTTTAATAGGAGGAATATCACTTTCTTTAAAAAATCCTATTGAAAAGAAATTTAAAAATAGAACATTAGCTTTTATATCATTAATGTATATAGGAACATGTATTGCAATAGGTGCAATTTCAACTATGTATACAGATAGTTTCATTATTCCGATAATACTTGTAATGTATGCAATACAACATATTTCAACTTCAATTTGGTACATACTAGAATCAAAATACTTAAAGAATTTTACAAATGAAGATATGAGAAACAAAATTACATTTACTTATGAATTTATAGGTGGAATTGCTGCAAGTATATTTTCAATATTAGGAGGATTATTACTAGAAGTTGCAAGTGTTCAAAATGCATTTTTACTAGTAGGATTAATCGCGCTAGCTAGCATGGTTGTTACTTTGGATTATATGAGAACTAGATTTGGACTAAAACCAGAAGAATATAAAAAAGAAGATATAGAATTAAAAGTATAGAAAATAAGAAACTATAGAGCTTAATATTGCCTATAGTTTTTTATTTTTTATTTTATAAAAAAGTTGCTAAAAAGTCTTTTAAAACTAGGAAAAATATTATAAAATAGTACAAAAGTGTAAAAAAAGGGAAAAAGTAGAAAAATGAACAAAAAATGGGAATGTATAGAATTAGATAATGAGAAAATTAAAAATGTGGAAAAAATTGAAAATGAATATGGAATAAGCAATTTACTTGCTAAAATTTTAGTAAATAAAAATTTAATAAAAAAAGAAGATATTGATTTATTTTTAAAACCAACGAGACACGATTTTCATAATCCATACTTAATGCCAGATATGGAATTGGCTGTAAATAGAATAATAGAAGCAATTAATAATAATGAAAAAATATTAATTTATGGAGACTATGATGTAGACGGAATTACAAGTATTACAGTATTAAAAAGCTTTTTAATTGAAAGAAAAGCAAATGTTTCACATTATATACCAAATAGATTAAATGAGGGATACGGACTAAACAAAGAAGCAATAAAGAAGATAGCAGATGATGGTGTAAATTTAATAATTACAGTAGATTGTGGAATTTCAGGGATAGAAGAAGTAGATTATGCAAATTCTTTAGGGTTAGAAGTTATTGTAACAGATCATCATGAAGTAGGAGAAGTTTTACCAAATGCAATAGCAGTAGTAGACGCAAAAAGAAAAGATAATACCTATCCTTTTAGAGAATTAGCTGGAGTTGGAGTTAGCTTTAAATTAATTCAAGCAATATCTCAAAGATTAGAATTAGAGGAAAAAGAATATTTAAAATATTTAGATATTGTTTGTATAGGTACAATATCAGATATAGTGCCATTAGTAGATGAAAATAGAGTTATAGCAAAACTTGGATTAAAACTAGTTGAAGTAACAAAAAACATAGGATTAAAAACTCTACTAGAGGTGGCGCGGGTATTCAAAGATAGATTCTACAACAGTTTCATTTGGATTAGCACCTAGAATAAATGCATGTGGAAGAATAGGTGAAGCAGAGGTAGCTTTAAAATTATTTATGACAAAAAGCAAGGAAGAAGCATATTCTATTTCTCTAAAATTGAATGAATATAATAAAGAAAGACAAGAAATAGAAAAAGAGATTTTTAAACAAGCAGTAGAACAAGTAGAAAGTCAAGAAAATAAGCAAGTACTAGTTTTAGGAAAAGAAGGATGGCATCATGGCGTTATAGGAATAGTTGCATCAAAAATAACAGATTTATATTTTAAACCAAGTATATTAATTTGTTTTGAAGAAGATGCAGGAAAGGGTTCGGGAAGAAGCATTCCAGGGTTCGACTTACATGAAGCATTAATGAATTGTAATACATATTTAGAAAAATTTGGCGGACATGCTATGGCAGTAGGAGTTAGCCTAAAAAAAGAAAATTTTGAAAAATTTAAAGGAGAATTTGAAAAATATGCACAAAATAGCAATATATGTGATATAATACCTATTATTAAAATTGATGAAGAAATAACGCTTGAAGATATTAATATAAAAGCAGTAGAAGAGTTAAACATGTTAGAGCCATTTGGTGAAGCAAATAAAATGCCATTATTTATGTATAAAAACTTGAAAATACAATCGATAAGAACTTTGTCAGAAGGTAAACATATAAAACTAACACTACAAGATAATCATTTTATTATGGATTCAATAGGGTTTAATTTAGGACATTTAGCAGAAGAATATCAAATTGGAGATAAAGTGGATGTGGTTGGTTCACTTGAAATAAATAGATTTAATGGAAGAGAAAGTGTACAAATTAATTTGAAAGACTTAAGAAAATCATATTAAAAAAGACACCTCTAAAGAGAGATGTCTACAATAAAGTTAAATAGTAACAATTAAAAGAAATGTAGCCATTGCAAAAAATGCTAAGCTCAAAGAGATACATTTAATTACATTTGATGGTAAAACGTTAAGAAAATATCTAGTAAAAATGAATTCTTCTTCTTTTAAAGTAGCTATAGTGCTATGAAGTAAATAACCTGACAACATAGCTAAAATTAAACAAATAATAATAATGAAAATTTTCATATACTATCTCCTTTATATAAAACGTATGTTAACGAGTTACATAAAATAGTATATCAAAGTTATATAAGAAAGTCAATAAAAGGAAGTGAATGCAATGCAAGAAGCAAAAGTACAATATACAATAGAAGATATTGTAAATAAAATGAAAAAGAATAACAAAAAATCAGATATAAAACTTATAATGAAAGCATACAACTATGCAAAAGAAAATCATGGTGATCAATTAAGAAAATCAGGAGAGCCATACATAATTCATCCAATTCAAGTTGCTTATACATTAGCAGAATTGGAATTAGACGATGCAACTATTTGTGCTGCGCTTCTTCATGATGTTGTAGAAGACACAGAAGTTACACATCAAGACTTAATAAATGAGTTTGGAATAGAAATTGCAGAAATGGTAGATGGTGTAACAAAACTTAGCAAATTAAATTATGAATCTGTAGAAGAAGCACAAGTTGAGAATTACAGAAAAATGTTCCTAGCAATGGGAAAAGATATACGTGTTATAATGATAAAACTTTCAGATAGGCTTCATAATATGAGAACATTAAAATATTTATCAAGAGATAGACAAATAGCAAATGCAAAAGAAACAATGGATTTGTATGCACCACTTGCAAATAGACTTGGTATATATTCTTTAAAATGGGAATTAGAAGATTTATCTTTTAAATATTTATATCCAGAAGAATATAGAGAAATAGTAGAAGGAATAGATAGAAAAAGAGAAGAACGTTTACAATTTATAGACAAAATAGAAGAACAAATAAAACAAGAACTAAAAAAACAAAAAATAGAAGCAGAAATTACAGGACGTGCAAAACACTTATATAGTATTTATAGAAAAATGAAAAGGGACAATATCACTTTAGACCAAATATATGATTTATTTGCACTTCGTATAATTGTAAATTCAGTAAAAGATTGTTATGCAGCATTAGGTGTAGTGCATGAACTATATAATCCAATGCCAGGAAGATTTAAAGACTATATTGCAGTTCCAAAACCAAACATGTACCAATCATTACACACAACATTAATTGGAGAAAAAGGAACACCATTTGAAGTACAAATTCGTACTTGGGATATGCATAGAATTGCAGAATACGGAATTGCTGCACACTGGGCTTACAAAGAGGCAAGCTTTGCAAGAGGGAAAAAGGCAAATGTAAAAGTTTCAGAGGACAAGTTAGCATGGCTTCGTGAAACATTAGAGTGGCAAAAAGATATGCAAGACCCACAAGAATTTTTAAATACATTAAAGACAGAATTATTTGAAGATGAAGTATATGTATTTACTCCAAAAGGAGATATAAAAGTACTTCCAAGTGGTAGTACGCCAATAGATTATGCATATAGCATACATGCTGAAATAGGTCATCATATGACAGGATGTAAAATAAATAGTAAAATGATGCCAATAATAACAAAATTACATAATGGAGACATAATAGAAATAATTACATCAGATAATGCAAAAGGACCAAGTAGAGACTGGCTTAAATTTATAAAAAGTTCTACAGCCAAAAATAAAATCAACGCATGGTTTAAGAAAAACCAAAGAGAAGAAAACATAGTAAAAGGAAAAGACTTAATAGAAAAAGAAATAAAACGTATAGGAATGAGTTATGATGATTTATTTAAGCAAGAATTTATACAAGGAGCATTAAATAGATATAAATTTAACTCCATAGAAGATATGTATGCATCAGTAGGATTTGGAGCAATAACTTCCGGAAAAGTAATAGCAAGGATACTAGAAGAATATAGAAAAGTACATAAAGAAGAAAATGTTGAACAAAAATTAGAAGAATTAAGCAAAGAAAAAAATACAGCAAAACCTTCGAAATCTGGTGTAGTGGTAAAAGGAATAGATAATTGCTTAGTAAAACTTTCAAAATGTTGTAATCCTGTACCAGGAGATAATATAGTAGGATATATAACAAGAGGAAGAGGAGTATCAGTTCATAGAGCAGACTGTAAAAATTTAAAAGATTTATTTTTAGATGAAGAAAGCAGAATGATAGATGTATATTGGTACACAGAAAAAGAAGCGGCATATAATGTAGACATTGAAATATTTGCAAATGATAGAAGCGGATTACTTGCAGACATAATTTCTCAAATAAGTACTACAAAAACAAAACTAGTTGCGGTAAACTGTAGAGCAAATAAAGAAAGGATTGCAATAACAGATATAACAATAGAAGTAGAAGATTTAGAACAATTAAATAATGTATTAAAGGCAATTAGAAAAGTTGATAGTGTGTATGAAGTTAAACGTAAAAAATAGGTAAAACAAATGAAAAACTTCGTATTACTTCGTTATTGAAAACTTGAAAAATACTCGACGTACAAAACGTACGCCTCCGTTTTTTCAGCTTTCAATGCCTAGTACTACTCGTTTTTGATTTGTTTTAGAAGAAAGAAGAGAATAGTAGGCATGAATAATAAAGAAATACTAAATAAAATTAGAAATTTATCTTTACAAGAACAAAGAAATATGTCTTATGATGAATTGAAGAAAATAATAGAAAAATTATCTTCTGATGAAATAATTGAATTAAGCAATATTATAGGATATCCCGTATTTACTAGATTATGTATGGGAGAACTAAAGCACAGATTTGTTTTGTTACAAGATGGTGCAGCTGCTATTATATTAAATAGTAAAAATCAAATTTTATTACAAAGTAGAGCAGATAGAGATAAATGGGGACTTCCTGGTGGTTGTCAAGAATTAGGAGAAAGATTTCAAGATACTATTATTAGAGAAATAAAAGAAGAAACTAATTTAGATGTAAAAGAGGAAGATTTAGAACTAGTAGATATAGTTTCAGGAGAATCTAGAAGAAATGATTATCCAAATGGAGATGTGGTAATTAATAATACAGTTTTATATTGCATAAAAAAATATTCAGGAGAATTAAAATGGGACAATGAGTCTAAAAATATGAAATTCTTTGATATTGATAAATTACCAGAGAATCAAAATGATCCAGATTTAATACAAATATATTTAAAAAGAAGGAAAAACAAATGATATTAAAAAGATTAAAAGTAAATACGGCATTAGGAGAGCCAACAAATTGCTATATAGTAGAAGATGAAGAAAGCAGAGAAACAATGGTTATAGATCCGGGTGGAGAAGCAGATAAAATTATAGATATGCTAGATACATTAGGAATAGACAAGTTAAAATATATATATTTAACACATTGTCATGGAGACCATTTTGGAGCAATATTAGAAGTAAAAGCAAAAAAAGGTGGAAAAGTATTAATTCATAGAGACGATGCGGAAGGATTGTATAATCCTGAAATAAGCCTAACTTATTACATAGGAATGGCAGATATAGAATTAGAAGCAGATTCAAGAGTAGATGAAGGAGATATAATCCATTTAGGAAATCTAGAATTTAAAGTAATTCATACACCAGGGCACACAAAAGGAGGAACATGTTTATACTGCGAAAAAGAAGCTTTATTATTTTCAGGAGATACATTATTTAAAGGAACATGGGGAAGAACAGACTTGCCAACAAGCAGTTTTCCAGATATAATAGAATCAATAACCAAAAAACTAACAATACTTCCGGATGACACAATAGTATATCCAGGTCATGGAAGAATGACAACAATAAGAGAAGAAGAACCAATATACTTAGAACTAAAACCAAGATTAGATTAAAGCTAAACTATTAGGGACGGGCCTTTTTAGTTTAGTAAGTAATCAAATAGGTAAAAAATAGAAAATATATAACTAAACTAAAAAGGCCCGTCCCTAATAGTTTAGTTTTAATAGGAGGAAATAAAATGAGTAAAATAGAACCAAGAACATTGCCAGGCTTTATGGAACTGCTACCAAAAGAGCAAATTCTATTTAATAAAATGAAAGAAAAAATACGAAAATCATATGAAAAATTTGGCTTTTTACCAATAGATACCCCAATAATAGAAATGTCAGATGTACTTTTAGCAAAAGCTGGAGGAGAAACAGAAAAACAAATCTATCGTTTCCAAAAAGGAGACAATGATTTGGCACTTCGTTTCGATTTAACAGTACCACTTGCAAAATATGTAACTGAATATTATAACGATTTAAGCTTTCCTTTTAGAAGATATCAAATAGGGAAAGTATATCGTGGAGAAAGACCTCAAAAAGGAAGATTCCGTGAATTTTATCAATGTGATATAGATATTATAGGTGATGGAGAATTAAGCATAATAAATGATGCTGAAATGCCAGCTGTAATATATAGTACAATTAAAGATTTAGGATTTGAAGATTTTACAATATGCATAAACAATCGTAAATTATTATCTGGTCTATTCAAGGAGCTAGATTTAGAAGAAAAATCTGTAGATATTATGCGTATAATAGATAAAATTGAAAAAATAGGCAAAGAAAACGTTATAGAATGCTTAAAAGATTTAGAATTAAGCGAAAACCAAATAAATGCTATAATAAACTTTATTGAAATTGACGGAACAACTGAAGAAAAAATAAATTCATTAGAAAAATTAAATTATACTAATGAAATATTTAATGAAGGTTTAGAAGAACTAAAACAAGTTGTAAAATATGTTAAAGCCTTTGGTGTTCCAGATTCTAACTTTAAAGTAGACTTAACAATAGCAAGAGGTTTAGACTATTACACAGGAACAGTTTATGAAACATTTTTAAATGAATATCGTGAATTAGGAAGTGTATGTTCAGGTGGAAGATATGATAATTTAGCAGAATATTATACAGATAAAAAATTACCTGGAGTAGGAATCTCTATAGGATTAACAAGATTATTTTATAAATTAAATGAACTAAATGCACTAAAAGAAGAGAAAAATTCAATCGCAAAAGTCTTAGTAGTTTCAATGGTAGAAGATAATTCAAAGGCATTAGAAGTAGCAACAGAATTAAGAAACGAGAATATAAACGCAGAAGTTTATTTAGAAAACAAAAAAATAAAAGCTAAATTCAAATATGCAGATAAACTTGATATTCCATATGTTATAGTAATAGGAGAAGATGAAATAGCAAATAATACAGTTACTTTAAAAAATATGCAAACAGGAGAGCAAGAAACTCTAAAAATAGAAGAAGTAATTAAGAAAATTAAATAACAATATTTAAAAAAAGTATATATATTATTTGGAATATATATACTTTTTTTGTATATGATTGAAATATCTAATTCTGTTAGCATAAATTCCAAAGTACAAGCATATACTAATATATAATAGGTTTGTACAAGGGGAAAAAGAATGTTAGTTATAAAAGGAAAAGATGTTATAAAATGGATATTAAAAATAGTAGCTGTAGCTTTAATACTATTTTTTATAACCAAATTTTTTATACCAATTTCTAAAGGAACAGATAAAATTATTAACAATATAGAAAAAGAAAAATTAATTAGTTGTATAGATGATAATATACCAGCAATAAAACAAGTTAATTCTAATAATAGTGAAGAAGAGCAAAGAGAAAAAATAAATCCATTAAATATAATAGTAAATATGCAATTAAATATGATAAGTCAAACAAAACCGAAAGAAGGAAGCAAGAATAAAGAAAATAATGATCAATCAAATGTGCAAAATGAACAAATAGAACAAGCTCAAACAGGCCTTTCAACTCAAATTATAGAAAATAACGTTCCAACTAAATTTACCAATTCATATAACGGTGTACAAGTAAAAAATGAGACTTCATATAATTTAACACAAGAAATGTTAAATCCAGATATAACAGTAAACAACAGTAATATAATAATATTTCATACACACACATGTGAAAGTTATACACCTACCGAAAAATATAATTATGAACAAACAGGAACATATAGAACTACAGACTTAAATTATAATGTAGTAAAAGTAGGAACAGAACTTACAAATCAACTAAATAGCTATGGTTATAAAGTATTACATAATACAACATATCATGATTACCCCGCATATAGTGGGTCATATGGGAGATCTTTAACTACAGTAAAAGATATTTTAAGTCAAAATACAAATACAGATGTAGTAATAGACCTACATCGTGATGCAATAGGAGATTATTCATACAGTCCAAAAGTAAAAATAGGAGAAGAGGAAGTTGCTCAATTAATGTTTGTAATAGGAACAGATGGAGGAGGGCTAGAACATCCAAATTGGAATCAAAATCTAAAATTTGCAATAAAGGTACAAGAAAAAGCAAATGAATTGTACCCAGGTTTATTTAAACCAATAATATTAAGAAATAGTAGATATAATCAACATTTAACAAGAGCAGCATGCATAATTGAAGTTGGTGCTACAGGAAACACTATGGAACAATGCTTAGGGAGTATGAAATATTTAGCAAAAGTAATGAGTGAAGTAATGAAATAAAAAACACCCCCAAAAGGTCCAGGTATTTTTGGGGTCATTTTAAAGCTGTTTTATTTGGAAATTTAAAAAATATTTAAGGAAATTTAGAATAAAATAAAAGCAAAAAAATTAAGAATATCTATTGACAATAAAGAGCAAAATGTGCTAATATAAATAATGTCGATAGGAAATGCGGATGTGGCGAAACTGGCAGACGCGCTAGACTTAGGATCTAGTCCGAAAGGGTGGGGGTTCAAGTCCTCTCATCCGCACCAACGACGTTTCTGTTCGAATTAATAGAACAGATAGATATGAAAACAATCAGAAAATAAAATCTGATTGTTTTTTTGTTACCTAAAAGCGATAATATTAAAAAGTTGATAATAATTTTATATTGTTATGAAAAATGACCAGTGGTTTGTTACTGGTCAAATCATATTTTATTGTCTAAATAAGTTTTGCAATTTATATTTTATGTTTTTTTCTTGTCTTTTCTGCTGCTTCAACTTCATCAAATAATTTTGAGTAAAAAAAATCTTTTAATGAGATATTGGCGCCTTCACAAATATGTAGTATTGTAGTAATTGTAGGTTCAGTTACTTTGCCTCTTAAAACATCACTAATATTAGATGGTGAAAAACCACCTTTATATGAAAGTTTATATGCAGATATATTGTTTTTATCTAATAATTCAATTATTCGTAATTTAATAGCTTCGGATAATAACACAATTTTTTCCAACCTTTCTATAAAAAATTATAACAAAGCATTAGGAAATATTATTTGGAGAGTTCCAAAATATTTTTAGAAAACTATTGTAAAGAAAAAATGTTTGTGGTATTCTAATGTTATATTATGTAGTTTACTAATGATAAGGGGGTGAAAACGTGGAAGACAAAGAGGTAGTAACAAGTGGTAAAATGACACAAACACTAATTGGAAATTGGTTATTATGGGGTATAGTTTTTGGATTGTTATATAACATTATTTTTAGTTTAATAACGTCAAAAATGGAGTCTATGGTACTTATTGCAATAATAGCAATTATTTTTCAAGGGATAATTGCAGTTATAGTATGGAAATTGAGTACATCATCTTCTTTTAAGAAAAAAACTATTGTTTATGATGATGTTTTAAAAGTTATGAAAAATTTAATAATTTTTACTATCGTAATATGTATATTTAATGGAATTTATAACGTTTCTACAGTAAATAGTTCAATTGATAAAACTTTACAATCAGATTATAAATTAAAATATAAAGAAAGTTTGATGTCATCTTTTTATGATGAGACTCAAATGAAAGAATATCAATCTCAAAAAGAAGAAATGATAAAGGAAACAAAAAGTAAATTATATACATATTTAGTTATTTTAGAAATTGGGTTAACAGTTGTATATTTAGCTGTATTGCCATTAGAAAAAAAGGAAATATTAAAATATGTGAGATAGGAGTTTAAAAAATGAATCTAATTACAATTACTATAATGATAGTATTAGGTATTATATGTGCTATAATTCATAAAAACAAAGGATATTCACCTGTTGCAGGTTTTTTATGGGGATTTTTCTTCTCTATAATTGGGTTAATAGTAGTGTTGCTAGAAAAAGATAAAGAAGAACATGATATGCAAATGGCAAATAGTAATGGCTTATCTATGACTCAATGGTTACTTATATTTTTAGGGATAGGAATTGTTTTAATAATTATTTTCTTTATAGTTATGAGTTTACTACATTAATAATGTTGTAATTTCTAGAAAATGTGCATACATTAATAATTATCAAAAAATTATATATAATATTGAAATTAACATAAAAGAATGATATACTATTTATATTATTCGTAACTATGCGAACTACAATAAAAATAGTAAAGTAGTAAATATCCAAAAAAACAATTGTTAGGAGGAGAAAAATGGGAATTTTCAAAAACAAAAAACGGAAGGAAGACAATGAAACATTAGAAGTTAAGACAATGGAGGTTGAAAAAGTTAAAGTAGCAACAACAGGTATTGTTTCGAGCTATGATGATGGTTCGGGATTAGGTCCTAGGTGTTTAAAGTGGTATTTTCTTGTATATGAAGTAAACGGAGAATATCATGAAATCTTTTCTAATAGAAAGATTGAAAAAGCGTTAGATACATGTCATAAAGGAACTACGCACAAGACATTTAATACTCCATATATCGAAAAATTAGAACCTTTAAGTAAGTTTTTAAAAAATCCGGAAGAGAAGCTTATAGAATTAGACATTCTGTTTGATTTTATACTTGACATGAATGTTCAAGAAGTGATTGAAAAATAAAAAATTAAGAAAAATAAGAGAGTGTTCAATAGAATTCAATTGTTCACTCTCTTTTTCTTATAATATATCTAAAGGTGCTGTTTTAGTGTAAATTTGTTTTAACTTATCTTCAATATCAGATTTTAATTTATTATCATAAGTGTCAAATTTTTCACATTTCTCTTTATAAAAATTAATTTTATCTAAATAACATTTATTCTTTTTATTATTTTTTAAATAAAGTTCATAATAAATATAAAGTAATTCAATAGAAGCTTCAACTAAGTCATCAGAAATATCTTCAAGCAACTCAATAGCTTTGCTAATATTTTGGTTTATATTAATCTCTAAAATTCCGTCTTTATAAAAATATTTTGCTAAATTATATTTTGACCATGGACATAAAGTGAATTTTAAACTATCACTTGAAATAGTGTAATAATAAAATGCTTTTTCTAAATCTTTTCCTTTTGCAATACCTTTTCTATAAAATTCACCTATTTTATTAGCTGCCCAGCTTTCACCAAGTTCAGCAGCAAAAAGGTAATAGTCAAAAGCTTTTTGATAGTCTTTTTCATCTTCATATAGTTTACCTAAATTATTATATGCATAAATATTTCCTAAAGATATAGCTGTTTCAAACATTTGAATAGCTTTAATTTTATCATACTTTACGTGAGGAAAACTACCATTTAGAATAATTAAACCTAAACTATTGAATGCATTAGAACATCTTAATTTTCTTGCTTTATTAAAATATTTAAATGCTAAATACATATCCCTTTTAGATTTATTTCCTATAAAACCTTTATAATATAAATAACCTATTGCCCAATTAGCCACAGGATGATTATGCTCTGCAGCAATTTTATAGTATTTGTAAGCTTCTTCATATCTTACTTTTCCAGTAGCTATTCCATGAAATTCCATAGAGGCAATTTCAAAACAAGCAAAAGGATTGTTTTTCTTTGCTAATTCTTTAACACCTCGTATAGACCAAATTCCAGAATTTAATTGAATTTTAATGAATTCTTGAATATCATTAACAGAAATATTTGTATCATAAATATTTTTTTCGATTATGTCATTTAATTGTTCATTAATAAATATAGGTTGTTTTTTTTCTAAAACTACATAAAATAAGACTTGAATTAGAAAATTATATAAATCACAATTTTCTAAATATTTATATAATTCATTAGATAAACGAATACTTACATCAGAATCATTTTTACTTATAGTATATAATTTATTACAGATATGCTTTAATTTTAGATTATTATTTATCTGTTCTATAGTAATAGTGTTAATATTAACTTCTTCAAAATCTATTAATTCTAATATTTTGCCAATAGTCAAAACAAAAATATTTTTATCTTGTTCAAAATTATTTTTCATTTCATTAAAATAATTTTTGTATTTAGGGTTTATTGCTCTAAGACCAGTACAATAGTTGTTTACAGTACTATCTGCAATAGTATAAGTATTAAAAATAATAGAGAACAAATCTGCTTGCAAAAAAACATTAGTAGTATTTGATTCTTCTTTTATAATTCTAAAAATATTTCCTAAAGAGAGATAATTATCATTTGTATTTAATTTTATAAATTTTTTTTGAGACATAAGAGTTCCTTTCTTTTTATATAATTATATTATAAAAAGAGAATATAGTCAAATTTGATTGTGAAATAACCGTGAAACATAGAAATAAAACGTGAATTTACGTGAGTTGAATTTAAAAATGTAAAAAAGTAAAATAATTTATATTGAAAATAATGCAAAGATAGGAAAAATAGGAGAGTGATTCAAATAAAAACTATTATAAATAATTTAAGTATAAATTATATAAAAAAAGGAAATGGAAAGGTAGTTTTAATTCTTCCAGGTTGGGGAACAACCATTAATACATATATGTCAATAATTAATAGTATTTCAACTTATTCTACTGTATATTGTCTAGATATGCCAGGATTTGGAGAATCTGAAGAACCTAATGTAAGTTGGAATTTAGACAATTATGTAGAATTTGTTATTCAATTTTTAAAAAATCAAAACATAAAAGAAGTAGATTTAATTGGTCATTCTAATGGTGGAAGAATAATAATAAAAATGATGAGCAAAGAAAATTTGAATTTCAAAGTTGGTAAAATAATATTAATTGGAAGTGCTGGAATAGTACATGAAAAAACATTGAATCAAAAGATAAGGATAAAAACCTATAAAATATGTAAAAAATTTATAGAAATAAAACCAATAAAGAAAGCTTTTCCTAATTTGATAGATAAAATAAAGAATAGCTTTGGCTCTGAAGATTACAGAAATGCGAGTCCTATAATGAAGAAAAATATAGTACAACTAATAAATGAAGATGTAAAACAATATTTACAAAAAATAAATGTTCCTACTTTATTAATATGGGGAGAAAATGATACAGCCACGCCTATATCTGATGGCGAAATTATGGAAAAAATTATACCAGATGCAGGACTTATAAAAGTAGAAAATTGTTCACATTATGTTTTTTTAGAAAGACCTGCATATGTAAATAAAATAATAAGTGTATTTTTACAAGGAGGTAATTAATGAAAAATATTATCATAGCTGAATATGTGATAAATTTATTAATTTTATTATTTTATTACATGCATATGTTCCAATTAAATTCATATTTTTATAAGAAACAAATACATTGGATGAAAAATAATTATATAAAAATTATAAAACAAATATTAGAAATAACATTACCAACATTAATATTAATTTTTAATAATAATGTAGCTTATATATTATCAATCTTACTATTAGCTGTTTTAATTTTTTATAATTTTCCAAAAAAGAAAGCAAAAATAAGTATTAAACTAACAAATAGAGTAAAAAGAATGTTTGTGACAGAAATATTATTAATACTAATATTTCTAATATTAAATATCAATCAAAATGTAATTTTAATAAAATTGTATATATTGACGATTATATCTCCTATTATAGTGTTAATAGCAAATTTCATAAATTCGCCAATAGAATATTTAGGAAAGAAGTATTATATAAATCAAGCTAAAAAGATAATAAGAGATATGCCAAATTTAATAGTAATAGGAGTTACAGGAAGTTATGGAAAAACAAGTGTTAAAAACTTTTTAACGAAGATATTATCTTCAAAATATGAAGTGTTAACAACACCAAAAAACTATAATACAACTATGGGGGTAGTAAAGACTATAAGGGAAAACTTAAAACCTATTCATCAAGTTTTTATATGCGAGATGGGAGCAACAAATATTGGAGATATAAAAGAAATATGTGATATAGTAAAACCTAAAATTGGAATTATAACTGCAATAGGACCACAACACCTAGAAAGTTTTAAAACAATTGATAACATAATAAAGACAAAATTAGAATTAGCAAATAGCGTTGCAGAAAATGGAGGAGTAACATTTTTAAATTATAGTAATGAATATCTTGAAAAAGAACAAATAAAAGGAAAATTTGTAACATATGGTATTAATAATGAAAAGCTAGATTATAACAGTTATAATTTAAAATCATCCTCAAAGGGAATATCTTTTACAACACTATACAAAAAAACAAAAGAAGAAATAAACTTTAAAACAAAACTTATAGGAAAACATAATGTTATAAATATAACAGCAGCAATAAGTGTGGCAGACTATTTAGAAGTTCCTATAAATAAAATGATACGTGCTGTACGAGAAATTGAAAGTGTAGAACATAGACTTAAACCAATTTTAAATGGAAAAATGACTATAATAGATGATTCATATAATTCAAATCCTATAAGTTTTAAATCAGCATTAGACACATTATTAGAATTTGAAGGAAATAAAATAGTAGTAACACCCCGGATTGATAGAATTGGGTAAGGATGAGGAAAAATATAATTTTGAATTAGGCAAATATATGACTAATATTTGTGATTATATATTTTTAGTAAATAGTAAATCAGCACAATATATTTTAAATGGAATTAATTTTAAAAAATTTGATAAAGATAAAATATTTAACGTGAAAACTCCTCAAGAAGCAATTTCAATTATTTCAAAAATAAATATAAATGATAAAAAAGTAGTCTTATTGGAAAATGACTTACCAGATAATTATAATATATAGAAAGGATTTGATAATTATGAAAATAAAAATAGGTGTATTTTTTGGAGGAAGAAGTGTAGAACATGAAGTATCTATAATAACTGCAATTCAAGCCATTGAAAACATGGATAAAAATAAATATGATGTTATTCCTATATACATAGCTAAAGATAATAAAATGTATTGTGGTAAATTTATAGGAAACATTACTAAATATAAAGATATTGAAAAATTGCTTAATGATAGTATACAAGTTACATTAGCACAAAAAGACGATAAAGCAGTATTGTTAAAATGTGATAAAAAAATATTGGAAAATAGTATATATGATTATATTGATATTGCATTTCCAATTGTTCATGGAACTAATGTAGAAGATGGTACATTACAAGGATATTTAAAAATGTTTAATATACCATATGTAGGAAGTGATGTTATTTCTTCTGCATGTGGAATGGATAAATATGTTTGCAAATGTTTATTAAAAGAAAACAATATTCCAGTTTTAGATTGTAAATTATTTACTTTAAAAGATTATAATGAAAATTTAGAAAATATAATAGGAGAAGTAGAAGAAAGCTTTGAATATCCAGTAATAGTAAAACCAGTTAATTTAGGCTCTAGTGTAGGAATACAAATAGCAAAAAATAAAGAAGAATTGAATGAAGCTATAGAAGAAGCTTTTAATTATTCAAAAAAAATACTTATTGAAAAGGTAATAAAAAAATTAAAAGAAGTTAACTGTTCAGTAATAGGAGATTATGAACATGCACAAGCATCGGAATGTGAAGAACCAGTAAAAAATGATGAAATATTAAGTTTTAATGATAAATATATATCTGGTGGCAAAAAAATTGGAGGTAATAAATCAATGAATGCGGGAGTATTAAAATTGCCAGCAGATATTACTGAAGAGGAGAAAAAAACTATACAAGAATTAGCTTTAAAAACGTTTAAAATATTGGGATGCTCAGGAGTTATTCGTATAGATTTTATGATAGATGAAGATACTAAAACAATATATGTAAATGAAGTAAATACAATACCAGGGTCATTATCTTTCCATTTATGGAGAGAAACTAAATTAGACTATCCAAAATTAATTGATAAACTAATTGAATTAAGTTTAAAAAGAGACAGAGAAGAAAAGAATATAACTTACTCTTTTGATAGTAATATTTTATCAGGATATTCCCTAAATGGATTAAAAAGTAAACCCCAAAAGGTCCAGGTTATTTTGGGGTAGCAATAGAAAGTAAGAGAATTAATATGTGAAAAAATATAATAACCCCAAAATAACCTGGACCTTTTGGGGTTTACTCGATTTTTGATAGAAATTAGTTATTATCGCACATTTTCTTAGTACAATTAGCCATATAAAATTTCTTTTCAGCAAGTTT
>ULWF01028594.1_pt1 | contig 72576 bp, 74 predicted proteins | sample 1960081 | NCBI WGS metagenome assembly ULWF01 (sample SAMEA4835805, study PRJEB28245) | human gut metagenome | biome: gut microbiome; material: fecal sample | place: Denmark | collected 2008
ACTTGTGGCATTGTTGTGCTATATGTTCCTCCATTTAGTGAGTACTCTATTGTTGTTCCTGTTGGATTTGTACTTACTGTTGTTAATGCATTATGAGCTTTTCCATCATATTTTCCACTATATGCTGTTGCATTTATTGTTATTTTGCCCATATTTACTGTTGCTACATATGTTGCTGTTTGTGCTTCGTAGTTACTTGTTGCTGCACTTGTTACTGTTATTGTTGTTTTCTTTCCATCTGTCGTTATTGCTTTTGGTGTTATTGTCACTGTTGTTCCACTTATACTTGCCGTTGCTATATTTGTATCACTTGACGTTACACTTAATGCTCCCCCACTTGTATTCTTTGTTACTGTAAATGCTCCGTTATTTGGATATGTTATCGTTCCACTTGTTTCACTTAATACTAAGTTTCCTCTTGTGTTTGTTTGAGGTCTTACCGTTACTGTTACAGTTTTTTCTGCTTTTATATATCCTTCTTTTGTTGCTCTTATTGATATTGAATATGTATTTGCATCTGTTACTTGTGGTATTGTACTGCTATATTTTCCATTTTCTATAGCATATTCTACTGTTGCTCCTGCTGGATTTGTTGTTACACTTATTATTGCATTATGAGCTTTTCCATCATATATCCCTGTATATCCCTCTACTTCCAACTTTATATGTTCTTCTCTATAACTATTTTCCCATATTTCACTAAGCTTTATATCAAATTCTTCATTTACAATAACTCCATCTATTTCTTCTTTGTCTGTGTAAACTACTTTTCCATGTTTTTCTAGAACCTCAGATATTTCATTATCTTTTAATGGCTCTAATTCTTCTTTTTGTCTATCTAATAATTCCATTCTCAACGTTTCTACTAACATACTTCTCTGTGTATTATATTTTTCAGTTTTTGTTACGTCTAAAACACTATTTTTACCTATCATAACATTTATTGTTACACTTGCTAGTATTATTAATACTATTATTGTAACTACTAATGAAATAATTGTTATTCCTCTATTACTTTCTAATTTTTGTTTCATAAATAAACTCTCTTTCTTATCGATTTATTCTTAATTTAAGTATATTCCTACAGAGAGCTTGTGTCAACGCTATTTGTATTACATTTTTATTACATATTTTTATACATAATTAAAAGGAGATAACATTTACACTAAACATCATCTCCTAAAATCTATATAAAAAACAATATATTGTTTGTACTATATACTATTCAATTTTACTCCACTTTGTGCTATTTAAAATATAAATTTTAAACAATATATTTTATTTCATTATTTGGAAAATATTTTTTCATAAGCATTCTTATATATTCTTCTGCTTCTTGTCTAACTTCTTTTTTATAAGTGTATTTTCCTCTGCCCCTTCCTGTCATTTTATCTTTATCATAAAGAACTGGATTATTAGGAAAAGCTTCCGTATTAATTGCATTATGAATATAACTATAAGTCATAAAAATAAGTTCAAAAAACACATCATTTTTTACCTTTTCACTTAAATTATCAGCTAAATATCTTATCAATTCTTCATATTGCTCTTTCCAATTTTCTACCAACACAATTGGAGCTATCAAAATTCCTACTTTGTAATCCGCTTCTTTTAATTTATTTATTGCCTCTACTCTATTTTTTAATGGTGAAGTTCCTATTTCTATCTTATTTATTATTTCTTGTGGATTAACACTAACTCTGATTATGACCCTTCCACCATGATTTATATTTAAAATCGAATCTACCATTCCAAATTTAGTAGGAAATGTTAAATATCCTTTTTCAGTTTTTTCTATAAACTTCTTTATAGTCCACTCCAAATTTCCTGTAATTGTATTTTCTAGGACTAAATCGCTATTGCTCCCTATTTCTAAAACTAATTCTTTTTCACTTTCATTACATGTTTTTATTATTTTATCTAACATTTGCTCACGATTTACAAATAATCTTAAATATGCACATTTATTATAATTACACACTAAATAACAATACATACACATTGCAATACATCCGTGAAGATGTATATGGTACTAAAAAATCCGATATTTTATTATTTGGCACAAACTTATGCGTTTTCCTTACTCCTATAATCAAGTTTTGTTTCATTCTAGGAAATTCTTTATTTTCCTTTTTTCTCATTTCTTCAATATTATTATGACTTTCTATTTCTTTACAAGGTATATTCTTTTGTCTATACTTATTTAATAGTTTTCTTCCCAATTCATAATTCTCTACTTCTTTTTCAAAAAAAACTTCTCTTGGTAAAAACATATTTTATTCTCCTTTTTAAATATTTTTTACTCAAGAAAAGTTTTTTATTCATTATTTTTTTATATAAATATCTTGTGATGGATATGCAAGAGATATATTTTGTTCTTCTAACAATTTCATAATTTTTAAATTAATATTTTGTTTAAAATTCAAAAATTCTTCATAACCAATTACACTTGTATACATGTATATATTTATATTCATTCCATTTGCTGTTATATCATTAAAGTTTACAATTACTGTGTCTTTTATTACATCTTGTGATTCTTCTACTACTTCTTTTATCATTTTAGTTATATTACTAACTTTTTCTAAACTTGTGTCAAATACTAATTCTAAATTAAGCTCATACCTTCTTTTATTTATTCTTGTCCAGTTAGTAATACTTTCCGTTGTTAAAACTTCATTTGGTACTGTTAAAAGGCTTCCATCTAACAATCTTAATTTTGTACTTCTAAACTTTATATCTTCTACTGTTCCTTTATAATCTTTTACTTCTATAAAATCTCCAATTGAAAACGGTTTATCTATAAATACCATAATTCCTGCAAAAATGCTTTTAGCCACATCTTGTGCAGCAAGCGCTATTACTACACTTCCTAAACCTAACCCTGTTACAACTCCATTTAAATCATATCCAAATTCTGCTAATATAACAAATGCTGTAATTATATATACAATTATTTTTACAAATTTACTTATAAAAATAAGAAAAGACTTATCCTCATTTATTTTGCTAGACTTTTTCAATTTAGTAAATATAAATGAATCTGGTTTTACCATATTAGTAATTCCATTTGCTACTAAACATATTATAGCTACTTTAAAGAATTTTACTACAAAATACATTACACTTTCTGGTAATTTTAAAACTAGAACAGCTATGTAAAATCCTAATAACACAAAAAATATTTTTAATGGTCTATAAAAAGAATTTTGTTTTACTTTTTTATTTTTGCTTTTAACAGTAAAAATCTTTATCATAAAATATGAAAAAATTGAACTTAAAATATAACTTCCCACTATAATTAAAATTGCTATTAATATTTCTACTGTAGATTCTAATTGTTTTTCCTCATACCATTTTATCAAATCTTGCACAATATTATTCATTTGTTTTTCTCTCCTTTTTTGTTTAATTATATTGTTCTTTCTTTTTATGTATTATATAATAACTTTAAATTAATTACTATAATATTTAAAAAATAAGAGGTGTTTTTTTTGAAACTTATAAATCAAACAATGATGCAGTATTTTGAATGGTATTTAAAGCCTGAAGATAACCTTTGGAAAAAAGTTGTTTCTGAAGCAAATTTTTTATCTTCTATTGGTATTACTGATATTTGGCTTCCACCAAGTTATAAAGGTGCTTCTGGATTATACGATACCGGATATGGTGTTTATGATATGTATGATTTGGGAGAATTTGACCAAAAAAATACTATTAGAACAAAATACGGAACAAAAGATGAATATTTAGAAGCTATAAAAGTAGCTAAAGCAAATAATATTAAAGTTCTTGCAGATGTAGTTTTTAACCACCGTATGGGGGCAGATACTACAGAAGATGTTATTGCTATTGAAGATAATCCTTATAATAGAAATCAAGATATTAGCGAACCTAGAAATATAAAAGCTTGGACAAGTTTTACTTTTCCAGGTAGAAATAACACTTACTCAAGTTTTAAGTGGAACTGGACTCATTTTCATGGGGTAGATTGGGATGAATTAACTCAAAGAAATTCTATTTTTAAATTTTACGGTAAACATTGGGATGAACAAGTAGATAAAGAAAATGGAAATTTTGATTATTTAATGGGTGCTGATGTAGATTTAAATAATGTTGACGTTGCAGAAGAACTTCTTAATTGGGCTAAGTGGTACATTTCCACTACTAATGTTGATGGTTTTAGATTAGATGCCGTAAAACATATAAGAGCTTCATTTTTCACAAAATTCCTAACAGATTTACAAAATTCTTTTGATAAAAACCTGTTAACTGTTGGAGAATATTGGAGTGCTAATTTAGAATCTTTAACAAATTATTTAAATGAAATCAAAGATTCTATGTATTTATTTGACGTTCCTCTTCATTATAATTTATTCAATGCTTCTAACAGTAATGGAAATTATGATATGAGAACAATTTTAGATGGTACTTTAGTAAAATCTAGACCAGACCAAGCTATTACTTTTGTTGATAATCATGATACTCAAATTGGACAAGCATTGGAATCTTGGATTCAAGATTGGTTTAAACCTATTGCTTATTCAATAATATTACTTAGAAATAGAGGAATCCCTTGTGTATTTTATGGCGATTATTATGGAATTCCTGAAAAAAATTTTTCTGGAATTAAAAATACTCTTGAAAAATTATTAAAATTAAGAAAATATTTTGCTTATGGAAAACAAACAGATTATTTTGATGATTGTAATATTATCGGTTGGACTATAGAAGGTGATTTTGAACATCCTGATTCTGGCATGGCCGTCATTTTATCTGACAATGCTGGTGGTTCTAAAATAATGAATGTTGGTAAAAGACTTGCTAACTGTACTTTATATGACTATTTAGGCAATGTTAAAGAACCTGTATATGTAGATGAAGATGGTAATGGAATTTTTTATTGTGACGGTGGTAGTGTTTCTGTATGGGTAAAAAAAGAAAATATATATGAATAAACTATTAGGGACGGGCCATTTTAGTTTAGCTTTCTAAGATTTTTTCTTATTTATTTGCTAAACTAAAATGGCCCGTCCCTAATAGTTTATTTTTTATTTAAATTTTTGCTATTAAAGCTTTTATTTTTATTCCCTCTTCTTTAAACATTTTTTCATGCTCTGTTTCTATATTATCCCAAAAATTTTTTTCATTTTCTAAATCATATGTCTTTTTTAATATTTTAAAATTGCACTCTTCAAAGTATATTAAACTGTCATTAAATAAATTATCATCATCTGTTTTAAAATATATTTCTCCACCATCTTTTATAAACTCTTTATATTTTTCTAATTGTCTTACATGTGTTAATCTCTTTTTATGATGTTTTCCTCTTGGCCATGGATTGCAAAAGTTAATATATATTCTTTCGACTTTATCTTTTTTATCTAAAATCATAAATATTCTTTCTATATCAAATCTTGTTAAATATACATTATCTATTTCTCTGTTTTCTTCTTTATAAGTTTGTTCTATGTTTCTTTTCGCTAAGCCAAGCATCGCATCTACTAAATCTATTGCTAAATAATTAATATTTTCATTTTTTACAGCTAATTTTGAAATAAAACTACCTTTCCCGCATCCTAGTTCTACATGTAGTGGTGCATCATTTTTATATAAAGTTTTCCACTTTCCTTTATAATCTTGTGGATTATCTATATAAAATTTACTTGCTTCTAATTCAGGTCTTGCCCATTTTTTTAATCTTATTCTCATTATTTTTTCTCCTTAATTTATTTGTATATAAAATTTTATCATACCGATTACATTTTTGCAATATTTTGTATTTTTGTGTAAATTTTTATTTGTTTATTAGCTATTTATGTCACTTTTTGTCAATATTTTCTTAATTTTTATTTTTTAAACATATTTACATTTTCTGGAAAATATAATATACTACACATTATGTTGAAAAGGAGGTCAAGACCAATGCAAAACGGAAATTTAGAACAGGAAGCTCGGAATTTTATAGGCAAAAAAGGACCTGCCTATCTTTCTTCTTCAGCTTCTAAAGAGGAACAAGAATATTTTGAAGGAACAATTTATAAAAATGGTCTTTTAATTGAAAGTCTTGTCTCTTATTTTCCCTTATCAGTTACTACACTTTAGTTCTGATAACCACCAAAACTTTTTAAAATTTAAAAAGTTGCAAAAAACCTAGAAGTAAATTTCTAGGTTTTTTGTGTTATATAAATTTATTTTACATATTCATTTAATGGTTTTGTTCTGTATTTTAATTCATCCAATTTATCTGTAGAAACATATCCTGGCATACCATTTATAACATCTGGTATTCTATTTACTATAGTAGCACAAGTAAGTTCTACTGTTGCAGGTCTTGCAACTACTATTGTTGTATCTGGCTCTCCTTCTACTGTCCATTCATTTTTATCATAATCTTCTTTTGAATATACTTTTCCTATACATTCAGATTCTATTGTAATTCCTTCTTCTGTTTCTGTAGTTACTACTGCACTCATTCCTGTAGCATCTCCTGCTTTTACTGTCATTCCTAATGTTTCTGAATATATATCTTCTTTATATGTGTGTGGTACTGTTTTTTGTGTTTGAGATTTTACTGTTAATCCTAGTTTTGAGCAAAGCCATCCATTTACATTCCACATGTATGATGGTAAATATTCTCCTGCATCTATCATTTTTTGTCTTTCTTCATCTGAAATTCTATCTACTGATGCAACTTGTTCGTCAAATTCTTGAAGTGTTAGTCCTGAACCATGTGCTCTGGCTAATGCTATTCCGTAGTCTTCTACATTATAACTTGAACTTCCTTTAATTTTCTTTATTGTATGTGTTGAACCACATATTGCTGATATTAATTCACCCCAATATATATCTTGATATCCACTTCCTGTAATTGTACATCCATTTTGTTTTGCAAGTTCATCTATTTTTTTAGTTGCTACTGGGTTAGAATTTGCTGGATAAAAAGCTTCTTCACATGTAGTAATTGCATTTATTCCAAGTTTAGCACAAAGCATTAATGCATCTTCTACATCTTTAAATAAACTCATAGTAGTTACTATTACTATATCTGGTTTTACTTCTTTTAGCATTTCTTCTGCATTCTCTTTTGAAGTTATAGTAACTCCTTTTTCTTCTCCTCCCATAACAACTGAAATGTCTTTTCCTATAACTGCTGGATTTACATCAACAGCTCCTACTATTTCTGCTCCTTTTTCATACACATAACGCATTGTGTATACTGACATTTTTCCTGTACCATATTGTACAACTCTTACTTTTCTTTCCATCTTTTGCACCTTTCCTTTCTTTTATTTATAATTTAAACCTTTTTAAAGGTAAAAATTCAGTATATTATATAAATTATTAACTTTATAACATAATTTATACTTTTCTTTAGTTTATTTTATATTTGAAAATAATGCAACAATTGCATTCCATAACCCTAATATTAGTTTTATAAATATATCTATTATAAATTTTAATACCACATTTTGTTCATAAAAGTCAATTATTAATTTATGTGTTGGTGGAAAAAACCAAATAAATATTATTATAACAGCCAAAATGATTAGTACTTTCATTAATTCTATAAAACGTTTTAATGTCCAAGGCTCTTTTATTTTGTAACCTAATGATCTTAAATAATTATTATATGCATTACTATATGTTCGTTGCAAATCTGCTTGCAATTTTTCCATATTACTTTTTTGTTCTTCTTCTAATTTTCTATTTATTTTATCTTGTTCTTCTTTTTGCCTTTTCATATTAGCATTTTGTAAGTCATTAAAAACTTCTTGTTCTACCCTTGTAATTTCATTATTTACTTTAGTATTTTCTTGCATTTTTTTCTGTATTTCTTCTTGCCTTTTTGCATTAAGCTCAATATCATATGCTTTTCTTTTTTCATCATCTATAAGAATTGTATATGCTTCATTTATTTGTTTCATTTTCTCTTCTGCTTGTTTTTTATCTTTTTCTTCCTGCAAATCTGGATGATATCTTTTAGCTAATACTTTATATGCTTTTTCAATAACTTCTTTTGAGGCTTTTTCACTCACCTCTAATAGTTCATATAAATTAGACATTTTTTCACCTTATTTTTCTATTTATATTGTTATTTTTTCAAATTATATCATTAATATGCTAAAAAACATAGTATTTTCAAAAAAAATATGATATAATTTTTATGTCATTTAAAATGAATAGGAGTGGATATAATGAAACTAACTTCAGATAATGAAACTTTAGCAGAGAATAAAGTATTAATTTTATATATTTTAAATAAAATAGGTAAACCTGTTTCAAACGATGCATTATTAAATTTAGTTTTAGCAGTAACAGATATGAACTATTTTTATTTTCAACAATTTTTACTTGATTTATTAGAGAATGGTTATATTATGAATTATTATAAAGACGATCATAGTTTTTATGATATAACTGCATTTGGAAAAGAAACTTTAGCTTTAACTCAAGATATTATTCCAGGTATTATAAAATTAAGAGTAGATAGTAACTTTAAAGAAGAAATGGAAAGCTTTGAAAACGCACATTCTGTTGTTGCTGAATATACTCCTCGTAGTGAAACTTATTTTGATATTACTTGCAAAATAGTTGAACGCAATGAAACTATTTTTGAAGTAAAAACTTTTGCCGGATCTTTAGAACAGGCAAAAAAAATAGTTGACAATTGGAATAATCATGCAGATGAAATGTATCCAGCTATGCTAAATATTTTAGCAAATTCAAAAAAATAAAGGACATTTGTGGACGGGTCACTTTTGTCCTATCAAAACAAAAAGTTCCTATTTTAAGGAACTTTCTATTTTTTCTATTACATCATTTATTTCTATTACTTCTACTTCTTCTGAATTTCTTAATTTAAATTCAACTTTATCTTCTTCAACTTTTTTACCAACTGTTATTCTTACTGGAATTCCAATTAAATCCATATCGTTGAATTTTACTCCTGGTCTTTCATTTCTGTCATCTAATATTGTGTCTATTCCCATGCTTTGTAATTTTTCATATAACTCGTTTGCTACTTTTACTTGTTTCTCATCTTTACCACTAATTAATACTATAGCAACTTTAAATGGTGCTATATTTGCTGGCCAAATTATACCTTTTTCATCATGATTTTGCTCTACTATTGCAGCTATAATTCTTTCAATCCCTATTCCATAGCATCCCATAACTACTGGTTTTAATTCATTATTTTCATTTGAATAGTTTAATCCTAAACTTTCGCTATATTTTGTTCCAAGTTTAAATGTATTTCCTACTTCTATTCCTTTTTTGAATACTAAATGACCTTTACCACAACATGGGCAAATATCTCCTTCTTGTACATTTCTAATGTCTGCTACCATTTCTACTTTAAAGTCTTCTAAATTTACATTTATATAGTGATAATCTGTTTCATTAGCTCCTACCAAGAAGTTCTTCATATATTTCACACCATTATCCATTATAACTGGAATGTCTAAACCTATTGGCCCTGCAAAACCTATCTCTGCATTTGTAATTCTTCTTACATCTTCTGGTTCTGCTAAAGCTACTTCTTTAGCATTTAATAGTTTTTGTAATTTTACTTCATTTACATCTTTGTTTCCTTGTACCATACATGCATAGAATTTATCATCTACTTTGTATATTAATGTCTTTACAAATTTTGCTGGATCTTCATGTAAATATTCTGCCAATTCATCAATAGTTCCTACATGTGGTGTATTCATTTTTTCGTATTTTTTCTTTTCTTCTTTATTTTCTATTTCTTCATCTACACATTTGCTAACTTCTATATTTGATGCATAATCACAATTATCACATAAAACTAAAATATCTTCTCCAACGTCTGTTATTGCTTGGAATTCTTCAGATAGAAGTCCTCCCATAACGCCTGTATCTGCTCTTACTACTACATAATTTAGTCCCACTTCTTTGCATATTTTATGATATGCTTCGAATTGCTTTTTATAAGATTTATCTGATTCTTCTTGGTTTATATCAAAGCTATATGCATCTTTCATTGTAAATTCTCTTGTTCTAATTAAACCTAAACGTGGTCTTACTTCGTCACGATATTTATTACCTATTTGATATAAAGTATATGGAAAATCTTTGTATGATTTTGCTTTCATCATTGAAGCTAATACAAAAAATTCCTCGTGTGTTGGACCTAATACATAAGGTCTATTATATCTATCATTTAATTTGAATATTGATGGTCCAAATAGTTCATATCTTCCTGATTTTTGAAAAACATCTATTGGTAAAAGCATTGGCATTGTTACTTCTTGTGCCCCTGCCTCATTCATATTTTTTCTAACTATATTTTTTACGTTTTCATATACTTTTTGTCCTAATGGCATTTTCATATAAATACCATTTCCTACTTTTTTAAACATTCCACTTTTTACAAGCAAGTTTCCACTTGCAGATTCTTCATCTTTTACATCTTCTCTTAATGTATAAAAATAACTTTCACTTAATTTCATTTTTGCTCCTCTTTTCTTTAAATTTTTCTTGTTTTAATTTCAGACATGATACTCCCTACATACGTTTTTTGAATAGACTCAAAATATATCACGTCTATTTTTATTTATTACTTTCTTCCCTTTCGGGCATTGGAGCCTCTATGTTTTCTTCATTATTTTCTTTTATAATATCATCTATTACTATTTGCTGATTTTCGTCTAATTTATATCTTGGAAGCTCTGGCAAATCATCCAAAGATGTTAATCCGAATAATTTTAAGAATTCATTAGTTACACTATACATACTTGGTCTTCCTGGTGCATCAGCTTTGCCCACATTCTCAATTAAATTATAATCTAACAATTTATACATAGTTCCATCAGAATTAACCCCACGAATTGACTCTATTTCTGCCTTTGTTATTTTAGGATTATATGCAATAATAGAAAGTGTTTCTAGTGCTGCATTTGATAAATTAGGTTTATTTCTCTTATCAAATATAGGATATATATATTTATAATATTCTTTTTTAGTAGTTAATTGAAATGCGCTATTTACTTTTATTATTTGTATTCCTCTATTTTCTTTTTCATAATCTTGTTTCATTTCTTCAATAACAGATATAATATCTTTACTACTCATTTCTAATGCAGACATTAACTCTTTTATTTCTACTTCTCTTCCACAAGCAAATAAAATAGCTTCAATTATTGCTTTTATTTTTTCTTTTTCCATTACATTTCTCCTTTAAAATTCCTTTCTATTATCGCACGTAAAGGCTTTTATGTCAAGGAATAAATTAAAGAGACAGGCTTAAATTAAATTTTTAAACCCGTCCCTAAAATTTAAAGTTTTTCAAATTCACTAAGTCTTTGATTATATGCTGCAATTGTATCTTCTTCAAAAGCTAGTTTTACATCTTCAATTCCCATTTTTTCTATTATTTTTTTAGTAAACATAGGATTTAATATTAATATTGGACCCAATAAATAAGTTCCTATAAAATTATTCTTTTGTATTCCTTCTAATTTTGATTCTTTATTTAATCCTATTCCTTTTTCTACTTTAGCAAAATAATCATTTTCATTATTTCCATATGCAAATGTAAATTGACTTTTAAATCCTACTACTTTTATATCTTCCCAATTTCCTATAAAAATACTATTATGACGATGTAACATATCTCTTTTTGCATATATATCAAATATATCTAATGCATCTATTTTGGTTCCATCTTCATTTTCTATATATTTTCCAAATATTTCTATAGCATTTCCTGTTACAAGAAATACTACATTTTCATCTATTAATTCTTTTATTCTTTCTTTATATGGTTTCAATTTATTTATTACTTTTTCTTGCATTTTTTCTGTCATAGGTCCTAAATAGATAAAGTTCACTTTTTCTTTTATAAATATTAGTTCTTCATCAAATGCTGTTTCATAAAATTTTGCATTTGGAAGACACTTTTTTAAGTATTTTATATTACTAATATCTCCATATAAATTGCAGAATTCAGGAAATAGTACTTCTATTTTTAAATCTTCTTCCATTTTCTATTCCCCCATTTCTCTTAATTTCTTTACTACTCTATCTTTTATTTCTTCTTTTAATTTTATTGAATATAGATCATGTAAAATAAATACTTTATCTATTTCATTTAATTCTAACTTGTCCACTAATGATATTTCGTCTCTCTGACAAACTACTTTTTCCATAGGAATATCTGCCATTTCCAATCTTACCTTTGTATCTAAATATCTGGCTCCCGCTGTTAATATCTGTTTAATTGAATCATCATTTAAAAACTCATAATCTGTATCATAATGCCATGCTATATTTTCTGAACCAGAAGCTGCTTCATGTAGATCATCCAATAATACAAATACTGCTTTATTTCCACTTTCTTTTCTTACATAATCAAAAGCTCTTGAACATGCTATTGGATTCATACCCTTTGCAAGTTGAGTAACAACTTCTACTTTTCCTACAGTTTCTTTAAAATATCTTGTATCAACTATTTTCTGTTTTTTCAAAACAGGATTAATTTGTTCATCTGTAAGTCCTAATTCTCTTAAAAGAGTTATTGTTGCAAGCATATTATAAATGTTTATAATATTATTATTTATAATATCATAAACTTCATTTTTTTCTTCATGTCTTATTGTCATTTTTTTATTTTCAAAATCTATATTTGTTACTTCATAATCAATTTTTGGAGATGAAAAGTCACATTTACTACAATGTGCCCTTCCTATGTGGTTATACCTAACAAATTCATATTTTAATTTACTATCACATTTAGGGCAAACAATAATATCTCTCGCAATATTTTGACAAGTGTCTGTATCTGTATCAAGTCTATTTATTCCAAAATATACTCTTTCATTATCTGGTGCTAAATTGCTTACTATTAAATCGTCACCATTTAATATTAATTTCGTTTCTTTAGGGATATTATTAGTTAGCATACTAGAAATAAATTCTGTATGTGCATTTCTCATTAAAGAATCTCTAAATAGATTTGTACATATTAAATATGTTGGTTTCATAAAAGGATATATTCTTATTGAACTTCTTTCATCTATTTCAAATACTGCCATATCTTTCTTCTGCTTTCCAGATAATTTCGCTCCTTTAATAAATGTAGAAGCTATTCCTGAATTTGTATTTGAACCTAACTGATTATCTATAAATTCATAATTATTTTCTCTTAAGCAATCTTCTATCATATTACATACAGTAGTCTTTCCATTTGTTCCTGTAACTGCAATAATAGTCTTTGGTTTTTCTATCATTTGTAAAAAGTTAGGACATATTGTTATTGCTAGCTTTCCTGGAAATTGAGTTGCATCTCTTCTAATTATTTTTAATGCTACTACTGATAATTTTGCTAAATAAAATGCTAAATAATATCTTATATTTTTTTTCATCTATTTTTCTCTTCCTTTATATTATATTTTTTGTTTATTCTACCTTTTATTTATTATTTTTTCAATACTTTTTATATTCTTTTTTATGTTTTATTGCATATACTTACATAGGTGAATCTTATGAAATTTTATATTTTTAATAAAAAGCATATTATTATATTTGTAAGCATTATTTTAATTCTTACCATTTCTTTTTTAAGTTATTCCATATATGCATCTTATTCTAATACTTCCTATTGTTATCCTGATTCTATCTTCTGTGTTAGTTCTTTAATAGATTTTAAAGGCAATTTTTCCACTTCTATTCAGCAAAAGATAGATTCTATATATACATCTAACGAAAAAGTAGCATACCTAACATTTGATGACGGTCCTACTAAAGTTGCTACTACACAAATTTTAGACATTCTAAAAAAGGAAGATATAAAAGCTACATTTTTTGTAATTGGATATCGTGTAAAAGAATTTCCTAACACGGTAAAAAGAGCTTATGATGAAGGTCACTTTATAGCTAATCATACATATTCTCATAAAAACTCTAAACTGTATCAAAGTAAAAATTCTTTTATAAAAGATTTACAAGATACTGAAAATGCTATTTCTGAAGCAATTGGAACTTCCTATACATCTCATCTTTTCAGATTTCCAAACGGCTCTAAAGGTACTTCTTATTCAAGTCAAAAAAAGCAATGTATTAAGTACCTAGAAGAAATAAATTATGGCTATGTCGATTGGAATGCATTAAATCAAGATTCAATTGGTCATTATAATTCTAATGAATTATTAAACAATTTAAAAAAAACTACAAAAGGCAAAAATAGCCTTGTAATTTTAATGCATGATACTGCAGATGTAAGCAGATCTTATTTAGCTCTTGAAGATTCTATTAAATTTTTAAAAAGTGAAGGATACATATTTAAAACCTTTGAAGATTTTGTTACAATTAGGGACAGTCCCTAACTGGTAAAACGTCACAATTGGGGACTGTCCCTAATTGTGACGTTTTTATTTTATTTATTATTTCGTATGTAACCTTCTAGTCTAAATAAAAAGTCTTCAATATTTGATAGGCGCATTTCAAATACTTGATTTGTCATATCACTTATTTCATTGTACTCTTGCATTTTCATTAGTTTTTTCATAATTTCTTTAAAATTCTTTTGTGATTGGTTTGACAATAACACTTGTCCATCTTTTAATTCGTTTAAAACTACATTTATTTCTTCGATTTGGTTATTTGCCTTTGGATTTTCTTCCATATACATCACCTCTTTCGAATAAACTATTGTAATTTTAACAACTCTTTATAACAAAGTCAATAGTTTTACGAAAATTTGTTTTATATTATTTTTCCTCCACCAAGTACAATGTCATCTATATAAAATACTACAGATTGTCCTGGTGTTATTGCTCTTTGAGGTTCTGCAAATATTACTTTTGCTATTCCATCTTTTTGCACTTCTAAGGTAGCTTTTGCTTCTTTTGCTCTATATCTTACTTTTGCCATAACTTCTATTTTTTTAGTTAAATCTATATCTAGTAAAAAATTTAATTCGTTTGCATATAATTCATTTGTATATAAGTCTTTTTCTGTTCCTACTATTACTTCATTTTTATTTTTATCTAATTTCACTACATATAAAGGTTCTTTATATGAAACTCCTAATCCTTTTCTTTGACCTACTGTGTAATAAATAAGACCTTTGTGTTTTCCGAGTATTGTTCCATCTTTTAAAACTATATTTCCTTTTGAAGGTAATCTATCTAAATTTTTTTCTAGGAAATTTCCATAATCATTGTCTGGTATAAAACATACTTCTTGACTATCTTTTTTATGTGCTACATTTAGCTCATATTCTTCTGCAATTTTTCTTACATCTGCTTTATCCGTAAAATTTTCTAATGGAAATATCATTTTAGGCAATACTTCCTTTGGAATACTATATAAGAAATATGTTTGATCTTTTTTAGTAGATTCAGATTTTTTCATAACATATTGATTATATTTTTCTGAATATTCTATTTTTGCGTAATGTCCTGTTGATATGTAGTCACATCCAAGCTCTAATGCCTTTTTATAAAATGTTCCGAATTTTAAATATTTATTACATTCTATACATGGATTTGGTGTTTTACAATTTTTATAGCAATTTACAAAATCGTCTATTACATATTTTTGAAAATCCGCTTCACAATTTAAAGTATAATGTGGCACTTCTATTTTGTCACATACTCTTTTGGCATCATTTGTAGCACTAAATGAGCAACATCCTCCTTCTATTTCTGGGTTTTCTTTATCTTCCCAAAGTTTCATTGTTGCTCCTATTACTTCATATCCTGCTTCTTTAAGTAAAACAGCTGATACACTGCTATCAACCCCTCCACTCATTCCTAGTAATACTTTTCCTTTTTTTCGTTCTTTTACTGCCATAATTATTCCTCCTTAGGGCACAAGCTTGTTTGGAAAAGAATTAAATTTTATTCTTCTATCAATTTTATATGAACATCTCTTAATTGCTCTTCTGTAACATTGCTTGGTGCTCCCATTAATACATCTCTTGCTTTTTTGTTTTTAGGGAATGCAATAATTTCTCTTAAATTATCTTCGTTTGCTATAAGCATTATCATTCTATCTACACCAGGTGCAGCTCCTGCATGTGGAGGTGTACCATATTTAAATGCATTATATAACGCACCAAATCTTGTTTCAACTTCTTGTTCACTATATCCGGCTATTTCAAATGCTTTTACCATAAGCTCTGGATCATGGTTTCTAACAGCTCCTGATGCCATTTCGTAGCCATTACATACAACATCATATTGGTATGCTACAACATCTAATGGGTCCATAGTATTCAATGCTTCCATTCCACCTTGTGGCATAGAAAATGGGTTATGGTTAAAGTCAATTTTTCCTTCTTCTTCGTTGTATTCGTACATTGGAAAATCTACTATAAAGCAGAATCTATATGTATCTTTCTCTAATAAATCTAAACGTTTTCCAAGTTCTATACGAACAAGTCCTGCTATTTTTTGTACAGTTTCTAATTTTTCATCTGCTACAAAGAATAAACTATCCCCTGTTTTTGCTCCTAATTTTTCTTCTAAGCCTTTTTTAACTTCATCTGTAACAAATTTAGCAATTCCGCCTTGTGGTCCTTCTTCAGTCAATTTTACCCAAGCTAGACCTTTTGCTCCTGCTTCTTCTACAGCATACTCTGTCATATTATCAAAGAATTTTCTTCCTTGCTCTGCTCCATTTGGTACTACTACTGCTTTTATGGTTTTTTCTTTGAATGCATTAAATTCTATATCTTTAAAAATTTCAGTTGCATCTTGTATAATAAGTGGATTTCTTAAATCTGGTTTATCTATTCCGTATTTTTCCATAGCTTCTTTATATGGAATTTTTATAAATGGTCCTTCATCTACTTTCCATGTTGTAAATTTTTTAAAAGTAGATGTAAATATTTCTTCTAGTACTTCAAAAACTTCTTCTTGAGTTCCAAAGCTCATTTCGAAGTCTAATTGATAGAATTCACCTGGTGCTCTATCTGCACGTGGGTCTTCATCTCTAAAACATGGAGCTAATTGGAAATATTTATTAAATCCAGATACCATTAAAAGTTGTTTAAATTGTTGTGGTGCTTGTGGCAGTGCATAAAATTCACCTGGATGTAATCTACTTGGTACTAAAAAGTCTCTTGCTCCTTCTGGTGATGAGTTTGCAAGTATTGGAGTTTGAATTTCTGCAAATCCCATTTCGTCCATTTTATCTCTTAAGAATTTTAAGATTTTAGAACGAAGTAAAATATTTTTATGAAGTTTATCATCTCTTAAATCTAAAAATCTATATTGTAATCTTAAGTCCTCTTTAACTTGATTTCTATCTACTTTTTCTGAATTGACTTCAAATGGTAATACATTTTTACATTTACCAAGCATTGTAATATTTTTAGCTTCTACTTCTATTTCTCCTGTAGGTATTTTTAAATTCTTATTTGAACGTTCTAGAACTGTTCCATCCACAGATATAACACATTCTGTGACTAAATCTATTCCTTCTAATAATTTTTCATCGTTTATTACTATTTGTGTAATTCCTGTTTCATCTCTTAGATCTACGAATTTCATAGCACCTAGATTACGTATTCTTTGTACCCAACCTGCTAGCTTAACTTCTTCTGAAACATTTTTTATATTTAATTCTCCGCACATATGATTTCTGTATTTATTGTTCATATAGTTTTCCCTCTTTCTTTTTTTCTTTAATTATTATACTCCCCATTTACTTATATGTCTAGAATTTTTGATTTTAAATTTTTAAGCCTGTCCTAAAATTTAAATTTTTCTTCTCACATATTCATATAAAATTACGCCTGTCGCTACTGCTGCATTTAAACTTTCTGTTTTTCCAAGCATTGGTATTTTAACTTTTATATCTGCTAACTTCATTACTTCGTTTGAAACTCCATTTGCTTCATTACCAATTACTATTACTTTTTTGCTATAATCTATATCATAAATACTTTTATTTGTATTTAAAGATGTTGCTGTTATTTCGTATTTATGCTTTTTCATATTTTTTAAAGTCTCTATAATATTATTACTTCTTACTATATTTACTCTATAAATCGCTCCCATTGTAGAACGAACTACTTTTGGATTGTATGGATCTGCTGTTTTTTCTGAAAGAATAATTTGTGAAAGTCCAACACTATCTACAGTTCTTAATATTGTTCCCAAATTTCCTGGGTCCTGAATGCCATCTAGAACAACTATTACATCTTCATTATATAATATATTTTCTTCACTATTTTGCTTGTTTATTGTTGCTAATATTCCTTGTGGATTAGTTACATCTGTTAATGTATTAAATACTTTTTCTGTAACATACACACAATCTTCTTTAGCAATTTCATATAATAGTTCTTTATCTATTGTTCCATTGTTTATGCATTCTTCACAAATTACAATTTTATCTATATTGGCATTTTCTAAAATTGCTTCTTTTATCATCTTTATGCCTTCTACAATGAATTTATTTTCTTGGTCTCTATATTTCTTTTCTTTTAGCTTTTTTATGTTTTTAACTATTTCATTATCTTTACTTGTAATAACTTGCACTTTTCTCTTCTCCATTCTTTTTTATAAAGTGTTTATAACTTTTCGCCGACATTATTTGACATTAAAAATTCTTCAATTTCTTTTAATTTTTCTTTATCATTTTTGCCTTCTAACATTAATGTAATATAAGGTTCCATTCCTGGTGAAAACTTAACTCTTCTATTATATTTCTTCACTAACATAGTTACTATATCAATATTAAACTTATTATTATCATATAAAAATACAACTCCATCTCTTTTTTGTGTAATTTTTAATATGTTTGCATTTCTTCCTAAGTTTTTAATTCTTGCTATTTCTAATAGATTTTCAACTTCACTTGGCATTTGTCCATATCTATCTATTATTTCATCTGTAACATTTTGTATATCTTCCTCTGTTTTACATAGTGCTATGTCTTGATATACCTCAATTTTCTGACTACTATTTTCTATATACTCTTCAGGTATATAACATGATACTGCTAAGTCTATTTGGATATCTTGTTCTTCCACTTCTTCTATTCCTTGCATTTGTTTTAAAACTTCATCTAATAGTTTGCAATATGTATCATATCCTACTTGTTCCATATGACCATGTTGAATTTCTCCGTAGCATACTTCCTGCTCCTCTTATTTCTAGGTCACGCATAGCTATTTTAAAACCTGAACCAAACTCGGTAAATTCTTTTATAGCTTTTAATCTTTTTTCTGCTACTTCTGTTAATAGTTTGTCTCTTTTGTACATAATATATGCATATGCTTGTTTATCTGATCTTCCAACTCTACCTCTTATTTGATAAAGCTGTGCCAAACCTAATCTATCTGCATTTTCAACAATTATAGTGTTTGCATTTGGAATATCTATACCAGACTCTAAAATTGTAGTACATACAAGTACATCAACCTCGCCTTTTATAAAGTTCATCATTATTTCTTCTAGTTCATTACCTGTCATTTTTCCATGTGCATATGCAACCCTTGCTTCAGGTACTAAATTTTCAATTTGAATTGCTTTACTCTCTATTCCTTCAACTTTGTTGTACAAATAAAATACTTGACCTTTTCTTTCTAGTTCCTTTGTAATTGCTTCTTTTATGATTTCTTCATCATATTCTAATACATAAGTTTGAACAGGTCTTCTGTTTTGTGGTGGTTCATATATAACAGACATATCTCTAACCCCAACAATAGACATATGAAGTGTTCTAGGAATTGGTGTCGCTGTCATAGTCAGTACATCTATACTGGCCTTATATTGTTTTATTTTTTCTTTGTCTTTAACTCCAAAACGATGCTCTTCATCTATTATTAGCAATCCTAAATCTTTAAATTCTACATCTTTACTCAAAATTCTATGAGTTCCTATTACAACATCAACTTCACCTAATTTAAGCTTTCTTATTACTTCGTCTTGTTCTTTCTTAGTTCTAAAACGATTTAATAATTCTACTCTTATTGCAAAGTCTTCCATTCTTTGTTTAAAGCTTTCATATTGTTGATTTGCCAAAACTGTAGTTGGAACTAAATATGCTACTTGTTTTTGATCCATAACAGCCTTAAAAGCTGCACGTATTGCAACTTCAGTTTTTCCATATCCAACATCTCCACAAAGAAGTCTATCCATAGGTCTTGGCTGTTCCATGTCTTTTTTAGTTTCTTCTATACAACGAAGTTGATCTTCTGTTTCTGCATATGGAAAGCTATCTTCAAATTGTTTTTGCCATTCATTATCTTTCGAAAAAGCAAATCCTTTAATTTTCTGTCTTTTAGCATATAATTCCATAAGTTCTTTTGCAACTTCTTGTAAGTTTCTTTTAACCTTTTGCTTTGTATTTTCCCACTCTTTGCTTCCAAGTTTATTAATTTTAGGTACTGCTTCTCCACCACCAATGTATTTTCTAATACTATCTAAATCATTAGTTGGAATATAAAGCATATCGTCATTACGATAACGTATTTTTATATAATCTTTTATAATTCCATCTGCTTTTAAAGTATTTACTCCCACAAACTGACCAATACCATGACTTTTATGAACAACATAATCGCCAATTTTTAAATCCGCAAAAACAACCTTTTCACCTTGTTTAAAACTACTAGAAAGCTTTCTTTTCTTCTTAACAGAAGGAGCAAACAATTCATCTCCTGCAATAACAATCAAATTCAAATCGTAACACTCAAATCCAGAAGATAAACTTCCCTCTGTTACCACTACCATTGGGGACGTTGCCTTTTGGTTAATCTGTCCCTTTTGGAGCACTTGCTCTATTAAATTTCTTCTATATGGAATCTCCTTTTCTTGTAATAATTTGACAAATTTATCTGTTTCCTCTTTATTCCCTGCTAGAACTACAACTTCTTTTTTATCATTTAATGCCTTTATTAAATCTCCAATTAATATCTCTATTTCACTTTTATAGTATTTTACATCTCTGTAATTAAAATTGTATTTTATATTTGATTTAATTTTAGCACCTAAATCTTGTTTTTCTAGATATACTACTTGCTTATCTTCGCTTACATAGTCTATTGGTTCAATATTTAATATTGACTCTGGAACATATTTTTCTTTTTCTATTAACGCTTTTATTAAATTTTTATTTTCTATTAAAATGTTATCTGACCTTTGTTTTATTTTAGATAATTCATCAAATAGAATAACAAAGTCATTTTCTAAATAATCTAAAAATATTTCTGTCTTATCATAAAAGCTATTAAAGTATTTATCTATTTTACTAATATAATCTCCAGATTCTATTAATTCTATATCTCTATTTATAATTTTTTCTATCTTATTTCTATAATCATTTTTTGCATTTACTTTATTAAAATATTCATTATTGTTTTGGATTTTTGAAACTATATTTTTTAGTTCATCTTCTAATATAAATTCATGTGCTGGCATTATTTCTATTTTGTCTAACATCTCATTTGAACGTTGTGACGAAATGCTAAAATTTCTAATAGAATCTACTTCATCTCCCCAAAGTTCAACACGTACACCTTTTGTTTCTGTAAGTGCTACATCTATTATATCTCCACGCACGCTAAATTGACCCTTTCCTTCGATTAGGTCATTTCTTTCATATCCTAGTAAAATTAAATTTTGTTTAACTTCTTCTAAAGAATATCTTTTTCCTACATTAAATTCTAAACAATTTTTATACAAACTTGATTTTGTAATCATTTTTTGCATTAAAGCTTCTACTGTTGTTACAACTATTTTAGCCTTATTTTTTTGAATTTTATTTAATACTTCAATTCTCTCATATGGTAAGTCTTTACTTTCTGCAATATAGTCATAACTTGCAATTTCTCTTTTAGGAAAATATAACACTTCTTCAAATTCATTTGTAAAATAGCTTAAATCTTTTACTATTTTTCTTGCTTCTATTTCATTATATGTAACAATACAAATTGGCCTATTTAAGCTTTGTTTTGTGCTATATGCAAATTGAATCTTTCCAACGTCTGATAAGCCCGATATTGTTATCGGGCTATTTTTTTCTTCTATTTCTTGTATATATTGTTTGAATTTTTGGAGTTCTTGTAGCTTTGATATAATAGTATTCATTTTTATGTATCTCCTAAATTTTGTTTTATATATTATATATCATTTCCGACCATTTTAAAAGTAGTTTTAAAAAATTATTTATTCTATAAACAAACTCTGTCCCAAATTGTGAAAAGCTACCAATTGGGGGCTGTCCCTAATTGGTATATTTGTTTTTTATTTGCATATATTTAAATGAGGTAATTTTATGCAAAACATTAAATCTAATTCTAGTAAAGTAAATACAAGATTTTTTTTTATTTCTATAAAAAAATATATTCTACCTGTGACTTTTTGTTTATTTACTATTTGTTTAGTAATATTTTCTAAAAGCAACTTGGTTGCTGCTAAAAATGGACTTATTTTATGGGCAAATAACGTTGTTCCTTCACTTCTTCCATTTTTTATTGCAACAGAACTTTTAGGATACACAAATGTTGTAAACACACTTGGTAAATTATTAAATCCTATTATGAGACCTATTTTTAATGTTCCTGGTGTTGGAAGTTATGCTCTTTTAATGGGTATAATTAGTGGTTATCCTACTGGTGCTAAAATAGTTTGTAATTTAAAGGAACAGGGGCTTTTAACTGATGTTGAATCTGAACGATTACTTGCTTTTACAAATAATTCTGGACCTCTTTTTATATTAGGAACTGTTGGAGTTAGTTTATTTGGCAATACTTTAATTGGATTTCTACTTTTATTAACGCATATATTATCTTGTATTACTGTAGGAGTTTTATTTAGGTTTTGGAAAAGAAACAAAAAAATAAATTACTCTAGTTTTAAAATTAATACTAAGAATTCTAAACCTCAAGTAAATTTTTCTAACCTAGGCGAAATATTAGGAAAAAGTATTACTTCTTCTATCTCAACTGTTGTCATGATAGGTGGATTTGTAGTTTTATTTAGTGTTATACTTTCTATTTTAAAAAATAGTAATATTATAGAATTATTAGCTAATATCATTTTTCCTATTTTTAAATTATTTGGAATACAAGATTTTAATTTTTGTACTTATTTTATATCTGGAATTTTAGAACTAACTAATGGAGTTATGGGCATTTCTACTATTCCATGCAAGAATATATCAATTAATATTATATTAACTAGCTTTTTATTAGGTTTTGCCGGAATTTCTATATTGTTACAAGTATATAGTATAATTACTAAATCAAATATATCTATAAAGCCTTACATTGTTGGAAAAATATTACATGGAATAATTGCTGCATTATATACAACTATTTTTATTTATATGTTTCCTATTTTTAATTTAAATTTATAATATATAGTCATATATATACTTTTTTTGAATATAATTATTTTAGAAATTATTAAATAAGAAGGTTGATGTGTTATGGAAAAAAATATAGATTATAATAATTTTTATGGTTTTAGTGGATACCCACCTCAATATTCTCCTTATGAAAATATTGACCCTACTTCTTCTCCAGAATCTAATTTTTTCAATCCTATGTTTCAGTATGAGCAAGGATATATGTATTATAGGTATTTAACTCAAGCTTTAGAGTATAAAATGAAATGTAAAGAATACGAAAAGTTATCTTCTAAGGATTCAAGAAATGACAGAAGAGTAGATTAGTACTACTCTTTTTGCCTATTTTCTAAAAAATACTTGATTTTAAGTATAATTTGTGTTATTATTATATTGTGTTGAAAAAGAATTTATAGAAAAGGAGGTCTTCTTAGTACTGTTTTACTAAGAAAATTGATATGAAAAATATAGCAACTAATCAATCGAATAAAAGATTTTTAAAAGTACAATAAGAACTAAAAAGACTTCTTTCTATTTTTAATGCAGATTCTGAAAATTCAAAAGATACTTTAGAAGATTTTGAAACTAATGGTTCTGCCGAAGAACAAAAAATTTCAAGAGAATTATTAAAAAGTTTAAATAAGATTGATTATGAAAAGACTGTTAATCAAACAGTTCACTCTAAACAACCAATTAAAAAACAAATACACTCTGAGTCAAAAACTACTGCTACAAGAGTTAATCCTACAATTTCTAAAAATACAAAAAGTAATATTTATTTATCAAAATCAATAAATGATTCAGAAAGAGAATTATAAAAAAGAACAAATTTGTAAAAATTGTTCTTTTTTTCTTGACAAAATTTAAATTTACTATTATAATAATACTTGTCTTATTTAGACATGGCGAAGTAGCTCAGTTGGCTAGAGCATCCGGTTCATACCCGGCAGGTCATGTGTTCGAATCACATCTTCGCTACCAAAGAGTATTTTTACAAATACTCTTTTATTTTGTATATTTTACAATTTTTTTCCTTCCTCAAAACATAAATAAAAAGAAGATTTTAAAAAACCTTCTTTTAATTCATATAGTCTCTTAATTTTTTAGAACGTGATGGATGTCTTAATTTTCTTAATGCTTTTGCTTCTATTTGGCGAATTCTTTCTCTTGTTACCATGAACTCTTTTCCTACTTCTTCTAGTGTACGAGCTTTTCCATCTTCTAAACCAAACCTTAATTTTAATACTTTTGCTTCTCTTGGAGTTAATGTTTGCATTACTTCTTCTAATTGTTCTTTAAGTAATGTGTATGCTGCTGAATCTTGTGGTGCTGGACTATCATCATCTTGTATAAAATCACCTAAATGGCTATCATCTTCTTCTCCAATTGGAGTTTCTAATGACACTGGGTCTTGAGCTATTTTTTGTATTTCCATTACTTTTTCAACAGGAATTTCCATTTCTTTTGCTATTTCTTCTTGGGTAGGTTCTCTTCCTAATTGTTGAAGTAAATGTCTAGATGTACGAATTAATTTATTAATTGTTTCTACCATATGAACTGGAATACGTATTGTTCTTGCTTGGTCAGCAATAGCTCTTGTAATAGCTTGTCTAATCCACCATGTAGCATATGTGCTAAATTTAAATCCTTTTGTGTAATCAAATTTTTCTACTGCCTTTATTAATCCCATATTTCCTTCTTGAATTAAATCTAAGAATAGCATTCCTCTTCCTACATATTTTTTTGCTATACTAACTACTAATCTTAAGTTTGATTCAGCTAATTTTTGTTTTGCTTCTTCATCGCCCTCTAAAACTTTTTTTGCAAGTTCTAATTCTTGATCATATGTTAAAAGCGGAATTCTTCCTATTTCTCTCAAATACATTCTTACTGGGTCATCTACATTAACTCCATCCATAGCAGAGTTCAAATCTATTTCTTCTAATTTTATATCTTCTACTTCTTGTAAGTCTTCTATATTTGGTTCTTCTAAATCTTCTTGTAAAACATCTACTCCTAAGTCTTCAAAAGCATCAAATACTTTATCTATTTGTTCTGAGTTTGCATCATCTAATTCACTAGCAAGTTCTCCATAAGTTATTTTTCCTTTTGATTTAACTTTTTCTATTATTTGTTTCACTTTATTATTTTCTTCTTCGCTATTTTCTTCTTGTTTCTTTTCTTTTTTATCTGCTTTTTCTTTACTCGCTTCTTTTATTTCTGTTTTTACTTTTTTTAGTTTTTCTTCTTTTTTTGTTTCTGTTTTTTCCTCTTTCTTAGAAGATTTAGTTTTATTATTTACTTTAACTTCTTCTAATTCTTCTGCTTTTTCAGTTTTCTTCACTGACACTACCCCCTATTTCATTTTTGCCAATTGAATTATTATTTCATTTAGTCTACTTTCTAATACATCAATCTGTTCTTTAGTTAAGTCATCAGAATCCAATTGATTTATTATGTCATTTCTTTCTTGAATAACTTTTTCTTTTTCATATATTCCTAAAATATCATCTATGCATTTTTCAACTTCTGTAATTTCAAAATCGTATGCTAATATCCATGAAATTTCATTAATAATTTTTTCTTCTTCAAACCAATCTAAAACATTGCTAGTATTACTATTTCCTTTTTCCAATTCATCATACAATTTTTTTATTATTTGTTTATTTGTTTCATCTTTTATATCTTCTACTCTTATTACATTTTTTATTCTATTATAGCTTTCTTCTGGGTAATTTATAAGGAGATATATTATAAGTTTCTCTCTTTTTAATACTTGTTCTTCGACTTTTGATTCTTCTTTTACTTGTAATCTTGGTTTTGCACTTTCTAATACTCTTTTATTCGTTACAGAAGTATTTTCTAACTTACTAATTTCTGCATATATAGCCTCTTTCGAAACTTGATATTCAGAAGATATCTTTTGTGCATATACTTCTCTTTCTATTTCATTATCTATTTTTGAAAGTACTTTTGCTATTTCTTTTAAAAATTTAATTTTATCATTTGGATGTTCTATGTTCAGTACATTTTTCAATACTTTTACTTTATATTCAACCAAAGATATTGCTTTATCCACTTGTTTTTCAAATCTTTCAGGTCCATATTTTATAACAAATTCATCTGGATCCTTTGCTCCCTCTATTTGTAAAATTCTAACATCACAACCTAATCCTTGTAAAATTTCTAATCCTCGCATCGTGGCTGCTTGTCCTGCTCCATCTGAATCGTACCCAATTATTACTTGCTGACTACTTTTTCTAAGTAATCTTCCTTGTGCTTCTGTCATAGCAGTTCCAAGGGAAGCAACTGCATAACTTATACCTCTTTGGTGTAATGATATTGCATCCATATATCCTTCAACTATAATAATCCTCTTTAAATCACCTTTTTTAGCTACATTTAAACCAAATAAATGTCTTCCTTTACTATATACAATATTTTCTGGAGAATTAATATATTTAGGTTTACTATCATCTAAGACTCTACCTCCAAATGCAATAACTCTATTTCTAGTATCTTGTATAGGAAACATTAGTCTTCCTCTAAATCTATCTATAAATTTTCCGTCTTGCGTTTTATTGACTAAACTTGATGCTAGAATTTCTTCTTCTGTAAATCCCTTTTGTTTTAGCATTGTATATAATTCATTGTAATTTCCTGAGTAACCTATTAAAAAGTTCTTTAATGTATTATTATCTAGTTTTCTCTTTTTTACATATTCCTGTGCTGGTTTAGCTGTAGGTTTATATAAATTTTCATGATAAAATTCGGCAGTAATTTTATTAATTTCATATACTTTAGATTTTAATTGAAGTAATTTTGTATCTTCTTGTCCTTCTAAAGTTGGTAACTCAACCCCAGATTTTTCTGCAAGCATTTCTATTGTTTCTCTAAAGCTAAGATTCTCTATTTTGCTAACAAAATGAAATACATTTCCACCTACTCCACAACCAAAGCAATGAAAGATTTGCTTATCTGGTGAGACAGAAAAAGAAGGTGATTTTTCTTTATGGAATGGACACAATCCAAAAAAGTTTCTACCACTTCTTTTTAACACAACATATTGAGATATAACATCAACAATGTCATTTCTATTTCTTATTTCATCAATTAATTCATCACTATATCGTACCATTTTTGGTTACCTTTCTTTATCATAAATATATTATTCGACAAAAGGAGTGTAAATCCTTCTTTTATATTATGTAAAATGACTTTTTTCTAATTTTTTATTTCTTATATACATCGAAAAAACGACTTTTTTAAGTCGTTTTTTAAGTAATCCTATTTTATAAATTTGTTGTTCCATCAAATGGAATAAATTTTTTAACTATATCTTTTCCTATTTCATTTGGAACTTCATTTACTGTTTTATATTCTTCAAAAGATACATTTATTTTGTTATCTATCAATTTTTCAACATCATCTTGAGAAGCATGTTCTGCTAGTACTAACTCACTAACAAGAATTTGCTTTGCATTATTTAACATCTTCTTTTCTCCTGTTGATAAACCTTTTTCTTTTTGTTTAAATGCTAAATTTCTAACAACATCTGCTACTTCATAGATATCTCCACTCTTCATTTTTTCCATGTTATCTCTGTATCTTTTATTCCAATTATTAGACATTTCTGTTTCATTCTCTTCTAATATTTGAATTACTTTTCCAGCACTTTCTTTATCTATTATATTTCTTACCCCTATTTCTTCTGCTTTAGCAGTTGGAACCATTACTTTAACTTCTCCAGGCATTTTAATAATATAATAGGCTTGTTTTTCTCCTAAAATATCTTTTTCTTCTATTGCATCAATTGTTCCTGCTCCATGCATTGGATATACTATTTTATCACCTACATTAAACATGTAAGACACTTCCCTTCTAAGCTATTTTTTTGTTATAGGTAAGTCAATAAAGGTTTCGATTCTCTTTTTTAACTACATTTATATTATACTACAATTTTTGGTAAAAGTCAAAAGATTTACCAATAATTTTTTAAATTTTTTATGTTTATTTTTTCTGTAGTTCTTTTCATTATTATACATAATAAAAACCTGAATTTTTAATTTCAGGTTTTGTATTTTTAATTTTCTTTTGCCCAAATAACTAATCTTTTTGATGCATCTGTAGTACAAGTAGAAAGTGATATTTCTCTTTTTCCATTTGTATCTCTAGTAGCATAAGAGAAATCCATATCTGATGTTGTATATGTATTGTATACATTATATTCTATTTTTCTTCCAGTTGCATCAGTAATATATATTTTATCTCCTATTACTAATTTTTTGTTATTTGAAAAAAATGTTCCATTTCTGTAATTATGAGCTACTAAAACTGTATTTCCTACTTCATTTAATCCTGGTCCATAAAGTATTCCAACCGCTGCTGAAATTGATTTTACTGTTACTTTATCTACTACTGGTGCTTTTACTTTTGTTTTTGGTATCTGTATTGTTCCTATCATATTATACCCTCGATAAGAACTTGTTGATCTTTTTGTTCCGCTCGTTGTAGTTTTATTTTGTGTTGTAGCTACAGTTTGATTATTTTGTGGCTCTACTACTGTATTTTCAATTACATTTTCTTTTGGCAATTCTTCTACTATTTCTTCAAATGAATCAACTGCATCTTCCGCTTCTTTTAACACTAAATAGTTTGTTATAAAGTAATATGCTAAAAATCCAACTATTCCCAATATAATTACAATTAATATTCCAATTATAATTGAAAAAGCTCTTTTACCTTTATTCATTAATATTTTCCTTTCTTTATACTATTGTTCTCTTGCCCATATAATTAATCTACTTTTTGTATCATCTGTACAAGTTAATAAAGAAATCTCTCTTTTTCCTTGAGTATCTCTATCTAAATAGTCTGAATCTTCTGGTGCTGTTGTATATGTTTTATAAATTACATATGTTATTTTATTTCCAGAATTATCTGTAATATATACTTTATCTCCTTCTACCAATTTTTTATTGTTAGAAAAAAATGTTCCATTTCTGTAGTTATGACCTACTATTGTAGTATTTCCTACTTCATTTAATCCTGGTCCATAATATACTGCTACTGCTACTTCAATTGCAGATTTACTTGCTTCTTCTAATACAGGATATTTTAAATTAATAGCAGGTATTTCGATTGTACCAACCATTGGAAATCCTTTATACATTTTTTTATTTTCATCTGAAGAAGATCCATCTCCTGAAATTATATTTTCTAAACCTAATACAGGTGCTACAGTATTTGTAACTACATTTTCTTCTGTATTTGTATTTTTATTTTCGTTCTTACCGTCTCCTTCAAATCTTTCTACTGCATCTGCAGCATCTTTATTTATATAATAATTTCTAACTAATTGAACTCCAAAAAACATTAAAGCTCCGACTATTATAATTATTCCACCTATTAACAATACTGTTAATAATTTTGAATATTTACTTTCAAACATAAAAATATCCTCCTTAGTATATAACTAATTTTATTATACCATAGTGAGGATACTTTTTCTACATTTTTAGTAAATTTTTGATAATTTAACCAACAATTTTATCTCCTAATACTTTTCCACCTAAAATATGAAAATGTATATGCATTACTTCTTGCCCTGAATCTTTACCACAATTTGCAATCACTCTATAACCTTGTTTTTCAAAACCTTCTTGTTTTGCAATTTTATTTATTGTAGTATAAATTTTTCCTATTAATGCTTCGTCTTCTTCTGTTAAATCTGTAAGCATTGAAATATGTTTTTTAGGAATTACTAATATATGAATTGGAGCAGCTGGATTTATATCATGAAATGCTAATACATCTTCATCTTCATACACTTTTTTTGAAGGAATTTCTCCTTTTATTATTTTACAAAAAATACAATCTTCCATAACTTTCTCTCCTTCTAAAACAATATGAACAGTCATTTTTAGTTTAGCTTTATAATTATTTTTCCAATTTAATTATTTGCTAAACTGAATCGCCCCGTCCCTATTAGTTTACTCTAAAATTGCTTTTATACGTCTTACCCCTGCTGAACTTGCTTCTTCTTTTTTAATTTTGAAATGTCCTAATTCTGATGTATTTTTTACGTGAGGTCCTCCACATAATTCTTTAGATACATTTCCTATTGTATATACTGTAACTATATCTGGATATTTTTCTATAAACATACATTCTGCTCCAGATTTTACAGCCTCTTCTTTGCTCATTTCTTCTACTGTAACAGGTAAAGCTTCTTTTATCCATTCATTTACTAAGTCTTCTGCTTTTTGTTTTTCTTCGTCTGTTAATTTATGATCGCAGTTAAAGTCAAATCTCATTCTTTCATCTGTTATATTTGAACCTCTTTGGTGTGTATTTTTTCCTATTACTTGTTTTAATGCTGCATTTAAAAGGTGTGTTGCTGTATGATATCTTGTTTCTATTTCACTATCACCTGCTAGTCCTCCTTTAAATTTTTGTTCTGAACCAGCTCTTGATTTTTCTTGATGTTCTTTGAATTTTTGATTAAATCCTTCTTCATCAACTTTTATTCCTTTTTCATTTGCAAGCTCTACTGTTAATTCTAGTGGGAATCCATAAGTATCATATAGTTTAAATGCTAAATCTTTATTTAACATATTTCCATCTAAATGAGAAACTATTTTTTCGAATTCTCTTAAACCTTTTTCTAATGTCTTATTGAATTTATTAAGTTCGTTTGTTAATACATCTAAAACTACTTCTTTGTTATCTGTTAATTCTTTATAATAATCTTTATATTTATCAATAATCATACTTGCTAATTCTCTTTCAAATCCACTATTTAAGTCAATTTCTATTTTTTTAGCATGTCTAATCATTCTACGAATTAATCTTCTTAAAATATAACCTTGATCTGTATTTGAAGGTTTTATTCCAGAATAGTCTGCACTAATAAATACTGCTGTTCTAATATGATCTGCAATTATTCTTATACTTTCTGGATTTTCTTTATAAGTTGTATTTGACATTTCTTCAATTCTATCTATTACATCTTTCCAAATTGATGTTAAGTAATTATCATCTACACCTTCTAATATTGCAACTGTTCTTTCAACTCCCATTCCTGTATCTACATTTTTCTTTGGAAGTTCAGAAATTGTACCATCTGAATGTTTTTCATATTGCATAAATACGTTGTTCCAAATTTCTACCCATCTTTCATCTTCTGGATCATGTTTTACTGGAACTGGATCATCTGATCTCCAGTAAAATATTTCTGTATCTGGTCCACATGGTCCCGCTTCTCCTGCAATCCAAAAGTTATTATTTTTGTCCAAATAACTGATTCTTTCTTCTGGAATACCTACTTCTTTCCAAACTGATGCAGATTCTTCATCTCTTGGAATTGTTTCATCTCCTTCAAATACTGTTACTGCTAATTTTTCTACTGGAATATTTAATACTTTAGTTAAAAATTCAAAGCTCCATGAAATAGCTTCTTTTTTGAAATAGTCTCCTAAGCTCCAATTTCCGAGCATTTCAAAAAATGTATGGTGAGTCTTATCTCCTATTCCTTCTAAATCTGTTAATCTGACACATTTCTGAACATCTGTAAGTCTTGTTCCTAATGGATGTGGTTGTCCCATTAAATATGGTACAAGTGGTTGCATTCCTGCTGTATTAAATAATACACTTGGATCGTTTTCTGGTATTAATGGCGCACTTGGTATTATTTTGTGTCCTTTACTTTCAAAAAATTTTAAATATTTATCTTTTAAGTCTATTTTTTCCATTCTTATCTCTCCTCTAATTTTCTCTTCTTAACGTGTCTAATTATATACTAATTTTGCTTAACTTTCAACACCTATTAACTCTAATTTTTCTACTTTTTCTATTTTAGCTTTTGATATTGTATTTTCTATATTTTTATATGGTATTTTTACTACTTTATAATTTTTTGTATGCCCCTTAATGTAATCTCCTTCTTTTTCTTCCCATAATACTTCTAATTCTTTTCCAACTTCTTTTTCATTATATTTAATTTCATTATTATGCGATAATTCTATTAATTTTGTACTTCTTTGTTCTTTTATATTTCCGTCTATTTGATTTGGCATTACAGCTGCTTTTGTTCCTTTTCTTGGAGAATATTTAAAAATATGCATTTGATAAAAGTTTATTTTCTTTAAGAACTCATATGTTTTATTAAATTCTTCATCTGTTTCTCCAGGGAAACCTACTATTATATCTGTAGTAAGCGCAACATTTTTATAATATTTTCTAATAAGTTCTACTCCTTCTTCAAACTCTTTAGTTGTATATCTTCTATTCATTCTTTTCAAAGTTTCATCACATCCACTTTGAAGTGATAAATGAAAATGATCACAAATTTTTTCTAATTTTGATAATCTATCTAAAAATTCTACAGTAATTAAAGTTGGTTCCAAAGAACCTAATCTAATTCTTTCAATTCCACCTATTTTATTTATTTCTTCTAATAAATCTATAAGTTGCGCATGTGGTTTAAAATCTTTACCATATGAAGCCAAATGAATTCCTGTAATTACAACTTCTTTAATTCCTTTTTGAGCAATATTTTTTATTTCTTCTACTACATTTTGAATTTTCCTACTTCTAACATGTCCTCTTGCATATGGAATTATGCAATATGAACAAAATCTATCACATCCATCTTGTACCTTTATAACGGCTCTCGCTTTTTCTGTATAATCTGTAACTCCAAAATCTAAAAATTTTTTTTGGTACATTACATCTGTTACTTTTGTTTCTTTCTCTTTGCCATCTTTTTTTGTTTTTAGTACTTCTTCTGTCATTTTTTCTTCAATTAAATCAGCTATTTTGTTTTTTTCATTTGTACCATATATTAAGTCTATTTCTGGTATTTTTGCTAATTCTTCTTTTGCCACTTGCGCATAACATCCACAAGCTACTATTATAGAATTTGGATTTAATTCTTTTGCACGTCTTAGCATTTGCCTTGATTTTCTATCTGCCATATTCGTTACTGTACATGTATTTATTATATATATATCCGCTTCTTCGTTAAATTCTTTTATTGTATATTTCTTTTTTATAAATTGTTCTATCATTGCATTTGTTTCGTATTGATTTACTTTACAACCCAAAGTACAAAATGCTACTGTTTTCTCCATGTTTATTCCTCGTTTCTTTTTTCATTCGATTTATTTTATCATATTTAAACTACTTTTTAAAGTGTATATTTTGAATTTCTAATAACATTTTCTAAAAAACATGCAAAACCAAAATTATTTTCCGTTGTTTTTGACTTTTATGTTAATTTATGTTATAATTTATTTATCTATTAATATTTTACATTTAAGGAGGATTATTTTATGACTGATACTACATTAGTATGTTACACACACGAGGCACAGGAATACAAAAATCCTATTGCACCTCGATTTTTTGAGTGCTATGAAGCATATCGAAAAACCGGTAAAAAATTTTCTCCGCGGGATGTTTTAGGACCTGCTCCTAGAATTCCTGATTCCCCTGATATGGATACAAGGCTTGAGGCTTATGAAGATCTTGCTAAGTATTCAAGAAAATATAAGGAGTTGGAAGAGAAAATTTCCTTAATTATGGAGAAAGGAGCATAATTTGCTCCTTTTTCTTTTGTTTTTAAGTATTTTTATCAAATCTATTTATTTTTTTTAATATTTGTAGTATAATTTAAATATGATTATAATTTAGGAGGTTTTTTTATGTGGCATATATGGTTAATTATTGCAGGATTCTTCTTTATTGCTGAAATGATTACTGTAGGATTTTTTGTATTTTGGTTTGGCATAGGTGCATTAATTGCAATGTTAGTAAGCTTTATATGTCCAGGAAATATAGCTTTACAATCTGCTGTATTTGTAATTTCTTCTACATTGCTTATTTTTCTTACAAAGCCTCTTGTAAAAAAAATTACAAAATCAGATATTAAGCTAAAAACTAATGCTTTTTCAATAATTGACAAAACAGGTATTGTTACTCAAGATATAAACCCTACTCATGGTATTGGACAAATAAAAGTATCTGGCGAAACATGGTCTGCTAAAACTACAGATAACTCAGTTATAGAAAAAGGAACTCAAATTAAAATTATAAAAATAGACGGAGTAAAAGCTATAGTAGAACCTATAAAAAAAGAATCTACTATAAAATAATTTTTAGATATTTATACAACTAAAATAAAAGTTGTATTTTTATAAAAACAAAATAAAAGGAGGAAAATATATGGGAATAGGATTTTTAATTATTATTCTTGTCATTATATTTATTATTGCATTTAAAACTATTAAAATAGTAAGACAATCTGAGGTGTATATTATTGAAAGACTTGGTAAATTTCACAAAATAGCTGATGCTGGTTTAACAATTATAATACCATTTTTCGATCATGTACGTAGTGTTGTAAGTTTAAAACAACAAACTATGGACATTCCACCTCAAGGAGTTATCACAAAAGATAATGTTACAATTACAATTGACACAGTTGTATTCTACAAAATTACAGACCCTGCCAAAGCAGTATATGAAATTCAAAGTTTAAAGAAAGGTATTGAATACTTAGCTATTACAACTATTCGTGATATAGTTGGTAAAATGGATTTAGATGAAACATTTAGTTCTAGAGATGCTATTAATGATAAATTAAGAGTAATCTTAGATGAAGCAACAGATCAATGGGGTTGTAAAATAGACAGAGTTGAAATTAAAGATATTACTCCACCTGCAGATATTAGAGATGCAATGGAAAAACAAATGAATGCAGAAAGAAATAAAAGAGCTTTAATTTTACAAGCAGAAGGTGAAAGACAATCTGCTATAACTCTTGCAGAAGGTAAAAAAGAAGCTGCCATATTAGAAGCTGAAGCTGATAAAGAATCTAAAATAAGAAGAGCAGCCGGTGAAGCCGAAGCTATTAAGAAAGTTGCTGAAGCAAAAGCTGAAGAAATACATATGGTATATGATGCAATGATGAAGGCAAATCCTGATGATAAATTAGTACAATTAAAATCATTAGAAGCATTAAAAGAAGTCGCAAATGGGGAAGCAAATAAAGTATTTATTCCATTTGATGCTACAACAGCTTTAGGTAGTTTAGGAGCTATTAAAGAAGTTGTAAAAGATGATAAAAAATCTTCAAAAAAAGATAAGGAATAATAAAAATTAAATATATTATAATAAACCTTCTTATTGAAAATAATAAATTCTGTAAGAAGGTTTTATTATATAAAAAGAATTTCTAGCAATAACATCTGCTAGAAACTCTTTTTTCTTTATCCAGAATAGTCTTCAAGGAATATTCTGATTTTTATAATGTAATTTTGTAAATTATAAAAATAATTTGCATAGTCTTCTCTTGCATAATAGTCCACTATAAGCATTAGATCAGAAATATATGTTGCATTAATATACTTTTTAGCAATTAATATTTCTAACTCTTTCATTGTATTTTGTTGCTTTTCTAGTGTTTTATCTTTATTTTGGTAATACCGATAAAGTTCATCTACCTCTACTGCTACTTGTGAAAGTACATAATTATATGCTTCATTCTCCTTACTCATGTTGCTACCTCCTTTAGGCACCTTCATAAATTGTTATTATATATTAACATATTTTATTCTATTAGTCTATAGTTTAATACATATTTTATTCAATTGTATCATCTTTTATATAATATTTTGTTCCTAACATTTTATCTGGCAAGTATTGTTGTTCTACTACATGCCCTGGGTAATCATGTGGGTATTTATAACCTTCATGATAACCAAATTGTTCCATTCCATCCACAGGTGCATTTCTTATATGCATAGGAACATCACCTGTATCTTTATTTTTTACATCTTCTAATGCCTTATTTATTGCATTGTAAGAACAATTTGATTTCGGTGATAATGCAACATATAAAGCCGCTTCAGATAAAATTATTCTTGCTTCTGGCATTCCTACCATATGAACTGCTTGCATTGCAGAATTTGCAACTACTAGCGCATTTGGATTTGCGAGTCCTACATCTTCAGATGCACATATAACAATTCTTCTTGCTAAAAACATAGGGTCTTCCCCACCATTTATAGCTCTTGCTAAATAAAATACTGTAGCATCTGGATCTGAACCTCTCATTGATTTTATAAATGCACTAATATTGTCATAATGGCTATCTCCATTTTTATCAAAAATTGCTTTTCTGTTTTGTACACTATCTGCCGCTATTTGAGGTGTAATTTCAATAACACCCTCTCCATTTACTTTCGTAGTAAGGACTGCTACTTCTAAACCATTTAAAGCTGTACGTACATCCCCATTTGCAACCTCAGCAATTTTTCTTAATGTTTCATCTTCTATTTTTATTTTGTAACTTCCCAGCCCCTCTGGTTCTACTAATGCTCTTTTTAATACTGTATATATATTTTCTGTAGTCAAAGGTTCTAATTTTACAACCATAGAACGAGATATTAAAGCTTTGTTTACCTCAAAATAAGGATTTTCTGTAGTTGCTCCAATTAAAATTACTGTTCCATTTTCTACATATGGCAAAAGTGCATCTTGTTGTAATTTATTAAAGCGATGAATTTCATCTATAAACAATATACATTTTCCTGTAGGATTTAAAAGTAAATTACTAGCTTCTGCTATTGCATTTTTAATATCTCCTACTCCTGCTGTTACAGCATTTATTCTTGTAAATTTATATTTTGTAGTTTCGCTTATTACCCTTGCTAATGATGTCTTTCCACACCCTGGAGGTCCCCACAAAATAATACTAGATAATCTATCTGCTTTTATTGTACGATATAAAATTTTATCTTTACCTAAAATATGTTCTTGCCCAACATATTCTTCTAAATTTTTAGGTCTCATTCTGTACGCCAATGGCTTACTAAAATCTGTCATTTCTTCTTCCTTTCTTTATGGACAAACTAAACTATTAGGGACGGGCCATTTTAGTTTAGCATTTATAAAACACTATTTAAGCTCTTTCCAGTTTATTTTTTCTAAACAATTTAATTTCTTGCTAAACTAAAATGGCCCGTCCCTAATAGTTTAAATAATAATTTAACTAACATGCTTGTTCCTATATTTTAAGTTTATCTTGCTAAATTTTTTAATCCTAATTTTATTATTTCTTCTACTGTTAATTCTTCATTTATTCCTTGAAGTGCTTTTTCTATTTCTTTTTGGCTATATCCTAATACTTGAAGAGCTGAAATTGCTTCATTATATTTTTGTGTATCTATTACTTTTTCTGCTTTCTTTTCTACTTCTTCTATATCTTGCTCTTTATTTAATTTATCTTTTAGTTCTAATACTATTCTTTGCGCTCCTTTTGGACCAATTCCTGGAAGTGCCTTTATTTTAGCAACATCATTTGTAATTACAGCTAATGCAAAACTTGATGGAGTAATATTAGATAATATATTTATTGCTGATTTTGCACCTATTCCACTTACAGATAACAATAGTTCAAACATGCGAAGTTCTTCATTTGTATTAAATCCGTATAAGCTCATTTCATCTTCTTTAACTTTTAAATATGTATGTACTTTTACTACTTGTCCTATTTCTCCTAGCTCTGCTATTGCTGTTTCTGACATGAATATTTTATAACCTATTCCATTTACATCTATTACAATATAACCTCTTGTTTTTACTTCTAAACTTCCTTTTATATATGCGTACATAATTCTCTCCTTTGTTATTGACAATCTTTTATAAAAATTATATAATAAACGTAGAAAATGAGAAACCACAAACGTGGTTTGCCAGTTATATGAAAAAACACATTGAACCGGTAAGTTACAGATGTGTTTTTTTATTTGTTTACTTTTGTTTGCTAATAACTATAACTAAAGCTATAATCAAGGCAAACGTAATGATAGTTATTCCTAGTAATCCATAAAACAATATGTATATAATACTTAGTAATTCTGTTTCTATCATACGCCTCACCTCCTTTATGGAGGCAAACCACATCTGCTTATTCTCATTCTCTATGTTCCATACTATATAACATTGCTATTCAAAAAACAAGCGAACATTTAAATTTTTGCAAATTTTTGTTTTGTTTTTTATTGTCAAAGGACATTTTGAGACGGGTCAATTTTGTCCTTTGAAATGTCCTACAAAAAAAGAGCTGTTATGCTCTTTCTTTAAAATTAAACTTTCCAAGTACTAATCCTACCATATGTACAATTTTTGTTGAATTTCTTTTTGCTATGCCTTTTCCTAAAGCTTTCCCACCTACTGTAAGTGAAGCAACTATCGCACTGATAATGAATTGTAAATCAAAGTTTAAATTATATTTCTCTGTTATTTTTATTGTAATAAGCGCTGCTATAGAACCACTTATTACTCCACATATATCTCCTATTACGTCTGCACAAATATTAGAGACCTTAGATGAATTCCTTATAAGTTTTATTGATGTTTTCGCACCTTTTATTTTTTTGCTAGCTTTAGCATGAAGTTCTTCTTCTTTTGCAACTGTAACTGCAACTCCTATTATATCAAACACTATTCCTATAAATATTGTTAATATCAAAATTATCAATGCAGGAAATAACTCTAAACTAGATATTGCATTTGTGCAGATATATGAAAAAATTACAGATAAAATAAAAGTGGTTATAACTACTATTATAAACCATCTCAGTTCCGAATCATCTTTTTTATTTTTTTTCTTATTTGCCATATTTAAAATTGCTCCTTTTGTTCTAAAAAAATATTTAGATGGTAAAAATCTATGTAAATTTTACGGTTTAGGTCTAGAAGAATTTCTCTATTTTCTACTAAACATTACTGTTTAGCCGTTTCCATTTAAAGAAAATATCTTCTCATTACTATATTAAAAAGTAACAAGTAGAAACCAGATCGCCACTCAAATCCGTACCTTAATCCACAGATTTCCTTGCTTATAATTTAAAGCAAACATTCTAGAAGTTTTCCTTCTGCATACTATAAATCTATTGCTAGTCTCTTTTGCAATAATAATTTCATGTTTAAACAATCCCGATATTATCACTCAAGACAGGCTACTCTATGTATTTTGTGTCTTGGCACTCAACATAGGTTTTACTTAAAGGTTGTTCTAAAAGCATTCGTTAGAACTTTTTCTAAGCCTCCGCGAAAATAGGGGGTCGATATATGCCATTATATATTACCCTAAATTCTTTACTCCCTACATTCACACAAAACTGGCATTTCGCGCAAAAATAAGAAACTTCATCGATGTGCCCTTTAGTGGATTTTTAGCCCCACCCTCACAGCAGATGTATGCTACTAGAATAATGCACCATCAGTTGTATTATAACATATTTTTACAGTTTTGCAAGATTAAATTTGCCTCATTTTAAGTCTTTTTTGCTCTTTTTCCTATAAATTTTAAAAAAATTTAATGTTACCTATATATTATACTTAAAACATGTTTTTTTCAAACTTTTTTATTTTTCTAATAAGTTTATCTCAAATTATACAATTCAATAGTTATAGTAAATATTTTTGTCAAAATACTTGATTTTATTTTCATTGTGTGTTAATATTATAAATAGTCAATTTTATTAAAACTAATAGGAGGTGCTAAAAATGGCAAAATGTGAAATTTGCGAAAAAACACTATCTCATGGAAATAAAATTAGTATTGCACGTTCACACGTTAGTAGAAGAGCAACTAGAACATTTAAACCAAACGTAAGAAGCGTTAAAGCAGTTGTAGACGGACAAGTAAAGAAAATGTCTGTATGTTCAAAATGTTTACGTTCTGGAAAAGTAAATAGAGCTTAATTAGTGAATATATATTAAAGTAGGATGCATACTACTTTTTAATACTAAATTTTCTTAAGAAATAGTAAAATAAAATAGGTCAAATGAGAAGAATTTCTAATTCTTTTGATTTGACCTATTTTATTTTTGTTTTTCTTATGTAGTTTTTATTTTTCTTTAATCCCAAATATCAATTTTACAAATCCTCTTAAAAATTTTGGAACTTTTTTCACAACAATTGTCATATCTTCACACTCTCCTTTATTTTTATTTAACAAAATAACCACATTAAACCAATGGCTAGCACTGCTGCTCCTACTAGAAATAGCCAACCTGTAATAGGAAGTAATAAAACTAACAATACCCCTAGACCTATTCCTATTAAGCATACTCCTATTGTTTTCTTTAATGCACACAACATAATCTATTACCTCCTTTGTTATATTATATTTTTTTATATTAATTTTGTTACTATATTACTTGAAAAAATAAACTCATTATGTTTTAATAAACTTAATAAATATATATTTTTTAAAGGAGATTTTAATGGAAAAAAAAGATGTAATAACTGTCATTAATATTCTAAAAAATTATTATCCAGATGCAAAATGTAGTTTAAATTTCTCTACCCCATTTGAATTGTTAGTAGCTGTAATGCTTTCTGCACAATGTACAGATGAACGAGTTAATAAAACAACTCCAAATATATTCAAAAATTATTCTACTCCTGAAGACTTTAACAATATTGAATTATCTGTTTTGGAAAATTTAATACATCCTTGTGGTTTTTACAAAGTAAAAGCAAAAAATATAAAAAATACTTCAAAAATTCTTGTTGATAAATTTAATGGTAAAGTTCCAAATACAATTGAAGAATTAGTTTTGCTTCCTGGAATTGGAAGAAAAAGTGCTAATGTAATTATGTTAGAGGCTTTTAATTCTCCACAAGGAATAGCTGTTGATACTCATTGTAGAAGAATTTCATATAGACTTGGTCTTTCTTTTGAATATAGACCTGAAAGAGTCGAACAAGATTTATTAAAACAAATTCCAAAAGAATATTATAGAGATATTAATCATATATTTATGTGGCACGGAAGAAGTATTTGTACTGCCAGAAATCCAAAATGTAGCATTTGCCCTATATCTAAATTTTGCAGATTTCAGTATATTTTTTCTACATATTAGCATAATAACCTATAAAGAGGTGGTATGATTGACTAATATAAATTGTTCTTCAAATTGTATTTATCAAAAAGACGGTAAATGCTCTTTGGAATGCATTTCAGAACAAAAAGTAAGTCCAAATAACAATTGTGCTTATTATTCAAAATCTAAACCTAAAAAATAAAACAAAAAGTATCATTTATTATTTTAAGTGATACTTTTTGTTTTACTCATTATTTCCGTAGTAATTATTGACAAATTTAAGTTAAAGAGATATATTAATTTTATAAATTTATTAAAGGAGGATTTTTTATGTTAAAAAGCAAATCAAAAATAGCTTTAATATTACTTTTAGCTATTGTTTTAATTTCTGGTTACAGTTTTGCTACAGCAGAAGTAACGGCCACTGAAGAAGATGTTAATGATATAGTAGCAATTTCTGATGATTCTAATGAAGTTGAAACTACTTCAAATGACGACTCTTGGGTAAAAAATGATTTATATCTTTGCCAAGATAACGTTGTCGTAGAAGATATTGTAGATGGTAATGCATTTATCATTGGAAAAAATGTAACTATTAAAGGAGAAATCGGTGGAGACCTTTTCGTTATGGCAGATAAATTAACTATCGACGGTGGATATGTTTATAGTAGTGTATTTGCATGTGCTAACGAAATGACTGTAAATGGTATAATCTATGATATTTATGCAGTAACTAATTCATTTACTTTAGGAGAAGATGGTTATGTTTATAGAGACTTAAAAGTTACTTCAAAAACTTGCAATATTAATGGAAAAATAAAAAGAAATGCTTTATTATCTAGCTCAGAATATAACATTTCTGATTCTGCTGTTATAGGTGGAAATTTAGAATACACAGCTAATAAAGATATTTCTATACCAGAAGATGTTGTTACAGGAGAAGTTAAACGCAATGTTGAAGAATCTACAAAAGTAGAAAAGAATATTGGTAGCGTTATTTTATCTTATGTTTCAAATTTAATTAAAACTTTACTTTATACTCTAGTTGTTACTCTTCTTTTAATTTGGCTTGCTCCAAAATTTATCGGTAGAATTAGTAGCATGAGTATAGCAAAAGATTTTACTTCTTTAGGAATAGGACTTGCAACATTTGCAGCAGTTATAGTAGGAAGCATTATTTTAATGTTTACTGTTGTTGGTATTCCTTTAGCAATATCCAGTATTGTATTATTAGCTATTTTAGCTAGCATTAGTTTCTCAATAACTAGCATTTTCTTTGGAAAATTATTTAGTAAATTACTAAAAGCAGAAGGAAATGTAAAATTTGTTTTAGTAACTTTAGCTTGTAGCATAGTTTTATGGTTATTATGCAAAATACCTGTTTTAGGTGGATTAATAACATTATTAATCACTTTATTTGGTGTAGGTGCTACAATAGTAAATATTGTTTCTAAAAAAGAAAATAAAATTGAAGAAAAAAAATAATAATTATAAATAGAGAGTAAATTAATTAAAATTTACTCTCTTATTTTTTTTATAGCATCTTTAAAATTATCTGAATTTATTATATAACTTCCTGCAACTAAAATATTTGCTCCAGCGTCAATAACTGTTCTAGCAGTTTTCTCATTAATGCCTCCATCTACTTCTATGTCTATATCAAAATTATTTTCATATGCAAATATATTTAATTCTTTTATTTTTTTTACTGTTTCTGGTATTAATTTTTGTCCTCCCATTCCTGGTTCTACTGTCATTATTAATACTCTATGTATATATGGAAGATATTTATATACTTCTTCTATATTTGTATTTGGACTTATTGCAAGTCCTACTTGAATATTATTTTGTTTTATATAAGATATTATTTTTAATATTTCGTTTTCACTTTTTAAACTCTCTAAATGAAAAGTTATACAATTTACTTCCATATCTACATATGCCTTTACATATGACTCTATATCTTTTACCATTAAATGCACTTCTGTTTTTGTATTGGCTACTTGTTTTATATATTCTGTATATTCTCTCATTATATCTACTGTGTTGTTTTTTACAAACTGACCATCCATAACGTCTATATGAAAATAATTGGTTCCAGCTACTTCTAAATCATATATTGTTTTAATAACATTTTCTTTCTTTACTTCTAAAAAAGATGTGGCTACCTCTACCATTTGTGTTCCTCCTTATCTTTTAATTCTTCAAATATTTTACAGTATCTTTCATATCTTTGTTTACTTATCTTACCTTCAGACAAAGCCTTTTTTATTCCACAATTTTCCTCTTTTATATGATTACAATCTAAATATTCACAATCATTTATATATTGTTTAAATTCTTTATAATACAATGCAAGTTTATTACTTTCTATTTCAGTTATATCAAATGTTGAAAATCCTGGAGTATCTGCTATATATCCATTTTTTATTTTATATAGTGTTGTATTTGTAGTTGTATTTTTACCTCGTTTTATTCTATCACTAATAATTCCTTCTTGAGTTTTTTCTTCTCCAAAAATACTATTTATTAATGTTGATTTACCTACTCCAGAATTACCTGAAAAAGCTGTAATTTCATTGTTTAAAAGTTTTTCTAAACATTGTACTTTTTCTTTATTAGCTATTGTATCTACTACTTTATATCCTATTTTTTCATATATTTGATGAATTTCATCTACAACTTCTCTTTTTCCTAAATCGATTTTATTAATACATATTATAGGTTTTATTTTTAAATACTCTGCATATGCTAATTGTTTATCTAACAATAAAAAATCAGGCTTAGGTGATTTTAAAGAAATTACTAATATTATTTGAGTTAAATTTGCAATTTTAGGTCTTTTACTATACATCTTTCGTGGCGATATTTCTTCTATTATTCCTTTATTTTTCTCATTTGCTATCTTTTCAATTTTAACAAAATCTCCAACGACTGGAAAAATTTCATTCTTTTTAAATTTTCCTCTTACTTTACATTCAAATATTTCATTATCTATTTCTACTTGAAATAAATCTGAAACATTACTAACTATTAGTCCTTCTAGCATATTTCCTCCATTTTATATAATAAAGTGAACAAAAGAAACTTTTCCTTTTGCTCACTTACTTTCTTTTATTGTGCTGTCCAAACTGGATTTGAATCATTTAAATTCAATTGTGTTTGATCATATGTTGTTGTTCCTATCTTTACTTTTACATCTACTGTTCCTTTTCCTTTTATTGTTACAGTAATTTTTTCTGTATTTTCTGGATGTGTTTGATTGTATTGTTCTTCATCATTTACTAATACTTTTACTTGAACATCTTTAGGAGTTTTTACATTTCCGTCTTCATCTTTTTCTTCTTTATATCCTACAAGATTTTTTAGTCTAATATTTACTGTTCCACTTTTTAGTTCTGATATTTTATTTACAGTTATAGTTACTGTAGTATCCGCATCCACAACTTTTCCTACATCAATGCTTTGCTTTAACACAGTTCCATTAGTTTGTGTTTTATCTTCTTCATATACTACTTGTACTTTTAATTTAGCAGATGTTAATTCACTTTTTGCATTTTCCTCTGTTTTTCCTATTACAGATGGTACTGAAACTTGCTCTATTCCTGTGCCTATACTTACGTATACTTTTACTGTATCACCTGCATTTAATTGAGTATTTTCTGCTGGATCTTGTCTTGTAACATACCCCTCTTGCACTTTTTTACTTGTTTCTTCTACTTTTTCTGCTTTTAATTTTGCTTCTTCCAAAGTTTTTACTGCCTCTTCATATTCTTCTCCAACAATTTTAGGCATTTTAGTTAGCTCTGTACCTTTGCTTATTACTAATGAGAATTTAGTATTTTCTTTTATTGTAAAGTTGTTTCTGTATGCTGGGTCTTGGCTAATTATTTTTCCCTCTTCTATTTCACTATTATATTCTTCTGAAACAATTTCATAAGTAAATTTTGTGCCTTTTAGCATTTCTATAACTTCTTCTTCTGTTTTTCCTGTTAATTCTGGAATTTGTACATTTTTAACAGTTCCTGCATCCATTGCTATTTTAGTAATAAACAATGTTGCAACAAATATAATTACAAATAATAATCCTAATGCTACAATTTTCATTTTTGGATGTTGTTCAAAGTATTGTTGTATTTTATTTTTTTTCTTAGTCTTTACTCTTGAATGTTCTAAATTATCATTTAACATGTCATCTGTAATTGTAGCTACTCTTTGTGTTCGATTAGTATCTACAGTTCTTTCTTCTACAAATTCTCCTTCTGGATTTTTAAGTGCCATTGTCATATCTCTTAGCATTTCTGTAGCAGTTTGATAACGAAGTGCTGGTTCTTTTTGCATTGCTTTCATAATAATTTTATTTACTGCAAATGGTATACTTGGATTCAATTTTATTGGTTCTATTGGTTTTTCTTGCATATGTTTTAATGCTATTGAAACTGGTGTATCCGCATCAAAAGGAACTCTTCCCGTTAACATCTCATACATTACAATTCCTAATGAATATAAGTCTGATTTAGCATCTGTATATCCTCCTCTAGCATGTTCTGGTGAGAAGTAATGAACAGAACCTATTGTGGTTCCAAAAGCTGTTATTGTTGAATTTGAAACAGCCTTTGCTATTCCAAAATCTGTTACTTTTGCAACACCATCTTCTGTAATTATAATATTATGTGGTTTTATATCTCTATGAATTATATTATTTTTATGTGCTGCCTCTAAAGCTGAAGCAATTTGTATTGCAATGTTTAGTGACCATTTCCATGGTAAAGCTCCATCTTCCTCTATTATTTGTTTTAGAGTTTTCCCTTGAATTAATTCCATTACAATATAATAAATTCCATCTTCATGTCCTACATCATATACAGATACAATATTAGGATGAGTTAAACCTGCTGCTGATTGTGCTTCTATATTAAACCTTCTTATAAATTCTTCATCTGTTGTAAATTCTTCTTTAAGAACTTTTACTGCAACATAACGATTTAATACATGGCATTTAGCTTTATATACGGTTGCCATACCTCCGATTTCCAATTTTTTCTAAAACTTCATATCTTCCTGCTATATATTTACCAATTAAATCCATATTTTTCTCTCCTTATTTATTTTATAAGTATTACCGTCACATTGTCATAGCCACCATTTTCATTAGCTTTATTAATTAAATTATTGGCAGCCAGTCTATAATCTTGCCTTATTATTTTATAAATTTCCTCTTCTTCTATCATATTAGTCAATCCATCCGAACACATAAGAATTATATCATCTTTCAAAAATCCTTTTACTGTTACGTCTGGATCTACAAATGCAGTACATCCAAGAGCCTTTGTTAACATGTTTTTTTTAGGATGATGCATTGCTTCTTCTCTTGTTATTGTTCCATCTTTAACTAATTTTTCTACATAACTATGATCTCTAGTTAATCTTCTTATAAATTCTTTTCGTATTCTATATACTCTACTATCTCCTACATGTCCAATATATATTTTATTATTATATATTAAACAAACTTCTATAGTAGTTCCCATTCCTTCTAGCTCTTTATTTTCTTTTGATTTTTCGTACACTACCATATTAGCATATTCAATACTACTTTTTATTAGTTTTAAAATTTCTTCTTTTTCTTTTAATGTTTTTTCAAAATTACTTTGTATATAGCTTAAAGCTGTTTTAGTAGCAAGACAACTTGCTATTTCTCCACCTTTATATCCACCCATTCCATCTGCTAATATAAAAATTTGTATTTCATCTTGTGGCTTAGATATATAGTAATAATCTTGATTCATATCTCTTGCTTTTCCAATATCAGTCTTTGCAAAAGCTTCCATCTATTTCCTCCTTAGTTTTGTAAATTTTTTCTTCTTAATTGTCCACAAGCTGCGTCAATATCTGAACCTAATTCTCTTCTTATTGTTGCAACTATTCCATGATCATTTAAATAATCTCTAAAACGTATTATATTTTCATTTGTACTTTTTACGTACATTCCATTTTCTATTTTATTGATAGGAATTAAATTTACATGGCATAACATTCCTTTTAATAATTTAACTAATTCTTTAGCATCTTCTAAATTATCATTATTATCTTTAGCTAAAGCGTATTCAAATGAAACTCTTCTATTAGTAGCTTTTATATAGTCTTTACAAGCTTTAATTAATTCTTCTATAGGATATGCATTATTTACTGGCATCATTTTACTTCTTTTTTCATTACTAGTAGCATGTAATGAAATAGATAAAGTACATGGTATATTTTCTTTCGCTAAATCATATATTTTGGGTACTAATCCACTTGTAGAAACACTTATATGTCTTGCTCCTATATTTAATCCTTTTGGATCGTTTATAATTCTTATTGCTTTTATAACATTATCATAATTATCCAAAGGTTCTCCTATTCCCATAAAGACAATATTAGATATTCTAGAATTTGTATCTTGCTCTACTGCTAATATTTGCTCAACAATTTCTCCACTTGTTAAACTTCTTACAAATGCAATTCCCGTTGATGCACAAAACTTACATTCCATTTTGCATCCTATCTGTGATGATACACAAATTGTTTGTCCATGATGATACTGCATAAGAACTGTTTCTATGGCATTTTCATCTAAAACATCAAATAAATATTTTTTAGTTCCGTCTGAAGATTCTTGTTTTTTTATTATATTAAAATTACAAATTGAATAATTTGCTTTTAACGTTTCTCTTAGAGCAATAGATAAATTAGTCATCTCATCAAAACTTTTTACTTTTTCTACATATAACCATTTAAATATTTGCTCTGCTCTAAAACTCTTTTCTCCTATTTTTTTTAATTCTTCTTTTAATTCTTCTAATGTAAAATCTTTTATATTTTTCATTTTCACTTTTCCCTTATTTCCGTATATCAAATTTATATCACAAAGTTGTTTTTTTTTCAATAGTTTTACACGTTTATATATTGACATTTTTGTAAAATAATCATATTATAAAGAAAACTATATTAATACCTTTACTATAATTATAAGGAGGTATATGGATGAAAAAAATACATTGTACAACTTCCACTTCAGAAGAAACCACATTTAGTATATCTATATGTGAAAATTTAGGATGGATAGAACCTGTATTTTTATTACTTTCGCCCAACCTAAAAGAGAATTTACACTTAAGTCAAGAACCTGATAGCTTTTTACGAGTAAATCATTTTGAAATAAAAAAGGTTAATTATATTGATTATGAAATATCATTTTTTCAATCATATAATAAACCCATTGACGTTAAAGTTTTAAAAGCTTCTTACTTTGGAAAAATTTTAAAAGATCCAGACGTCTATAGTACATTTGATTGTTCATACCGTTTTAAGCGGACTTACGAATATTTAGAATATTGTTTTTGCTTTATAATAAACAATGTTACTTATTTAACAAGTCCTTTGGCTTTTAGTGTAGATGATTACTAAGTCACAATTAGGGTTTATCCCTAATTGTGACATCTTTTATTTTTGTATTTTTTTATTTGAATACATATACTATATGATAGGAGAAAATTTTTATGGATCGTTTTAAAGAAACTAAAAAAGCAAGTTTTTTAGGAATTATTGGAAATCTTTTTCTATTAATTATAAAAGGAAGTATTGGATTTATAACTAATTCTCAATCTATGATTGCAGACGCAGCTAATAGTGCAGGTGATATTTTTGCCTCTGTTATGACTTGGATAGGAAACAAGATAGCAAGTGAACCCAAAGACGAATCCCATAATTTTGGACACGGAAAGGCAGAGTACATCTTTTCCTTGTTTATTAGTATTTCTATGATTGTTGTGGCTTTCAAACTATTATATGATTCAGCTTTTTCTATAATAAATGGAAGTACTATGAAATTTTCATGGTTATTAGTAATAGTATGTTTAATCACAATTTTAGTAAAATTTATATTATTTATATATACAAATAAGTTATGTAAAAAATTTAATAATATTCTATTAGAAGCAAACAGTAAAGATCATAAAAATGATTGCGTAGTAACTACTTTTACTTTAATATCTATTTTAGGTAGTTTAATTGGTATTACTTGGCTTGATGGTGTTGTAGGTGTTGGTATTTCTATTTGGATTGCATTTACTGGAATTAAAATTTTTATAGAAAGTTATAATATTCTTATGGACGAATCCATTGATGAAGATACTAAAGATTTAATTCTGCACTATGTAAGAAATTATAAAGAAATAAAAAAATTAGAAAATTTTTCATCTACACCTGTTGGATATCAATATGTAATCGTTTTAACAATATTAGTAGATGGAAATATGTCAACATTTGAAAGTCATAAATTAGCTGATAGTTTAGAAAAAAATATAAATTCATTGAATAAAGTATATAACACAATCATTCACGTAAACCCAATATAAGTATAACGAGCCTTAGATTTTCTTAAAATTTGCATTTGCTAGAAAATCTAAGGCTCGCTTTTTTTATTTAATTAGTATTTCACCTTTTTCATCTAAAGTTACTATTGATTTTTTATTTTGTTTTATTTTTCCATCTAAAATAGCTTCTGCTATTTTATCTTCTACCATATTTTGAATAGTTCTTTTTAATGGACGAGCACCGTAATTTGTATCTATTCCTTTTTCTATTATTTTATCTTTTACATTATCTTGTATATCTAGTTTTATATTTTGGGCTTCCATACGTTTTTGAACTTGTTTTAACATAATTTCAACTATTTGTCTCATTTCTTCTTTCTGTAATTTATGGAATACAATAATTTCATCAATACGATTTATAAATTCAGGTCTAAATTGCTTTTTTAATTCTGCCATTACATCTTTTTTAGTTTCTTCATAATCCTTCATACTTTCTTCATTTGCTTCTTTTGAAGCAGAAAAACCTAATGTTTTTTTATCTGTAATTAATCTTGCTCCAACATTTGATGTCATTATAATAACTGTATTTTTGAAATTAACGCATCTACCATTACTATCTGTTAATCTACCATCATCTAATATTTGTAACAACATATTCATTACGTCTGGATGAGCCTTTTCTATTTCATCAAATAATATAACAGAATATGGATTTCTACGTATTTTTTCTGTTAATTGTCCTCCTTCATCATATCCTACATATCCAGGAGGTGAACCAATTAATTTTGAAACACTATGACCTTCCATATATTCAGACATATCAATTCTTATCATAGATTCTTCATTTCCAAATAAGCTTTCTGCTAAAGCTTTTGAAAGTTCTGTTTTTCCAACACCTGTTGGTCCTAAGAATAAAAATGAACCTATTGGTCTATTAGGATCTTTTAATCCTACTCTACCACGTCTTATTGCTTTTGCTACAGCTTCTACAGCTTCATTTTGACCTATTACTCTTTTATGCAACTCTTTTTCTAAGTTTTTTAATTTTTCATTTTCATCTTGAGTTATTTTTTTAACTGGTATTCTAGTCCAACTAGATATTACTTCTGCAATATCTTCCTTTGTTAAGGTAATTACTTCTTTGCTATTTTTACTTTCCCATTTTTTTCTTTCTTTTTCTAATTTTTCTTTTTCTTGTTTTTCTTTATCTCTTAATGTTGCCGCCTTTTCAAAATCTTGCGAATGTACTGCGTCTTCTTTTTCTTTTTCTATTACTGCTATTTGTTCCTCTAATTTTTTCAAATTTTCTGGTTCACTATATGCTTTCATTCTAACTCTTGAAGCAGCTTCATCAATTAAATCTATTGCCTTATCTGGAAGAAATCTATCATTAATATATCTAACAGATAAATCTACTGCTGTTTTTATATCTTCTTTTGTTATTTTTACATTATGATGTGCTTCATATTTATCTGCAATTCCTTCCAAAATTTTTTCAGCATCATCTGAAGATGGCTCAGCTACTGTAACAGGACTAAATCTTCTTTCCAAAGCACTATCCTTTTCTATATATTTACGATATTCGTTTAAAGTAGTAGCTCCTATTAATTGTATTTCACCTCTTGCTAAAAGAGGTTTTAAAATATTAGCTGCATCTACAGCCCCTTCTGCTGAACCTGCTCCTACAATTGTATGAATTTCATCAATAAATAATATTACATCTCCTGCTTTTTTTACTTCGTTTAAACATTTCTTTATTCTTTCTTCAAAATCTCCACGATATTTAGCTCCAGCTACCATACTAGAAATATCTAAAGTTACTACTCTTTTGTCTTTTAATTGTTTAGGTACATCATCACTAATTATTTTTTGTGCTAATCCTTCTACCACCGCTGTCTTACCTACACCTGGTTCTCCTATTAAGCAAGGATTATTTTTCATTCTTCTTGATAATATTTGAATAACTCTTTCTATTTCTTCTTTTCTTCCTATTACAGGATCTAATTTTCCATCAATTGCTTGTTTCGTTAAATCTGTACCATATTGATTAAGTGTTTGAGTTTGATTATAACTGCCTAAATTTTTAGAACTACCACTTCTTTTTTCTGAAAACTCTGTTTCCTTACTATCTTCATTTAATATTTTTATAATTTCATTATATAGCTTTTGAGGATTAACATTTAAATCTAGCATAATTCTAACTGCTACGCTATCTCCCTCACGCATAATGCCCACTAAAAGATGTTCTGTTCCAATAAAGTCTGACCCTACCTTTTTAGCTTCTCTAAATGCATTTTCTATGACTCTCTTAGTTCTAGGAGTAAATCCTATTACACTTTGACTGTCAATTTCTTCATTTCTTCCTACTAGTAAATCAATTTGTTCCTCTATTTGTTCTGGAGTAATCCCTTGATTTTCTAGTACTTTACTTGCTATTCCTGATCCTTCTTTTAAAAGACCATATAATAAATGCTCTGTTCCTATATAGTTATGACCAAAATCTAACGCAATTTGATTTGCTATTTCAATAGTTTTTTCTGCTCTTTTTGTAAATTTATACATCATTTTAATCACCTTCCTTACTTTTTATAATTTGTTTTATTATTTCAGCTCTTTTTATATCTCTTTGATTTGCATCCAATATCTTACCTAAAAATTTTTGTAAATTTGCAGGTTTTGTATATAACATCATTTTCTTTACTGTTAAATCATCTAATTCTGTTATAATACCTAAATCTGTGCCTAATTTCACATTTGATAATAAATTACTACATTCATCTGAATTTAACTTTCTTGCATTTGTTAAAATACCATATGAACGATAAACTTTGTCTTCTAGTTCTATTCCATTTTTAGCTAAATATTTTCTTGCTAAACGCTCTTGTTCAACTACCTTTTTTGTAATATTTTCTAAATTCAAAATAATTTCTTTTTCATCCATTCCTAATGTTTGAATGTTAGAAATTTGATAAATGTCTCCTTTGCTTTGGCTATCTTCTCCATACATTCCTCTAATAGTCATTCCAAAATTATTAACAATATGAAGAATTTTACTCAAGTTACCAGTTATCTTTAGAGCTGGTAAATGAACCATAACAGATGCTCTTAAACCTGTTCCAACATTTGTAGGACATGCAGTTAAATATCCATATTTTTCATTACAACTAAAACCTAATAATTCATCTAATTTGTTATCTATTTCTACTGCTAAATTTAAAGTATTCTGCAAATCTAAACCACTTGTGAATACTTGCAATCTAATATGATCTTCTTCATTTAACATTATGCAAATATTTTCTTCATCATTAATCAGTATAGCTTCATCATCTTCTGCAAGAGCTAATTCTGGACTTATAATATTTTTTTCTACCAATGACATTTTAGTTATATCATCCATATCTTTTAAATACATAAATTTAAGACCATATCCTATTTGAGGAGTTATAAATTTAATTTTTTCTAACATTTTTTCTTTTTGAACTTTTGACATTCTAATTTTAAAAGGAAACTTTTTTATATTTCTTGCTAATCTAACTCGAGAACTAACTATAACATCAGACTCTTTTCCATTTTCTAAATACCAATTCATATTTTCCTCCTACTTTTACTCTTTGCTTAACTTTTTTATTTCATCTCTTGTTTTAGCAGCATCTTCATAAAGTTCTTCTTTTACTTCATTTTTTAATTTTTCTTTTAATTTCAATAATTTACCTTCAATAGAATTATCTGAAATATTATCCTGTTCTTTAGTAATTTCTTCTGTAGGTCTATCTTTTTGTCTATTTAATACTAGCCTTCCATTTCTTCCAACATGACGATTAACACCATGTATATTTTTTAGTAAAGCATCTACTTTATTTGAAAAAGTATTGTAACATTCATCACATCCAAACTTACCTGTTTCAATAAAATCTTCATAACTCATCTTACATTTATCGCAAAGTAATGTATCTTGCTTTATTAAACTTGGTAAAAAATCATCCATACCATCATCAAACATATCTCCTAAAAAATTAGAGAATTGAATTGGCATATTAAAAGATATATTATCAATTCCTAAACTTTCAGCACATTCATGGCATAAATTCATTTGTTTCTTTACTCCGTTAATAATTTGGGTATATCTTACAGTTGCTTCATTATTTCCACAATTTTCACATAACATATTAATCAACTCCTTTACAAATTTCCCAATTGGGGACTGTCCCCATTAGTGACTGTCCCTAATTGCTATTCAATTAAATTTACTAGCATATTTTTAAATATATTAGCTCTTATTTCATCTCTTGTTGGTTGTGGCAACTTAAGCACATTATCGCTTGTAGCAATTTTTATTAATTTTGCTTCAATGTTAGAAACCATTTGATATGATAAGAAATTACTAATAAATATATCTACTTCTTGATTAGTTAATGTATTTCCAACACTATTAATAATATGCATAAAATAATTACTTTTTGTAATATTTACTTTTTTTATTTTTATGTGGCCTCCACCACCACGTTTGCTTTCTACATAATACCCCTGTGATGGCTTAAACCTTGTTTGTATTACATAGTTTATTTGTGATGGTACACAATTAAAATGTTCTGCTAATTCATTTCTTTGTATTTCTACATAATCTTCATCTTGTGTAAATAATTCTTTTATAAATTCTTCTATCATATCTGATACTCTCATTTTGTTACCACCTCTTATTTTATATTTGACTTTGACTTTCTTTGACCTACAATCTATTATAACATATTTTTACATAATGTCAATAATTTATTTACATTTTTTTATTTTTATGTTATATTTTAAATGCTTTTCTATAAAATTGTAAAGGAGGTTTTAGTATGAAAAAATGTTTATTCCATACTAACGGGAACAGTGATTTGACCCGACTTTAATCTCACAAAAAGAGCCTTGAAATTTAAGGCTCTTTTGTTTTTGTCATTTGATCCAACTGTTCTGCCTTTTTCTTTTGTTTATCCAATGGTATCCATGCAAAATATGAAGTAACAAATTCCCCATATTTTGTTGAATCCTCTTCAAGTAAGCTTTCGCTTTTATCTATTTCTCTTTTCCTATTTTTCATTATATAATTCCTTTCTACAAAAAAATGTACAAACCTTTTATTTTAGTTTGTACATTCTCCTATATTTTTATTCTTTTATAATATATTCTTCTAATGCTTGTGCTACTCCATCATTATCATTATCTTTTACAACAACATCAGCTTGTTCTTTTATATAAGGTGCGCTATTTTGCATTATAATACCTAATCCTGCATTTTTTACCATATTCAAATCATTTACATTATCGCCTATTGCAACTATTTCGTTTTCTTCTATTTTTAGCATTTTTGCTAAATAACTTAACGCATCCCATTTATCAACATTTGTATTAGTTATTTCTGTATAATAATATTCTAAAGAAACTCTATCAGTTCCATCTTTTATCATTTTTCTAGACATATGTGCAACATCTAATACTTCCACATCTTTTATTGTTCTTAATTTTTTTATTATACTAGAAAATACTACTTTACTACTATCACATATTGTTATTTTTAAATAATCTTGTTCTTCTCTTTCTAATATATAATTATAAATATTATCCATAACTGTTATTCTTGTCTTTTTTTCATCTGGTTTATTTGCATTTTCTTGATTATAAAATAAGATATTGTAACTTAAATTTTTAGTTAATATATTATTTTTAGTGTATACATTATAATAAATGCTATTTTCTTCACAAATTTTTATTATTTGTAAAACTTTTGATTTTTCTAAAAATCTATCATATATAGTCTTTTGTTTTTTTATATCATATGTTATTGCACCATTTCCACAAATTATATAATTATTTGCACCAAGTTCATTTGCTAAGTTTAAAACAGACATTATTGGTCTGCCAGAAGTTAAAACAACTTCTACATCTTTTTTTAATGTTTCTTCTATTGCTTTTTTATTTCTATTTGAAACTTCTCCATATGAATTTAATAGGGTACCATCTAAATCTATTGCAATTAATTTATACATATTTTTTCTCCCTTTTTATTATTAGTAATATTCTACCATTTGTTTTATTTTTATACAAGATAATATTAAAATAAAAAATTGATATTTTTTCGACTTTTTAGTGTATTTTTCATAAAATTTCCAGTTTATTTTATTTTTTATTGTACATCATAAATAATGAAAAAACATTTATTGTTTATTTCAAATTAATATTCCAATTGGGAGGTGAAAAAAAATGACAAACTCAAAAGAAGCTTTAAATAAATTCAAATATGAAGTAGCCAATGAAGTTGGTGTTAACCTAAAACAAGGTTATAATGGAGATTTATCTTCAAGAGATGCTGGTAGAGTTGGTGGTAACATGGTTAAGAAATTAATCGAAACAGCAGAAAAACAAATGGCTAACAAATAGTTATTAAATAAATTTTTAGATAGGAATTTAGTTTTTGCCTTTATACATAAAAGACAGGAATTAAGTTCCTGTCTTTTTGTTGTATAACTCAATTTATAACTTTGGTGTTTTTTTCCAGTTTATTTTTTCTATTTTTGTACATTATAATAATGAAAACAAAATTTTCAGGAGGTGAAAAAAATGACAAATTCAAATTCAAAAGTAGTTCCAGAAGCTAAAGAAGCTTTAAATAAATTCAAATATGAAGTAGCTAGTGAAGTTGGTGTTAATTTAAAAGATGGTTATAACGGAAATATATCTGCAAGAGATGCTGGTAGAATCGGTGGTAACATGGTTAAAAAATTAATAAAACAAGCTGAAGATCAAATGAAATAGTTAAAAAAATTTCTAGCAATTATTTTTTGCTAGAAATTTTTTTATTAAACTATTTTTATGCTTCTGGTTCAACTAAACCAAAATTCTTGCTATCTTTTAAACGATAAATTACATTTACTTTTTGTGTTTCTATATTAATAAACACTAAAAAATTATTTTTTACTTTTTCTTTTAATTCTAATTTTGCATCTTCTGGTGACATTGGCTTAATGTCATAGTAGATAGTTTTTATAATTTCATCTTCTATTTCATGAACTTCTTCTGCTGAAGAAACTGATTCTTTTAGCCTTATAGACTCAGTCATATTTTGTTTATCTTTTTTAGTTTTCATTTTACGAATTTGTCCTTCTAAGATATCCACATCTTTATCTATAGAAGCATATAAGTCACGATGTGCAGTTACTGCTCTAAATGTTTCCCCATCTACTTTTACATGCAACTCTGCTACTTGTTCATTTCCTTCTGTTTTAATTGTAGCAAGTACTTCAAATTCATCTCCAAAGTACTTAACTAATCTTTCCATTTTTCTTTCAATATAGTCTTTAATTGATTCTGTCGCTTTTAAATCTTTTCCTGTAATTTTTATGTTCATAAAAATCGCTCCTTTCACTTTTGTTCTTTATATAATGTTATATTTTTATTATACCTTGTTTATATATTTTTTTCAAACATTTTTACCATTTTTTTATAAATTTCACAATTTTATTAAACTTTTATAAACTTTTATCAATAAACTATTGCCAAATTTAGGTTTTTATGGTAGAATTTTATTTGCTATATATGAATAGTAACATAAAGGGAGGTGCAAAATATGCCAAATATTAAATCAGCAATCAAACGTGTTAGTGTTATTGAAAAGAAAACATTAAGAAATAATATGATTAAATCAGGTTATAGAACTGCTGTAAAAAAATTCGAACAAGCTGCCGAAGCTGGAAATTTAGATGAAGCTACTAAATTATTCTCAGAAGCTACTAAAAAATTAGATCAAGCTTGCAGTAAAGGTGTTATTGTAAAAAATACAGCTGCTAGAAAAAAATCTAATATGGCTAAAAAATTAAATGCTATAAAAGCATAGTTAAATAAAAAATTGTGCACAGTTTTTTATTTTAAAAAAATTGTAGAGAAAAAATATTTCTCTACAATTTTTTTATGGTTAGAAAATATATATGTCTAACCATTTAATTGATGTAGCTATTAAGCTAATCAAGAAAGGTAATCCTAAAATTCCAAAGATAGGGGCCTTTTTAAAGTTTTCTCTTGAGAATTGTTCAAACAATTCCATTTGATGTTCTAACAATAATACATTTGCAACTACAATTGTTCCTCCAAGTAATAATGTTAGCCATATCCAAAATTCTAAAGAAAAAATCTCATTTTCTGGATATGTTACCATTCCTATTAGGAACATTGCTACTAATACAATTGTTGTAAAAATCCGCCTTTTCGTCATATTGTTTTTCCTTTCTTTTTACACCATAAAGGTTATTATACATTTTATTATAGCATTTATGTTACCAATTGTCAAAATAGTATTTATCAACATTGGAATATATTTCCTTTGATTTTCTTTGTATTTTTATGTTAATATATATTTAGAATGAATAGAAAGTTGAGGTTCTTTTATGAATATAATTAATACTTTAATTACTAAAATAAAAAATTTGGATCACAAATTAAAAAAAATTATGTGTGTAGGCTTTATCATTTCTTTTAATTTATGCATATTGGCTACTATTTTACTTTTTACATATGAATCTTTTTATAAATTTCCTCCTTTGTTTTATTCAGGTATCTCATTACTTAGAAGTAGTTTAATATTTGCTTGTAGCTTTTTTATTGGTGCAATAAGTTTTGATACTATAAAAAAAGAAATTAGTTTATAAAGTAAAAAACAGGTCTATTTTTACAATATGACCTGTTTTTATTTGTTAATCTATTTCTTTAATTCTTCTAAGAACATTTTATTAAGCATTTGTGGATTTGCTTTTCCTTTTGTTTCTTTCATTGCTTGACCTACTAAGAATCCAATTGCCTTATCTTTTCCTGCTTTAAAGTCTGCTACAGATTGAGGATTTGCTTCTAATATTTTAAGTACAACTTCTTTTATTGCTCCTTCGTCTGATATTTGAATCCAACCTTTTTCTTTAATTATTTCTTCTGGATCTTTTGGATTTTCAAATAATTCTACTAAAACTTTTTTACCTATTGCACTGCTTATTGTTCCTTTATCTATTAAAACAATCATTTTAGCAAGTTGTTCTGCTGTAAATGGTATTTGGTCTGCTTCCATTTCTTTTTCATTTAATATTTTTGAAACATCTGATAATAACCAGTTTGCAACAGCTTTTGCGTTTTTACAAATTTTTTCTGCTCCTTCAAATAAGTTAGATAAATATTTTGAAGCTGTAAGCATATTACTATCTTTTTCAGATAAACCAAATTCATTTAAATATCTTTGTTTTCTACTCTCTGGTAACTCTGGTAAATTATTTTTTATGTTTTCAATATATTCTTTAGATAAACGAATGGCTACTAAATCTGGGTCTGGAAAATAACGATAATCTTGTGCATCTTCTTTATCTCTCATAGGGAATGTTCTTCCAGATACATCATCCCATCTTAATGTTTCTTGTTCTATTTTTCCGCCATCTTCTAATACATCTATTTGTCTGTCTGCCTCATATTCTATGGCTCTTACTATACTTCTAAAAGAGTTCATGTTTTTCATTTCTGTACGAGTTCCATATTCTGTTGCTCCTTTTTTTCTAACAGAAACGTTTACATCTGCTCTTAATGAACCTTCTTGCATTTTACAGTCTGATACTTCTATATACTCAAGTATTGATTTTAGTTTTTTCAAATACTCTTCTGCTTCTTTTGCTGATCTTAAATCTGGCTCTGAAACTATTTCTATTAAAGGAACTCCAGCTCTGTTTAAGTCAACTAAACTTCCTCCACCAAATTCATTGTGGTTTAATTTACCTGCATCCTCTTCTATGTGAATACGTGTTAATCTAATTTTTTTCTTATTTCCTTCTTCATCTTCTATTTCTACATATCCGCGTTCACAAAGTGGTTTGTCAAATTGTGATATTTGATATGATTTTGGAAGGTCTGGATAAAAATAATTTTTTCTATCATTTTTGCTATCCATTGCTATTTCACAATTAGTAGCTAAACCTGCTTTTACTGCATATTCTACTACTTTTTCGTTTAATACTGGTAGTGCTCCTGGCATTGCCATACATACTGGGCATACATGTGTGTTTGGATCTGCTCCAAATTCTGTAGGACAACTACAGAATATTTTTGTTTTTGTTGAAAGTTCTGCATGAACTTCTAGTCCCATTACTATTTCATAATCATCTCTTGCCATTTTTTCCTCCTTTAACTCCTATCTGGTTTCTGTTCTTTTACTTAATAAGGAGTGTCCCTCTTGTTCCGATTTTGGAACGAAAAGGACCGTCCCTAGTGTTCAGGTTTATATTTTTCTCTAAATTTTGTAGCTTGTTCATAAGTATAAGCTGCATTTAATATTTTCTCTTCGTCAAATCTATTTCCTATTAATTGCATTCCAACTGGCATACCATTGCTATCTACTCCACATGGAACTGAAATTCCTGGTAGACCTGCTATATTTATAGAAACTGTACAAATATCTGCTAAATACATTTCTAATGGATTTGAAGATCTTGTACCAATTTCAAATGCAACTGTTGGTGATGTTGGTGTTAATAAAACATCATATTTTTCAAAAGCTTTATCAAATTCTTTTCTAACTAATGTACGAACTTGTTGTGCTTTTTTGTAATATGCATCATAGTATCCTGAAGATAATACATATGTTCCAAGTATTATTCTTCTTTTTACTTCATCTCCAAAACCTTCACTTCTTGAATTTTTGTAAATCTCTTTTAAGTTTGTAAAGTTCTCTGTTCTATATCCATATCTAATTCCATCAAATCTTCCTAAGTTTGAACTTGCTTCAGCACAAGCGATTATATAATATGTTGCTAATGCATAGTTTGCAATATCTAGTGAAAATTCTTCTACTTCTGCTCCCATTTCTTTGTACTTTTCTATTGCTTCTTTAAGTTTTACTTTTACTTCTTCATTTATTCCTTCTCCAAAGAATTCTTTTGGAATTCCTATTTTTAATCCTTTTACATCATTTTTTAAGCATTTTGTATAATCAATTTTTTCTCTATTTTCTGAAGTAGTATCTCTTTCATCATGTCCTGCAATTACATTTAAAAGCATTGCTGCATCTTCAACGTCTTTTGTAATTGGACCTATTTGGTCTAAAGATGACGCAAATGCTACTAGTCCATAACGTGAAACTAAACCATATGTTGGTTTTAATCCTACAACACCACAAAATGCTGCTGGTTGACGAATTGATCCACCTGTATCTGAACCTAAAGCCCAAGGCACTAAGTTAGCTGCAACTGCCGCTGCAGATCCTCCTGAAGAACCTCCTGGTACTGTATTTAGGTTCCATGGATTTCTTGTTACATGGAATGCTGAATATTCTGTAGAAGCACCCATAGCAAACTCGTCCATATTTAATTTTCCTAAATCTATCATATGTTGTTCTTTTAGTTTTTCAACAACTGTTGCATCATATGGAGATACAAAGTTTTCTAACATTTTTGAACTACAAGTTGTTTTTATTCCTTTAGTACACATGTTGTCTTTTATTCCTATTGGAATACCTGCTAATTCTCCTTTTATTTCTCCCGCATCTATTTTTTCTTGTATACTTTTAGCTTCTTCTAAAGCTTCATCACATAATGTTGTAACAAATGCTCCAACATCTTTTTCTTTATCATTTATTCTATCTACATATGCTTTTGTTACTTCTTGCACTGTAATTTCTTTTTTTACTAATTTTTCTTTTAGCTCATGTACTGTAAGTTCTGTAATTTCCATCTGTTTTCCTCCTTTATTTGGAATTTAATATTTTATCCGAAATATTATTTACTCTTTCCAAGTTTTAATCTCTTTTTCAACCAAAGCAAAAGCAAGTATTGCTAGGCATTTATTTACTGAATTACTTTTGGTATTTTGAACATATTTCTTTCTTTTTCTGGTGCATTAGCTAAAAGAGCTTCATTATCTTCAAATACTTTTATCTCATCTTTTCTAAATACATTATAATTTTCGTTAACTCCAAAAGATTCTGTCAATCCTTCTACTGGTGCATTATTTACTATATTAGCAAAATTTAAAATATCTTGTAAATTTAATAAGTACTTATCTATTTCTTCATCTTTTATGTTTAAATTTGCAAGTTTTGCAATGTGTAATAATTCTTCTTTACTTACTTTCATTTTATCCTCTCCATTCTTTGTTAATTTAACTTTCCCTAAGTAACTTTGGGTTTTATTATACCCTTTTTTTTATAATATTACAATAGTTTGAATTAAATTTTTAAACGTGGCAAAAGGGCCAGAGGAATTTACCACATTTTTTTCAAAAGTGTGGTAAATTCCTCTGGCCCTTTTGCCACGTTCTTTCTTCTTAGCTATTTATTATTTCTTTTATTTCTTCATCTTGTTTTAATTTTTCTCCTAAGAATTTAAAAGAGCTTTTGTCCTTTTGTACTGCAATTAATCCTATTTCCTTATCGTTTTTTAATCTATTACTTGCATATTTTATTATAATTGGTTTATTTTCTACAGCAAGTTTTACAACTTCTTTATCATCTCTCATTTCTGGAATTGAATAATATAATATTTGCCCATTAATTTTCAACCCACTAATTAAAAGTTCTCTATCTTCTAATATTTTTCCTCTAGCATAACAATATGTCCAACCTAGCTTACTTACAGATTGGTATACAATTTCTCTATCTTCTTTTAATCTATCTGAAACAAATTCTAATGCCTCTGGGTTATTTAGTACCGCTTCTAATGCAATCTCTCTATCATCTTTTAAATTTTCTGATGCAAACTCTAATAATTTTCCATTTTCTTTTACTGTTTTTAATACATATTCTCTATCTGCACAATTTTTTTTCATATTTGTAACTTCAATTGGTTCTGACATTTTTCCCTTCCTCTCTTTGGTTCCTCGCTTTTTTTACTTTTTATCAAAAATAACTTATCCTTTTTGTAGTTTTAAAGTAATTATATTTTTTTAATTCTTTCTGCTAAATCTTTCGTTATTCCTTTTACCTTTGTTAGTTCTTCAATATCGGCATTCTTTATTCTTTCAGCACTTCCAAAAGTCTCTAATAAAGCCTTTTTCTTTGCAGGTCCTATTCCTTCTATTGCATCCAATTCTGATTTTGTTATTTCTTTATCTCTTAATTTTTTGTGATATCCTATTGCTGTGTCATGTACTGTATCTTGGAATAATGTAATCAAATTTTTTAGTTCTTCAGATATTTTTAGTTCTTTTCTATTTTCATCCATCAAAGCTCTTGTTTGATGTTTGTCATTTTTAACCATTCCAAATACCTTTATTTGCGTAAGTTTATCCACATTTTCTGCATTTGTTGTTGATAACACTTCATTTATTGCTTCTTTTATTGCTCTTATTTGTGTAATTCCACCATCTGCAAAAATTACATCTGGTAATCTCCCAAAGTTTCCATCTTCCTTTTCCATAGAATGCTTTAACCTTCTTATCACTACTTCTTTCATACATGCAACATCGTCTTGGCCTATAACTTCTTTTATTCTAAATCTCCTAGACAAATTTTTATTTATTTTTCCATCTTGCATTACGCACATTCCTGCAACCATATTTGTTCCTGAAAGATTAGATATGTCAAAACATTCTATTTTTCTTGGGAGTTTGTCCATTTTTAGTACTTCTTTTAGTTCTGCTAAAACACTATATTTTTCTTTATTTTTATTTTCTAAAGTAATTAGTGCATTTCTTTCTGCCATTTCTACTAGACGCAATTTTTCTCCCTTTTGTGGAGTTTTTATTTCTACTTTTCTTCCCGCTTCTTTTGAAAGCCATTCTTCTAGTAATTCTCTTTCATCTATATCTTCTTTTATCATTATTTTATTTGGTAATATTTCTCTACCTACGTAATATTGCTTTACAAATTCCGATAAAATTTGTTTATCTGTTTCATCTGCTAAATTTTGTAAAAAAAAGTTTTCTCTTCCAATCATTTTGCTCTTTCTTATAAAAAATACTTCTATACATACTTCTATATCATTTCTCGCTAAACCTATAACATCTATATTATTTTCTGTTATATTTGATACTCTTTGCTTTTCCGAAATTCTTTCTATGGCTATAATTTTATCTCTTATGTATGCAGCCTTTTCAAACTCCATCTTTTTAGAAGCTTCTTTCATTTGATTTTCTAATTCTCTTAAAATTTTATCAGTTTTTCCTTCTAGTAAATATATAACTTCATTAATCTGTTTTAAATATTCTTCTTTTGATACATATCCCATACAAGGTGCTAAACATTTTTTTATATGATAATTTAAGCAAGGTCTATCTTTATATTTAAAATTTCTACATTGCCTTATTTTAAATTTGTCTTTTATAAAATCTACCATTTCTTTTGCAGCTCCAGCACTTGCATAAGGTCCAAAATACTTTGCTCCATCATTTAATATTCTTCTTGTTATATAAATATTAGGATATTCATCTTTTAAATTTATTTTTATATAAGGATATGTTTTATCATCTTTTAATAATACATTGAATTTTGGTTTATTCTTTTTTATTAAATTGCACTCTAAAATAAGGGCTTCTGCCTCATTTTCTACAACTATGTATTCAAAATGGTCAACTAAAGAGACCATATTTTGAATACGTTTTGTTTTCTTATTTTTTCTAAAATATTGAGTTACTCTATTTTTTAAAGAAATTGCTTTCCCCACATATATTATTTTGTCATCTTTATCATGCATTATATATACCCCTGGTTTATGTGGTAATTTCTTTAATTCTGCTTCTATATCAAACATATCATTTTCCTTTCAAATTCATATTTATTATATCATTTATTTATAAAATAAAAAAGTAGAACTTAGATTTTTTTCTACCTAAGTTCTACTTTTTTTAATTCATTACTTTTGGTACAATCGTTGTTACAACTAATTGTATAGCACCTGGAACTTCAATTATTTTCAATTCAGAAAATTCATAAATTTTCTTTAATGCGATATCTGTTTTTACTTTTTGCTCCAGTTTTTGTATTTCTTCCATTGCTTCTTCCTTTGTTTTTAAAGGTTTCTCCATACCATATTCATATGGTTTGGACGTTTGTATTACTTGCCGGGAATTATCCATGCTAGTTACCTCCTATAATATTATTTTTCGACATAATTATACTCTTTCTTTAAATTAGTGTCAAGGCATATATTTTTATGTAAAGGACAAAAGTGACCCGTCACCAAATGTCCTTAAAAAAAACGAAACTCCTAAATTAGAGTTTCGTTATCTTTATATATCTTTTTATTAGTTTTTTTTATTATTTCATTATTTTTTAAACTTTAACTGTTTCTTTTTTCTCTTTTAAATCTTTCTTTTCTTCCATCCAGTCCTTCCCGTCTACTATTCTTGCTACCATCATTGATGATGCTGTATCTCCTACAACATTAAGCATTGTTGCTGGTGCATCTATTATTGTTGCTATTATTGTAAGTATTGGAAGTGCTGCTACTGGATATCCCATCATTGATATTATAAGCATTTCTGAAATTGTCCCTCCACCTATTGGAACTGCTGTAACTAAAAGTGTCGCTAAAAGTGCTATTCCTAAAACTCCAAAAATTTCTCCTGCTGTTGCTACACTTGTTCCAAATAAACATACTAAAAACATTATTTTAAATACTGAACCTATTATAGAACCATCTTTGTGGAAACTTGTTCCAAGTGGTATTGTTGTTTCTGCTATATCTGCTGGAACTCCTATTTTTTTTGCTCCTTCTATATTAACTGGTATACATGCTGCACTTGAGCATGTTGCAAGTGATGTTAATGTTGATGGAATTATGTTTCTCCAATATGCTTTTACTCCTTTTGTTCCACCTGCTACAAACGCATATATTGAATACATTATTATATAAAATAGTATTGCTACTATAAAGTATACTACAAAAGTTTTTAAATACCCTACAGCAATTGATGAACCTAGACTTCCTATTACTGTTGCAAAATAACATCCAAGTCCAACTGGTGCATAATACATAATTATTTTTATAATATTATTTACTATTTCATTTGCAGAATTTAAAAAGTTTAAAACTGGCTCTGCTTTTTCTTTTGACATATTCATTGCTATACCAAATATTACTGAGAATACTAGTAATGCAATTATATTATTTCTAGAAAGTAATTTAGAGAAGTCATTTACAGTAAGAAGATCTACCGTTCTCTCTGCAATTGTTAATTCTTCTGTATCTTCTGTTTGTTCTTCATCTTTAAACGTTTCCATTATTTTACTTGAATCTTCAGGATTTACAAGTTTTACAAAATATGTACTTACAAAACCTATCAACACTGCAATTATAGATGTAATAACAAACATAAGAATTATACTTCCTATAATTTTTCCTAAACGTTTAGGTTGTTTCATTTTTGCTACTGATGTAGTTATTGTTAAAAATATTAGTGGAACAATTATGACTAATAAAAGATTTAAAAAGATATCGCCTAATGGCTTAAGTACTGTTGCTTTTTCTTTGAAAATTAGCCCTACGGCCGCACCAACAATAAGCGCAACAAGAAGAATTATTGTTGATTTGTAATTTGATAAAAATTTTTTCATAATACTACCCCTTTTTTAATTGGTGGTAACTAAAATTATAATTATAACTTTAGAATTCTTTTTGTATTATACATTATATGCTAGCATATTACAATAATTCTTTTAAATTTTTAATAAAACTTGAAACATTTTTATTAATGGTGTAATATACTATCAATATCTAAAAAGTTATGCAAATAAAAAGGTCTTACCTAAAAAGGAGGTAACTTTGTATGTGCGGAATTGTTGGTTATGTAGGAGAAAGAAAATGTACTCCTATTTTAATACAAGGTTTATTAAAGTTAGAATATAGAGGTTATGATTCTTCTGGAATAGCAGTTTTAGAAGAAAATAATATAAAAGTATTTAAGCAAAAAGGTAGAGTAAGTAATTTAATTAAGTTAACCAATGACTCTAATTTATCTGCTACTGTTGGTATAGCTCATACTAGATGGGCCACTCACGGAAAACCATCAAAATTAAATGCTCATCCTCATACAGATAATAGCAAATCTTTTGCAGTTGTACATAATGGAATTATTGAAAATTATGAAGAATTAAAATCTTTTTTATCTGATGAAGGATATAAATTTTATACAAAAACAGATACTGAAATAATTCCTAATTTAATTCATTATCATTATTCAAACAGTACAGAAAAAGATTCTGAATTAAAATTTTTGAAAGCTGTTAATTTAGCTTGTAAAAATTTGAAAGGAAGCTATGCTTTAGAAGTAATTTGCAAATATTCTCCAAATATAGAAATAGTTGTAAGAAAAGATAGTCCTTTGGTTATTGGTAAAGGTATTGGTGAGAATTTTGTTGCTTCAGACATCCCTGCAATTTTACCTTACACTAAAGATTTTTATTTTTTAGATGACAATGAATTTGCAGTTATCAAAAAGGATTCTATTGATTTTTTTGATAAAAATTTATCTAAACATGAAAAAATTTTAAAAGAATTAGACTTAAGTTCTTCATCTAGTGATAAACGTGGTTATGAAGATTATATGTTAAAAGAAATTTTTGAACAACCAGAAACAATAAAAAACACTATAGGCTCTAGATTAAAATTAGGAGAGATTTGTGACTTTAGTGACTTAGAATATTCAAAAAGTTTTTTAGAGTCTATAAATCAAATATATATTGTAGCTTGTGGTACTGCTATGCATGCAGGTCTAGTAGGCAAAAATTTAATAGAAAAATTGTGCTCTATTCCTGTTACGGTAGAAATTGCATCTGAATTTAGATATAGAAATCCACTAATCAATGAACATACCTTATGTATATATATTACCCAATCTGGTGAAACTGCGGATACTATTGCAGCACTTAAACTTGCTAAAGAAAAAGGTGCTAAAACTCTTGCAATATCAAATGTTATAGGTAGTTCAATTACAAGAGAGGCTCATAAAACAATTTATACTCATGCTGGCCCTGAAATTGCTGTTGCATCTACCAAAGCTTATACTAGTCAAGTTGTACTTATAACATTGCTTAGTATATATTTTTCAGAACTACTTGAAAGGTATAATTCAATTTTATTAGAAAATTTAAAAGCTGAAATCTTAGAATTACCCAATATAGTAACCAAAATACTAAAAGATTCAGATTATATAAGAGATGTTGCTCAAAGGATTTATAATAATAAAGACATGTTTTTTTTGGGTAGAGGGAATGATTATAATATTGCTTTAGAAGGTTCCTTAAAATTAAAAGAAATATCTTATATTCATTCTGAAGCATATCCTGCTGGTGAATTAAAACATGGACCTATTGCATTAATTGAAAAAGGTACTTTTGTTGTAGGTATTTTAACAGATCCTAATTTAATAGCTAAAAGTATAAGTAATATTCAAGAAGTAATAACTAGAGGAGCTAAAACTTTAATTATTACAAATCAAGAAATTACACAAAGTGATTTTGATTTTGTATTTTCTATTCCTAATACAAATCCATTAATTTCACCTATAATTTCTATTATTCCACTACAACTTTTATCTTATTATATTGCAAAAGAAAAGGGATTAGATGTTGACAAACCTAGAAATTTAGCAAAATCTGTAACTGTAGAATAATAACAAAAAAGATACAGAAATTATCTGTATCTTTTTCGTTATTATAGAATAATCTCACCATTTCTTTCTAAAGTATCAATTTCTTCTATAATATAGTTCCAAAATTCTTCATCTATTTCTTCTCCACAAGCTTCATATTCTGAAAGTTGGTCAAAGTGATAAAGTAATATCTGTTCATAAGTTTCAAGTATCTGCTCTTCAGAGGAATATTCCAATTCATCAAAAATTTTCTCAAATGGCTCACATTGTAACTTATAAACTTCTTTTGTAATTATTCCATCATCTAACAAATTCTTTTCATCTGTTAAAGCTTTTACCACAAGTTCTTCACATTTTTCTTTCATAGTTAATTCATTACTATCACAAAATGTGCAATCCTCTTGGTAATCAAATTTTGGAATGTTTACTTTGGAACTTTCACATGACGTTGCATGTGATGATTCTACTAATAACAAAGAACTTACTACTGTTATTAATAAAATTGCTAAAATCTGCTGTCCTCTTTTCATCATATTGTCCTCCCTAAAAAAATAGCGTATACTTTATTATAACATATTATTCCAATAATGTAAATATGTATCATATTTACATTACCCTAAAAAAATTTTTAATACTATTAGAAGTATAACTCCGCGGTATTCCTAATATTCCAGTTGTAATAGCTGTGCCAACATTTAACCCAATATGAAAATTATATAAATTTCCAATCATATTTACCACGTAAATTAGTATTCCTCCTAATATAGAATTCCCTATTAATTTAATTATACTCTTTAAAGGCAAAATAAAAATTCTCCCTAACAAAAATAAAAAAATAATACATGCTAAATATACAATAATTGTATTAAAACTCAAAACAATCACCTTTTTCTTTTTTATGATATATTTTATTTGTATGATTGTTTTTGGACAAATATTACTATATAGCTTGATTAAAAGTAATATCTATTTGATCTATCATATCTATTACAATTCCATTTTCTTTTGCTTTTTTTAATAAATAATCAAATTTTGCTCTATTAGCTTTTATTTGATAAGTATAATAATCAATCAAGTCACCTTCTGCAAATTCAAAATTTTTATTTGCTTCTTCTAATTCTTTCTTTACTTTTATTATACTTATAATTAAATCTAAATCTTTCTCACTTTCATTCTTTTCAATAATTTTATTTTCTTTAATATACTCATTCATTACTTACACCTCTTTTTAACACTCATTTCTATTATATGCTTATATTTCCAAATTATTCTATTTATAATACAAATTTTGAAATTACTATTCCTATGCTTTGTATTATAAACAAATTCAACATATTAGAAGCTAATAAATTATTAGTTGCTTCAACTATTCCCTCTTCTTTTTCTTCTTTATGATGTTTTTGTGATTCAAAAAAAGTTATAAGTTCTGGCAAACTTGTTATAAAACCCAAAGCAATTCCAAGAATAATTTCAGATATAAAAAAAATTCTAGCCAATTCCTCTAAAACATCACTTAATTTGTTTCCTATCCAATATAATAATATTGATGTAATTAGTAGATATATTGTATATTTTAATACTATAAATATTTTTGAATTACTCTTTATTTTTCTTTCATTACTTTTTGTTTTATCTTCTTTTGTTTTGAAATATAATTTATGCAAATTTGAATTTATATAATAAAAGAAAATAAACAAAAGTATAAAAATAGGAACAATTTGAATTTTAAAATCTATATCAAATATCAAAATAAAAACAGGAATTAATATAGTAAGTACTACAATAAAAAGTTCTATTTGTAACCCTCTATTTTTTATTTGTTTCTGATTCTTATTTAAAAATACAGCTAATATATACTGGCACAAATTTATAATATTAGAACTTATAATATTAAATACACTTGTAGACAAAAGTCCTGCAACAGCTGAAAATGAAACTGTAAGTAATTCTGGCATGGACGTTGCTACTCCCGCTATACTTCCTACTGTTCTTGCAGACAAATTTAAACTTAATGCAAAATTTCTAAGCAATTTTACTAAAACATATTTTGAAATTATCACTATTAATATTGAATATATAAAAAATTTTAATATTTCTATAAACATATATCTATCTCCTTTTACCTATCCTATTATTTCCTATTTATTCCTTTTAATACATTCTAATAGTTCTTATTAATTTTTTTCAAAATTTGTTGTATTTTTATTATTTCTGTGTTAAACTATATACATTAATAAGAGCTATAATAAAAGACTAGTACTAATTTAAATTTTACTTAGAGAGCCTACGGTTGGTGCAAGTAGGATAAAATACTTTAGGAATCTACTTTTATTGCATTTCGTAAAACGAAACCGAGTTATGCTAGGTTATAAGCATTTTAAGATACTATATTTATAGTAATTAAGGTGGCACCGCGAGTAATATCGTCCTTATGCAATTTAGCATAAGGGCTTTTTTGAACTAACAAAGACGTTTATTTTCGTCTAAAAACATAGGAGGTAAAATATGATTGACATTAAATTTTTAAGAGAAAATCCAGATGTTGTTAAACAAAACATCAAAAACAAATTCCAAGATCATAAACTTTGTTTAGTTGACGAAGTTATTGATTTAGATTTAAAAAATCGTGAAGTTAAATTAAAAGGTGATGAGCTTCGTGCTTCTAGAAATACTTTAAGTAGCCAAATAGGCATGCTAATGAAATCTGGTAAAAAAGATGAAGCTGAAGAAATCAAATTGCAAGTTAAGAAAATTAATGATGAATTAGTAGAAAATGAAAAATTAGAAGAACAATATTCTGCTGAGATAAAAGAAAGAATGATGAAAATTCCTAACATAATTGATCCATCTGTTCCTATTGGAAAAGATGATTCAGAAAATGTTGAAGTTCAAAGATTTGGTGAGCCTACTGTTCCTTCTTTCGAAATTCCACATCATGCTGATATTATTGAAAAAGTTCATGGTATGGATAAAGAATCTGCAGGTCGTACAAGTGGTGTAGGTTTCTATTATTTAATAGGAGATATTGCAAGACTTCATGAAGCAATGCTTGCTTATGCACGTGATTATATGATAGATAATGGTTTCACTTATGCAATTCCACCTTTCATGATTCGTAGTGATGTCGTAACTGGTGTTATGAGTTTTGAAGAAATGGATGCTATGATGTATAAAATAGAAGGAGAAGATTTATATTTAATTGGTACCTCTGAACATTCTATGATAGGTAAATTTAAAGACCAAATTATAAAGAAAGATGAACTTCCAATTAGTATGACATCATATTCTCCATGTTTTAGAAAAGAAATTGGTTCTCATGGACTAGAAGAAAGAGGACTATACCGTGTACATCAATTTGAAAAACAAGAAATGATAGTTTTATGCGAACCTGAAGATTCTATGAATTGGTATAATAAAATGTGGAAATTAAGTGTAGATTTATTTAGAAGTTGGAATGTTCCAGTAAGACAACTAGATTGTTGTAGTGGAGATTTAGCCGACTTAAAAGTAAAATCTTGTGATATTGAAGCATGGAGTCCAAGACAACAAAAATACTTTGAGGTATGTAGCTGTTCAACTTTAGGAGATGCTCAAGCACGTAGATTAGGTATTCGTGTAAAAGGAGAAAAAGGAAATTACTATCCTCATACTTTAAACAATACTGTTGTTGCAACACCTAGAGGATTAATTGCTGTTATAGAAAATAACTATAATGAAGATGGAAGCATTACAGTTCCAGAAGTTTTAAGACCATACATGGGTGGAAAGGAAAAAATTATATGTTAATTAAAAATCCAGAATTTAAAATATCAGCAGTTTCACCTGCACAATATCCAGATGATAACTTACCTCAAATTGTTTTAGTTGGTAAGTCTAATGTTGGTAAATCTTCTTTTATAAATACTATGGTTAATAGAAAAAAACTTGCTAGAACAAGTAGTGAACCTGGAAAAACAAGACAAATTAATTTTTATAATATGGATAATAAATTTTATTTTGTAGATTTACCTGGTTATGGTTATAGTAAAATGTCTAAAAAGGAACAAGATAGAGTTGGTCAATTTATTGAACAATATTTAAATAACAGCAAAGATATTGCACTAATTGTATTTTTAATAGATATTAGACATGACCCTAGTGAAAACGATAAATTAATGTATAGATACATTATTGATAGCCAAAGACCTTGCATTATTATTGCCAATAAGGCAGATAAAATTGCTGTAACTAAAGTAAATGCCCAAGTTGCTCATTTACAGGATAAATTAAATCCTTTAAAAGATTTAACTTTTATTCCTTTCTCTGCCGAAAGAAAAATTTATACAGATAACGCTTGGGAAGAAATTGAAAAATTTATATGCAACGAAATTAATTAAACTATTAGGGACGGGCCGAT
>ULWF01029455.1_pt1 | contig 68641 bp, 74 predicted proteins | sample 1960081 | NCBI WGS metagenome assembly ULWF01 (sample SAMEA4835805, study PRJEB28245) | human gut metagenome | biome: gut microbiome; material: fecal sample | place: Denmark | collected 2008
TATATTAAATATAAATCTACAACATTAAAAATATGGCTATCTCCCCTACTCTACTAATTTTTATTCAAATTAGAAAAAATTAGCATACTTTAAATTTCTTATCAATCGGAATAATATCTTCTAATAGATTATTTTCTAGCATTGCTTTTGTAAATTGTGATGTTGCTATTTCTATATCTGCATTTTTACCATTTACTTGCTCTACTTGAATTGATAATACTTGTTCAAAAGTAAATTGTACCATTGCTAATTTTTCTTGTCTTTCGGTATCACTACATTGTTATAAAAATTATTCCTCTTTAATGATATTTCTACTACCTAAGTATGTAGCTAAGAAATATGCTCCATAAACTATACCTATAATAATTACAGTTGCAATAGCTGATGGTAATAAATCTTTTTTACTTGCTAATCCAGACATTATTGTAATTGCAAATTGTATTCCAAATACAGAATGTATAATTGCAAAAACAAGTGGAACTCCAAAGAATATCCCAATTTGTCTAAATAATGCTTTGTTAATCATCTTTTCATCACAACCAATTTTTCTTAAAATTGTATATCTTTGTTTATTATCTGAACTATCTGTTAATTGTTTTAAAGCTAAAATAGCTGAACATGCAATTAAAAATATAATTCCTAAATAAATTGCTATAAATGTTACAATAGTTGCTAGACCTACACTTGCTTCCATAAGAGCTATTTTCGTTTTTCCGTCAATATTCAAACCATTTTTATCTAAATTTTGTAAAAGTTCAGAATTATCATCAACAAATATTTTTTCTATTTCTTCCTTTCCCTCTTTAGTATCTGCATTATAATTTGCAACAAATAGATATTGCTTTTTCATGCTTTCTGTCAATTCACAATTATCTGGAACTAATATAATTCCTGTATTTGTATGATTAGTAGACATTTGAATATATCCTGTTTTACATTCATTATATTTTGATTTATATTGTTTTCCAACTATATTTAAAACATTATTCCCATCTTTTAATGCTTCATCTCGTAATTCTTTTTGTAAATCAAAATCACAAAGTACAATGTATTCATCATTATTTAATTCATATTGATTAATTCCATATAGTTTTGCGATTTTGTTATAGTCTGATATTTTTACTATCTGTTCTGCTGTATTATATAAAAGATTTGGATATTTAGTTTTTATATCTATATATTTATCTCCAAAAAAATCTTTCCAAGTCAAATTATCAGTGGAATATACTGTTATTTCCACAATGTCTTTTAGGACATTCATATCTAAACCATTATTTTTTAAAGTTTCAGCAATAGGTATTTTTGAATCCGACATTGCTTCTGGTGTTGATGTTATCTCTTTCCCATAAGTTCCATATTGTAAATATTTTTCTGGTAAATTTGCTGTTTTATACAAATTCAAATCTACAGGTGTCATCTCAATTAATTCTCTTTGCATTGTATTTCTTAATGCTAAACTTGAAGAAAGTATTGAAATCGTCATAAATAGCATTAAACATATTACACTCATGCTTATAACCATTGTATTGATCTTGTTGTTTATCTGTCTTAATACAAACATATTGGTATTTTTAAAATAAATATTCTTCATTTTTTGAACTATTTGTATTATAAATCCTGATAAAGACCAAAAAACTGCTACTGTTCCAACAATTCCCATTAAAATAGGTGATAAAATTTTATCTGCTGTTGTTAAACTACTAACATCTCCTGTTACTTTCCAATAAGCATATCCAAGTATAACTACAGCTCCTAAAAATACTAAAATACATATAATAGGATTTTTTATTTTTACATTCTCATTTTTCTTACTAGCATTTAATAAATTAATTAATTTATATCTTGAAACTGTAAATGTATTGAAAAACATTACTGCTACATACATTACTGCAAAATAAATACCAGTTTTTATACAGGCATCTTTTGAAAATACAAATTGAAATTTGCTCATATCTGCTTCAAACATTTTAGCAACTAATATAGACATGAATTGCGATGCAAATACACCTATAATTAAGCCTACAATTAATGACATAATTCCTACTAATATTGTTTCCATAAGTATTATTTTTGATATTTGCCTTTTTCCCATTCCTAAGGTCATATATATTCCAAATTCTTTTTTCCTTCTATTAATTAAAAAATTATTTGCATATACGATAAGCAATCCTAATACTACTGCTACAAATACCGATACATATCCTAGCATATTTACCATAAGTTTGATGATGTCCCTTGTTGAACTAGATACTTGTAGCATTGCTTCTTGACTATCTAACGAGTTGAACATATAGAATATTGCAACTCCTAACACTAATGTTAAAAAATATATAGCATAATCCTTAAAGCTCTTTTTCATATTTTTAATTGATAACTTAAATAACATCGTTCAAATCACCTCCAAGAAGTGTTTGCACCTCAATTATCTTCTCAAAGAATTGTTTTCTTGTATCATTTCCTTTAACTAATTCATTAAAGACTTTTCCGTCTTTTATAAATATAATTCTATCTGCATAACTTGCTGTAAAAGCATCGTGCGTTACCATTAAAATAGTTGCATTTAATTTTTGATGTAAGTAATCAAATGTCATCAATAGTTGTTTTGCTGATTTACTATCTAATGCACCTGTTGGCTCGTCTGCTAATACTATTTTAGGATTTGTTATTATTGCTCTTGCAGCTGCACATCTTTGTTTTTGCCCTCCAGATACTTGATATGGGTATTTATTTAATATACCTAAAATATCTAATTTTTTAGCCATATCGTGAACTCGATTATTTATTTCTGATGCACTTACTTTTTGAATTGTTAATGCTAAAGCTATATTTTCATAAATTGTTAAAGTATCTAATAAATTGAAATCTTGAAATATAAATCCTAATTCTTCTCTCCTAAATTTATTTAATTTGTTTCCTTTTAGTTTTGTAATATCTTCTCCATTTATAATGATATGACCTGCTGTTACTCTATCAATAGTAGATACACAATTTAAAAGTGTAGTTTTACCAGAGCCACTTGCTCCCATAATTCCTACAAATTCTCCATTTTTTACATTAAAGCTAATATTATCTATTGCTTTTGTTAAATTAGATTTGTTTCCATAGTATTTTTCTATGTTTTTTACTTCTAATACATTTTCCATTCAAAAAACTCCTTTCTGTTTTTGTATATCTACATTATAAATTTATTAAAAAATAGTTGCCATCGATTTACATTACAATAACATTACATTTTTTGTAAGATTTCTCTTTTTTAAAAAATAAGTCCCTACAATGGACTTACAAATTTATATAACTACTTTTTGGAAATATAATTCTAACCTCTGTACCAACATCCTTTTTTGAGTTTAATTCTATTCCTAAACCTAATTTATTACATAATTTTTGACATAAATACAATCCTATTCCAGTAGATTTCTTATTTATAATTCTCCCATTTTCACCCGTAAAGCCTTTCTCAAAAACTCTTGTAATTTCTCCTTTTTTTATTCCAATACCATTATCTTTTATATATAAAATAATGTTTTCATTATTTGATTTAGCATATAATTGTATCTTTTTATCTTCTTTTTTAGAATATTTAATTGAATTTTGTATAATTTGATTTATTATAAAAGTAGCCCATTTGCTATCTGTAAAAACTTCTTTTTCTAAATCATTCAATTCTATACTTATCTTATTTGAAAGCAATGCTCTTTTACTTTTTAGTATTGCTCCATTTACAATCTCTTTTAAATTTGACTTTGTTACAACATAATCTTTATTTACTGTATTACTTCTAGCATAAAACAATGCTTGCTCTGTATAATTTTCAATTTCATCTAGTTCTTCATCAATACTTTTAGTTATTTCATTTTTATTATTTTCAATAATTAGTTTGCTAGTAGCAATAGGAATTTTTATTTCATGAATCCATAATTCTATATATTCCTTATAGTCTTCTTGTAATTGTTTATATGAATTTACATTTTCTAGCATAGATTTTCCAGTTTCTTGTATAGTTTTTTTTAATATTTTACCTTCAATAAAATCTGGAGTGTTTATTATTTCTGATATTAGATACTTAGTATCTAATTTTTCTAAATTATTTTTTAATTCATTATAAAAATTGCTCTTTTTTCTATATTCTACAACAATATCAATACCTATAATTATTACTGGACATATTGCAATATAAAGCCTCACAAATATTTCTATTTGTGGATATGGTAATAATAATATTTCCGAACTTGCTATTATAAATAATACTAAAAAAATCAATAATATTTTCTCTTTTATAAATTCTCCAAACTTCATTTTAATATATACCCTTGTCCCCTTCTTGTTTCAATTTGATTTATTATTCCTAGTTCTTCTAGTTTTGTCCTTAGTCTTTTAATATTAACATTTAAAGTATTATCATCGACAAATTCTTCACTTTCCCATAAGTAGTCCATTATTTCATCTCTTGATATTACTTGTTGTCTGTGTAAAACTAAATACTCTAATATTTTATATTCATTTTTTGTTAGTTCAACCTTATTATCTTCTTTTTCTGCAATTCTCCCTGCTGTATTTAATACAAACTCTCCACAGTCTATTTTATCTGGATTATTTCCTGCATTTTGATTTCTTTTTAATAGTCCGACAATTTTGGCAAGAAGTATTTGAATGTTATATGGTTTTGTTACATATTGATCTGCACCATAATTTAACGAAAGTAATTCATCCATTTCATTATCTCTGCTAGTTACCATTATAATAGGCACATTAGATGTTTTTCTTATTTCTTTGCAGATAAATTCTCCATCTGTATATGGTAAATTTATATCTAATAATAATAAATCTGCTTTTTCATTAAGTATATCTTCTACTGCATTATCAAACTTGTTTAGACTTGTTGCAACAAATCCATTTTTATTTAAAAATGTTTCTAATTCGCATCGCAATTTTTCATCATCTTCAATTATTAGTATTCTTTTCATTTTGTTAACCTCCATTAGCATTATATCATATTTTGTCTAATATGTATCTTACATTTTTCGTAAGATTTCTATGCAAAAAAATATAGATTAGTTATGTTTCAAACTAATCTAAACAACAACTTGTAATTTCTCGCTATCATTAACATGACTTTTTCTCAACTTTATTCAAATAGAAATTATATATTTTATTGTTTGCTATATTCATAAGTTTAGCTAATATTATGCTTAATCCAATTACTAGAATAGCATATAAATAATCAACTCTACAATAAAAGCGAGGATTTCTCAATAAATACATAACTAATCCATGATATAAATAAATTTCAAAAGATATATTTCCCAAAAAAGTAAATACCTTATCATTCAATCTCATTTTTTCTAATATAGTAAACAATACAAAAAGTAATGCTATACAAATAATATTCATATTTATAACAGGAATAGGCTCTCTCATTATATCGTCTGCTAGATCTGTATCGTTTATTATATCCATAATGGCATATCTACTTGTGAAGAATTGAATCCCTATTATTGCAAATAATATAATTGAAAGCATAATTGCATATCTAATTATTTTATTTTTGTCTTTTAATGTTATTGCATATTTTTCTTTATAACTTGCCCAATATATACCTATAAAAAATGCAAAACAAGAATTAACCCACCAATTATTAAAGCCTAAAATATTATTAACAACTATGCAATATAAAATAGTTCCACCAAATACTGCAATATTTATCATTTTTTTCTTTTTTAGAAACTTGGCTGATAAATAAAAAACTACATATAAACTAATAATTGCTAACATATACCACGAAAATCTTACAACTGGCTCTCCTTCAACTAAAGAATTAAAAATTTTTCTAGGTGTTAATTGTCCAGTTAATAGATATACTAAAATAGTAAATATAATTGCTATTATATATGGTATAACTATTTTCATTATTCTTTTATTCAAAAAGTCTTTTAGATAATTTTCTTTTTTTAGATAGCTTGTCATTAGTCCATGTCCTGAATAAAAGAAAAATGCTGAAACTGCAATAACTCCTACTATTGTAAATACTTTAAGTAGAATTGTGTCTTTTATATAAATAGACAAGTGGTGTATTATTATCAATAATGCCAATAGTCCCTTTATTTTATTACTATTGTATTTATCCAATACATCATTATTTGCATTAAAAATAGATTTTCTTTTTATTATTAGGCATATAATTCCTATTAAAAATATTATATCTACTATGTTAATATTAAATATTGCTACATCATTGGGTAATGGATAAATACTGTCTGATTTTATTGTTGGTAACATATACTTTGTTCTCCTATTACTACTAATAAATACATATTAAAGTAAGCGATAACTTACTATTTTTCAATCAAATCACTAAATTGTAATTTCTCGAGATGATTATACTATAAATTTTAAAAAGTAGCAAACCATTTGACTTGCTACTTTGACATCCATAATTCCTGTGTCAAAATAATTTTGAACTTTTGCTAAATCTCCATCTCTTGTTGAAGAATCAAATAGCAGATGTATATCATCTCCATATTTTTCATTTAATGCTTTTAAACAATCTAGTGTTAGATTATTAGTAGTTAGCTTATCAGATATACTTTTTGGAGTTTGCCACACATTTGTTGCAATACTATGCCAATCATTATTAAGCAATAATGATGCATCTACTAATACATTTTTACTTTTAGCATTAGGGAAATAATTTGTATATATGTCATCTGAAAGTAAAGCTGTCGCAAATCCCCCTGCACTATATCCAGTAACAACAACTTTATCAGGCTTACTGACTTATGTAATTTGTTACTATACAATCATAAATATAAATCCAGGTAAAAGTATTCCAATAAAAGTAATTGATAACCATTTTCCAACCTTTGTAAACAAATTATCTTTATATTTAATAGATAATATTAGTGCTGGTATTAAAAATATAAATGAATAAAAAATAGTATAATGTGTTCCAGTGGCATTAGCCATATTAGACCAAGTAGGTATGTTCAATGTTGCTAAAATGTGATCTCCTACACAAACTCCAAAAATATTAAAAGCCCAAACGAAAGCAATAATTACTAGTAACAATGACAATGAACCTATACCAATTTTTTTATTTTTCATTCCAAATACCTCCTCGATAAATTACTATTTTTCTAATTTTATTTTTTTCCATTCTTCTTTTATTTTTCTTATTACTGATATAATTAAAATTGCTTAAATATTCCCTAAAAATTCAAATATTTTATTATAATATGTTTCTGGCTCTTTGTACTTAGAGTCTGTATGTCCTGCATCATGTATTATTAGCTTATCTTTTTTACAATTTGCTGCTTCATATAGTTCTTCACACATATATTCGGGTACAAAATCGTCTGCATCTCCATGTATAAATAAAATTGGTGTTTTACTATTTTTTACTTGTTCTAATGCAGATGCTTCTTTTATATCATAATTTGCTCTTACTTTTGCAACTATTTCAAACATATTTAGTATAGGAAATGTTGGTAAATTAAACCTTGCTTTTGCCTCTGATGCAAATATGTCCCAAACTGATGTATAACCGCTATCTGCTACTATTGCTTTTACATTTGTAGGTAAGTCCTTACCTGATGCCATTAAGACCGTTGCTGCTCCCATTGATGAACCATGTAGTATAATTTCTGCATTTTCATTTTGCTTAATAATTAAATTTATCCAACATTGTAAATCTTCTTTATCTAGCCACCCCATTCCTATATATTCTCCATCACTTTCACTACATGCTCTCATACTTGGAATTAAAACATTATAGCCTTCTTTTGAAAAATGCATTCCTATTGAAATTATAGAATTTGGAGTTGAACGATAACCATGTAATATTATTGCCCATTTGTTACTTGATTCATCTTTTATATATTGCGTCCCTCTTAAAGTAATTCCGTCTTTTGCTTTTACTTCTACTTTTTTATTCTCAATAGTTTCAGACCATTCATTTGCTAATTGTTTTTCATTCTTTTTATTTTCTTCTATAATTTTTTCTGCTTCATTATCTATGTTTGCAACTGTTATTGAATCTGCATTTTTTACTTCTCTATCTCCGCCATTTCCAGTTCTTAATATAGCATAGTTCACAAAATAATTTCCAATTCCAATAGTAGCAACTATACTAATTATAACTATAATTAATACTGCAATTAGTAATCTTTTTAACAATATTTTATTTTTTTCTTTCATCTCTATTTCCCCTCATATTAATTTTAATACATTATAACATAGAAATTAGTAAATTAATTGTAATTGACTTATTTCTTTATTGTATAAAGTACCAACATATATTTCATATCCTCTACGTAATAATTCAATTGCGACAATATTTTCATATATTCTACCATAGTCCATATTGGTTGTTCCTAGTAAAGCATATATAAAAGCATGGTCTGAAAGATAAAATTTATCTTGTGTACTTAATAATTTCTTGCCTCTTATATCATATCTAGTAACTTTATAAAACGCAAATGCACTACATTTCTTATTTTATATTTTTGATTTATATCTCTGACTATCAAAGTATTATAAACATCTGAGATATAATCATATTTTTCTTTTTGTGTTTTATACAATCAACTTAATTATTATATAATTCTATTCCGAAAAAATCAATTATTTTTAATAATTCCAGCATATTATCAAAGGCTTACCATCTCTGGTAAGCCTCGAAAATTTATACACTATTCTAATATAAAAACTGTCATAGTATCAAAGATTTCCAAAATGTCTATTTTTCTATAATTTACAAACCAATTCTTTCATTAAATCTTTAACAGAAACAATTTCTTTTATTCTGCTAATGTTACTGCCACAAAAAATTAATCCATCTTCTGTTTTACCCTTTACAGAATTTATTAATGCTTTTGTAATACAGTATGGACTATCTATTATATTACAAGTTTTAATGCAATTATAACATTTATCAATTTTGCATTTTTCTTTTTCTACTTTTTTGATAAAACTATTACATATAGCTCTTCCTGGCATTCCAACAGGACTATTAATTATTTTTACATCTTCTTCATTTGCATTGACATAAGCTTTTTTGAATTCTATTGAAGCATCACACTCATTTGTGGCAACAAATCTTGTTGCCATTTGTACACCACTTGCTCCTAAACTTAAAAATTTTTTAATATCTGTAGAATCCCATATTCCACCTGCTGCAATTACTGGAATATCTTTTCCTGTTTCTTTTTCTACCTCATTTATGTAGTCAACAACTTCCTTAGTTATATTTTCTAATTTTGGTTTAGCATCTTCTTCTAATTCTTCTCTTTTAAATCCCAAATGTCCACCAGCTTCAGGTCCTTCAATAACTATCATGTCTGGAACATAATTATATTTTTTTATCCAATGTTTTACTATCAGTTTACAGCATCTTAAAGATGATACTATTGGAGCAATCTTTGTTGTAGACCCTTTAACATATTCAGGCAATTCCTTTGGAATACCTGCACCAGATATAATTAAGTCGACTTTTTGTCTCACACATTCTTTTACTATTTCTGCATAATCTTTTAAAGCTACCATTATATTTACGCCAATTATTTTATCTTCTCCTGCAATTTCTCTTGCTTTTTTTATTTCATTTTTTATTGCTCTTAAATTTGCTTTCAATGGATTTTTATTAAAATCTGCTTCTTGATATCCAATATCTGCTGTTGAAATTATTCCAATGCCACCTTCCTTACTTACATTACCAGCTAAATTGTGCATAGAAACTCCTACACCCATTCCTCCTTGAATGATAGGATATTTTGATTTTTTATTTCCTACTTTTATCCCTTCCATAGTTTTCCTTTCTTTTTCACATTCTATTTATGTTCTTCTATATATTTAACAACATCACCTATTGTAACAATTTTGATTTTTTTAACTTCTTGCAAGTCCATCTACAGATAAGACTACCCCTGTAATATAACTTGATAAATTACTTGATAAAAACAAAAAAGCATTTGCAATATCCTCTGGTTCTCCAATTCTACCAAATGGTATAGTTTTTATTAATGGTTCTATCATTTCCTTAGGCAACTTTGCTACCATATCTGTATTAATAATTCCTGGTGCTACTGCATTTACTCTAATTCCTTGTGGTGCTAATTCTCGAGCTAAAGATTTAGTTATCCCATTAACTGCAAATTTAGTAGTAGGATACATTACTCCACTTGGTTGTCCATAAATGCTTACCATAGAGCTTGTATTTAAAATTACACCTTTTGTTTCTTTTAAATATGGTATTATCTCCTTTGAACAATTAAAAACTGATTTTATATTCAAATTAGTAATCTTTTCATATTCTTCGTCAGTATAATCTTCTATTTTAGTTTTGGAAGAAATACCAGCATTATTAATTAATATATCAATATGCCCATATATTTCTTTTACTTTTTTAAACACTTCATTCATTTCTTCTTTGCTTGATAAATCTGGGTAAAAACCTATTACATCATAAGATGAATTTATTTGTTTTAATTCTTTTATTGCTTTTTCTACTGTTTCTTGCTTCGAGCCAAGTAAAACTACTTTTGCTTCATTTTCTAAAAATTTCTTTACAGTTGCAAATCCTATTCCTCTAGTACCTCCTGTTACAACTGCTACTTTTCCTTTTAACATTTATTATCCTCTCCTTACTACAATTTTTTATTAAACTCCCATAATATTATAGCCACTATCGGCATATATAACTTGCCCTGTTATTGAATCTGACATATTGCTTAATAAAAATGTTGCCACATTTCCAACTTGTTCGGTTGTTACATTTCTGTGTAGTGGTGCTTTTTCTTCTACAATAGTTAATATTGAACTAAAGTCCTTAATTCCTTTTGCTGACAATGTCTTTATTGGACCTGCTGATATTGCATTTACTCTTATTCCATCTTTTCCTAAGTTGTTTGCTAAATATCTAACACTAGCTTCTAGTGCTGCTTTTGCAACTCCCATAATGTTATAACCATCCAAAACTTTAGTAGAGCCGTGATATGTTAAAGTAACTAAAGTTGCATTTTCATTTAGCATATCTAATTCTTTAGCCATTCTTGCAACTAATACAAAAGAATAACTACTAACATCTACTGCATGAGAGTATCCTTCTTTGCTTGTAAAAATAAAGTCATTTCTCAAATCTTCAGTATTTGCATGTGCAATTGCATGTACAATTCCATCTAATTTTCCATTTTCTTCTTTTATTTTCGTAAATGCTTCTTTAACTTTTTCATCTTCTGAAGCTCCATTTAACACATAAGCTTTACTACCTTTAAATTCGCTAATTAATTCTTCTATTTTTTCTTTATTATCTTCACCCATATAAGTAAAAATTAATTTTGCTCCATTTTCATAAGCTGATTTCGCAATGCCATAAGCAATACTCCATTTGTTTCTAATTCCCATTATTAATATTTTCTTATCTTTTAATAACATTTTATACCTCCTTAAACTCACCTATATTTCTAAATTTTGCATATCTATTTTCTACAATTTCTTCTTCATTTAAATTTTGCATCTGTTTTATCTCTTTTTGTATTTCTTTTTTTAAATTATAGGAAACTTTTTTAAAATTTTCTTCATTATTTTCTTTAGGCTCTTTTATAATTTTATCTATTACTTTTAGTTCAAATAAATCATTTGCAGTTAATTTCATTTTTTCTGCAGCTTCTTTAAACCTAGATGCGTCTTTCCATAAAATACTACTATAACCTTCTGGTGAAAGAATTGAATAAATAGCATTTTCTAGCATAAAAACCTTATTTGCAACTCCAATTGCTAAAGCTCCTCCACTTGAACCTTCTCCAATTACAATTGATATAATTGGTACTTTTAGTTTTGCCATTTCAAACATAGATCTAGCAATGGCTTCTCCTTGGCCTTTTTCTTCTGCTTCTATTCCTGGATATGCTCCTTTTGTATCAATAAAAGTAATTACAGGTCTTTTAAATTTTTCAGCCTGTTTCATAAATCTTATTGCTTTTCTATAACTTTCAGGATTTGGCATTCCAAAATTTCTTTCTATATTTTCTTTTGTTGTCCTTCCTTTTTGTTCTGCTATAATTGTAAAATTTTGTTTTCCTATTTTGGCTAATCCGCATACTATAGCTTTATCATCTTTAGAGTTTCTATCTCCATGTAATTCTATAAAATCATCAAATATTTCCTCTACATAATCAAGTGAAGTTTTCCTTTTGGGATCTCTTGCTATTTCTACTTTTTCCCAAGCTGATATTTTTGTATTTTTCATTAATTTTTGCCTCCTTTATGAAACATAATTAATTTATAAATAGTATCTTTTAAATCTTTTCTTTCAACTATCTTATCTATAAAACCATGTTCTAATAGAAATTCAGCTGTTTGAAAACCTTCTGGCAATTCTTCTCCTATTGTTTGTTTTATTACTCTTTGACCAGCAAATCCTATCATGGCATGTGGTTCTGCTAAAACAATGTCTCCTAGACTTGCAAATGAAGCTGTAACCCCTCCATATGTTGGATCTGTTAGAACTGATATATATAATAACCCTGCTTTATCTAATTTTGTAAGTGCAGCTGTAGTTTTAGCCATTTGCATTAAAGATATAATTCCTTCTTGCATTCTAGCTCCGCCTGAAGTAGAAAATATAATAAGTGGTAATCTTTTTTCTATTGCTTGCTCAACAGCATATGTTATTTTTTCACCTACAACAATTCCCATACTTCCCATTAAAAAGCCACTATCCATAATACATATAACGACGTCTTCTCCTTTAATTTTACCAATTCCGACATGAAACAGCTTCTGGTAAACCTGTTTTTTCTTTTAAAGCTTTTAATTTTTTAGGATAATCTTCTAGTTTCAAAGGATTTGTTGTTTCTATATTTAAATCAAACTTTTTGTATGTATTTTTGTCTAATATTAATTCTAGCCTTCTATCTATATGCATTCTAAAATAGTGTCCACAATTTGGGCAAATGTTTAAATTATTTCTAATATTTTCTTTATATAGTATTTCTTTACACTCTTCACATTTTATCCATTTTCCTACAGGTATATCTATATTGGAAGTTTTATGATTTGTTGGCACTTGTCTTTTCTTTATTTTGTCTACGATCATTTACCATTCTCCTTTTTTAATATCTCTTTTTCTATAAATGAAGTATCAAAATTTCCTCTAATAAAATTAGGGTTTTTTATTATTTCAAATAAAAAATCTTGATTTGTTTGTATTCCTTCTATAACCAATTCTTCTAAAACTCTTTTCATTTTACTGATTGCTTCATTTCTATTTACTCCAAAAGTAATAAGCTTTGCAATCATCGAATCATAGTTTGCTGGAATTGTATATCCTTCATAAATTGCACTATCTATTCTTACTCCGTTTCCTCCTGGAAAATGCAGACCTTTTATTAGACCTGGACATGGCATAAATTTTTTAGTTGGATTTTCAGCATTTAATCTACATTCTATAGAATGTCCTTTAAATTCTACATCTTTTTGTTTTATTTTCAACTCTTCGCCTGTTGCAATTTTTATTTGGGTCTTTACTAAATCTATTCCTGTTCTCATCTCAGTAATTGGATGTTCTACTTGAATTCTTGTATTCATTTCCATAAAATAAAAGTTGCTATCTTTATCTACTAAAAATTCTACTGTTCCAAGACTTGTATATCCAGCTGTTTTAGCTGCTTTTATGGCCGCATTTCCCATTTTGTTTCTTGTCTTTTCATCAATAGCAGTAGATGGCGTTTCTTCTATTACTTTTTGATGATTTCTTTGAATAGTACAATCTCTTTCTCCTAAATGAATTACATTTCCATGTTCATCTGCTACTATCTGAATTTCAACATGTCTTGGATTTGAAATAAACTTTTCTATATATATTTCATCATCATTAAAAGAGTTCTTTGCTTCTTGTTTTACTATTTCATACTCTTTTTCTAATTCTTCTGAAGTATTTGCAACTCTAATACCTTTGCCACCGCCACCTGCTGCGGCTTTTAACATAACAGGATAACCTATTTTTTCTGCTATCTCTAATGCGTCTTTTAATCCTTTTACACTTCCATCTGAACCTGGTATAACAGGAACTCCAGCTTTTTTCATCATCTCTTTTGCATTAGATTTATTCCCTAATAATTCAATAATTTCAGACTTTGGTCCAATAAATTTTATATTTGATTCTTCACATATTTGAGCAAATTTTGAATTTTCAGATAAAAATCCAAAACCAGGATGAATACTATCTGCTTTTGTTATATAAGCTGCCTGTATAATATTTTTTATGTTTAAATAACTTTTATTAGCTTGAGCTGGGCCAATACAAATAGCCTCATCTGCTAAACGGGTATGCAAAGCGTCTTTATCTATTTCTGAATAAACTGCAACAGTTTTTATATTCATTTCTTTGCATGCTCTTATAATACGAACTGCAATTTCGCCACGATTTGCAATTAATATTTTATTCATTTATTTCTACCTCTTTCAACTTTTTAATTCTTAATAACCTCAAACCAATGCAAATGTTAATTCCCCTTTAGCTACAATGTTTTCATTAACTGTCGCTATTGCTTCTCCTACACCAATTGGTCCTTTTCTTTTTATAATTCTTACTTCTAGTTTTAATCTATCTCCTGGTACAACCATTTTTTTGAATTTCATTTTATCTATTCCACCAAATAGAGCGTTTTTTCCTTTATTCTCATTCATTGAGAGAATTGCAACTGCTCCTGTTTGAGCTAAACTTTCTGCAATTAGCACTCCAGGCATAATTGGATTTCCTGGAAAATGACCTTTAAAATACCATTCTTGCGCATTTACATTTTTATATGCTATTGCTGATTCTCCTGGCACATACTCTTCTACTTCATCAATCATTAAAAATGGATCTCTTTGTGGAATAATGTTTTTAATTTCTTCTTTATTTAACATTAATTTTCACCTTCTATTCTAAATAATGGTGTTCCATATTCTACTGTTTCACCATCTTTTACTAAAATTTCTGTAACTTTTCCAGTATATTCTGACTCAATTTCGTTCATTAACTTCATAGCTTCAACAATACAAAGAACGTCACCCTTTTTTACTTCTTTTCCAATTTCAACATAAGGTTCTGCCGTAGGAGAAGATTTTAAATAAAAAGTTCCAACCATTGGTGACTTTACTATATTTCCTTTTTCTTCTTTTTTTGTTTCTTTAGTAATATTATCACTATTTTTTATTGCTGTTGTATCTTGAATTTCTTGAATTACTCTTTCCTTAACATTATCTTTTTTCATACTAATTTTAGTACCATCTGGAAATTCAATATCAACTTCTGTTAGTTTCGAATTTCCCATCTCTTCTATTAGCTGTTTTATTTTTTCATATTCCATTTATTCTTCCTCCCACTTTTTTAGGATAATACTAGAATTATGTCCTCCAAATCCAAGTGAATTTGACATAACAATATTTAATTTAGCTTTTCTTGGCTCATTTGGAACAATGTCTAAATCACATTCTTCATCTTTTTCTTTATAATTTATTGTTGGAGGTACTAACTCATTTTCCATTGCTTTTACACTCAAAATTGCTTCTACTGCTCCTGCAGCCCCTAAAAGATGTCCTATATTTCCCTTTGTAGAACTTATCATTACTGTTTTACTTGCTTTTCCTAATGCTGTTTTTATAGCCATTGTTTCTGTCAAATCATTTAAATGTGTTGACGTTCCATGTGCATTTATATAATCTATATTTTCTGGTTTTATCTTTGCATCTTTCATTGCTCTTATCATTGCATTTGCGCCACCTTCTCCATCAGGACATGGAGATGTTATATGGTAAGCATCTGAAGTTGAACCAAATCCAATAACTTCTGCATATATTTTAGCATTTCTTTTTTTAGCATGTTCCAATTCTTCTAAAACTAGTATTCCACTTCCTTCTCCCATAACAAAGCCACTTCTTTCTTTATCAAATGGAATACTTGCTCTATTCTTATCTGTAGATGTACATAGTGCTTTCATGTTTTCAAAGCCTGCTATTCCAACAGGACATATAGAAGCCTCCGTGCCTCCTGCTACGACAACATCCTCATATCCATGTTTTATTGTTTTGTAGCCTTCTCCTATTGCATGTGTTGAAGAACTACAAGCTGTAACAATTGCCATAGATTCACCTTTAAATCCAAATTCTATTGAAATGTTTCCAGCTGGCATATTGGCTATTGCCATAGGTATAAACATCGGAGATACCCTATTATTTCCTTTTTCATAGTTTATTTCACATTGATTTTGAATTGTTATTAAACCTCCAATTCCTGTACTTACAAAAATACCGACTTTTTTAAAATCTGTATTTTCTGAAGTTATTCCACTATTTTTTACTGCTTCTCTTGCTGCTATTAGTGCAAATTGTGAAGATCTGTCTAATCTTTTTGCTTGTTTTGGTTCAAAATAATCTAAAGGATTATAATCTTTTACTTCTGCACATAAACTTGTTTTAAAGTTGCTACTATCAAATAGTGAAATTTTATCAATTCCACATTCTTTATTTTCTATTCCTTTCCATGTTTCATTTACATTATTTCCTATTGGAGTAATTGCTCCAAGTCCTGTTATAACTATTCTTCTTTTCATTTTTATCTCTCCTTACATTAACATTCCACCATCAATATTAATTACTTGTCCTGTAATATATGAACTATCACTAGATGCTAAAAATTTGACAACATTTGCAACATCTTGTGGAGTTCCCATTCTTTTTAGAGGAATTTTTTTTGCAATTTCTTCTTTAATATCATCTTTTAATACATCTGTCATTTGTGTTTCAATAAATCCTGGTGCTACTGCATTAACAGTAATATTTCTTGAAGCAACTTCTTTTGCTAAGCTTTTAGTAAAACCTATAATTCCTGCTTTTGATGCTGAATAATTTGTTTGACCTGCGTTTCCTGATATTCCCACAACTGATGATATATTTATTATCCTTCCGCTTCTTGCTTTCATCATATAACTAATCACATTTTTAGTTACATTAAATGTACCTATTAGATTTGTATCTATAACTTGTTTAAAATCCTCTTCTTTCATTCTCATTAGCAATGTATCTCTTGTAATTCCTGCATTATTGACTAATACATCTATATTTCCAAATTCTTCAACAATTTGTTTTACAAATTGTTCACAATCTTTAAAATTAGTTACATCTCCTTGAAATGTAAAACATTTTACATTATTTTCTTCTATCTCTTTTTTAGTATTTTTTAAGTCTTCATTTTCAGTTCTGTAATTTATTGCAATATTATATCCTTCTTTTGCAAATGTTAAAGCTATTTGTTTTCCAATTCCTCTTGTTCCGCCTGTAATTATCGCTAATTTATTCATGTTTTTGTCCTCCATATTCTTTTAATACTGCTTGTAAACTACAAACATTATCAATATTTAATATTTTTATTTCTTTATTTGTTGGTGTCCTTTTTACAAATCCTGATAATGTTTTTCCGAGGGCCTATTTCTATAAATGTATCTATTCCATTATCTAGCATATTTTCAATTGTTTTTGAAAATTTAACTGGATTTATAATGTGACGGGCTAAAATATCTTTTACATCGTCTGTATCTTTGTAAATTTCGCCATCTATATTTTTTATCACTTTTGTTTCAAACTTATGAACAGTAATATTTTCAAGGTCTTTTTTAAAAGTATTTGAACTTTCTATCATTTTTTCAGTATGGAATGGTCCTGCTGTTTTTAAAATTCTTACTTTTTTTGCGCCTATCTCTTTTGCAATTTTTTCAGCTTCAGTAATTGCTTCTTTTTCTCCAGAAATTACAACTTGATCTACTGAATTATAATTTGCAGGAACTACAAATCCTGATTTTACTTTTTTGCAAACATCTTCTACTTGGCTATCCTTTAATCCTATAATTGCTGCCATTTGCCATTCTCCACTAGGAAGAAATTTTTGCATATATTCTCCTCGTTTTGGGACAACTTTTATTCCTTCTTCAAACATAAGTGCTTTACTATTAATTAGTGCTGTATATTCGCCTAAGCTTAATCCTGCTGACATATTAGCTGTTATATTGTTGTTTTTTAAAATTTCTAATATAGCCAAGCTCTCTGTAAGTATTGCAAGTTGTGTATATTTTGTTTCATTTAATATTTCTTCTGGTCCTTCAAATGATATTTTTGCAATATCTATTCCTGTTATATCTTTAACTTCTTCATATATTTTTCTTGCCTCTTCGTATTCATCATATATATCTCTTCCCATTCCTACGCTTTGAGATCCTTGACCAGGAAATAAAAATCCAATATTCATTTTTTAAATAACTCCTCTCTTTTCTATTTCTTTTTCAAATTGATTACAAAATTCTGCTATAAATCTTTTAGTATCTACATCTATTCCAAATTCTTTTTTTATAGATGTCGCTAAATACTTTATATCATCTGTAAATTTTTCCTTATTAGTATTAATTCCAATTCCAACTACTAAGTATTTGACTTTTTCATTAACAATTTTAGTCTGAGTTAAAATTCCGCCTATTTTTTTATTATTAAATGTAATATCATTTGGCTCTTTAATATTTAAGTTAATTTCATATTGCTTCTTAAAAATATCAACAATTATATTTGCAATTTTTATTGTAAGTCCATCTAATCTTTGAACATTGCAATCTGTTCTTATAAAAAATGAAAATGCTATATTGTTTGCTTCATCTGTATGCCAGACTCTTCCATGAGTTCCTATTCCTTTATCTTGAATGTCTGCAAATACCAAGGTTCCATTTGGGGTATTTTTACTTTCTATTAGTCTCCAAATTTCATTTTGCGTTGAATCTATATGATTATAAAAAATACTATTTTTCCCTAAAAATTTAGTTTTCACATTTTCTAATTGCATCTAAATTCTCCTGTCTTTTTATCTTGTTTGTTGTTGTTCTAATAAGTGGCTCTTCTGTTAGCATTATTCCTCTTATTGCTTTATAAGATGGCATTGTTTGGTTGACTTCTTTAATTTTCTTTGACAAGACTTTATATATGTCTTCATCTTTTTCAACTTTATAAACATCTTTTATAACATCTCTATCAAATACTATCTTTACATTTATTTTTATATTGTTCGCATCATTTGATTGTATTTTTCCAAAGATAAACGACTCTTTTATTCCTTCTATTTTATTCACTAAATTTTCCATTTCTTCTGGGAATATGTTTTTGCCATTTTTTAATACTATTACACTTTTCTTTCTACCACATATAAATATATATCCTTCTTCGTCAATTTTTGCTAAATCTCCTGTATAGAACCAACCTTCTTTTAATGATTCTTTATTTGCTTCTTCATTCTCATAATATCCTAGCATTATGCTTGGTCCTCTAACTACTAACTCTCCAATTCCTTCTTCATTTACATCTACAAGTTTTGCTTCTACACTTGGAACTGTTTTTCCAATTGATCCTAACTTATAATTTTTATTTGTTCCAACTGCCACAACAGGAGAAGTTTCAGTCAATCCATATCCTTGTACTAAGTTTAGTCCTAATAATCTATATTTTTCTTCTATTGTTTTATCTAAAGCTGCAGCTCCACTTATAAATAGTTTTATTTTTCCACCTAGCATATCATGTATTTCTTTAAATACTTCTTTCTTTTTTTGCATAGATGAATTTTTATATTTTTCTTCATTTTCTAATATTTTCTCAAGTTTTCCTTGCTTTTCTAGTTTTTTCCTAATCATCATAAAAATTCTTTCATATATGCCTGGTACACACGCCATAACCGTCACATGATATTCATTTAGGTTTTCTACTATATGTCTTAGTCCATCACAAAATACTGTTTCTGCTCCTTTATATAGTGAAAATAGAAATCCTACTGTACATTCAAATACATGATGTATTGGTAAAATAGAAAGAAAAACATCGTCTTGCGTTACATCTAACACACTTCCAATATCCATTAAATTTGTGCAAATATTTTCATGTGAAAGCGCTACTACTTTAGACCTAGATGTAGTTCCTGATGTAAATAGCATAATTTTCATTTCTTTTGGATTGATTTTTGCATTTAAAAACTCGTTATTTCCTTCTTCTATTAATTTTTTACCTTCTCGTATTAGTTCTTTTTGTGAATATATTCCTTCTCCATTTTCATCATTATCCATCGAAATCAAATGTTTTAACTTATTTTTCTCACTAAGCCTAATATTTTGAATTATATCTGAATATTTTTTTGTATAAAATATTGCCTCTATATCAGACCTTTCTATCAATAGTTCTAGCTCATTTGCAGGTAGTGACTTATCTAATGGAACAACAATTCCTGTTCCACATACAATTGATAAATATGCTATTTCCCATTCATATCTATTTTCTCCAATAACTGCAATTCGTTTTCCCTTTAGTCCTAAATTTATTAATGCTGTTCCTAAAGCATTTATCATATTTCTAACTTCTTTATGAGTATAAACTTGATATTTTCCTTCTTCTACTTTAATCTTATATGCCGGTTTTTCTGCATATAATTTTCCTGTTTTATTTAACATATCTTTTAAATCATTAATTTTTAAATACTCATATATTCTCTTATTCATTTTTTCATATAATCAATCATATATAAATATTAATTTATATATGATTGATCCCTTTCTACTATTTTTTGATTTTGCATAATTTTTATATCATAATATAAAATTAATGTCTTTATACTGATAGGTCAGTATAATATATTTTTGCTATAATCACATCATTTATTATAAAATTATCTTTTAACATTGCACAAAAGTCTTCTTTTCTCTTCCCTTTTTTACTTCTTTGATATATAATCTTTTTTAGAAATAATTGGAGTGTGAAAATTATGATAAATCGTGAAGATAACCCAGAATTTTTGAATTCGTTTTTAGATTATTCTATTACAATATTAAATAAATCTACTAATTCTGTTAAAGAATATAATTATGATCTTGCTATGTTCTTAAAATATATGAAGATTCATTTTAAACAAACTAATGAAACAGATTTTAGTAAAATTACAATTAATGATTTTAATATAGATACTTTAAAAAGAATAACTTTAAATGACATACATGCATTTGTAAGTTTTTTAGCTGAAACTAACCATAGTAAAAGTGCTACTCGTGCAAGGAAAGTATCTACAATACGTATATTTTTTAAATACTTAACTGTAAAAGAAAAAATACTTGATATTAACCCTGCTCAAAATTTAGAAACTCCTAAATTAGATAAAAGAATGCCTAAATATTTAACATTAGAAGACAGCAAAAAGCTATTAGAAGTTACTTGTAATGATGATAACAGAAATGCTAAAAGAGATTTTGCTATTATTACCTTATTTTTAAATTGTGGTATGCGTTTATCTGAATTGATTGGAATAAATATTAAAGATATTCATTTTGATGATGCTAAAATGACTGTTATCGGAAAAGGTAATAAAGAAAGAACTATTTACCTAAATAAGGCTTGTATGAATGCTATTAAAGATTATTTAGAAGTTAGACCTAAAGAAGGTGTTGACTATAAGTCTAAAGATGCTTTATTTTTAAGTGAAAGACGTGAAAGAATTTCGAGAAGATCTGTGCAATATATTGTAGAAAAAGAATTAAAGAAAGCAGGATTAGATACTACAAAATATTCTGTACATAAGTTAAGACATACTGCAGCAACATTAATGTACCAATATGGTGAAGTCGATATTAGAGCTTTGCAAGAACTTTTAGGACATGCTAGTATTTCTACTACAGAAATTTATACTCATGTTGCAAATGAACAAGTACGAGATGCAGTTGAAAGAAACCCTTTAAATATTTAACGTATTAATAAGTTCTGAACGCTATTATAGTATTATTAATAGCGTTCATTTTATTCATTAATTATAAGCTTTTTATAATTAACCTTTGTCCTATCTTCAAATTAGAATTATTATCTAACTTATTTAATTTTTTTATTTCATAGATTATATCTCTAATATCCTTATTTTCGTAATAAGCATTATTTTCTTGCTCTTCTCTTGCAATGCTCCATAAAGTATCACCTTTTGTAACATTTACTGTTTTAGTTTTTATATCCCCTTTAGAAAAAGACACATTACTAAAATATAATGATATTCCTATTATAATTACAAATACTATTAAAGTCATTCTTAAAAATTTTTTCATATTTACAATTTTCATTTATTTATACCCCCTGTTTTACGAACAATATTTTGTTTTTGTAAGCATAGTATAAACGAACATTTATTCTTTGTCAATACTTTTTAAGAAAAAATGTTCGTTTTTTTATTTTTATAATAAAATAGGTTGTATTTGTTTATTTTCTAAAGCTTCTTCTAAAGTATTTATTATATAATTACTATCAAAAACTAAAGAACGTGGCTTAGTAATTGGATTGTCTTGCCTAAAAGGCACAAAAAAATAATGATTTCTATTTAATAATGTACCTATATTCTCTGCACTTCCTGATAGTCCATCATTTGTAGAAATAGCAATTACAACAGGGTTTCCATTTCTTAAATGAGACTTAACAGCCATAGTTGCAGTATTATCTATAATTCCGTTTGCAAGTTTAGCAATTGTATTTCCGTGAACAAGGTGCAACAATTAATATATCTGTTAAATTTTTAGGACCAATTGGTTCTGCCTCTTGAATTGTATGAATTATTTTTCTATTAGTCATTTCTTCAATTTCCTGTATATGTTCTTTGGCTTCTCCAAATTTAGTATTAAGTTCATAAGCATGTTCTGACATAATAGGAATTATTTGAGCACCTTCATCTATTAATTTTTTCATCTGCTCTTTTGTCTTTTTAAAAGTACAAAATGAACCAGTTAAGCAAAAACCTACTCTTTTGTTTTCTAATTTCATATTTACTTCTATCCCTCCTTTTTTGTCTCTTACTATATCTTATGCTATTATGTTAATTTTGAGATTGTTTTAAAAACAAAAATAAAAGCAGTAAATCTAAATTGATTTATTGCTTTATAATTTTTTAATTATTTAATAAATACTCTTTTATTTCTTCTGCTGCATTTCTTCCGTCTCTTGCTGCCCATGCAACTGTACCTTTAGAACCTGCTAATTGCCCTCCAGCGAATATTTTTTCTTTAGATGTTTTGTAACTATCTGTTATGACACTTCCTTTATCTGTAGTATTAATATTAAGATTATCAATTAATTCTTTTTCAACATTAGATCCTACAGCTGATATAACGTAATCTGTATTTATTATAAAATTACTACCTTCTATATTTACAGGTATTTTTCTTGTTTCTCCATCTTTTTGAATTAAGTTAGTTTTTATACATTCTACTTTTTCTACTTTATTTTCTCCCAGTATTTTAACAATATTAGTTTTAAATAGAAAATTTATTCCTTCTTTTTTAGCTTGTTCTATTTCTATCTTTTCAGCAGGCATTTCCTCTTCGCTTCTTCTATATATAATAGTAACATTATTTGCTTCTAAACGTTTTATTGTTCTAGAAGTATCCATTGCTACATTACCGCCACCTATTACAACAACATTTTTGCCTTTAAAATTAGGATAATTTTTGTTTTCCAAAAGTTCATTTCCTCCTAGTACTTCTGGAAGTTCTTCTCCTTCTACATTCATTTTAGAAGACACATTTGCTCCAATACTCAAAAATATTGCATCATAATCTTTTTCAAGTTCGTTTAAAAAGATATTTTTACCTAGTTCTTTCTGATATTCTACTTTTATTCCTAAATTTAATACTTGATTTATGCAATTTTCCATAACATTTCTTTCTAATCTGAATTCTGGAATACCATGCTCTATTATTCCACCTAGAAAAGATTTTTTTTCGTATATTGTAACATCAAAACCATATCTTACTAGAAATGCTGCGCAAGTTATACCTGTTGGTCCTCCGCCTATTACTGCTACTTTCTTATTACTTTTAGTATATGTAAATTTCGGAATCTCCCATCCATTTTTTATTGCCATGTCTCCAAGATAAGCCTCTATTTTTCCTATTTTTACCGGGGAAGATTTAAACCTTCTTGTGCAACTACCCTGACATTGTTTTGTATGCGGACATATTCTACCACATATTGATTGTAGTACCGTTGTAGTACAAGATAATTCATATGCTTCTTTATATTTTTCTTCTTTCATCAATTTTATAATATCTGTTATATTATTAGAAAGAGGACAACCTTGCATGCAAGGCTTTGTCCTACATTCCAAGCAATTATCTAATGCTTCTTTTATCATTATATATCACCTTATAAATTTTCAACTATTTGTTTTGTATCCCTTGCTATTACTAGTTCTTCATTTGTAGGGACTATCCATACTTTTATTTTAGAATCTGGTGTAGAAATTTCTACTTCTTCTCCTCTACAATTATTCTTTTCTAAATCAATTTTTACTCCGAGCCATTCTAAGTTTTCACAAATCATTTTTCTAATATTTATTTGATTTTCGCCAATTCCTGCTGTAAATGCAATTACATCTATTCCATTCATTGAAACTCCATATTTTGCGATATATTGTGCAACTAGGTAGCAATATGATTTTCTTGCAAGTACTGCTCTTTCGTTTCCTTCATCAGCTTCTTTTTCGATATCTCTAAAATCTGGACTTACTCCTGAAATTCCAAGAACTCCTGATTCTTTATTTAAAATTGTATCTATTTCATCAGGTGTTAATCCTTCTTTTCTCATTAGAAATGTAACTATTGAAGGGTCTAAATCTCCACTTCTAGCACACATTGGAATACCAGCGACTGGTGTAAATCCCATTGATGTATCTACAGATTCTCCATTTAATACAGCACATAAACTTGCTCCTTGTCCTAAATGACATACAACTGTTTTTAATTCTTCTTTTTTCTTTCCAATTAATTCAGCAACTCTTGCAGATACATATCTGTGGCTTGTTCCGTGGAAACCATATTTACGCATTTTATATTTTTCATAATATTTATATGGTACTGGATAAATATATCTTTCTTTAGAAATAGTATGATGAAAAGCTGTATCAAATACTGCTACCATTGGTTTTCCTGGCATTATTTCTTTGCAAGCTTTTATTCCGTTTATTGTTGGTGGGTTATGAATTGGTGCTAATTCTGTTGTTTTTTCTATTTCTGCAATTACTTCATCTGTAATTAATACAGATTTATCAAATATATCTGTTCCATGTGGTATTCTATGTCCTATTGCATTTATTTCATTTAGATCTTTTATTACTCCGTAATCTTTATGTTGTAATTGTTCTAACATTATTTCAAAAGCTTCTTTGTGTGATGATACAGGATGTTCTATTAGGTATTTTTCTCCTGCTACTTTATGTGTTACAAAGCTATTTTTCTGACCTATTCTTTCATAATTTCCTTTTGCTAATACTTGTTCATTTTCCATATCAATTAATTGATATTTTAAAGATGAACTTCCACAATTGATAACTAAAACTTTCATTAAATTCAATTCCTTTCCTATTACTTTAATTCCTTTGTTATTATAACCATAAAAAAGAAAAAGTACAATAGATTTTTAGGTAAAAAATAAAAGATGAGAAATTTCTCATCTTTTATTTTTTTGACTTAAATTGATTCATCTGCATCAAGTAAAACTTTCAAAACTTTGTACATTTTGCCATCACTTGCAATTTCAAAAACATAATCATTTTTTACATGAACATCTGCACCTTTACTGATTAAGAATTTTACTACTTCAGCCTTTTCAGCTTCTGTACAAGTTGCGCTAGACGCATTAACAGCTCTTACTATTGGTATATAATCTCCTTTATTAACATCAAAGTTATATTGTTCAACCAATAATTTTATTAAACCTAACATACCTAAATCTATAGCATAGTAAAAGGTGTTATAGTCAATTTTCGCTCCTAAAAGTACAAGAAGTTCAAATAATGTTGAATCTTCTTTTTCTCCTGCTTTAAAATATAGATCTCTTTGTTGTTTAAGCAAATCAGTTACACTAATTGCTTTAATTTTTTCCGGATTTTGCCGAACAAATTCCATTGCTTTTTGCAGATTCTCCTCAGTAATCGAAGAGTTAGATTCCTCTTTTCTTTTTTCTACTATTTCTATCATAGTTTTGTCCTCCTATATACATTTGTTTTATAGAATATGAACGAGTTACAATACGCCATATTATATATTACTTTTATGTAAAATGCAATAGAAAAAGGCGTATTTTGTACGCCCTTTATAATTTTAATATAAATTATTATTTCCAAATGGAGTCACTTTTTAGATAGCATTCCAAGCTTTAAAAATAACTTATTTTACTAAATTTGCTGTATCTCTTGCTATCATTAATTCTTCTTCAGTTGGAACAATCCAAACTTTTACTTTAGAATCTTTTGTAGATATTTCTCTTTCTTCTGCTTTTACATTATTTGCTTCTAGGTCTAATTCTACTCCCATCCATTTTAATTGTTCGCAAATCATTTTTCTTTCATCTGGTCCTCTTTCTCCAACTCCACCAGCAAATGCTATTACATCTACACCATTTAATGCAACTGCATATTTAGCAATATATTGAGCTATAATATAAGCATAAGCTTCCATTGCTAATTTACTCTTTTCAGCATGTTCGTCATTTGCATCTATAGAAGCTAATAGATCTCTATTGTCTGCTGAGTATTCGCTCATTCCTATTAATCCAGATTCTTTATTTAATATTTTTTCTACTTCATCAGGTGTTAATCCTTCTTTTTTCATTAAGAAAGTAACTATTGATGGGTCTAAATCTCCAGAACGTGTTCCCATTGCAATACCTGCAAGTGGTGTGAATCCCATTGATGTATCTACAGATTTACCATTTAATACTGCGCATAAACTTGCTCCTTGTCCTAAATGACATACTATTGTTTTTAACTCTGTAACTGGTTTTCCTACTAGTTCAGCAACTCTTGCAGATACATATCTGTGGCTTGTTCCGTGGAATCCATATTTTCTTACACCATATTTTTCATAATATTTATATGGTATTGGGTAAATATATCTTTCTTCTGGTATTGTTTGATGGAATGCTGTATCAAATACTGCTACATTTTTCTTGCCCGGCATAACTTTCATACAAGCTTCAATTCCTGTTAAAGCTGCTGGGTTATGTAATGGTGCTAAAGGAATACATTCTCTAATTGTATCTATTACTTCGTCTGTAATTACAACTGATTTATTGAATTTTTCTCCTCCATGAACAACTCTGTGTCCTACTGCTGAAATTTCGTCTAATGTTGAAATTACTCCATGTTCACTATCTGTAAATTGTGAAAGTACAAAAGAAATAGCTTCTTCATGATTTTTTGCATCTCTTTCGTATTTATATTTTTCTCCACCTACTTTGTGAGTTACAAAAGAACCTTCCATTCCAATTCTTTCATAGTTTCCTTTTGCTAATACTTGTTCATTTTCCATATCGATTAATTGATATTTTAGTGATGAACTACCACTATTTAAAACTAAAATTTTCATTTTATTTCCTCCCTTATATATGTTCCCTATATTTTTATTTTTCTTATTGTTCTTGTGCTTGAAGTGCTGTAATTGCAACAACTCCAACTATATCTTCTGCACTACATCCTCTTGACAAATCATTTACAGGTCTTGCAATACCTTGACAAAGTGGGCCATATGCTTCTGCTTTTGCAAACCTTTGGACTAATTTATATCCTATATTTCCAGCATCTAAATCTGGAAATATTAAAGTATTTGCCTCTCCTTTTAGTGGACTTCCTGGTGCTTTTGATTCAGCAATTTCTGGAACTATTGCAGCATCTAATTGAAGTTCACCATCTGCAATTAATTCTGGTTTTTTCTCTTTTAATATCTTAGTTGCCTCTACTACTTTATCTGTAAGTGGTGAATGTGCGCTTCCATAACTTGAATATGAAAGCATTGCAACTTTTGGTTTAGCTCCTACTAATTGTTCAAAACTTTTAGCTGATGATATAGCAATTTCTGATAAAGCTTCCGAATCAGGGTATTCATTTAATCCGCAATCTCCGAAAACAAAAGCTCCATTTTCTCCATATTCACAATTAGGAACTACCATTAAGAAAAATGCTGATACAAGTTTTGTTCCGGGTGCTGTTTTTAATATCTGAAGAGCTGGTCTTAAAGTATCTGCTGTAGAATGACATGCTCCTGATACTAATCCATCTGCATCTTGTTCTTTAACCATCATCATACCGAAATATACATTGTCATTCATCATTTCTTTTGCCTTGTCTAGTGTCATACCTTTTGCTTTTCTTAATTCATAAAAACTATTTGCATAACTACTAAATTTATTTGATGTTTTAGGATCAACTATTTTTGCTTTAGAAATGTCTAAATTATTTTCTTTAGCTAACTTATTTATTTGTTCTCTATTACCAATTAGAATTATATCAGCAAATTCTTCTTTTAAAATTTGTTGTGTTGCTTTTAAAACTCTTATATCATTACTTTCTGGTAATACTATTGTTTTTATATCATTTTTTACTTTTGACTTTACATTTTCAATAAAAGACATTTTCTTCTCCTTTCTAAATTCTTTATGATTTATTAATTATATAAAGAAAATCACAAAAGTACAAGTACTTTTGTGATTTTTGTTGTTAAATTTCATCCAAAAAGCCATAAATCTCATGGATGTCTGTTAAATTAGAGACTGGAAGTTTTTTAATTGAATCTGCAAATGTTGCACAATCACTTTCTTCTAACAAACCATAAAAATGATATGGTGAAGCAAAAAGGTTTTCTTCTGAAAACATATGGTCTTCTAAATTAAAAGCCAGAAGAACAGTAAATATTTCACTTACTTTATCTTCTTTTGTTTCAAATTTAGAAAGATTAAAATCTTTAAATACACTTGAAAATTTAGAAATATATATTACATATTCTTCTATTTCATTTGTAAGAGCTGCAACTTCTTTTGATTGCTTTCTTGTTTCTTTAAAAGTATCATCAAGTTGAGCTAACTTTTCTTCTAAAAGTTTAACAAATCTCTGAGAATTTAAGTCTTCTTTAAATTCTTCGTGTCCTTCTAAAAATTCAGAAAGCTGAAACAAGATTTTTTCGTATTGACTTTTTAAATTCTCATATTCTTTCTCTTTTTTTGAACAGCATGCTAGTACTTCATTTCGCCTTTTAGCAATTTGCAATAAAGAATGTGCATCATCTAAAAGCCGATTCCAATCTTTTAAAAATTCTTCCCTTGATTTAAACATTTTTATCCTCCTTTAATTAAATGGCTGATTTTTAAGTAACAATGTTATTATTATACATTAACTCTACAAAAAATTCAATAACATATTGTAAATATTTTATGTTTCTTCTACCAATATCTGTTTTCTCCATACATTCCTGTTGTTGATATAGTAACAAATTTAATAGAATACAAATCGCAATATACCAAACTATCATTTTCAAAAGAACGAAGAAGAATATAACTTGCCCCTACATCTACTAATATGCCTATTCTATCCACCAAATTGTTTGTTCCAATTAAAAATTCTACTCTCATTAGCTTGCCTATCTGTTCTCTTAAAAATGCTGGTGTATATATGTTATTGGTTAGTATTTCTGGGCTATTTGAGTTTATTTGAACTCCACTTTCCATTTGTCTATTTTTGTTATTTGAAGTTTCTTGCATAAAAAATTCATTCCTTTCATTTAAGTATTTGAGTAACTAGACGTTGGTCTATAAAAGCAGTGGTCACCAAGTCTTGTATGAAATGTGCCTGAACCATTACGAGGAAATGTAGAATCACAAATTGGCTTAAACGGGTTTAAGTACCACAAACATTCTCCTATATCGTTTAATCTATTTCCAGCAATTGCCCAATCTGCAATATTGTAGTGTATGTCTGTTGGATTCATATTATATATGTTTTGAGGATTGTACATGTTATATAATTGTTCTCTTACGCAATCAAATTGACCTTGCTGAAAAATTATATTTCTAATGCTTCCACCTTGTGATATTCTTGAATATTCACCATATGGTACATTTACTCTATTCATTACAACAGATGCAACAGCTTTCATTCCATTGTCTCCTTCTCCTCCCGCTTCGCACTGCACTATTCTTGCTAATAACTCTCTATCTGAATACGCCACTTTTCTTCACTCCCTTGTATTATAATATGATTTTTTCTAGAAAACGTGATTTGTATTTTATTTATTTTTATAAAACTCCCAAGTAATCCCATTATCATTTGAAGTAAATTCATAATATGTTCTTTCAGGACTTTTTCTATGATTTAAAGTATATATTACTACTTTTAGCTTTCCGTCCTCAATATATGGTACTCCTTTTACAAGTAGATTTTTTTCTTCTATATTATCTGGATGGATAATATTAGCATCATTAAATGTTTTGCCTCCATCTGTAGTAACTAAAAAACCTTTATTTTCTCCTCCTGTTCCTGCAAGTCCTGGGTCATTAATAAATCCTATATTTTCATTTATAAACATAAATTCCGCTCCATTATGTATTGTAATACCTTCTTTTGTTTGACTTATATATGTTTTTCCTCCATCTGTTGATTTTTCTATATCTATTACTGATCTTTGAGCTAGTATTGCTTCTAAGTTTTTAACTCTAACAATAGTATTTTCATCTATTTTCTTTTTATATAAGATGTTTGAAGCCGCTTCTATGCCTTTATTTTCTGATACTAAATTCTCATTATTTGTATTTGAAATAATATAATGTGTTCCCTGGTCATAATCCATTTTTATAGAAATTATTCTATTATTGTTTAATTGTATTTTTAATATATTATTTTGTTTATCCATTATTCCTTTTATACAATGTACTTCTTCAAAATTTATATCTGAAATTTCTTTATAGTAGGCATCATATTTTTCTATATATGTCCAATTTTTTAGTCTTTCTTTTAAATTTTCTAATTTTTCTCCTGTATTATCATAATAAACTTTTTCTGCCTGTTTTGTCGTAATTTTAACTATATCAGTTTCATAATAATTTCTAATTTTTTTATATTCTTCTAGTTCCTCTTTTGATACTTCATTGTTAAACCCTGCACCATTGTAAAATACTTGTTCTAAATCTATTTCACTTGGCTTTGTATATGTATTAGTTGATATTATAAATCCATTTATTTCTAATGTGTTAAAATCTTTTTCATATTTTTTTAACTGTTCAGATGTATATATTGTTTCATAATCAGATTTCCAAGTATCTATATTGCCTTCACTTGTAGAATTGTAATATTTTTTATTTTCTTCTATTTCTTTATTCAATTCTTGTATGTTAACTTTTCTTTTTTGTAATTTATATTTCGAAATATTAAATTCTTGCCAACTTAAATCTTTATTATTACTTGCTATATTTAATAAAATTTTTAGAATATCTAGCTTTTCTTCTGCAGTTATATCTTCTTTACTTAATCTTTCTTCTAAAATTTGATAGCTATCTTCACTAGCAATATTAGATATATATTCATAGTCTATTGGGTGTATATTGTTTCTATTAATATTTTTGCTTATAATAACTCTTTCTATATTCATATAATTAGCTATACAATATGTCAAAACTCCTATTATAAAGTACCATTTCATAAAATCAAATTTTTTATTAAATATATATACTACTGTTGGAATAAATGCAATTATCTCTGTAATTAATATTGCATATACAAAAGTTCTTAAATATGTTAATCCAAATTCTGTTTCATACATATACATTCTATACATTGCCGATATTGCTATTATAATAGTAAACAGTACCAATAGCAGATTTGATATTTTTACTATTTTTTCTTCTTTCTCATAATATCTATTAGATATTAATATAAGTCCGAAGTTTATAAATGAAACAAACATAAGTTGGAAAAATCCTGTTCTTGCATAAGTTGCATAGTCAAATGAATTACTTATATTTACTTTAGCAAATAAAGATTGTATTTGAATAAAACAAAATACTAAGTACACTATATTTAATACTATTAAAAGTAACTTTATTGTAAAATTATATTTTCCTTTGCTTTTATTTAATTTACTTTCCTCTTTTGGGTGTTTCTTTTGAATATTCAAAAATAAGCTTAAAAACAAGAAATATATAATAATCATGATTGCAATTCTTAAAATGACATTAAATGTAGTTCCAATATTTATATTTTTAAATAAATTTCCTATTTCAGAAAATAAATTTGCAAAAATCATGTCTGCTGATGATAATAGTGCCAAAACAATTCCTACAACCACAAATACTATTAGTACGGATATAGCAACTTTCTTGATATTTTCTTTATTTATATTTTCATTTTTTGTTACTATCTTTCTTGATGCTCTCTTAGTAAGTTCAACTCCTTCTTTATACCTCATAATTGTGTTTGTTATTAACTCAAAAGTTTTATATAAATAGTTTGTTAAATAATCTTTTTCGTTTACTAAAATTTCATACATAATTAAATTAAGTACTAAAATTACAAATATATTAACAATATAAAATGTGGTATTTGCAAATATAAAATATGTACTACTTAATAAAAGTATTGGTACCATAAGCAATATTCCGTTTTTGTTTTCTATTATGTTTTTCTTGTTAAGTATGTAATACACTATTCCATTGCATATTATTTCAAATAATAGCATTGAAATACCTATTTCTTTACCATAAAATAAAATTGATTGAACTATTGATAATATAACACTTCCTACAATTTCCATATTAATATTTCTCCTTTATTTTTCGTAATCTAATATATCTCCTGGCTTACAGTCTAAAACTTCGCAAATCTTTTCTAATGTTGAAAATCTTATTGCTTTTGCTTTATTTGTTTTTAATATTGAAAGATTCGCAGGAGTTATTCCAACCTTTTCAGCAAGTTCACCAGATGTCATTTTTCTTTTTGCTAACATTACATCTACATTAACAATAATTGGCATTTTTTCTTCCTCCCATCTATATTGTAAAATCATTTTCTTCTTTATATTCAATAGCTTTTTTATATATTTCGTTAAGTATTTTTATTCCTACTCCAGAAACAACAAATATAATCATTAACATTATTGAAAAAGCACATATATAGTTTCCTACTAAATTCCTCATTATTGAAAATATAAATATTGCTATAACTAAATATAAAGCACTTATTATAAAGCAACTATAACTAACTACATTTAAGCTTTTTGCATTATCTTCACAAAATAATATATCTCTTTTCAAATTTTTAAAAATTTTGATAAATTGATAGATAATAAATAATGCTATTATTCCTGTACTAATAATCATGAGAAAGAAAATTAAATCAGATATATTGTTTTGTATATTTTCTCCCATAACAATATGTTTTATTATTTTTATTATTATGCTTAATACTACTATATCAACAATACTTATTGCAGCAAAAAGTATGTTAAGTCCTACTATAACCTTTGATGATAAACTTTTTTCTCCTAAAATTTTCATTATTAAATTCCTCCTTTATTTTGCATAAGTATATATTATCTATTTATGTTTGTCAATATTTTTTTATTGTTTTTCGATAATTACTTTTTATAAAAAGAATAGCCATTTTGACTATTCTTAAATGAGTTTTTATTTAGTTCTTATTCTTTTTAATTAATTTATACAAATACATGCTAATTAATATTTCGATAATTGATAATCCGACTAATATAGATATTACTACAATCATTGGATTATTAATTAAAATTGCTGTAAAACTTAAACTCATAATTGTTCTTATAATTTTCCTTGATAAATCTAGTATAGTAAGTAATGATTGCTGCTGTTCTTTCTCTACATTTTTTAATGCTAAGTCTTGTATATAAACTTTAAAAGGATCTCTTATAAATAAAATTATAATATATCCTAAACTCATAATTAAGATTTTAAAAATAATTGAATATGTGATTAAAGATCCTACTACCATTAAGCAAAGTGATAAATACAATAAAAATGGTAGTAAAAATCCTACTTTATCTTCATATTTTTTATGTATTTTATTAAATGAAATATTCGAAATTACTCTCACTATTCTAGATGTACATAATATTATGCCTATTATCAATACAGTATTTTCCACATTAAAATTCTTTAACAATTCTTGCTGCATAAATAATTTACCATTAGATTGTCCAGAATTTACTATAGGATAAAATAAACCATAAGATATTATTATAAGCAATACTATTTTTGAATAATTTATTTTTCGAGGCTTGTCTTTATTTTCTTCATTATTTGTAATCTCAATGCAGTCATTGTTTGAATAATCAACCATATAAAAAGATAAAATAAAACAAATTAAACAGAAAATAATACAACCTATCATTGGCAAATAATTATTTATATTAAACATAATACTAGCAACAAATGATATTATCATTGTAACTACAGCATATATGGTATTAGCATTTGTTGTATATTTTATATATTCATTTTTTTTGCCTTGGAGCTCTAAATTATTTTTTAAAACTGCATTTATCATATTTTGGAAAGTAAATGCTATTTCATAACATATTTTTCCTATAACTATTACAACATAATTTGTACCAAATGTTAGTAAAATACTTGATAGCAATAAAAACATTGAGCCAAGCCTAACTGATTTTGTATTACCAATTTTTTTAATTATATTAAGCAAAGGCATTTGTAATAAAATACAAGCTATTAGTGATATAGATGTCAAAGAAACTATTTGTGATGCAGTAAACTTTTTTACTACTGTTAAAAATAATGTATCAATTGCTACCCAAAACAATAAATCTCCAGATAATCCTGCAAACCATGGGAATAATTTATTAAATCTTTTTAAATTTTTCTTCTCTTTTTCGTTCATTTCTTCTTCCTTTATTTAATCTTTTTAATTAACTGTCATTTTTGTTCATATTTTATCTTCATCATTTTCTATCCACTCTAATACAAAGTCAAATACCTCTTTTCTATTAACTTCATTAAGCATTTCATGTCTTCCGTTTTCAAACAATTTAAAAGTAATATTCTCTACTCCCGCTTCTTTAAGCATATTATAAACTCTTTTTACTCCTTTGCCGTTTGCACCAACAGGATCTTTATCTCCAGAAAATATTAGTATTGGAATATTGGGGGTATTTTTTATTTTATCTTTTCTGTTTAGGTATATACTTCCTTTAAATAAAGCTATATAACTATCTACTGTAAATTTTCTATTTGGCTTTGCGACTTTCATATATTCATCTACTTTAGTTTCATCACTTGTAGTCCAGTCTGCTTCGGTTCTTGTAGGTTTAAAATTGTTATTAAAAGACCCCGTAACTAATCTTTCTAAAAGCTTACTCTTGTAATCTCCACCTTTAAACATCTTTATAATTGAAGCAAGTAAAATTCCTAAATGTAAGCCATATTTTTGACCACTAGTACCAGTTATAATAGCACCTGATAAATTATCATTATATATTGTTAAATATGTTCTAGTAAGTAAAGAACCCATACTATGTCCCATTACTATATATGGAATATTAGGATATTCTTTAGCTACCTTATTTTGTAAAATATGAATATCTTCAGCTAATCTAAACCATGCGTCTTTACATTCAAAATTTCCAAGTTCACTATCATCTTTAACGCTATTTCCATGTCCTATATGATCATGTCCAACTACCATATATCCTTTTGATGATAAAAACAATGCAAACTCATCATACCTTCCTATAAATTCTTCCATTCCATGAACTAATTGAACGACACCTTTATAATTTTTAAGATTTTCATCATACCACTTCTTAGCATAAATTTCTTTTCCTGTACTAGATTTAAATTTAAATTCTTCTATCATATCTAACCTCCTTATTATTTAATTATAATTCCAAGCAATTTTGATAAATCTATAGCTTGCATTTGGCTTACAATTGCTCCTTTTATATTTTGCATATCTACTATTATTCCTTCTATATTTGAACTTGTAAAATCGATTCCTTGTAATTTAGTATTGAAGAAATTAGATGAAAAAAGATTACAATTTTTAAATTCTACATTATGTAATTTTACATCTTCTAAATTAGCACATTGCAAATTTGCAGTATCAATATTTACTTCTTTAAAACTTGATGTATTAAAATTAGTATATCCTGCATTTGTTTCTTTTATATAAGTATTATAAAACATTGCATTTGTAAAATTACATCCTACTATTTTGCAATTTATAAATGCAGTTCTTACAAATGAACTTTCTATAAAATTAGTATTAGAAAAATCACAATTTTCAAAGATCACATCTGAAAAAGAAGCTTTTTCAAAATTACTATTTATACATCTACAATTTAAAATTTTACACTTTGATATTTCTGATTTATAACAATCTATTTTATCTTGATAATTTATAATTTCTTTTTCTCGTATATCTATTTCATCTTTATTATCTAATAAAAGTTCTAAATCTTCTTTTTCTATTCGTTCAACATTAATAATAATTTGTTTTATTATACTCATTTTCTTCAAATTATTTTCCTTTCTTTTATTAGAATTATAATATATAATTTTAAAGTATACAATACCCCAAAAGGTCCAGGTTATTTTGGGGTAGAAATATTATTTTTTTTGTGGTACAATATTTTTCGTAGAAAGGATTGATTTTATGAATAAGTATATGGAAATTGCTAAAAATGAAGCTGAAAATGGAATCGGTAAAAATGATGGTGGTCCATTTGGTGCTGTAATTACAGATAAAGAAGGAAATATTATTGCGACTGGTCATAACCAAGTATTAAAAAATAATGATCCAACAGCTCATGCTGAGATAATGGCTATTCGTAATGCTTGTGAGAAACTACATACTTATGATTTGTCAAATTATATATTATATACATCATGTGAACCATGCCCTATGTGTTTATCTGCAATTATATGGGCTAATATAAAAGAAATATACTATGCATGTACGCGTGAGGATGCTGCAAAAATCGGTTTTCGAGATGATTTAATATACGAATACCTTAAAGGAAATAAAAAAGATTTAATAACTTTAAAACAAATTGATAGAGATAAATGCGTATCTACTTTTGAAAAATATGAAAAAGACAAAAAAGTAATTTATTAAAATTATTACCCCAAAAGTACCTGGCCCTTTTGGGGTAATCTTGAAAATTTGATGAGGTAATTTATGAATTTAGAATATATTGTAACTTCAAATGATGCAAATAAATGTAAATGTGTAAAAGATATTTTACTTACTAAATTTAATATTTCTCATAGACTTCTTGTGACATTAAAAAGAGAAAATTGTATCTTTTTAAATAATAGTGTTACAAATGTCTCACATAAATTAACTGAAAATGATAAAGTTTCAGTTTCTTTTTCGTACAAAGAAGATAATTCAAATATTGTTAAAACTAAAATGACTTTAGACATTGTGTATGAAGATGAAGCTTACATAGTTATAAATAAACCTTATGGAATTCCTGTTCACCCTTCCATTCTTCATTATGAGGACAGTTTATCTAATGGTGTTTGCTATTATTTTGATGAAATTGGATTGCAAAAGAAAATTAGACCTGTTAATAGAATTGATAAAGATACTTCTGGTTTAGTTATTTTTGCTAAAAATGAGTATATTCAAGAATGTTTAATCAGGCAAATGAAAGATAATATATTCAAAAAAGAATATATTGCTATTGTAGAGGGACATTTTTCTTGCAAGAGTCGGAACTATAAATGCTCCTATTACTAGGAAAGAAAATAGTATTATCGAAAGATGTATTGCAAATAATGGACAAGAGTCTATTACTCATTATGAAGTTTTAGAAGAAAAGAATTTAGAAAGCTTACATGTTTCCATTGTTAAATGTACTTTAGAAACTGGCAGAACTCATCAAATTCGAGTTCATATGTCTCATATAGGTCATCCTCTTTTAGGTGATGATTTATATGGTGGAAATACTGATTTTATAAAAAGACAAGCACTACACTCATACAAAATAAGTTTTGTTCATCCAATTACAGATAAAGAGGTAACTTACATTGCAAGTATTCCAAATGATTTAATGTCTTTATAAAAAGGAATGGAGTAGAAATTACTCCATTCCTTTTTTTCATTTACCAAATCATCTATGCTACAATTTAAAGCTTTAGACAATTTTAACATTGATTTTGAACTTGGAAACCTTGTTCCATTAATATATCTACTTATTGAAACCTCTGTTAACTTTGCCTTTTTAGCCAAGTCAGCCTGATTTATTCCGTTTTCATACATTAACCGAACTATATTTCTTTTTAGTGTCATAGAACTATTCATTTTTTCTTCTCCTTTTCTATAATTTTAGTATAAATATAATATCACATTTACACAATTTTATCTACATTTTTATATAGAAAAACACTTGACTTAAAACCAAGTGTTTTTCATATATTATAAGTAAATCTGTAAGCCGGGTTCTGTCGTGAATAGTCATTTATCTACTCTACATATCACTATGTAGCTCAAAGCCACCAGATTAAGAAGATGACGAGCAGTCTTAGCCTTCTTGTCCCGGTGTTGCTCCAGATGGGGTTTACACAGCCTTCTATGTCACCACAGAAGCGGTGAGCTCTTACCTCGCCTTTTCATCCTTACTTCGTCGAAGCGGTTATTTTCTGTTGCACTTTCCTTAAGGTTACCCTCACAAGACGTTATCTTGCATCTTTGCTCTATGGAGCCCGGACTTTCCTCGTACGCTGTCTTTCGACATTGCTATACGCGACTATTCAATCTACTTACAAATTTTATTTTAATATATTTTTTTATAAATGTCAAATTAAAAAGGACAATTGTCCTTTTTAAATATTCATCAATTCTTCCATAACATTTCTATATTTTATATAATACAATTGTTTGTCTTTCAAATCTATACTAGAATATAATTCGTTTAGCATTACATAAATTCTATTAATTTGATATTGAGAAAATTGTTCAGTATTAATGCTATTCATTATATTTGTAATGTTTTCTACTGAATTAAATACCTGCTCTTTTACTTCATCCCATCTCTCCTGCTCTACTAAAGCATAACTATTTAATATATTAGATTTTATATATTCTATGCTTATCTTTTCTTCATCATTTGAGAATTGTTTTAAATAATTTGGAATATACCCATATAAATTTGCCAAATCTAGCATTGTATTTACTTTATTTTCTTGCTTTATATTAACAATAGTTTGGTTTAAAATATTGCTAAAATTTAGTATATCATCATTATTAACATTTAATTGGTGTAAATCTACAATTAAACTAGTCCACTTAACATTTATAGATTCTATAACCCCTTTCTCATTATCCCAGTTAATTGTCCCTGTATTATTTGATAATATATTACTTCCTTTTAATTCATATTTAATATTACTTTCAGACGAAGATTGAGTATTATTACTTTTATCTGAAAAAGTATCAGATTTATTTGCTTCATTCTCGTTATTTTCATTAGAATTATTTTCTTTATTATCAGTATTTTCCTCTTCAATTAAAATATAATTAGAAAAAGTTATATTATTCAAACCATTCATTAATTCTATAATTTTTGTACTTATATATTTTAACTCTTCTTGCGTCTTCTCATTTAAATTATCATCCTTTTTGTTGTTATTTTTAAATTTTATAATTATAAATATACTTATAGCTATTATTACAACTATTAATACAGCTACATATTTTATAATTTTTTCTTTTTTCATTTTATATTTTCTCCTTTACAATTTAATTTTATTATGGTATTTTTTTTCAAAATTATTCCTAGTATACTTTGAAAAAAAATAAAAATAATATAAATAAAGGAGAATTTTTTATAAATGGAAACAATGGTAAAATTATTTAGTAATGAAGAAGGCGAAATCTTACGTTTTCTAAATAAGTTTTTTAAATTAAACTCAACAGATGAAGATATTTGTTTTCAAGATTTAGAATGGGAAAAAAAATACAGCAATCCCGTAGAGATGGCTGATATTATAGGTACTTTTATAGAAAATAATAATAACTATAAAATAAATATGTGGGTAAGTTTAGATAAAAATGTTTTAATTAATGTTACAGACAATAACGCAGATGAAATAATTCGATATTTATATGAAAGATTCCCATATTAAAGTTTGAGCTATTTTTATTCGTGTCCACTAAAAATAGAGTTTACTTCAAAAAAATTAAGTTGGTTTTTGCTCCGTCTCCAAAAAACAGCTTAATTAATTTTTACTTTTCTAAAATTATTGTTACTGGGCCATCATTTAAAAGTTCTACCTTCATGTCTGCCCCAAAAATTCCGTGTTCTACTTTTACAATTTCCTTTTTACATTGTTTTATAAAATATTCGTATAACTCATTTGCTTTATCTGGTTTAGCAGCTAATGTAAAACTTGGTCTGTTACCACCTGTGCAATCTGCGTATAGTGTAAATTGAGAAACTATTAATAATTCCCCATTTATGTCTTTTAAACTAAGATTCATTTTACCATTTTCATCTTCAAAAATACGTAATTTTACAAGTTTTTGAACTAAATAGTCTGCTGTTTCTTCTGTATCTTCTGGACCAACACCAAGAAGAACAAGAAAACCTTGTTCTATTTTTCCTACTATCTCGTTTTCAACTTCTACTTTAGCATGTTTCACTCTTTGAATAACTAATTTCATAATTTTCGTTTCTCCTTAACTCTGTCCCAAACTGTCCAAATTTCACAATTAGGGACTGTCCCCAATTGTGATTATTCTGATTTTTTGTCACGTGTCATTAACATTGTTACACCTTCTTTTGGTGATAAATTATTATATAACATATCATATACTGCATTTACTATTGGCATATCTACGTTATATTTTTTTGCAAGCTCATAGGCAACTTCTATATTGTCTACACCTTCTATTACCATTCCTATTTGATTTCTTGCTTCTTCTAATGTTTTTCCTTGTCCCATAAGTTTTCCTGCTGTTCTGTTTCTGCTATGTTCACTTAAACATGTAACTATTAAGTCTCCAAGTCCTGTTAACCCATAAAATGTTTCGTATTTTCCGCCTAATGCTACTCCTAATCTTGAAATTTCACATAGTCCTCTTGTTATTAATGCTGCAAATGTATTGTCTCCAAGTCCTATTCCTGCTGCAACTCCTGCACAAAATGCAATTATATTTTTTAATGCTCCACCAAGTTCTACTCCTTTAACATCTTTTGATGTATATACTCTTAAGTTTTCATTCATAAATATATCTCTTAATTCATTTGCTATTTTTTCGTCTTCAGATGCTATTACCATTGCTGTTGGTACTGCTTTTGAAACTTCTTCTGCATGGCTTGGTCCTGATAATACAGCAAGCTTTACATTTGGTATTTCTTGCTTAAACACTTCATCTAATGATGATAATGTTTCTTTTTCAAAACCTTTTGTGCATATTACAATAGTTTGATTTGTTACATATTTTTTGTATTCTTTTACTGTGTTTCTAGTAAATTTTGATGGTGTTACATGTAATATTATTTCACTGTCCTTTATTGCCTCTTCATATGAAGTTGTACAATATATTCCTTCTGGCAAAGTTATTTCTGGCAAGAATTTACACTTTTTTTCGTTATTTATTAAATCTGCTTCTTCTTGCATAAAAGACCATATTTTTATTTTATTTTCTAATTTTGCTAAGTGTATAGCTAGTGCTACTCCCCAACTACCACTTCCTATTATTGCTATATTCTTCATTTTACTTTTCTCCTTATAAAAGTTAGAAGTTATATATTACAACTTCTAACTTCACGTTTCTATTTAATTTTCTTAAAATCAATTTTATTTTCTGTTCCTGTCAATAATCTTTTTACGTTTGCTCTATGATTAAATATGACAAGAGCAGCTATTAAAATACCATATATTATATAATTTCCATCTACTAAATATGATGTATGTGGCATAAATATTATCAATATAGGAAATAGTACTGCTGCTGCAAGTGAACCTAATGATACCATTTTTGTTATAATCATTAATACTAATGCAAACACTAAACAAATTAGCCCTATATTCCAATTTGTGATTAAAAGAACTCCTAATGCTGTTGCAATTCCTTTTCCTCCTTTAAATCCAAAAAATATAGGAAATGTATGACCTATAATAACAGCTAAACCGGCAAGTTGAATTAGTAATGCTTTATCTACGCTATCCTTTAATATTAATCCTGCTATGTAAGCAACTAATATTGCAACTACACCTTTTAAAATATCACAGATTAAAGTAATTATAGATGCTTTTTTACCAACTGTCCTTAAAACATTTGTTGTTCCTGCGTTTCCGCTTCCTTTTTCTCTTACATCAAACCCAGCCATTTTTTTACTAATAATTACTGAAAAACTAATACTTCCTAATAAATATGCTATAATCGTTACTATAATATAACTTGCCATAATAAATTCCTCCTATTTCTATCTATATGTTAAACTAAAATTTCAAGTTTTCAACCTTTTAGTAATTTTATGTAAAGGGCAAAAGTGCCCCGTCCACAAATGTCCTTTTAGTTTAGACGTCTTTATCTTTTCTTTCTCTTACTATCATTCTTACAGGTGTTCCTGTTAATGTGAATTCTTTTCTTATTTGATTTACTAAATATCTTTCATAAGAAAAATGGAATAATTTTTTATCATTTACAAAAACTATGAATGTTGGTGGTTTTGTAGAGGCCTGTGTCATATAGTAAATTCTTAATCTTTTCCCTTTATCTGTTGGTGGTTGTACTATTGCAATTGCTTCATTTAAAACTTGATTTAAGACTGCTGTTGATACTCTCATTGCGTTTTGGTTTGCAACCATATTTATCATTTCAAATAATTTATTTACTCTTTGTCCTGTTTTGGCTGATATAAATATAATCGGTGCATAAGATAAATATGCAAGATCATTGTATACTTGTTTTTTGTATTGTTCGATTGTATGTTCATCTTTTTCATATGTATCCCATTTATTTATTACTATAATAGTTGCTTTTCCTGCTTCATGTGCTTCTCCTGCTATTTTTCTATCTTGCTCTGTTACACCTTCATTTGCATCTATCATAAGTAAACATACGTCTGCACGTTCTACTGCTAAAAGACTTCTCATAACACTATATTTTTCAATTTGTTCATCTACTTTAGATTTTCTTCTAATTCCAGCTGTATCTATAAATACATATTTGCCAAACTCATTTTCAAAATTTGAATCTATTGCATCTCTAGTAGTTCCTGCTATATCACTTACTATTACTCTGTTTTCACCTAATATTTTATTAACTAAAGATGATTTTCCTACATTTGGTTTTCCTATAATTGCAACTTTTATAGTCTCTTCATCATCTTCTTTTTCTGTTTCAGGAAATTCCTCATAAATTGCATCTAGCACATCTCCAATTCCTATTGCATTAACTGAAGAAACAGGATAAGGATCTCCTAATCCTAAATTATAAAATTCATATATATCGTCAGATGTTTTTCCATAATTGTCTGCTTTATTGCAAACTAAAACAACAGGTTTTTTAGACTTTTTAAGCATTAGACTTATTTCTTTATCTGCTGCTGTAACACCTTGTTTTATATCTGTTAAGAATATTATTACATCTGCAATGTCTATTGCTATATTGGCTTGATCACGCATTTGTGAAACAATAATATCTTCAGATTCTGGCTCTATTCCTCCCGTATCTATTAATGTAAAAGTTTTACCTTTCCAAGTTGCATCTGCATAAACTCTGTCTCTAGTAACACCTGGCTCATCTTGTACTATCGATATTCTTTTTCCTACTATATAATTAAAAAATGTAGATTTTCCTACATTTGGTCTTCCTACTATTGCTACTGTTGGTTTGCTCATTTTCAAGTTCCTTATATAATATATTTAGGTTTTTAATAAGGTTTTACCTATAAACCTTTATTTTTATATATTTTTTTACATTACATATTTTATATCATTTTTATTATTTAGTCAACGAATTTTTTATTTTATAAGTTAATCCAAAAATAAACTCACCTTATTAAACTTTTTGTTCAATAAGATGAGTCTATAAATGTAAAACAGATTTTACTGCTTTAGTTGTTGCTATACACCAACAACAGTAATTTTTTTAACACCTAATTCTTTCTCCCATCTTTTCTTGTTACATCCACCTTTACCAATAACATATCCTACCATGTTTTTAGGTACAAATAATGTTAGATATCCACCATGAGCAATTTTTTCCATATCAAAGATTCCGTAACAGCTAACTTTTCTGTCTCTTGAATCTCTTGTAACTAAGACTTTAAAGTGATTATCTGCTTTTCTTAATTCCAGATTCTCATTTGTCATGCTTGCTGCCTGATATGGAAAGTCTTTTTCATTGGCCCAAGTAACTGTATAAATATTAGCTTCTAACGCTTTCTCAGCATATGCATACCATGCATCATGTAGCATTTTTGCTTCTCTTTCAGCTTTTTGTTCTGAAATTTTGTTCATGACAACCATTTTAAGCTCATAAGCCCTTTTAACAGTATCTAACGTTAGGATATTCCCTGTATGGTTTTTGCCTGTATATTTGTATACGTTTACTACTTTAGCATACAAAGGTAAGCAAATATCTTCAGTTTCATAAAAGTCTTTATCCCAGTATTCTAAATATTCTGAATACTGAGTTGTTACTTTTCTGTAACTAATACCCTGTTCTTGTAAAATACCTTCATGTTCTGTTTCTACCCAAGGCAAATTTCTAAGCTTCATCTGAAGTTTGTATTTAATTTCTCCTTCTATCTGATATTGCCTATCTTCATATAACCAGCATGATGGTAAATTGTACCGTGATGTAACTGTTGCTAATATAGTGTTCATATTGTTTTCCTCCTTAAGATGCTTTTATAGTGTTAAAACATTAAAAATAACTAATAAAATTATACCACATTATGTAACTTTGTGCAATATTTTCCTATCTACAATTGTTATTTTACATATAATTAGCCCTACTCCAATTACAGAAATAACTCTAGTAATATGCATTATTGAAGTTCCAGCATATTTAACTTTTAGTGTTCCTTCTTCAATATTTGAAACTTTGACTCCTACAAATCCATTTTCTGTTTCAAATGTTTTTAATTTTTGTTTTTCCCCATTTTTTTCTAGTTCAACATTGTATCCTAGATAATAAATATAAGGAAGTTCTATTTCAGTTTCTTCTGTTACATTGCTAATATTACAAAATAAATTAGTACCACTTTTTTGTTTATTTTCTATGTTAGCCATTCCATTAAGTACAAGAACATCATCTGTTCTTTGCTCTATATATTTTCTATTTTCAAAAGCTTTACAAGGTAAATATTCAAAACTTGCACATCCCGCATGTACCCTACCCGTATTTTCTGTAACTGGTACTGATGGCCATAATTTACTTTCGTCAATATTATCATTATACTGCAAATGAGAAGTATAAAACATGCTTGATATCATTAATATTATAATTACTATAGTTACATTTTTATATTTTATTTTCTTTAACAATATATAAAAGTTTACAGCTACTACAAATGCAAAGAAGAATGATGAAAACTCTAACATTCTAAATGAGAATTGTAACATTTTTAATATTGCTGGTAATTTTTCAAATGGAAATATTTTTAGTGTCATTATGCATGATATTATTCCCATTATTAAAGCAAACATATAAAAGCGATAAAAGCTTGTATTTTTATACTTTAAATTCATTCTTTTTATTACTATTGGTGTTAATGCCAATAATATTATATTAAATAATCCTATTTCATTTATTCTTATATTATATTTAGGTGTATATATTAGCTCTAAGAAATCTAATTTTAGTGCAACTAATACATCTTGTCTTTCCATTCTTCCTTCTTTAAACACTTCATAATTTGCATTTAATTTATGCTCTAATAATGGTGCCCAAAAGAAACTTGTTATAACTATAATAAACAGTATAGATATTGATATTTTTTTTAATACTTCTTTGTTTCTCAATTGTTTATTTTGAATTATTAAATATATAAAACAAAATATCGCTACATACATAGTTATAACACTATGTGTTAATATTAGTCCTATACTACCTATTATTAGTAAATATTCTTTTTTATTTTTTTGATTTAATACTCCGTACAATCCTTCAAATATCATTGGTATAAATATAAATGAAGTAAGCTCAGCTAGAGCATTTCTTAAATACATATCTGTAAATCTATATGGGGCAAATATATATAATACTCCTGAAAGTAATGCTATTTTTTTATTTTTAGTTACTTGTTTAGTGAAGTTATACATAGTAATCCCTGATAAAAATACAACTAGCACCATAAATAATTTTATGCATTGTGTAAAATTTGCTCCTATTAGTTTAAACATTAATGGAACATATGCTGTAAGTGGACTATAAAAAAGATTCCATGAATATCCAAATCCATTACAGAAGTTTGACATTATAACTGGAAAACTTTGTCCTTCTGTAATAGATTGATATGTTCCCATTAGTCTTGCAATATGTTGAATTCCATCATCATATGCAATGTTTATTTTTTTGCTAAGAAGCGGAATACATACAAATAAAGATACAATTAGTAATATTAAAATATTCACTGCATTTTCATTTCTTAATATATTTTTTAACTTATTCATCTTTTTTTCCTTTTACTTTTTTATTTTCATATATTATATAAGCTATAAATATAATAAAACTTACTAAAGATATTGTATATGAAGCATATGTAAGTTTAGTTGAAACATATTTTACCTTAATAGTTCCATCATTTATATCATCTGGCAATGTACATGAAAGAAATCCATTTTCTGATTCTTTTAATTCTAATTTAGTTGTTTTATTATCTGATTCCAATTCAGCTTCATAACCTACATAAAACAAATATGGAAATTCAATCTCGGTATTTTTAGTTGCATTCTTTATTTCTATAATATCACTAAATTCTTTCTTTTCCTCTTTTATTATTTCTACATTTCCATTTAATACATAAGTTCTTTCTTCCCTATCTTGCATATATGTATTTTGTAAAAACAAGGCATTAACTGGCATATAATCTCTGTTAATAGATTTATGTGATATTTTTTTATTTTCTAAAATATATTCAATATATTTTGAATCTGCTTCTTTATCTTTTGCATAAAATCTAATCATTATAACATTAGAACAAGTTATAGATATAATAACAAACACAAATATTGCTACAACTCTTATAGAATCCTTTTTTGATATTTGTTTAGCTATTATATATATATTTATTCCGCATACAAAACTCATAAAGAAATTAAAATAACCTAACATTCTCCATGGATATTGTAATTTACAAATTAATCCTGGCATAATTTGCCAAGGAAAAAATCTACTAGACATAATCAATGATATCATTGAAAAAATAATACTAATTAAATAAAAATCTTTATACTTTAATTCTACTTTTTTGTATGCAAATATTGTCAATATTATTGCTATAATTGTAGGAAATCCTAATAAAAATGTCGTTCCATTTTCTTCTTGTTTATCTTTAAATAGTTGAGAAAATGATATTACATTATCTGATGCAAAATTTCCATTTGTTCTCATTATTGAATCGTCCATAATAGTATATTCACAAGCATTAGTTACTTCTAATAACGGAAGCCAGAACAACATACTTATTAGTAAAATAAAAACAATATTTATTATACATTTTATTACAATTTCTTTTTGTTTTATTTTTTTTATATTAAAACATATATATATCAAGCAAAACATTGCTGTATATAATGTTGTAACAGTATGACTTAGCATTAATCCTATTGCTCCAATTGCAATACAATAATGCTTTTTTCCATCTTGATTAAACAAATTATATAATCCTAAAAATGTAATTGGAATAAATACTAACGCTGTAAATTCTCCTATTGCAAATCTTTTATATACATTTGCCAATTTATATGGTGCTATAAGATAAAATACACCAGCAAAAAAAGATATAATTCTATTTTTTGTTACTTGATATGTAAATTTATACATTGTTATTCCTGATAGACAAATACAAAGTGCTCCAAATAATTTTAAAGCAATCAAATAATCTTTTGTAATTAAACTTATTAGCAATGGTACATATGTAACTATCGGCGGATAGAATAAATTCATTGAATAACCAAACCCACTACAATAATATGGATTTATTAAAGGTATTATTTGTCCTAAATCAAAACATTCTTTAGTTCCAAGTAATCTTAAAAAATGAAGTGAACCATCATGTGTTTCTCTTATTTGTATATTTTTTAAACCTATGCTCAAACTTATTCCTATTATTAGCAATAACACGTAATGAATCCATTTATTATTTTTTAATTCTTTTAATATTTTATTTAATATTTCTTTTGTTTTTTTCATAATACACCCTATTCTATTTTTTTCACATTATATCATTAGTAATTTTATATTTAAATAGTTTTACATCAAAAAATACACTAAAAATGTTTAATTTTTAGTGTATTTAATATTAAAAATTCATGATCATAAATTTTCTTAGTTTTCTTCCTTTGCTACTACTTCTTTTCCATTATAGTATCCGCAATTAGGACAAACTCTGTGTTGCATCATCATTTCATGACAATGTGGACAAGCTACTAAATTCTTATTTTCTAATTTCCATGTAGATCTTTTTAATCCTGTTCTTGCTTTTGACCATCTTCTTTTTGGTTGTGCCATTTTTATTCCCCCCTCGTAAAAGTTGTTTGTTTATCTATTTTTACATAGTTTTTCAATTTAGTACTTTACGATTATACTAATTTTTTTCATCTTTGTCAATACTTGTTCTTAAACTTATCATATTTTTTAAAATATAAAACCCACTTCAAATTACAGAAGTGGGTTTAGGAATTTATGCAATATTTACAACATATTCCTCGGAAAATTCATATACAGAAGCATAATTTTCTATAAAACCTTTTATTATAGGGTTATTGCATTCGAGTTCAATGCTTTCAAAACATTTATGTTCTTTACAAACCTTAATAATTTGGTCAATTGCTTCGTTACCATATTTCATTATCCAGGATTTTTGTGGAATAGTTATAGAAAGATATGCTTTTTTAGTACCCATATCAAACAGTTCTATTTTGCCGATAATTTTTTCTGAAGGATCTTGAATGGATAATATCCATTTACAGATTTCACCTTGCGCATTATTATTTTCTTTAATGCGTTTGATTAAATCAATTTCCTGTTTTTTTGATATGTTGCTAAAGCAACTAGCGTACTGTCTCGCTTCTCTTTCGGTCATAGACTTAAGATTTATTCTCCGTCTTTTTCCCCATTCATTACAAAATTTTTGCATATATGTTCCTCCTTAAATTTAAGATTTTTTTATTATATTATAATTTTATGTTTTTTTCAATAGTTTATTGACTTTTTTCGACAAAAATATTGAAGAATTCTATGTAAAATGTTATAATTAAGTAGATGTTTCATATTGTCAAGCACAATTATTTTATGAATGGAGGCATGTAATTATGGCTTTAAAGTGTATTATGATTGGAAAAGATTTAGATTCTTTTTTGAATGAACACCCAGAAATTACCGTAACTCGGGATGGTGAAAAAGTACTTGGAGTCAGTCCTACTAATCCAGAAGATGATATTACAATAACATCTCTTTATATTTTCTCTGGAATCTTGTTAGAGCTTAACTATATTTACAAAGATAAGTACATTCACTATTCTCATGTTTAAACAATTTAATATTTTATAGAGAAATATATATTTTATATTTCTCTATTTTTTTGTAAAGTTTTTGTTTTTTATACATATAATAAATAGATAACAGGAGGTTTATATGTGTGGAATTGTAGGTTTTGCAAATTTAAAACAAAATTTAGAAAATGATAATTATAAAAATATACTAAACAAAATGACAGATAAAATACAAAGAAGGGGGCCTGATGAAGAAGGATATTTTTATTCTAAACATTGTATGTTAGGACACAAAAGATTGGTTGTAGTTGACAAAGACGGTGGAAAACAACCTATGACTTGTTCTTTAAATAATAACACCTATACATTAGTTTATAATGGTCAGTTATATAATACAAGAGAATTAATAAAAGAATTAAAATCTCATGGATTCGAATTTAATTCACATTCAGATACAGAAGTTTTATTAAAAAGTTATATACATTTTGGTTATGAAATTGTTAACAAACTAAATGGAATATTTTCCTTTGCAATATGGGATTCTAAAAAGCAAGAATTATTTATGGCTAGAGATCACTTTGGTGTTAAGCCCTTATATTACACTATTTATAACAACTTCATCATTTTTGCTTCAGAAGTAAAATCTCTTTTTGAATTTACAGGAGTTTCTCCTGTAATAAACAAGGAAAGCATTTGTGAATTATTTGGTATAGGCCCTGCTCATACTTCTGGATGTGGTGTATTTAAAAACATTTATGAAATAAAACCTGCTCACTTTGGAATTTTTAAAGAAAATAATTTTATTATAAAAAGATACTGGAAATTAGAAAGTAAACCTCACACTGATAGCTTAGGCACTACATGTGAAAGAGTAAATTTTTTATTAGAAGATTCTATAAAAAGACAATTAGTCTCTGATGTGCCACTTTGTACATTTTTATCCGGTGGATTAGATTCTAGCATTATTAGTTTATATGCATCTAATTATTGTAAAGAAAATAATCTTCCTCCTTTAAATACTTTCTCTGTTGACTATGTTGATAATGACAAAAATTTTAAAAAAACAGATTTTCAACCTAATTCTGACAACTTTTATATAGATTTAATGATAAAAAAATTACGGTTGTAATCATACAAGCATAGTTTTAGATACTCCCGAACTAGTTGATGCTTTAGAAGATGCCATGGTTGCTCGTGATTTTCCTGGTATGGCAGATGTTGATTCCTCATTGTTGTTATTTTGCAAAAACGTTAAAGAAAAAGCAACAGTCTCTCTAACTGGGGAATGCGCAGATGAAATATTTGGAGGTTATCCTTGGTTTTTTAGAGAAGATGCATTAAACAGTAATACTTTCCCATGGTCTATAGCTATTTCTGAGAGACAGAAATTATTAAATACAAATATTAGTGAAAAAATTAATTTAAAAGAATATATAGATTACCGTTACAATGAAAGTTTAAATGAAATAGAAATTTTAGATTGTGATACAAAAGAAACGGCTGAAAAAAGAAAAATTTCTCATCTTACATTAAATTGGTTTATGCAAACATTATTAGATAGGAGTGACAGAATGGCCATGTATAATGGTTTTGAGCTACGTGTGCCTTTTTGTGATTACCGTTTAGCAGAGTATGTATGGAATATTCCATGGGAATTAAAAGCTTTAAATGGACGTGAAAAAGGATTGTTGAGATATATTATGAAAGACAAACTTCCTTCTGAAATTGTAGACAGAAAGAAAAGCCCCTACCCTAAAACATGGAACCCCAACTACCTTTTAAAAGTAAAAAGTATGCTAACTGAAGTCATGAAAAATCCAAATGCACCTATTAATAATTTGTTAAATAGAGAATATATTTTAGAAATTTTGAATACAGACGGAAAAGCTTTTTCAAGACCCTGGTTTGGTCAATTAATGACTGGTCCTCAACTTATGGCCTATTTATGTCAGGTTAATATGTGGCTTGAGAAGTATCAGCCAAAAATTGAAATATAAAATTATAAAAAGAGCTACAATAAAAATTGTAGCTCTCCTGAAAAGATTAAGCATGTTCACACTTCTGGTTTCCTACTGTACAAGAAGTTTTGCAAGCAGACTGACATGATGTCTGGCACTCTCCACAGCCACCTTTTTCCATAGATTTTTTCAAATCTCTCGTTGAAAGTGTTTTAATATGTTTTTTCTTTTCCATCTTTCTCTGCCTCCTTTATTTTAAAGAAAACAAGTTAACAGTTAACATTATCATTATAATATATTTCTTTAATTTAGTAAATATCTATTTCATATAAAATAGAAATACCACATAAATTATAATGCGGTATTTCTTGTTACTTCTCTTTCTTTTTGTAATAATGCTTTCATTCTCTTTTTAGCACTTAATTTACTTTCATATTCAAAATTATCAAATCTATTTTCATTTGTATCATATACCAATTTTATATTTGGCATAATTTTTTTCTTATTAAACATATTTAGAGTAAATAATGATGTTAATTTATCTTTTATTTTGTCAAATACTGTTTCTTCTATTTTTATTAAAGATACTATTTTTCTTTCTGAAAATACTTTTAATCCATTCGAATCAGTTACTACATAATATTCATCATATTGTTGCATTTGAGCAGTTTTTCCTTCTTCTAACTGTGAACAGATGGCCTCTATCATATCTAATCTACTAAATTTTCTTGGTTCATATTTAATAACTTTTTCTGGATTATTTTCACATATTCCAAACAAACATACAAATTTATTATCATAAACACAAATTTTGTCTATATAATTTTCTAATTCTTCAAAATGAGATCCTATATCTGAAATTTCAAGCTTATCTATTTCAAAATTCTCTATATTAGCCAAATCTGGACATACAACTTCTAATAATACTTTAGATTTTATTGTATTAAATTTTGCATCATTAAAAAGCTTATCTTCTAATGAATTTTCAATATATCTTAAATAATTATTATCTACTTCTTCTTTAGATACAGCATCTTTAACATTTGTATGTAATTCTATAGCTTCTGACATTTTCTTTATTTTTTCCAAAATAGCATCAAATTCTTCTTTTCTAGTTTTTTTAATTTCTGCTTGACTATTTTCTAATTCTTCATGTTTTGTTACATTATTTTTTTTTTCCATTTCAACCCATTTTCCTTTTTATAAACTGTTTTTATATTATAACACTAAATATAATAAAATGTATTACTGTTTGTTTACTTTTACATTACAATTATGTTACATATTTCTTATTACTTTTCAAAATTAAAAGAGCTATTTTTCTTGTAGCTCTTTTTTACTTTTTTCATATATAATTTCATTATAAACTTTTTTTAAATTTTTCTTTTTAATAACTGGATTTATCCCTTGTTCACTAACTTGTTTAAATATCTCTTTAGCAAATTTATTTATTTTAGGATTAACTCTTTTTTTACTTTCTACTTTTGTCCAATATTCTAATTGTGTACTGTTAGTCCATTTTTTTCCATTATATACTATTCCAGCTGCCAAGTTATCACATATCATTTCTACTGCATATTTATATGGCATTACTGGTGTTTTTTCAACTGTTGCATAATCATACCAATATTCATGGTGATGTTTATTTCTTCCTTTATGATGAAGCCATGCTTCGGAATATCCATTTATCTTTCTACAAGCATGAATTGGACTAAATTTACCTGTATAATATTTAGCAGATTCCCAAAATTCAGTTGGACTATACTTTGACCAATCATGCATGAATCCACGCCATGGTTCTCCTGCTTTACAACATAATTTAAATACTATCCATTTATGTTTTGTTATTGTTCCAAAATGTTTTACTGCATTTATTAATATCACTTTTATCTCCCCTTATCTATTACCTTGCTATTATATAATATTTAAATATTTTGTCAAGAACTAAGCCATTTAGAACAGGTATTTTAGTTTAATAGATAGCTAAACTAAAATGACAGCCCCCTAATTGTTTAATGTGGTAAAAAAGGCTGGCCCTTTTACCACAAAAAAATCACCTACTTATATAAGTAAGTGATTTTTTATTAAGATTTATTATTTTTCTCTAGGAAATTTGATTGCAGCTTGTGCAGCAGCTAATCTTGCGATTGGAACTCTGAATGGTGAGCAAGATACATAGTCTAATCCTACTTTATGGCAGAATTCTACAGATGCTGGGTTTCCTCCATGTTCTCCACAGATTCCTAAGTCTAAATCTGGTCTTGTTTGTCTTCCTAATTTTGCAGCCATTTCTACTAGTTTTCCTACACCTTTTTGGTCTAATTTAGCAAATGGATCTGATTCGTAAATTTTCTTATCATAGTAATCTCCTAAGAATTTAGCAGCGTCATCTCTTGAGAAACCAAATGTCATTTGTGTTAAGTCATTTGTACCAAATGAGAAGAATTCAGCTTCTTTTGCGATTTCATCAGCTGTTAATGCAGCTCTTGGTATTTCAATCATTGTACCAACTTTGTATTTTAATTCTACTCCTGCTTCTGCAATTACTTTATCAGCTGTTTTTGTTACTATGTCTTTAACATATTTTAATTCTTTAACTTCTCCAACAAGTGGAATCATAATTTCTGGAACTACATTCATTCCTTCTTTATTTACATTTATAGCAGCTTCTATAACCGCTCTTGTTTGCATTTCTGCAATTTCAGGATATGTTACAGCTAGACGGCATCCACGATGTCCCATCATTGGGTTAAATTCTTTTAATCCTTCACAGATATTTTTTAATTCTTCAAAAGACATTCCCATTTCTTTTGCTAAGTCTGCTATTGCTCCATCTTCATGTGGAACGAATTCATGTAAAGGTGGATCTAAGAATCTGATTGTTACTGGATAACCTTTCATTTCTCTATATAATCCTTCGAAATCTCCTCTTTGCATTGGAAGAATTTTAGCTAAAGCTTTTGCTCTTTGTTCTGATGTTCTTGAAACTATCATTTCTCTGATAGCTGCAATTCTATCTGGTGCAAAGAACATATGCTCTGTACGGCATAAACCTATACCTTGTGCTCCAAATACATATGCTTGTTTTGCATCTCTTGGAGTATCAGCATTTGTTTTTACTTTTAATACTCTGTATTGATCTGCCCATCCCATTAATGTAGCAAAGTTTCCAGATACAGATGCTGGTACAGTTTCTATTTTTTCTCCATATACATTACCTGTAGATCCGTCTAAAGAAATCCATTCTCCTTCAGTTACTTTTCTACCATCTGGTAATGTGAAGTATTTTTCTTCTTCATTTACTATTATGTCTCCACATCCTGCAACACAGCATGTTCCCATACCACGTGCAACAACGGCTGCGTGAGATGTCATACCACCACGTACTGTTAATACACCATGGCATACATTCATACCATCAATATCTTCTGGTGATGTTTCAAGTCTTACTAATACTAAGTCTTTTTCTCCTGCTTTATGTAATTCAACAGCTCTTTCTGCTGTAAATACTACTTTACCTGTTGCAGCTCCTGGAGATGCAGCTAAACCTTTTGCAACAACTTTTGCAGCTTTTAATGCAGCTTGATCAAAGTTTGGATGTAATAATTGATCTAATTGTTGTGGTTCTACTCTTAATACAGCTTCTTTTTCTGTTATCATTCCTTCATTTACTAAATCAACAGCAATTTGAAGTGCAGCATTTGCAGTTCTCTTACCATTTCTTGTTTGTAAGAAGAATAATTTTCCTCTTTCAATTGTAAATTCCATATCTTGCATATCTCTGTAATGTTTCTCAAGTTTTTCTGCATACATAACAAAATCTTCATATGCTTTTGGATTTACATCTTTTAATTGGTCAATATGTTGTGGAGTTCTAACACCTGCGACAACATCTTCACCTTGTGCATTCATTAAGTATTCACCAAATATTTTGTTTTCTCCTGTAGCTGGGTTACGAGTAAATGCAACACCTGTTCCACAGTCTTCTCCCATATTTCCAAATACCATTTCTTGAATATTTACAGCTGTTCCCCAACTTCCTGGTATATCATTTAATCTTCTATATGTTATAGCTCTTGCATTATTCCAAGATCTAAATACGGCTTTAACACCTTCTATTAATTGCGTTTTTGGATCTGAAGGGAATTCTTCTCCTTTTGCATTTCTATATACTTCTTTAAATCTTACAACTAAGTCTTTTAAGTCTTCAGCTGTTAATTCTGTATCTAATTTAACACCTTTAGCAGCTTTTACTTCGTCTATAATTTTTTCGAAGAAAGGCTTTGGTATTTCCATAACAACATCACTGAACATTTGAATAAATCTTCTGTAGCTATCATAAGCAAATCTTTCATTTTTTGCAGCTATTGATTTAACTACATCTTCGTTTAAACCTAAGTTTAAAACTGTATCCATCATACCTGGCATTGAAGCTCTAGCTCCTGAACGTACAGATACTAATAATGGATTTTCAGCATCTCCAAATTTCTTTCCTGTAATTTCTTCTAATTTTGTTAAACTTGCAAAGATTTCTTCTTCTATTTCTGGTGCTATTTTTTCACCATCTTCATAGTATCTTGTACAAGCTTCTGTTGTAACAGTGAAACCTTGTGGAATTGGTAAACCTAAGTTAGTCATTTCTGCTAAGTTAGCTCCTTTTCCTCCTAAAAGTTCACGCATGTTTGCATTTCCTTCACTAAAAAGGTATACATACTTTTGACTCATAAAAAAACCTCCTTGTTTTCTATCTGTCTTAACTATATAAAATTTGTTAAAACTTTTTGCTTTATGGTTGTCCTAGACTATCATTCCAGAACGAGATAATTATATACATAATTTGCTTAAATGTAAAGGGTTTTAGTAAATTTTTTAAAGTTTTTTATTTATATAATTTTACATAAATAATATTTACTTTTTTTTATTTTAGTGGTATAATTTAAAAATATTTATAATATTATTAATTAACTATAAGGAGGTAGTTAATATGGCAAAAAAAGATAAGAAAGGTCGGTTGGTAATCTCATTAGGTTACTTAAACGCTGCAGGAATTTCTTCGTCTGATGAATTATGGTTCGTTACAATTGATAAAAAAAGAGTTGCAATTTTAAAAGATTCTATCTTTGACGAACTAAGACGAAAAGAACTTTCATCTAGGGTTATAAAACTCGCAAAGTGCAAATTAGAAAAGAATGAAAAATTTGAAAATTGCATTACTATTCCAAGTGAAGTAGAAGCTGTTCTTGGTAAAGGTAAGCAATATTACTTTTCTATATTTGATTTTTCTGCAGGTTTTAAGCCTTTTCTGTGTATTAACAAATAATTGCCAAAAGACAGTCTTTAACTAAAGACTGTCTTTTATTTTTCATTATTATTTTCTAAATATGTTTTAGGATGCTGTTTCTATTAATAACTTTGCTATTTCATTATGACCGTTTTCTAATGCAGATTTTATAGCATCGCAATTATGTGCTGTTACATTTGCTCCTGCTTTTATTAATAACTTAACTACTTCAGTATGTCCATTTGCTGATGCAAATCTTATAGCATGGTTATCACCTTCAGTCACATCTGCCCCTGCATCTATTAACAACTTAACTACTTCAGTATGACCTTTTGCTGATGCATATCTTATAGCATAGTTATATTTTGCAGTTACATCTGCTCCCGCCTCTATTAACAACTTTACTACTTCAGTATGACCATTTTCTGATGCAAATCTTATAGCATAGTTATCATCTGCTGTTACATCTGCTCCTGCTTCTATTAACAACTTTACTACTTCAGTATAACCATTTGCACCTGCACATCTTATAGCATAGTTATTACATTCTGTTACATCTGCTCCTTCTTCTATTAACAGCTTTACTACTTCAGTATGACCACTTAATGACGCCCATTGTATAGCATTGTTGTCGTCTGCTGTTACATCTATTCCTTCCTGAATTAACAACTTAATTAATTCAGTATCATTATTTTCTACGGCCCAATCAAAAGCTTCTTTCTGATTTAGTTTAAAATTTTTATCTAAATCAAAAATCTTTTCCACTAAATCATAGTGTTCCTCCAGTGTAATATCAAATGATACTGTTACTCTTGTTTTCCGCTCTTCCATATTTTTTCTCCTTTCTTATTCGGTAATTACCTAATTAAAAATAGACAACAATTTTATGTTGCCTATTATATATTATTTTGTTTTAATTGTCAAGTTAGAACTCCATTTTGCTTTCTAACCAATCTGGTAGTTCAACTATTTTTACTCTTACTTGTTCCATTGTGTCTCTATCACGAATTGTTACAGATTCATCTTCTAGAGTATCAAAATCTATTGTTACACAATATGGTGTTCCTATTTCATCTTCTCTTCTATAACGTTTTCCTATTGAACCTGCTTCATCATAATCACACATAAATTTCTTTGATAGTTTTGTATATACTTCATCTGCTTTTTCACTTAATTTTTTAGAAAGTGGAAGTACTGCAACTTTATATGGTGCTAACGCTGGATGTAAGTGAAGTACTGTTCTCGTGTCTCCTTCTGCTATTTCTTGTTCTTCATATGCGTTGCACATCATTGCTAAAAATATTCTATCTACACCAACTGCTGGTTCTACGCAATATGGTACATATCTTTCATTTGTTTCTGGGTCTAAATATGTTAAATCTTCTTTAGAAGCTTCCATATGTCTTGATAAGTCATAATCAGTTCTATCTGCTATTCCCCATAATTCTCCCCATCCAAATGGGAATAAGAACTCTATGTCAGTTGTTCCTTTACTATAGAATGATAATTCTTCTTTAGAGTGTTCTCTCATACGTAAGTTTTCTTCTTTCATTCCTAAGCTTACAAGCCAATTTTTGCAGAAGTTTTTCCAATATTCATACCATTCTAAATCTGTTCCTGGTTTGCAGAAAAATTCAAGTTCCATTTGTTCAAATTCTCTTGTTCTGAATATAAAGTTTCCTGGTGTTATTTCGTTTCTAAAAGAACGTCCCATTTGTCCAATTCCCATTGGCATTCTTCTTCTTGTTGTTCTTAATACATTTTTAAAATCTACGAACATACCTTGAGCTGTTTCTGGTCTCAAATACACTTCAGATTTTGCATCTTCAGTAACTCCCATAAATGTTTTAAACATTAAATTGAATTTTCTTATATCTGTAAAATCTTGTTTTCCACAATTAGGGCATGGAATATTGTTTTCTTTAATATAATCAACTAATTGTTCATTTGTCCATCCATCAAGTCCAGAGATATCTTTTCCTTGTGCAAATCCCCATTCTTCTATTAATTTATCAGCTCTGTGTCTTGTTTTGCAAGCTTTACAATCTATTAGTGGGTCTGAAAATCCTCCAACATGACCTGTTGTAACCCATACTTGTGGATTCATCATAATTGCTGCATCAATTCCTACATTGTGTTTATTTTGAATGATAAATTTTTTCCACCATGCATCTTTAATATTTTTCTTAAGTTCTGCACCTAATGGGCCATAGTCCCAAGAATTTGCTAAACCTCCATAAATTTCTGAACCAGGATATACAAATCCTCTGTTTTTGCATAATGCTACTATTTTGTCCATTGTTAATTCACTCATTTTATTTTCCTCCTCTATTTTTTATATAACAAAACCTAATTTCTGTCATATTTATATTCTACAGAAAGTTATCAAACTTTCCTAGAATATAAAAAACTTTCATTCCTAGCTTTTGCAATAGCTAGGGACGAAAGTTTAATTTCCGCGGTTCCACCCTAATTGATAAATATTTTATATTTATCCACTTTATTTTAATATGCTCCAAAGCTCCCCACATTTTCTTTATTATTAACTTTCACCAAACGTTAACTCTCTTTTAATATTAAAAATGTTTTTTCTTTTTCATCGCACTAATATTTTCTTTATCTATTTTAACAACTTAGCTTTATAAAGTCAATGATTTTATTACAAAAATATTACTATATTACATTTTCATGTATTGTATTTTTTGTCGCATTTTTAAGTTTTTTGTTTTTATGTTACATTTTTATTACAAAACTAGTTATTTTTATAGCAAATGTTACATAAATATTTCAAAAATATTTCTTTCGTTTGTTTTATGTAACTCTGTTTGTAATATAGTTTCAAAAAATAATTTCTGTGGAAACTGTGGATAAGTCTGTTGATAATCTATTATCAATGGTTTCCAGTTTTAAGTTTTTCACATGTATTTAAAACGTTATTTTTTATGAAAACTTATTTTATTTGTATAAATATTATGGTTACTTAATTATGCTATTTACTACTTTTTTTCTTGTGTTTTTATATAATTCCATGAGTCTTTACACATATCTTCTAATGTTTTCTCTGCTTGCCAATTAAGTTCATTTTTTGCTTTTTCTGGATTAGAATAGCAAGTTGCAATATCTCCTGGTCTTCTTGGCGTAATTTTATATTTTACAGTTTTTCCTGTTGATTTTTCAAAAGCATTTACCATATCTAAAACGCTGTATCCCGTTCCCGTTCCTAAATTATATATAAACAATCCTTGCTTTTCTTTCTCCAATTTTTTTAATGCTTTTAAATGCCCTTTTGCTAAATCTACTACATGAATATAGTCTCTAACTCCTGTTCCATCTGGAGTATTGTAGTCATCGCCAAACACTGACAATTCTGGTAATATTCCTGCTGCGACTCTAACTACATATGGCATTAAGTTATTAGGAATTCCCTTTGGTTCTTCTCCAATAAGACCTGTTTCATGTGCTCCTACTGGATTAAAATATCTTAAAATAGCAATATCCCATGTATTATCTGATTCATACAAGTCTTTTAAAATTTGTTCTATAAATAATTTTGTTGTTCCATATGGATTTGTTGTTCCTCCGGTTTTACATTCTTCTGTAAGAGGTATTTTTTCTGGTTCTCCATACACTGTTGCTGAAGAACTAAATACAAATTTCTTTACATTATATTTTTTCATTGTATCTAGCAATACAAGTGCTCCTGAGATATTATTTGTATAATATTCTATTGGTTTTCTTACAGATTCTCCCACAGCTTTATATCCTGCAAAATTTAGCACGCTATCTATATCAGGATTTTCCTCAAATACTTTTTCTAATGAATTTCTATCCAAGTAGTCTATTTCATAAAATTTAAAATCTTTTCCTGTTATTTTTCTTATTGCATCTAAAGAAGATGGTTTACTATTAGAAAAGTTATCAATAATAATAACCTCTTCTCCTTCATTTAATAATTCAACAACAGTATGACTTCCTATATAACCTGCTCCTCCTGTTACTAAAATAGACATTTTATTTTCCCCCTTTCCCTTTATTATTTATATAAATTTTTGTAAATTTTATAGTCTCGCGTAATTTTTCTAACATAATTGTTTGTTTCTTTATATGGAATATTTTCAATATTTGATCCATCTTTTTCTAATATACCTTCTTCAATCCATTTATCTACATTTCCCATACCTGCGTTATATGCAGCTAAAGCCAAATACATATTTCCATCATAATGTTTAAGTAAATTGGCATAGTATTTAATTCCAATTTTTATATTAATTTCAGGATTATATAAAGCTTCTGTTACTGGAATTTCTTCTCCTATTTCGTTTGCCATTTCCACTGCAGTAGCTTCCATTAACTGCATTAAGCCAATTGCTCCACTAGAAGATTTAATATTCCTCTTAAAATTACTTTCTGCTTTAATAATTGCAAATGTTAACAATGGATCTATTTCATTTTCTTCTGAATATTTATATACATATTCGCTATAATTTTGTTTATATATTTTCTTTAGTATTGTATCTTTTAATTTAAAAATTCCAAATAAAAAGAAAATAAGAATTATTACTATAATTGATATTATTAAACATTTTTTCTTTAAATTTGTCAAACTTATTTCTCTCCTTACTTTTGAATTTGAAAGGACAATTGGGGACGTGTCTCTTTTGTCCTTTACATAAAATTTAAATTCAAATAATAAAAATATAAAATTTTTAAAAAAGCGCATTGAAAGTAAGTAAGCTAGAAATTATTAAGAAATTTGTGGAAAGAGTTCATTTTCCAATTGGCCGAAACTAAGATTTTCTATGCAGTGTAAACTGCTAGAAAATCTAATTTCCGACATATTTCTCTTATACGAAAAATCATCCTACTAGGATAATTTTTCTACAATATAAATAAGGGTGCCACAAATTTCGCTTATAATTTCTGCGTAACTTAGCTTGAACGAGCATTTTTTCAAAATTTCTATATTTTTATTATGGTAGTACTAATTTACAAAGGACAAAAGTGACCCGTCCCAATTGTCCTTTGTTATTTAGCTTCGTACCAGTTATTTGCTTCTGATATTTCAACAATTAACGGTACTGTTAATTGTATTGCATTTTCCATGCAATTTTTTAGAATTTGTTTTGCTTTTTCTTTATCTTCTATTTTTGACTCTAGAATTAATTCATCGTGTACTTGTAAAATTATTTTTGCATCAATATTTTCTTCTTCTAATTTAGAATTCAAGTTAACCATTGCTATTTTCATTATATCTGCTGCAGTTCCTTGAATTGGAGTATTCATTGCTACTCTTTTTCCAAATTCTCTAACCATATAATTGTTAGATTTTAATTCCGGAATATACCTTCTTCTATGAAATAAAGTTTCTACATAACCATTTTGCTTTGCTTGTTCAACTATTTCATCCATAAATTTCTTTATTCCATTATATTTTTCCAAATACTGATTAATGTATTCTTTAGCTTGTTTTCTTGAAATTCCTAATTGACTTGCTAGTCCAAAGTCAGATATTCCATATACTATTCCAAAGTTTACTGCTTTTGCTGCACTTCTTTGTTCTTTAGTTACTTCATCTTGTGGTATTCCCAATACTTTGGAAGCAGCTTGCTTATGAATATCTTCTCCATTTTTAAAAGCTTGTAACATATGTTCATCTTGAGAAATATGTGCAAGAACTCTTAATTCTATTTGTGAATAATCTGCATCAATAAATATATATCCTTCTTTTGGTTTAAATACTTTTCTTAGTTTTTTGCCTAGCTCATATCTTGTTGGAATGTTTTGTAAATTTGGTTCTGTTGAACTTATTCTTCCTGTTGCTGTTACTGTTTGATGAAAGTATGAGTGTATTCTATTTGTTTTTTCGTTTATATATGGAAGCATTCCTTCTACATATGTAGAGTTAAGCTTCATTAATGCTCTATATTCTAATATTTTTTCTACAATTGGATGTTCATCTTTTATTTTTTCTAAGCTATCTACATCTGTTGAATATCCTTTTTTATTTTTCTTAGAAGATGTTAACCCTAATTTTTCAAACAATATATTTCCTAGCTGTTGTGTTGAATTTATATTAAATTCTTCTCCAGCCATTTCATGTATTTGATTTGTTAATTCATTTAGTTGCTCTTTTAGTTCTTTTCCAAAGTCTACTAATTCTTCTTTATCTAAATACATTCCATTGTATTGCATTTGTGCTAATACTTTTACTAAAGGCATTTCTATGTTTTTAAATAAATTTATTTCATTATTTTCTATCATTTTTTTCTCTAATACATCTTTTAGCTTTGCTATTGAGAAACAAATAAATGACTCTTCATACATATTTGCTTTTTCTTTTTGGTTGATGTTTTCAAATAAATTAATTTGTTTATCAGATTCCTTTTCTACATTGTTTTTATTCAAGTATTCTTGAATATCTAATTCTAAGTACTCCCTAGATAAATCTTCTATTATATATTTGTTATTTGTAGGGTTTAATAAATATGCAGATATTTCTATATCAAAACTCAAATTGTTCATTTCTATATTTTGTTCTTTTAAAATTACAAAATCTTCACCTAGTTTATAACCAATTTTTTCAATTGAGCTATCTTCAAATATTGTTTTAAATATCTTTTCAAATTCGTTTATATCATTTATTTCTATATAATAAACTATGTTTTCTGCGTATATACTTATGGAAGTAATTTCTTTCTTTATTATTTTTGTAGAATCATTGCATTCTTTTTTTCCAAAATAATATACAAATTTTTCTTTTCTTTTTATTTCTTTTTCTATGTTTTCAAATTCTTGTAAGGTTATTTTTTTTATTTCAATTTTACTTTCTAATAATTCATTTTCACTAGTATTTTTAACTATATTTTGAGATAGATTAAATCTTTCAATATATCTATTAAATTTTAAAGCTCTAAAATCTTTATATACTTCTTCATAATTCCATGGTTTTACTTTTAAATCTTCTATGCTTTCCTCTATTGGCACTTCTCTATTTATCTTTCCCAATGTTCTTGAAAGTATTGCTAAATCTTTGTTTTCAATAATCTTTTCTCTAGTTTTTCCCTTTATACTTAATGCTTGTCCTTCTTCAATTTCTTTATATAAATTATCAATACTTCCATATTCTTTTATTATACTTAAAGCTGTTTTTTCTCCTATTCCCGGAACTCCTGGAATATTATCTGAAGTATCTCCTTGTAATCCTTTTACTTCTATTAATTTGACTGGCTCTATTCCATATGTTTCTATTATTTTATTTCTGTCAAAATCTTCTACTTCTGTTTTTCCCATTTTTGTTCTTGGAATTCTTACTGTTACTTTATCTGATGTTAATTGAAAATTATCTCTATCTCCTGAAAGTATTGTTACATCTATTCCTTCTTGTTCTCCTCTTTTAGATAAAGTTCCCAAAACATCGTCTGCTTCATAGCCTTCCTTTTCTATAATAGTTATATTCATATCTCTTAAAATATCTTTAATAATTGGCATTTGCATAGCTAATTCATCTGGCATTCCATGGCGATTTGCCTTATAGCCTTCATACATTTTATGTCTTGCTGTTGGAGCCTTTAAATCAAAAGATACTGCTATATATTCAGGTTTTAAATCTTCTATTATTTTAAACAATATAGCTAAAAAGCCATATACTGCATTTGTATATGTTCCATCATCTGTCATTAACATTTTTGAGCCCATGATTCCATAAAAAGCCCTATTCATTATACTATTTCCATCTACTAAGACTAATCTGTTCAAAATTTTTCCTCCTTAAATTTAAATAGCATTGCTATTGTTAATATCTTAAATATTAGTTTATTAATTCTAATAGTTGTTTTTTTAATTTTTCTGATTTATTAGAAACTATTATAGATCCTTGCGTAAATTCATACTTTGTGCCATCCATCTTATATAATGTTCCTCCCGCTTCTTGTAATATTAACATTGCAGCCATAATATCCCATGGTTTAAGATCATATTCAAAATATGCATCGCATTCGCCTGAAGCAACTCTACATATATCTAAACATGCTGGTCCAATTCTTTTAACATCTGCCGCACCAGCTTGTTTTATTTTTAATACATTTTTTAATATATTTTCTGTTTTACTAGCGTTATAAGGAAATCCGAATTCTATAACTGTATCTTGTATTGAATTTCTTTGGCTTACTTGTAATTTTATGTCATTTTTATATGCACCTTTTCCTTTTATCCCATACCAAAAATCCTCTGTAATTGGACTATAGATACATCCTATTATAGGTTCTCCATCTTTTACTAATCCTATTGAAATTGCATATTGTAATCCATGTATAAAATTAGTTGTTCCATCAATAGGGTCAACAACCCATGTATAGCCTTTAGATTCTATTTTTCCTCCAGTTTCTTCTCCTAAAAATGTGGATTCTACTATTAACTCTTTTAAAGCTGTTTTTAATTTATTTTCTACTTTTATATCAAAAGTAGTAACATAGTTATTTTTTCCTTTTTCAGTAACTTCTTTTTCTATTTCTTTTAAAGAATTTATATTTAAAATTTGTTTAGAAATTTCATAAACTAATTTTTTAATCTGAGTTACAATAAAAATTTCATTATCCATAAAAATTCTCCTATTTACAAAATATAATTATTTTCTACTTTTCTATTTTGAATTCTGTTACAGATTTATCTATTTCAACTAGTATTAAATTTTCCATTAATATTATCTGTAATTTCATTTCCAGACTCTATATTAGCCTTACATACTAATATATTATCTATTACTGATATATCTATGTTCTTTAGGCTATTACTACTATTTCCTATAATAATATTAATAATCGCTAAAGATTTATTATCAAAATATTCTTCATCATATTTTTCAGAATTAAAATTATAAACTTTTCCATAATTTTTATTTTGAAGATTAATATAGTTAACAAATTCAATATATTCTTGATAATTTGATATTATCTTACTTTCATAATCAGAATATCTGTCTTTTATAACTATATATTTAATATTGTTTTTAGGTATAATTAATATAATAGCTCCAAACTAATACTACTAACAATATAATTACCAATATTATTTTTTTACTCATATAATTTCCTCCTATAAATTACTATTTGTTTTCCTTATCTCTCTTAATCTGTTTGCTATATCTATCCTCTTCACTAAACACACAACCGCAATACTTCTGCATATAAAGTCCTAAATCATGTGCCTTTTGATGTCCTTCCCAGAATCCAACTCTAAAATCTCTATATAAAAACTCTATTCCAAATTCTTTACTTAAATTTTCCATATATTCTTTTATAAAGTCATGTTTTTGATAAATACTATAAAGAAGAGTAGTAGTAACTGCATCATATCCATGTTCTTTTGCATATTCAAAAGTTTTTCTTAATCTAACTGGATAACAATAATTTATACATCTATTTTTTAAATCGCCAGCTACATTTTTACAAAATTCATCTAATCCATAATCTTCTTCAAATATAGCTTGTACATTTATATTTTTAGTATATTCTTTTAAGCAATCTCTCCTTGCTTTATATTCCATATATGGATGTATATTAGGATTGTACCAATATATAGTTGGCTCTATTCCTTCTTCTCTTAATTTTTCTATACAATACACACTGCATGGTGCACAACATGTATGCATTAATAATTTCATTGCTTCACCTTCTTATTATTTTTTCTAACATAACTTAATACAATAACTGTACATATCATAACAATTAAATATGGTATTCCGACTGTCTCATTATCTATTTTAGTAGCATACGAAATAGCATATGAATATATTACTCCAACTGATAAATATAAAGTATATCTAATGTTTTTAGCCTTTTGAAAAAATAATGTTGGAAATAGCCATATAACATACCAAGCATTAAAATTAGTTATTAATACAAATGTAAATAAGAATAAAAATATCTGATAAACTCTCATTAATTTACTAAATTTAAGTTCTTTCGTTTTATTTGTAAAAAATAATTTAAATACTATTGTTACATATGAAATAGCAAAAATTCCTAATGCAATTATTTTGGCTACTCTTAATATATTTTGGTCTCCATTTAACAAGTAGTATATTCCTAAAAATATTGACCTTCCATATTTGTTTTGTTGGATAAATATTCCTGCTAGTACATTTAAATCTCTTATATATATTAAATAGAATGCGCATAAAATTACTAAAAACTCTAAACCATATATTATTGTTTTTATTATTTTGTTTTTTATATTTTCATCTTTTAATGCATAGATTATTATAAAAGGTAATAGTAAAATGCTCAAATACTTAATAGCTGTTGCAATCGCAACACATGCAACAGAAAGAATTACATTTTTTCTATTCTTTATAAAATATATTGATAATAAGACAAAAAATACTAAAAATATATCATTATGTACATTACTCAAAAATTCAAACAATATATATGGATTCAATCCAAACATTGCTACAAATATTTTCTTTTTTGTTATTTTATATATTAAAAACAAACTTACTACAAAAATAATTAATGTTACAAATTTAAAGATATACAATGCTGCTGTAATATTTCCAAAAGACAAAGATGTTAATGTTTTGCATATAATACTCCATGCTGGTCCATATATTACCGGTTCATTTCTCCAACATCTTGCAACTTTTCCTAACATTTGGTCTGGTCCGTTTTTATCCCATACTTGTTGTACTGATGTATAATATGGATTTTCTGAATATTTAAAATCTACCCATCCATTTCCTATATAAGAATATACATCATAGCTTGTTATTGGAATTATTATTAAAAATAAAGCTGCAATAACAAAAATAAATATAAACATTTCTTTATTATTTTTAAATATTTTACTTATATTTTTTAATATTTTAAAATATAATAAAAAAAGTACTGAAAATATTGTTATATAGATTATTGCATTAATATATAATTCATATTGTTCTATTGGATTTCTACACATATATGAAAATATATATACAAAATTATATATTGTTTTATTTTTTATTAAATACATTATAGATGGAATTGCCAATAGTATACTTGTTAGGAAGTATATTATTTTTATTACTATATTAGATGATATATTTTTTGTTAATATTGTTTTTTTTTCCATCTTAAGTTTTTCCTTTCTGTTAATATGATTATTTATTATATACATACAATTTTGAATTTTCTGTTGTATATATTAATTTACTATTTTCCAAATTAATATATTCCATACAAACTTTATAAGTTTGGCTATCTTCAAATACTACTAAATAATCAGTTTCTCCATTATTCCATTTTTCTATATATTCATAATAATTATTTTCTTCTAATGGATATCTATTTCTATATTTAAACATAGATCTTATCCATGCTTCTCCCATAAAATCTTGAATAAATAGCACATTATTTTCTGTTTGACTTATAATATTATTATCATATAAATATGCTAGCATTTTTATCTCTTGATTATCTAGATTTTTTTCAGTATTTATCAATTCTATATTATCTTCATATATATTATAAATTGATAATATATATTTATTAGTTGTTAATGTAACTAAAGCTAAAATCACATATACAATTAGATATACATTAGCTATATCTTTTTGTTTTTTATATTTGTCTGTAAATTCAATGAATCCATCAAAAAATAAGATAATAGTTATTGCCCACAATATATATGCCACCTTATAAAAATAATATTGTGAAAATATTTTTTGTTTTGTCATCAAAAATGAAATTAATACATATATAATTAATATTATAAAATATATTATTTCATAATCTATATCTTTTTCTTTTATTTTTTTGAATAATAAATATGCTACAAAAGGAATAAAGAATAATATATTCACTAA
>ULWF01022857.1_pt1 | contig 65109 bp, 50 predicted proteins | sample 1960081 | NCBI WGS metagenome assembly ULWF01 (sample SAMEA4835805, study PRJEB28245) | human gut metagenome | biome: gut microbiome; material: fecal sample | place: Denmark | collected 2008
TGGCTTCTGAAAGCGACTTCCAATTGTCACGAAGTGAGGTCAAACCTCGGTAAGCTTCGTAAAATTCCTGTGGCAAAGTTGCCTGAACTTCCTTACCAAGACCAAGTTTTCTAAGGTAAGCAGAGAGCGAAAGTCCGCATTTTTTAGCGGCGGTTTCCATTTTTCTCTTCTCTCCATCAGTCACTCGGATATTGATTGCAGTTGTTCTTTGTCTCATATATTTTCATTCCTTTCTCCTAAAAATCGGGGTTACAGGGGCGGCAAGCCCATTTCGGCAATTTGCCGCCGGTTTTGTGGGTTTCAAAGGCAACACAAAACCTATGCTCGCTATCCTTACGGATTGGCATTACCTGTATAGCCTTATATCCACTTTCTCAAAAAGTGACGATATTGACGGCTGTGACGGCTTTTCCTATATAGCGGATTTATTGTCATCGCCGTCATTGCCGTCATTCTTTTTTAAGTAAATCAGTCGGCTTGTACCGGTGCGTTTTGTTTTGTATTCGATGCCTTGCGGCTGAAAAACTTCCGAAGAAAATCGGGCAAGCATTTTGGTCACGACATTCGGTGTAACCTCGGTTTCGTTCATCTGCGTTAAAAGTTCCGTTGCCGTGCCTCGCCATTCTTTTACTTCCGAAATATAATCAACCAGCCGGAAAATAAACTTCGGAATTTCTTCACGGTGAATATCCTCCATATCCTTTCGCTCGACCAATTCCCACAAGTGACTGCGGTTGTCAAACTTCAAGGTCAGCTCCTGATATGCAATATCTCGACCTGTGGCAAGCAGAGTTCCGGTTTCATTGGCACGGCTGCGCTTCAAAACAAAATTCGTATCTGCCGCACCTGTGATACCTGTGGAGCCTGATACCTCGTTGAATGGGTCGCTGATATCCTTCAGCTTCCTGACGTGATGAACAACCATAACAGCGATGCCGTACTTGTCCGAAATATTTTTCAGCGCCGATACATCGTCGTAGTCTCCTGCATACATTCCTTTTTTTCCGCCGGTGCTTTTAGAATCTCGCACCTTTTGAAAGGTGTCGATAATGACAAGCTTTGTTTTCGGAAAGTCGGAAAGATACTGTTCGATTTGCTGTTCCAAACCGTTGCCAATTTGAAAACTCGTTGTGGCAATTCGAAGTTCGGGCGGTGCTTCGTCTGTGATTTGATACAGGCGGCTTTGTATTCGTGCGTAGGTATCCTCCAAGCAGAGATAAAGCACATCGTTCTTGTGGGTTTCAAATTCCCACACGGGCTGTCCTCTCGCCACTTGAACACCGAGCCAAAGCATAAGCCAGCTCTTGCCGATTTTACTTGAACCCGAAAGCACACTTAGTCCTTGCGGTATCAAGCCGTCAACCACAAATAAGGTTTTTCTCATCGGCGTTGACAGCAGCGTGTCCGCATCAATCGTTTTCAGCTTTTCAACTTGCATTCTTCACACCTTCTTCCATAACATAATTGATGACATTGACCTTCGGAATCTTAAAAGCGTTTCCGATTTTAACGCCGGAGATATATCCGTTGTTAATCAGGTCGTATGCCAAGTGTCGGCTTACGCCGAGCATTTGTTGAAGCTGAGCTACTGTAACAATGTCCGGATAGTCCGGGAACATCATCCTGTAAAGCTCTTTCAATTCTGTTTTTCTCATCTTCTTAACCTCCTTTGTGAGAAAAAAGCTGCACAGTCTGTACAGCTATGTAAGAGGCAACAGTCGAAAGGAGGACTCTTGCTGTCGCCCTTTACCGTTCTGCCCGAATGTCGTTTTTGTTATCCCTGCCCCCATCTCAGCGGCGTCGCCCTGCTCGTATCATCGCAAAGTCATATCCCATTCGGACGGTCATTAAATTTTAGAAAATCAAATCTATTACAATTTTGATTTGCAAATTTATTATAGCTGTGTATTGACACGAAGACAATACTTTTGTATAATGTTGTTTGGAGTTATGTTAATTGTCTAAAAATGTTCATAAACCGATTTTCTAAAATGAAGGCGAGAAAATGAAGAAAGATTACTCTGAATACAAACCCACAAAAAACGAGATTTACAACCTGAACCGTTCCGACAGGGAAAATGTCAGGTTAAAATATTTCTATAACTACGCCCGTTTCAGCAAAGATGACAAGCGAATTCATATAACGGTCGATGAAGGCAATGAATATTTTTCTATGAATCATCTCATTGAAGAATATACGGGAGAAGAAATCACCGCCAAAAACTTTGCTAACGATACAGAATTGCCTGAATACATAGAGCGCAATAAAAAGCAACGAGATGTATTTGCAAGCAGATTTCAAATAGATTTTGAAGGCGCCGAATACAGAGAAAACCAATATCTTTGGGATAAGGATAAAGATTTTCCAAAATTGCCTTTTAATAATGTTTTGAGCGGTGCAAGAATTGACTTGCAGTACGGCGAGGGCATATTGGATTTCATATATACGGATTTCAAATCGGCAATTCAGGAACAACTTAAATTGATTGAGATTGAAAATCTGCTTTACAAGTTCGCACAGCAAGAAGGCGTGAAAAAAGAAAAATCTCCGATTCATAAAGACAAGCCGGAGAAAATTTACAGTCAATTGCAGGAGCGAGTGGAAGAATACTACGAATATTCCGAAACCATAATCAGTATCAAAGACATAATCTACGCCTCTTTATATTCCGCTATCTGTCCCCCTGTTTTCAAAAAAGGAGGCGATAAAAAGAAGCAAACATTATGGTACGGCAATTATCTTTTGAGACTCCAACAGGAATATCGTGAGATGATTGAATTTTGCTTTGACGAAGATTATTATCCCGAAGCTTTGGCGAACAGATTGCCGTCGGAAAGGTTTTATATTTACCGTTCTCTAAAAGGTTTGTCACCATTCTTGGAGAGGACGGAAGAAGTGGCTTTCTCAAATACAATGAGCGGAAAAGAAATGCCTTACGGTATGGATATTGAAGGGCTGAAAGAAAGATTTTCTCAAAGTTCGGTACCGAATGATGCACACAAGGAGCTTGCCGAAAAATTCGGAACAACTCCCGAAAAAGTTGTAGCTTTGATAAATTTGCCGCATTTTATCAGCCGCCAATATGTGTTCGGCTCGGTCGCTGAAATTCTTGAAATGGAATTTACTAAAATGCTCGAACACAATGTCCGATTCAGAAAGTGCAAACGCTGCGGTAAGTATTTTATTATGAAAGGCAACTATGACACCAATTACTGCGACCGCATTGCCGAGGGTGAAACCCGCAACTGCCAGGACTTAGCCGCACAAGAAAACTACAAAAAGAAAATGACGGACAATGCCGCCATTCCGTTATATCAAAAGTATTATAAGCGCTATGCCGCCCGTGTTCGTGTAAGACAGATTAAAGAGCCTGATTTCAAAAAGTGGAAGTATCAGGCAATGACAAAGCGCGACGAATGCTCCGACGGCAAAATCACCCTTGCGGAGTTTGAAGAATGGCTTGAGGGCAGCTTTCCGAATAGGAAGAAGAAAGAATAAAGTGAAAACTTGTGAAAGCACGGCTGATTCCTGAACATTCACTTGGGCAATCTAAAAAAAGACTTTTGAGTGACGCCTTCAAACGGAAGGCAGAAGAAACACAACCATACAAGAGTAGATATGCTTCTGTATGGTTGTTATATTTATGGCGTATTAGAACTTCCTTTCGCTCATTTACAAGCAAAATCATCACTGATATTTCATTCTTACCGTATGGCGTATGTTCCGCAATAGTGTTGTTATCGAGAATATTCAGAGAAAAACTTAAGCAGTAGCTCTCATTGAACAAGAGGACAGACGAAATTGCTAAATATATGCAAGTAGTGCCCATCTCCATATTTTGAAGATAGGCACTATTAGCTGTTTACTCTTTATTTACGATTGCATTGTACATTATTTCAATTATTTGAGGCGTATAGTTCGCATATGCTATATCCCAAGTCTCAGAATCTGCAAATGAATAGACAATTCCGTCATTCTCAAAATAGTATTCGTACAGATTTCTGTGTGTCATAATATTACGGATTTTTCGGATACCTTCTTGACCGTTAAGAAAGGCCTCTTCTTCCGGAGTGATTAGGGCATTATCAAGCATCCATTTGATATCCGATACTACATTTCCATCATCAGACTCTTTTAACGACTTACAGAGAAGTTCAAAAACATTAAATAAAAGCAAGAATGCAGCATAGCTGTTTCCTTCCTCATGTAATTGTAACGAAATACGAAGCTGTTCACCATAGAATGAAGAATAAAGCCATATGCGGTCTATATAATGTGTCATTTCTTTCTCTTGCTCTTTTCATTAGTAGATGTTCCGTTGAGTTTTTCCTCACGCAGCTTCATCATATAGTTGAATGCGAGGTCACGGATTTCATCACTATCGAGAAATTCCAAAGCTGTTACTGCTGCGTAATGATTCAAATACTTTTTGCATTCACGGAAATAATCGGTAATTCCCTCGTTGTCTGAAATTACTTCTTTGAAGTCTTTAATTGCCATCAGCACACCACGCATACGGTCATAATTCATGCGATTGAATGTATCCATAACATCGGTACAGATTGTCTGATTTGTAAAAAGAATTTCAGTTAATGCATAGTGATTACTGCTGTGACGATCATAGGTAAGATAGCCATACCACCAAAGGCGGGACAAAGCATTGTCATTTAAAAGGCTACCGGGAGTTGTGACAAAAAACCTGTTTTTAATGGTGTTTGAGCGTTCTTCCTGCATCCAACGATCCTGAATATAAGATCTGTATTCAGGAACCGCATGACAAAGATATGTCCACATGTACTTATTTGATGCTTGCAAGGGTGTAAGGTTACGAAAGGCCTCATATATAAGCCTAGTGTTAACCAAATCTTCTTGAGATTTTTGAGCATCATCTTTTTTTCCGGGAGTATATGAAGGTACAAACATACTGACATCTACAGATGATGTTTTAAAAAAAACATCGGAACTACCGAAATAAGTAGGCAGCCAGTCTTCGTTGGAAGAGTAATTGTCAGCATTTTGCGGGATCTCGTGGAGAAGTTTTTCATAGGCTTCTTCTGTAAAATATCTTAAAAGCATTAATCAACACCTCCTATCATTTGTGTTTCGCCGCTATTCATTTCGCTGTCTAAAGTATCCTTAAAACTCTTAAGAGCATCGAGAGCAATATCTCCGAGCATATCGTTTGCAAGTGTAGTTGGATAACCTTCGTAACTACGGAGATCAATTCCTTTTGCATCCGCTTTATGGTCTATTGCTCTGAACCATCGTTTACTGCTATATCCAATTCCGTCATCGGATTCGTCACCATTCTGATAGTGACTAATCACATATCCAACAGCTTCAACTAAAACCGGGTAAACAATTACACCAGCTGCATATCTTCTCAAAACACCATTATTGAAATCTTTGAATTTGTAATACAATTCATATAATTCATTTTTGAGGAAGATCTGAATCTTCTCATCCTCAAAATTAGGAACGACGTCTGATTCTTGGTCATCGTGTCTGCTGATTTCGAAGATAGATGAAATGGGCTTTTCAAGTTCCGTATCATCTACATAAACCGAGCGACTATCTTCAGTAGCCAAAATGTCTCCTTTGCGAATTTCAAAGGTAGCGGTACCGAAGTACAGGTCATTAAATTCGCCATCACAGCGGAATTTATCGATATTATGAGCAGCAATGACAGAGCCTACAATATCCATTTTAGTTACTACAGAAAATTTCGGCACAGATATCGGCATTTCTGTAACTCCTGCCGGAAATTTAAAAAGCTTGCTATATGATGCTGCACTACTTTTGACACTTATTACTACCGCAGCATCCCCAGAATCAATCAAAGCCTGTAATCCGTTGCAAACAAGCGAATACTTTGTGGGGATAACTATGTTTTCAGAGTCTACAATAATTTCATTTTCATCGAAGACGGTACGAAAACTACAACTGTCAATATAATCATCACGCCCCGCAGCTAACACAGGATTCGGAAATTCGTCTTTGATTGCTTTCATTTATTAACCACCTCCGTTAAATGCAGGCTGAGTTTCATTTTTTCCTTCTTTACAAATTTCACAAAGAACATAGCGGCAGTACCAGCATCAACCTTCATAGGTCCGGCCTTTCCTCCGACAATTTTTACGTTCTTTCCGTTATAAGTGAATGATTCCATTTCAAGAGCATCAGAACGACCGTCTTCACCGACCGCAAAACACTCTACATATAGATTCTCATAAGTTTCTGTAGGTTTGATTACAATCTTGTAAAGTCCCTGCGAAGAACTGATAGGAAATGCTCTCTGAGCCGTAAGATTAGGAGTATTTACAATCTTTACACCATTTCCGGGAGCAGCACCAGGCTGTGGATTCGGATCATCTGGGTCAGGAGTAACAGGCCTCGGGGGACGAGGGTGCGGCATCGGATTGGGATTACGAGAATGGTTGTGTATATCTCCTTCTCCTTCTGTCCCATCTTCTTGCACGGCAATCTGTGTGGTAGTGCCCTGCCAGGTACGATTCGTTTTTACTTTGCCGATTTTTATTTTGACTTTCAGAATATCGTCACCTTCCGATTGTCCGCCAAGTCCATCAATGTCATCAGGGATATATTCTCCGACTCCGGCAGCATCGACAGTATCCTCTGTAACAACTTCAAATTGAGACTTCAAAAGTGCCAATACAAAATCATCTATTTGCTGGATGGATTGTCTTGCGAGGTTACGTTTTTCTTTGTCAGAGGATTCAATTTGTTTGTAATCCCATCTGTTATGCCTTGGTGGTTCGGTATCCTTTAATAATTCTCCGAGTTTCTGACCACGAACGATTACAACCGCTGCATAATGCTGAAAAATTCTCTTAAAATATGTACCGACAAGCATTCCCGTTGCTCTGAAGTTGGCAATAGTTCGCTTATAACTGCTATCAGACTTAATATAGACCTCTACATCATCCGGCTCAAACACCTCAAGAGATTTTTTACAATCGGGTGAGGTAAATGCCTTATATAGTTGCGCTGTGGCAACCATCTCCTGGTCATCTGACAAATCAGAGAAAATCTGTGACAGAGTGTCTGCATCAATCACACGGTGTTCGTTAGAATCTTTTAATTCCACAATGAGTCTACCTTCACTGATAGCAACAAAAAAATTCTTGAGAATAGCTTTTGTTACATTTTTAACCCAGTTGACAGACTGTGTGAAACCGACAATTATTACATCTGTTCCTCTTTCAGTACGGGTAAAGCAGTCACGGAACGCATTAGCGTCGGTGTCAAAGATAGGTTTCCAAGTTTCGTTTTCCTCATCGTTGTTCTGGTATTTTCCTACACGCTGTGTAGGCTTTCCGTCAGAGTTTAGAAGAGTAGCAAGACGAGCAACGCCAATAAAAGCACTTTCATTGTCTTCGGCAAGAGTATTATAGAAAACCATGCTAAGTGAAGAACAGGCAAAAGGTGCATTTTTCCCAATCCCGTATGAACCCGCACTGTTTTCGTCGCTTTTAACGGAAACGCCATCTGATCCAGTCAAGGCTTCCCAAGAAGATGACAGTTTCCCACTATGGCTTCCACTCAATCCTTTAGTGTGGTAGTCACTCGCAACCAACACAGGGATAGTATCCTGCTGTAGAGTTGATTCGGCTCCGGCGACAAAACGAGACAACTTGGTATCCATTTCATCACCCCAATAGTTGCGACACCCCTTAAGGCATTCTTCATATTGAGAAAAAACATCGTATTCAGCAGTATTTACTTGTCTTAGTTCGAATACAACATTTACGGGAGCGTTAGTATTCTCAAGATGGGCATCAAGAGAGTTCTGACAAATTTCTCTGGCAAGGTTATCAATAAGTTCCTGTCCCTTGAAAACTTCGATATCATTATTAGTATATCCTTGCCTGGTTCCGCCTGAGAGCGGCGGAAAACGCCAACCAATTTGAGTCATTCGCTGTCACCTCTTTGTTTAATCTAATTTAAATCTTTCTTCATTAACAGAATCGCTGCCATTGAATTTTGCCTTTGTGTTTTTCAGTTCGTGTTCTATGGCTCCAAAAATCTTTTTAACATCAGCTTCGGTGTATTCATAGTTAGCGGTGCTGGAGCAATTCCCAAGAAGTTTCACCATATCAATAATTTTGTTTGTACGAGCTTCTGCAAGTCTTACAAAACGCTCACGCTTGGTTTCTTTCACTGCCATATTATAACCTCCATTAAAAAATATAGATTATATTTTCAAATAATAATGAAAAATATAGAAGTTTGTCGCTCCTTATATTTATTATATCAATTAAAATATATTTGTCAATACATTTCTTAAATATTTCTGATATGTAGAGTATATTTTAAAAATATAATAATTATTTTGTTGCTCAGGCATTGTTAAAATGAAAAATGCAGAGGGTTGTTTTATCCTCTGCATTTTGTTATTCATTTGGAATATCTCCAAGAATTCTAAAGCAATTGACCATATATTCAGCCATTGTTTGTATAACCGGAATAGTAACTGAATTTCCGAACTGTTTGTATTGCTGTGCAGGTGAAACTTCAGGCGGAAAAGAAAAATGCTCGACACCGTCTTCATCAAGGAATGCATAGTTGATAAAGCCCTGTAACTTGCCCCATTCTCGAGGTGTCATCACACGAATGCCTTTATCATTTAATACGGTTTTCTTTGTAGATACAGTCATTCCTGCAATGCCATCTTGTGGATCATAAACCAGATTGCGCTCCTTTCCGGAGCCACCGGTGGCCATTATTGTGTTTGCTATATGGTTTTCAATGCCGGGTTCATTGACAACTCGGTAGCCAAATCCATTTCCTTTCTTGTGCTCGCGTTCCCTGTGGCGAATGAGTGTATTAAGATAACCGGAAGACATATAGTATTTAGGCTCGGCACGGAATTCAAGAAGTTCATTCAAATCTTCATATAAATGCAGATCGTTTCCCTGCGGCAAATCCGGCAATGTATTTAGTATATTTGCATCATATCGTTCTCTGTCGAATCCAATGATATACGTTCTAGGTCTGTTCTGTGGAACACCAAAGTACTTTGAATTGCGAATGAACCTTTTTTCATTGCCTTTAACAACGGGATTCCCTGAAACATCATAATTTATACCAATAACTTTATAATTTAAATCACTTTCTAATTTATTAATTATAATCTTAAAAGTATTTCCTTTATCGTGCCGTACCAAGTTATCTACATTTTCAAGAAATACGGCGCGGGGACGAGTCCTTTCTATAATCTCTGCAATATGATTAAATATGATTCCTTTTTCTTCGTCATTAAATCCTTCTTCGTTTCCGGCACGACTAAATGTTTGACACGGAAAACCAGCCAACATTACATCATATTGTGTATTCTCAACCGTATTTTTAAATTTTTCTGAAGTCAAATCATTGTTAGGATTTTCGCCATATAAATGTTCGTATGTTAAACAAGCATATTTATCAACTTCGGCGGATAACACGTTGACATAGTCTCCGGTCATTTCAAATCCTTTTCTTATGCCTCCGATTCCTGCACATAGGTCTATTGTTCTAAATGGCATTTTTTATCTCCTTACTGCCGTTTCTATTATATCGCCACAGCTTTTTAAATTTTGTTGTATTTCTTTGCCCCAAAACCTTAACACAGTCCATCCTGAGTCCTCAAGAGTTTTGGTAACTTCTTTATCACGAGCTATATTTCGCTCGATTTTGGGAATCCAAAAGTCCTGGTGAGACTTGAATTCTCTTTTCTTGTTGTCCCAATCGTATCCGTGCCAAAATTCACTGTCGCAAAACACGGCAACCTTTTTGCCGATAAAAACAATATCAGGCTTTCCGAATACTTTTTTTGAATTCTTTTGATAGCGCAAGCCTCTTGACCAAAGTTCTTTACGTAAGAGCAGTTCAATTTCGGAATCTTTATTCTTAACAGCTTTCATATTTTTTCGACGTTGTTCTTTTGTATGATTGTCCATAGTTTTCATATCTTAGCAAAGAATTGCTCATCGATTTCGTAATCCTTTACTTCTTTAACTCCAATTCCGAATTCTGCAAGTTTTGTAATAAATTCTTCGCCGTCAATTAAATCTATTTGCTGCTTTCCGGGATTAGAAGCTTCTTCAATGGCAGGGTTAGAAAACGAGCCTGTAGTAATAAAAACGCCTTTTTCAATATCTGTAGTAAGCGAACCTCTGAAATCTCGAATATCACCGGCGCCGACACTTCCCTGATATCTTTTGCATTGAAATGCAATATTAAAACTGAAAATACCGTTGATTTTAAGCTTACCCGTACCATCAATACCGCCGTCTCCGGATTTTTTAGTTACAACAACATTTGTAAATCCACATTCACGTAATACTCGCTGTGTTAAACGCTCAAATCCATATGGATCCATATTTATTAAAACTTCATATAAGCGCTTACGCCACGGTTTGACCTCTTCGGGCACATCAACACCCTGTTCTTCCATTTTTTCTTCTGCTGTATCAAATTTCTGCGTTTTTTCGCTCTTAATATTTCTGAATTTTTCAACAATCGCACCATCAACTGAATCTATGCCGGTAAATTCAGGTTTGATTGTCCATACACTTCTTGCACTGTTTTCCAATGCACCGTAGTTTTTTAAAATAGTTCTTGCCCACGCACAACGATAATTAACTTCGCTTAGACTGGAGCTGTTCAAATGAGGGATATCTTGGACTTCGTTGGATAGTTCAAGTATTTCTGCGACCTTGCTGTTTATTTCATCGTTTTTACCTGAGCCACCTAACAATTTTAATGCTGAAAATGTTGCCTCAATTAATGTCGCATAATTCGGTATTGCTGTCATAAAAAATTCTCCTTTTCAACTTTTCCGTCTTAAAGATTGTATAACCCTCGTAATAGTAGCTGTGGTTGATGCATTATATATACCGCACAGCTATATTATACCAAACTTCCCCTTTGCCGTAGCGTTTGACGTTAACGCTGTGGATATATTGTTTCTCTTTCAGAGAGTCAATAATGCGTTTTTTGCTTCTGACGGACTTTCCTGTTTGTCCTGCAAGTTCGGTTTGCTTAACGGACGGGTTATTTTTTATTAAATCTAACACGGCAAGTACTTTCAAAGTGCCAATTTGGCACTTTGAAACGCAATAATGGCACTTTGTAATTTTACAATTCCTCCGTTTTAAAGGCTGTAAATCCTTCATAGTAATAACTTTGGTCGATGCCTTTCATATAGACCTCACGGATGTTGATTTCGTCCGTAAGTGCACCTTTTAATAACACTTTGAGTTCCACATCTTTAATCGGACTGCGCTCCATTGCGAGCAGATAATCTTCCTTATCAACCTTGCTCCAATCGACAACCTTGCCGATTTCGTTCTTTAAGATATGGTCGAGCCAAATGCGGGTGCTGCGACCGTTACCCTCTCGGAACGGGTGGGCGATGTTCATCTCAACATACTTTTCAATTATCTCGTCAAAGTTCGACTGCGGCATTTTATCAATGTTATCAAGAGCCGCTTGCAAGCACATTGAAGGAGCAAAGCGAAAATTTCCTTTTGCAAGATTTACTGTGCGGATTTCGCCGGCAAAGTCAAAAACATCTTCGAACATATACTTGTGGATTGCCTGTAATGTGTCGAATTTGCCTGCCAGAATAGAATCAAGAAGTTTATTATCAAATAATTGTGCGGCTTTCTTTTTGCTGATTCGTTCTTCACAGGCAAGTTCGGCTGAATCGGTAATGTTCATTCTGTTCTCTAATATCATTTTATTTGTCATTATGATTCGACCGTGATATTTTCTATTGCGTACAGCGGCAGATTCAAAAGCCAATCTTCCTTCTTATAATCAGCCATTGAAGTACGAACAGACAATTCAGGTTCAAACCTCTCTCGATAGGTTTTGAGACTCTTTGCTCTCAGGTTCGTTTCGGCTTTTACTTCAATAGGAACAATTTGTTCACCGGTATCAACGACAAAATCAATTTCGCAAGAGCCTCTGTCGTTGGTGTAATAGTAAACGCCTAAATCTTCAATCGTTTTTAATTGCTGGCAAACATATTGTTCGGTCAAAGCTCCTTTGAATTCAACGAAAAGGTCATCACCGTCAAGCAGTGTACGCTGACGAAGACCTGTCATACAGCCGAGGAGTCCCACATCGACAATGAAAATTTTGAATGCTTTCAAATCCTCATAAGCTTTCAACGGAATGCCTGCCGCATTCACACGACTGACCTTGTGCACAAGTCCGCAATCGGAAAGCCACATAATCGCCGTCTCATATTCTCTTGCTCTGCCGCCTTCACGGACAAGACCATAAACAAACTTCTTATTTTCTCTTGCGAGCTGCGACGGAATACTGTTCCAAAGCATACGGATTTTCGGGACAATCTCATTCGGTGCGTGTTTTGAAAAGTCTTGTTCGTATGCCGCAAGGATTCTTTTCTGAATTGCACGAACCTCATTGAAATCTTTACTTTCGGCAAAACTTTGAACTGCTTCCGGCATACCGCCGACAAAATAGTAGTGTTTCAATGCGTCAATGTAAGTTTGCTTAAAGCTTGTGATCATTTCATAATCCTGATTTTTCAAAAGCTCTGCAAAACGTTCATTGCCGGTTGCCATTAAAAACTCACTGAAAGAGAGAGGATAGAGCTTTAAGAAATCGACCTTGCCGACAGGGAATGATGTACCCTGATGTAAAGCAATTCCCAAAAGAGAACCGGCGCATACAATGTGATACTGTGGGGCGTTCTCATAAAAATATTTAAGGGAAGCAAGTGCTCTCGGAACTTCTTGAACCTCGTCGAAAATCAGCAGGGTGTTTTCAGGATTGATTTTGCGTCCGGCATACAATTCCAGTCCCATAATCAGGCGGTCTGTATCCAAGTCTGCTGAAAACAAATCCGCCATTCTTGAATTGGAATCGAAGTTGATATATACAGTATCCGCATAAGCTTGTTTACCGAACTCCTTCATCAGCCAAGTCTTGCCGACCTGTCTTGCACCTTCAATAATCAACGGCTTGCGGCGCTTACTGTTTTTCCATTTATATAATTTTTCAATAGCAATTCGGTACATACTGCACCTCCATATTATAAATCAGTATTAGTATATCACTATATGCCAAAAAATGCAACGATTATTTGAGTAATAAGTCCGTTTTTTACAGTGAACTTAGTGAAAATGCTCTTGCTTTATTAATTATGTTATTCTAAAGTATCATCACAAAGTTCCAAAGTATCAATTTGATACTTTGGTATAGCAATAAAAAAATCAGTACCAACGATGAATTAAGTTCAAAGTTAGCACTGATTTTAATTAGATAAGCAGATAATATAGCTTATTCGTTATAATTGCCTATATATGACTTCGTTATTTACTATCTCCGTTGCTCGATTACGAATATTGTTCATTTGCCGCACCCACAACATTGCATTTTCAGCTTTGAGTTTTTCGGTCACGCCTTCCTTTTCGGCGAGTTCTTTTACCAGCCGGAGAAAAAGTTGTTGTGCCTGTTCTTCGATGTCGGCAAGGTGGGAATGGAGCTTGCCAGAAGTGAGCAGATTGTAGTAAATCACTTTATGGTACTGCTTTAAGTATCGCAATCTACGCTGTCCCCATATACCAATGGGACGGTCATCTTTTTCCGCCGGTAATGACAAGTCCGGCAAGAGATAGTCACCAATCTGTGTATAAGTACCGCCGAGTTGTTCAAATAATGTGTCAGTCATAGTAAAAACCTCCTTTGCACCTATATTGTACAAAGGAGGCGATTAAAAGTCGAATGTGCGATTTATAAAAAAGAAAGAGCGAGACTTCAAATCTCGCTCAGTCTGGTAGAGCTATTTACTTTTTCTGCCAACCATTTCCGGGTTTCTGCGTAGGTGGTAACCTATCCCCTGAATCAATATGAACAATTCTCGGATCATTCACTTGTCCACCACGAGGACCAACCTCGATATAAGTCCCAGGCCGCTGATTGTCAGTGCCAGGTTTAATAGGCTTTGGCATTTGGTGACCTCCTTTCCTTAAAGATGTATATATTATACCATATATGTAGTATCAAATCAATAGTCGCATCACAATATATAGTATTTTAATGCCATTCTATCTTTGCAAGCTTTCAAAATAAGCTTATTTCTGCAATATAGCATCATAAATATCAACGATCGTTTTCTGCTACTTTCATACTATAAATCACTTGCCAACGAGGGAATTCTTGAAGCGCCCGGATATGCCAATCAGATTTTCGGGTGATAGTGCGAAAGTATATTGAACAGCAGAATTCTATCAAGTAGACTTTCGGAATGTGATTCATATTGTTTCTTTTGAATGCTTTAAGATGTCCTTTCTTGCACCAATTATTGATTAACGTTGTGCCGTAGCCGATTACTTTTGAAATTTCGCTTGTGGTCAGCACATCGGGATATTGTGCAAAAAGCTCCGTGTAATACAGCTTCATATTTTCAAGGACCAGTTTGGGTACTTCGGCACTCATTTTGACGGTATAATTTCCCTTGTACCAACCTGCCGGTGCGGAATAGGATTCGGGAAATACTTTTCTTTTTTCAAGATATGTAATAACGTCAGTCTTTTTGATTTTGTAACAGCGAGTTTTCTTGCCCGTGTATTCGCACGGTATCTTTCCGCTGCGAAGCAGATACAAAGCCGTTGATTTACTGATGTGGCAGATTTTATAAAGTTGGTCTTTGGTAATAATATCGGGAATCGAATCCCAGTTGATTGCGGTTTCATTCATAGCAATACACCTCGTAAATATTTTAGTCGGTGCGGGTCTTTCCTGTGTATTGCCGTTGTTGATGTGTTTATTCTGTTCTTTCCGCAGTTCTTTCCAAAATAGTGCCTGTTCTTTCCGAAAACAGCGAAAATGCCGTTATTCGAACTTTCCTTTATTTATCGGGATTTCAGCGACGCAATCGCAAAAAAGCCTTTAATATCAAGCATTTTCGGCGAATACGAAGTATCCCGAAACTGCCTTCAAAAATCGCTAAACAGCCATTAATCCATAAAACTCGAAATCAGGTAGTCGCGCAAGCGGCTCGTGGGTTCGAATCCCACCCTGTCCGCCAAAAAGCCTTTACGTTTTCAAGCGTGAAGGCTTTTCTTTATTTTGTCAACATTTTGTCAACAAAAGTTATTTCAAATCAGGCAAGATTGATGTATAATTGTTTCACAGACATTAATGCAGGCGGTGAAACGTGTGAACTCAAGCAAACATATGATAGTCGCCAACGGGCGGATAATTACCGAAGACATTACCGAGCTAAAATACAACACCATAACCCAAAAGTATGAGGTAACCTTTAAAAATCAAAAGACATATTCATATAACTCAGAAAATATTCATTGGCTGAAAGACCCAGTAGTTTTGGATCCGCTGAACTATCACATATCACACAACGGGATTTCGCTTTGGGGCATACGCGCCATCTATGTTTTTACCGATATAAATCAGCATTATTGGCACATTTGCTTTGAGAACGGCTCCGCGCGCGATTACAGTGAAGATGATTTGCAAATAGAAAAGTCTGTTCTTGATGATGAGACCGCCAAAAATGTCCTTGACTATCTTAAAAGGTCGGCGGAACTCTGTAAATTGAAAGCAGAAACCGGAGAGAAGCTTTTGCCGATTCAGTATGCCGGAATAGATTTCATCGACGAAACATCAGCGCTGGCGTATTACTTGAATCCTGCTCTTTACACTGCCACTTTAGCAAAGCCGACGCATCTTATTTTCCCGTTCGGCTGCAATGCGAGTCAGTTCAAAGCCGTAAAGAATGCGTTAGAAAATAAGCTCAGTGTTATCGAAGGACCTCCGGGAACCGGAAAGACGCAAACGATACTTAATATCATCGCGAACATTATCATCTCGGGCAAAACTGTGCAGGTCGTGTCTAACAACAATTCTGCGATACAGAATATATACGAAAAGTTTTCGGAATACGGGCTTGAATTTATTATCGCTTCACTCGGCAGATCCTCTAACAAAACCAAGTTCTTGACATCCCAAACAGATTCATATCCCGATTTCAGCGGATGGTTTTTCCGCGAGGCAGAACAGCCGGAGTTCATTGAAGAAATAGGCAGGCTCTCCGAACAGCTTCAAAACGTGTTTGAGATGCAGTCAAATCTCGCCGAGGCAAGACAGGAGCTCAACCAAATCATCACCGAACAATACCACTTTGAACAATATATCACAGAAACCGATTTGCCGGATCGTTCAATGATAATGATGCGCAGAACGGTTAAATCCTCCGATATTCTCAAGCTTTGGGAAATATGTCAGCGATACGCCGACAACGACAAAAAAATCCCGCTGATTTTCAAGCTGAGAAGCAGATTCAGATTTGGTATGTGCAAGTGGGATTTTTATAAAAACAAGCCCGAGCATATAATATCGGCTCTCCATGCACTTTTTTACAGAGCCAAAGAAGAAGAGCTGCAAAGAAGAATCAGCTCTATTGAAAACTCTCTGAAAAATATAAACGCACACCAGCTTCTGAATGATATGCAGACAAAGTCGATGCAATATCTGAAGCACCGATTGTATATTAAATATTCAAAAAATGAAAGCCGCCCAATTTTTATAGGAGATGATTTCTGGAAAAAGCCTTACGAATTTCAAGCTGAATATCCTGTGATACTCAGCACAACATTTTCATCTCGAAGCAGTTTATACTCCAGGGCTAAATTCGACTATGCAATAATGGATGAAGCCTCTCAGGTTGATATCCCAACCGGGGCATTGGCTCTCTCAAATGCCAAGCATGCGGTAATAGTGGGAGACTCCAAACAGTTGCCGAATGTTATAACCGACGAAGACCGGAAAATTGCTGATGCTATTTTCAAATCTTTTGAGCTCCCGCAGGACTATAACTTTGCAGAAAACAGTTTTCTCTCTTCGCTATGCAAAGTTATCCCAAATGCTCCGAGGACACTCCTCCGAGAACATTACAGGTGTCACCCGAAAATCATAAATTTTTGCAATCAAAAGTTCTATAACGGCAATCTTGTAATTATGACGAAAGATTGTGGCGAATCTAATGTTCTGTCTGTTATCAAAACTTCAATCGGCAATCATTCGAGAGAACACATGAATCAACGCCAAATTGATATCCTTACAACAGAGGTATTGCCTAAAATAGAGTCCGCTCCCGGCAGCATAGGAATTATTGCACCGTATAACAATCAAGTTAACGAAATAAAGAGACAGCTCCCGGACAATGGCATAACAACAGCTACAGTTCACAAGTTTCAGGGACGCGAAAAAGATACAATAATAATGACAACCGTAGATGATAAGATATCGGATTTCACAGATGACCCATATCTTCTCAATGTTGCTATATCGCGAGCCAAGAAGCGGCTCATACTGATAACATCCGGCAATGAGCAGACAGACGGGCAGAATATACGCGACCTTGTCGACTACATCGAATATCAGAACTGTACCGTTACAGACAGCGCATTATATTCGGTGTTCGATTATCTCTACAGTCAGTACACTCGGGCAAGGCAGGACTATCTAAAGAAACACAAAAGGGTCTCCGCATACGATTCGGAAAATCTTATGTACGCACTCATAACCGAGGTTCTGAGCGAAAGCGAAAGAAATGACCTTGATGTCATTTGTCACCAGCCGTTAAATATGATTATAAGGAATCCGCATCTTTTGAGCGATGAGGAATGCCGGTATGCGATGAACAGCTCAACGCATCTTGATTTTCTGATTTTTAATAAGATATCGAAAAAGCCTTTGCTCGCAATAGAAGTTGATGGGTATTCATTCCACAAATCCGGTACAAGGCAAGCCAAGCGCGACAGAATGAAGAATTCAATTCTCGACAAATACGGAATACCTTATATCAGATTTGCAACAAACGGCAGCAATGAGAAAGAACTGCTGAGGCAAAAATTAGACAGCATTTTATGAGCTTTTACGTATCTTCGGATTATATCTAATCTTCTCGACATCTTTTGACAATATACAGAGAACTTATTCAATTTTTATTCACACCACGAATTTTTGCCGCACCTCTTCCCTCAATTTTGGCGGGCTTTCCCGCTCAGGTCACAGGCAGCACTTTCATTTACCAAAACCACACCCCGTTTATCAGGCATTGCAGCTTGACAAGCGGGGGGCGATTCACATTTACGGGGGATTACAGAAAAGATCAGGTCAGACTGATTTTGTCTATTCGTTCGAGCTCGTCGCTCGTAAAAGATATTTCATTATTTCTTCGCTTGACTTGTGGGGCAGATTTGAAACACAAAACTACATTACGGTTAACATTCTTCGGCGATTAGACGCTTACGGGGTTTTTCATTTTGTCTAAAAAGCCAAGCGCAGCTGACGTAAAATCCATCGGCTGCGCCTATGTGTTTTTATATTATTCGGTTATGTCATCACATGGCTTTTTAAATAATATTGCTCACATTTCAACGCTGTACACATATTTTCCGCTTGAAACTTCAAAGCTCTTTCCGTCGGGCAGCGTGATGACAGCGCTCGTGTTAAACGGAACATTAATCGAGAGGACAAAAACGCCGTTTTCAAAATTCCAATTGATTTTGATAGTTCCGCTCGAAAGCTTTTTGAAACATGACACGCTCGTGAGTCCGCCTCCGACGAGGGGTGCAACCTTAAATTTTTTGTAGCCCGGCTCAATCGCTTCGAGTCCCGCGACGCGCCTATATAACCAATCGCCGACTGCACCGTTCGCATAATGGTTGAAAGAAACCATTCCTCCGCCGACAGCGTTTACCAGACCGCTTCCCGGATCTTTTCCGAGATTGACGGTTCCATCGGGTCGAAGCGCGTCCCAACGCTCCCAAATCGACGTTCCTCCGGCTTTGACTTCATACAACCACGACGGGACGGTATCCTGAAGTAAAAGGTCATATGCTTCATTTATATATCCGTTGTCCGAAAGGGCGAAAAGGAGATATGGTGTTCCGAGGAAGCCGGTGGAAAGATGATTATCGGCTTCTTTCACGAGTCTTAAAAGGTTTTCAGCATATTTTTTTCTTTCCTCTCCGCTCACCATTCCAAAATACAGCGGGCAAACATAGGCCGTTTGAAACTCGTTTTTGAGCGTTCCTTTTTTGTCGGTAAAAACGTTCCGATATGCGTTTTCGATGCGCTTTCGCTTTTCTTGAAACGCCTTAGCCTCCTCTTCAAAACCGAGAATGGTCGCAATTTTTGATGCGAGGGCGCAATCGTTGGCATAATATGCGGTTGAAATCCACTTCTTTTTTGCCATCCATTGCTTTTGATTTTCGTTCGGAGCGCACCAATCGCCGTAAGAAAATCCGTGCGACCAAATGTATCGCCTTTCCCCCGATGAAAACGCCGCCGCTTTCTTTTCGACTCCCGAAAGATATCTTTTCATCATCGGATAAAACTTTTCAAGAATGGTTTTGTCCCCACTGTTTTGATAAAGCGCCCACGGGACAAGGAAAACACAGTCGGACCAGCCGGCCGTAATCTTTGTTCCGCCGAAATGTTTGACCCGAGGAACAACGACGGGGATTCCTCCGTCTTTTGTCTGCTGTGCTTTCACATCAATAAGCCACTTTCTAAGAAAGCGGTTCATATTGAAGTTGAAACACGCCGTCGAAGCAAAAACGGAGATGTCGCCCGTCCAGCCGAGTCTTTCGTCGCGCTGAGGACAGTCGGTCGGGATTTCAAGGAAGTTTGAAAAACCGCTGTATCTGATATTCTTTTGAAGGCGGTTAATGCTTTCGTTGGAGCAGAAAAAGTCTCCCGTTTCCTCGTCAATCGAGGAAATAACCTTCATTCTGACCTTGACGTTTTCAGGCTCAATTCCGCAAAGCTCGGCATAACGAAAACCCATAAAAGTAAATTTCGGGCAGTAGGTCTCTTCTTCTCCGCCGCAAACATATTCAAGCTTTGCTTTCGCCGAACGCAGCGACTTTGTAAAAAGCTCGCCGTTCAAAAGAACCTCCGCATGTCGAGCGGTTATCCTCTGCCCTTTTCTCCCTTTAATTTCAAGTTCGAGAACTCCGGCGCAGTTTTGACCAAAATCATAGATATAGCCGTTTTGGCTTTTTTGAATCTCTTTCGGTTCGAGCGTTTCGATTATTTTTGCAAATTTTCCGTACGATGCAACGAGGCGCGGAGAAATACGAGGCTTCTCTTTTTCGGCATTTTCAAAGATCGCCTTGCTTAAGGTTTTCGTTGCGTCGAATATCTCTCCGTTATAAAACGACACGTCTCTGACAGGCCCGTCAGCGGTGACGAGCCAGCTTTCGTCGGTTTTAATTTCGTCTTTTCGCCCATCGTCATATTCGATTTGAACAAGCGCTTTGAGCGCGAGCCTGTCGGCGCCGAGCTTATTACTTCTATTCAGGCCGAAAATCCCGACCGCCCAACCGCCCACAACGGTGAAAACCAATTCGTTTTTCTCTTCGAGAAACGGCGCAATGTCATAAACCTGATATTGAAGTTGGTCTTCAAAGCTCGTGAAACCGGGAGCAAAGCGGTCGTCGGAAATCTCTTTTCCGCAAAGCGTGAAAGAATAAATTCCGAACGCGGTTGAATAAAGCCGCGCTTTTTTCACCTTACCCGAAAGCAAAAACTGACGTTTGAAGACGAGCGGAATGGGGCTTTTTCCGAAACCGACGTGATAGTTTGGCTTCGTTATCCACTCCGCAGAAAAATCACCGGAAAGAAAGCCCGTTTCAAACTCCGTCGTTTTTTCGGCTTTGTTTCCGTAATTGTCACAAACCGTCGCTTCCACCGTATAAACCGTGCACGGAAGAAGAGCTCTTCCGCCATAAACGATATTGTCGACAGTAGAGCTTTGCTCTTCTGTCTGCCAAAGGACAGCTTCGTCACTTTTGACCTTAAGGGAATATGAAGAAATAAAAGCGTTTTCAAGCTCGTTTTCGGTTTCAAGAGTGAAGCGCGGATTTTCACTGTCTGTCACGGCAAAACCGCACAGATCATCGATTCGGATATTTTTAAGTTTCATTTTCCGCCGTCTCCCGTCTTTCCGAAAGCACCGCCTGAATTTTTTCGGCTTCTTCATTGTTGATTCTGTAAAGCAACAAGAATACAATCGCACCAACAAAAACCACTATACCCGGAATCAAGCCGTCGGCAAGACTGAGGCCTAACTTTGTGTATGAGCCGTCGCCGTTTGCTGTCCATGAAAGAACGTAAAGCGAAAAAGCTGCGCCTATTCCGTTGCTGATTTTTGTAATCATTGAGGTCGCTGCGGCAATCACGCCCTCAGCACGCAGGCCGAGCTTGTAGTCCACATAGTCGATATTATCCGCCTGAATCGAATAATACAAAAGCTGTGCAAAGCTTGTTCCGCAGCTGCAAATTACGCTTGAGACGCAGGCGGCGACAAGACCGCTCGTTTTGTCGTTGACCGCAACAAGACGAACGAGACAACCGATCGCCGTGACGATCATTCCGCAAACATAAATCCTGCGCTTTCCAATCTTCTTCGCGAGCGGAACGGCAAGCAATGAGACGGGGCCGCCGACAATTGCGACCGTATTCATAATCGTGAGCTTTCCGATCGAGCCGAGCGCGTGCGTTGCATAATATGGATTCGACGTTGCAACGAACGCAAGTCCAGTCTGAACAATGAGTCCGCCGATGAAGAAAGCGATAATCGGCTTCAATTTAATGATTCTTAAAACATCCTTTGCTTTATATCCGGCATCCTTGAGCGGTTCGACTCGCTGATGAATGCCCGTGATTCCGCCGAGCGAGCACGAAATGATGATTCCCATAGCAAGCAGATTCATAATATTATAGCCCTTGACGGAAGAGTTGAACTTTGCGAAAACAATAGGAGCTATGAGGTTGAGTCCACCGCCGAGACCGTAAGCAAAATTTTTTAGCATTGCAAGGAAATTTCGCTCCTCCATATCGTTTGTCATTACAGGAAGCATACTGTTGAGTGAAATGTCCATAACGGGGAAGGTCACACCGATAAGCATATATGAAATATAGGCAACCATAACCTTCATCGAGTCCGAAACATATGCCGGACCCATCCATACCACGGCATAGTTCAAGGTGCAGATGATCGTTCCGACAATAAGAATTCGTCTGAATTTTCCGAACTTTGAGTTTGGCGCTCTGTCAATGAAATAACCGATGAACGGGTCATTCACTCCGTCAAAAACTCTTGCGATCAAAAACATTGTTCCGACGACCTTTGCGTCCATACCGAGTGTGTCGGTATAGAAAATCGAAAGGTATGCGTTGACCATGGTCATTATAGGGATGTTTCCGAGGTTCACGAAGAAATATGACACGCGTTCCTTCCAAAGCGGCTTATTCCCGAGCTGAAGCGTGGCACCCAATCCGGAAAGCCTTGATTTCTTTTCTTGGTTTTCTTTCATTGTTATGACCGTTCCTTTCCGCTGCGTGTAAGACACAAAAGGCTCGGAAAGCCTTGCGCCGTAACACAGCATTAAAAATCTGTGTTGAGACATGCTTGAGAATTTATATTCATTGCAGAGTACGTGGATGTGAGTGGGCACAGCGAAAGCTGAACCGCATGTTGTGTGTATCAACTGCTCTTTCAAGCACAAATTACATTATTACTCCTATATTCAACAACGCATCTTTTCAATAAAAAGAAAAAGGCGGCAAAAATCATGATTCATCTTCCCTCTTCATCGGAATTGTAACATATCGTTGTGATTATTTCCACCACTTTCTGAAGAAATATCCGCAATAAAAATCGCAATCAGCGCCTCGAAATGCTGTATAAGACATTTCGAGGCGCTGTTCATTCTTTTTATTCTACATATTGCCGGGCGAATGTCACCCCGCATTTGAATTTTATTTGCATATATTTATCGCAGATGGTTATCCTATCGACCGTCTGCTTGATGATGAAGCCATTCTGCGCGTTCGGCACTGCATCTTTATTATTTTCTGTATTTTTTGATTAACTGCTAAGAATCGCATTTTTCCTTTAAAATTTCGATTTTCCTCAAGTTCCAATCACTTTTCGTTGTGAACATTCCTGTATTCATTCGGCGTCATACCCGTAGATTTTTTAAACACGGTTTGGAAATACGCCTGACTTGAAAAGCAAAGATGGGTGCTGATCTCCGACAAACTTCGGTTAGAGTATCTGAGAAGCCTTTTGGCGTCTCTTATTTTACTTTTTATAATAAAATCAGTAATGCTTTCTCCGGTTTCCTGCCTGAATTTTTTTGTTACATATGTCCTGCTCTTTCCGATGAATCCCGCAACATCATCTATTCCTATCTGACAATTTGTGTGATTTTGAATATACTGCATACAAGCATATATCTCTTTCGACGCATTCCGCGGGGCCTTCACTTGTGCAACCCTGTCCGTGAAATCAAGAAGCATGTTGTACTGTAGCACTTTGACCTCCTCTGTTGAGGAGGTCTTTTCACACTCCTGGATATACAGATCGATAAGGCGGTAAGTCTCTTCAACTCCGAGTCCGCCGCCGATAGCGCCGACCTTGCCGACCATGGTTGCTACGCCTATCAAAAGATTTTTTGCCTGACGCAGCGGCGCCTCCGCAAGTTTTCCCTCCCGCAGGTGCGTTGTTTTCGCGGTGGAGGTTAAAAACGCATTCAGTTTGTCTGTCTCGCCGTCCCTTACAAATGAGAGGAGCATATTTTCAAACTGATATGTTCCGTGCAGAACCTGCTCGTCCTGTGATTTGTACAAGTCCTCGGTATATGTAACCGCAAGCTTGTTTCCTACATCTGACGACTCCTCGCGAAACTGCTCCGCAATGTCAAACATCTCGCCGTTGATAATAAAATTCAGAAGCGCGGTAAGGTTCACAAACTGATTATATGAGCAATTCGGAATGGAATACAGAAATTCCGCCAACGCATCCATATCTTTTTTATCCGTTAAATTTCTTCGCGCAACAGTCATAACCGTATCTTCCGTGATAGGCGTCGGAAAAACCGGGCCGAGAAGTACTCTCATCGGGCTGTTTTTTATTCTTATCTGCCCATACGTCCCCTGTTCAGGCAAAGTCAGGATATACATAGTCTGCTCGGCGGAAAACGACTGAGCCTCAAACAAAGAAAACAAATCGAGACTGCTTCCCGCCGACGAAAAAATATGTACTATAGCCCTTTCTTCATACACCGCCAGCGGTATATAATGTGAAGCATAAAATAAACTGCATATATTATTTATTCTGTCATCCACAAAGAACACCCACCACGAACCTTATTTTATAATATTATACCCGATAATGAAATACCGTTCAACTGTTTTTGATTAAAATTAATGTATAATGATTATTTTTTGCAGACTTTGTTGACTGATTTTGGGCATTGTGTGTTTGCCGCGTCTAAAATCACAGCAAAAGAGCAAAATCAAAAACAGGAGGATCATATATGAAAAAATTTATCTGCGCGCTTCTTTCACTGGCGATGCTTGCTTTATTTGCAGGCTGCCGCGACCAGAAGAACATCGAAACCGATACCACCGACGCATCCTCGGGAAGCGTTGAAGCTCAAGTTGAGGACACGTCTGCGGCATCGCCGGACTCAACTGTGCCGCAAACAGATTCCGAATCCGCATCAGTTGAAGAAACAAAGGCAGATGCGCCTTCGAACGGAACAACAGCCGTCCCGGCAAAACAGCCGTCTGTTTCTGTCGGCAAGTTTGCCTTCATAAAGGATAAAAAGGGCGACATTCTGCGATCCGATTCCGAAAGCAAGATATGGGCGGGAGTCGTCGGCGATGCATACATACTGCTCAGAAACACCTCTGACGCAAACGAGTGGGGTGAAAAAGGCAGAATCTACGAACTTCACTGCGCCCAGTTTGCGGGAAAATATTCCATGTGGAGCGACGGTTTCTGGGAAATCAATGACGATGGAACGGAGCTGACCCTCACACCTAAAAACCAGAGTGAAAACGGCAGCATAGGCGTTGCCGCCGGAAAAAGCAAGACATTCAAGGGTCAAAACGGCGTTTTCTCCGTCCCGGTAACATTTGAGCAGGGCGGAAAAACAACTATCAAAATAGATTTCAACAAAGTATCGAAATAACATTTCGACGGCACATTATTGATAAAAAAGGTGAACTTATGAAAGAAATATCCCTGCTTGAGAAAAGCATAATAAATTCAAAATTTTTTGATTCAAAAGTAAGAACCTGCTCGGTGTCATGGAAAGAAAAATACCTTGGGCACCTCATCGGTCCCCTCGGACTCATCCTCGTTGTCAACACTGTTGCTGCGCTCGTTGAAAAATTTTTCACTCAGCAGGTCGGCGCAATGTACGGCGAAGGCAACGCCGCGATGATATCCGCAATGGGCAAAAAATATGAGATGGTAATGACTGTTGCAAAGATTCTTGCCGTCGCTACAGGTCTCTTGGTGTCGTGGCTCATTTCGCACACAAAGTCAAAGCAGGGTAGACTCCGTCCGTGGTATCTGATCTTCGGATTCTGTTCCGTTGCAATAGCAGCGACCATCTTCCTGTTTTCGGGAAATACTCTGGGTGATAACTACTGGTACTATTTCTTCACCCTGCTCATATGCTATCATACAATCGGAACCTCCTACTTTTACCTGTTCCGCGACAACATAGTATCTCTTTCAACTCACAACGCCAAAGAGAAAGCTCAGCTGACTTTTATACGCAAAATGTCGTGGACTCTCATTTCCGGCATACTCATCGGAATGCTTGTCTCTTCGGTCATTATCCCGTTATGGCTCCAGTATGATATCAAAGGATATGCTATACTTATGATAATCCTTTCGATAGTCGCCGTTCCGCTTGTGCTCATGGAGTACTATTTCACTAGAGAGCGCATTATCGAAGATATCGCACTCGAACAGGGAATTGACAGAGAAAACAATATTCCTCTTAAAGAACAGATGAAAGCACTGTTCACCAACAAATACTGGGTCATTCTGACTTTTCTTGTGCTTCTGGGAGGAATTGTTGACAACTACAAGGGCGGAAACGTTCAATATTTCTATATTCAATATATGCTCGGCGGCATCAACAACGATTTCATGCAGATGATCTATCAGATCGTAACAGGAGTTCCGCTCGGTATCGGTGCATTCCTGATATACCCGATATCCAAAAAAGTCGGAATAAAGAATCTGACCGTCGGCGGATATTCGCTCGTGCTTATCGGCAGCATCATCGGCTGGATATTCCCGGATAAAATGATTCCTGCTCTGATAGCGGGACTTTTAAGAAACATCGGCTGGCTTCCAAACGCATATATATTTGCAACGCTTACCTGCTTTGCATTTGACAGCATCGAATACAAGTCGCATATCCGCCTTGAGGGACTTCTCGGCACAGGTATTGTCACTGCTGTTATGACTCTTATATATGCACCGTTTGCCGGCGGATACGAATCGGCTATTCTCCGCCTCGGCTTCGTTGATATTGCCGGAGTTATGCCAAACGAAAAAGTCAGAGCATTCATGACCCTCTCATTCTATCTGTTCGATATTATTCTTTCTACAGCGTTCATAATTCTGCTTCCATTCGTGGATGTAGAAAAGAAGATGCCCGAAATTTCCGCCGAACTGCTCCGCAGAAAGAGAGAAGCTGTCCTCGCCAAAGGTGAAGAGTGGATCGAACCGGAAGAGCTGGACAGACTGGAGGCAGAACGCGACGAGCGCGAATACGAAGAAAACAGAATAAAGGACCTCAAAGCCCTCTGTGAAAAGAAGGGACTTGACTTTGAGGCAGAAAACGCCAAATATCTCGCCGCAAAGGCAAAGAAAGAACAGAAAAAGGCGGCGAAGCTCGCCAAAAAACATGGTGAATCCAAATGATATTCGATTTTAACGACGGCTGGACGCTGACAAAGGAAAATGGCGAAAGCTTTTCAGTCTGTCTTCCTCATGATGCGATGCTCGGCGAAAAGAGATATGCTTCGTGCAGAAACTCGGTTCAGAGCGGATACTTTCCGGGCGGAAAGTACAGATACACAAAAACATTTCAAATCAACGAAAGTGACATCGGCAAAAATATACGGCTGCACTTCGGCGGTGTATACCGCAATGCAGTTGTGAGCGTAAACGGCGAAGCCGTTAAAGAAAACAAATACGGTTATTCGCCGTTTACCGCCGACCTCACCGAAAAAGTTACGAGCGGCAAAAACACCATTGAGGTTCTCGCCGACAACAGCCTTGTTCCGAACTGCCGCTGGTATTCGGGCAGCGGAATATACCGCCCTGTATATCTTGAAATTTCAAGAAAAGATGCCCCGACTTTTCTGAAGATAAAAACCGTAGGCATCTCACCCGCCGTTATCGAAATCGATACCGACGACGGCGCGGAAATACAGATTTTCGATGCCGATGGCAGCCTTGCTGCAAGCGGTCAAAAAGGTCGGTTTGAGATTAGCGGGGCGCACTTGTGGTCCGCGGAAACGCCGTATCTCTATACCTGCAAGGTTTCGCGAGGCGGCGAAGAATTGACAGAAAAATTCGGCATACGCACTCTCGAATGGAGCGGAAAAACCGGGCTGCTTGTCAACGGCCGTGAGACTTTGCTTCGCGGCGGATGTATTCACCATGACAACGGAGTTCTCGGCGCCTGTTCTTTTGCCGACGCCGAGGAACGCCGCGTAAGAATACTGAAAAACCAGGGCTTCAATGCTCTGCGCATGGCGCATAACCCCGCTTCCCGCTCACTGCTCGATGCCTGCGACAGAATAGGCATGTATGTCATGGACGAGGCATTTGACGGATGGTATATACCGAAAGAATATCATGACTATTCGCGTGATTTTCTCTCTGATTACAAATCCGTTCTCGCTGCAATGGTCGAAAACGACTACAATCATCCGAGCGTTATAATGTATTCTCTCGGCAATGAGGTCACAGAAACGGCTTCTAAGCGCGGGATCGAGCTATGCGCCGAAATGCGCGATACAGTTCACTCGCTCGACGGCACCCGTCCGGTCACTTGCGGAATAAATGTCCTTCTCGACGTCTATGCGCGTCTTGGCATCGGCGTTTACAGCGACAAAAAGGAATATAAAAGAGAACCTCTGCCGGAAGGCAAAGGCTACAAAGAAAAGAAATCCGGTTCGGCATTTTTTAATTATTGGGCAGAAAAGCTCGGCAAGTTATTTTTTGTGCTGAGCAAAACCAATATGGCGGAAAAAGTGGTAAGCGATATATCCCCCGCCCTTGACATTGTCGGACTAAATTACGCATCCTCGCGCTATGACAAGGATGCCGAAAAATATCCCGACCGGCTGATGATAGGCACAGAGACTATGTCCGCCGATTTGCCGTATAACTGGAACCGCGTTCTCAGGCACAAGCAACTGATAGGTGACTTCGTATGGTCGGCATGGGACTACATAGGCGAGACCTGCATGGGATGGACATATCAGTCCTACAAGGGGCTTCCGCTCCTCTCCGGGCAGGGAATGATTGACATTACCGGTCTGCCTTTGGCGCAAATGGCATTTCTCCGAACCGTATGGGGAAAGGAAAAAGAGCCGTTTCTCGCAGTCAGGCCGCTCAACCATAGCGGAGAAACGCCGAGCAAGGGCGCATGGCAGTTCACAAATGCGCTCGACAGCTGGACATGGCACGGCTTTGAAGGAAAGCCGACCGTCGCAGAGGTTTATACAACAGCCGACAGCGTCAGACTGGAGCTCAACGGTAAGGTTATAGGAACAAAAAAAGTCCGCAAAAACAAAGCTCTGTTCTCCGTGAAATATGCCCCAGGTACGCTCGCTGCGATAGCCTTGGACAGAAGCGAGAACGAGACGGGGCGCACCCGACTCATCAGCGGCGAAAAAGCTCCGATTCTGACAGTCAGGCCCGACCGCTCGGTTCTGCCGCCCGATGGGCAGGCTCTGTGCTTTGCGGAAATTGAATTCACCGACAAAAACGGAGTGCTTCTTCCGTATATGGAACAGCGCGTTGACATAAAAATTGACGGCAATGCAGTCACTCTGCAGGGTTTTGGCAGCGCGCTGACAAAAACCGACGAAGTTTTTATCCACCCTTATCATAATACATACCGCGGAAGAGCGCTCGCTGTGTTCCGCGCAGGGAAAGCCGACGGCAGATCAACCGTCACGGTATCTTCCGAAAATACAGAGCCTGTCTCGTTCTCCATAGAAGTGACGGGCGGAAAAGAGGAATAACAACATGGCGCAATTATACTGCAATCCGCTCGAAATAGCATATAAATATCAACATCCGCTGTTCGGGAAATATGCCTACAAGGAAGCGGCCGATCCGACTGTAATTCTCTTCAATAACAAATATTTTCTTTTTACCTCAAAGTGCGGAGGCTTCTATTATTCGGACGACCTGTTCCACTGGGACTTTCACGAGGACAGAAAGCTTGAAATACACGGCTATGCTCCCGATGTGAGTGAGCACGACGGATGGCTGTATTTTTGCGCCTCTTCTTATTCAAAAAAAAGCAGGATACTGCGCACACGCGACCCCTTTAAGGGCTTCGAGCTTGTCTCGGCGCCGTTTGCATTCTGGGATCCGCACCTTCATTTTGAAGACAACAAAGCGTATCTCTATTGGGGCTGTTCTTCAAAAGAGCCTATCTACGCGATTGAGATGGATATAAAGACGATGACTCCCATCGGCAAAAAGGTACCGATAGTGTCCGGCGACAAAGAGAACCACGGCATAGACAACAAGGATATCTATGCCGACAAAAAAATCAGTCTGTGGCAAAAATATATCAATCTGTTTGTCGGAGACGGCGCGTTTATCGAGGGCGCATTTCTCAACAAAATAAACGGCAGATACTATTTTCAGTATGCAACTCCCGGCACGGAGTTTCCGACCTACGGCGATGCGGTTCTGATTTCAGATAACCAGATTGGCAAATTTGAATGGCAGAAGCACAATCCGTATTCCATTGTTCCGTCCGGATTCACCTGCGGAGCCGGTCACGGCAGCACATTTAGCGACAAATCCGGAAATCTTTGGCACGCCTCCACGGTCTGCGTGGGTGTCAACCATAATTTTGAACGCCGTCTCGGTCTTTGGCCTGCGGGAGTTGACAAAGACGGATTACTGTTCTGCAACCAGTATTTTGCGGATTATCCAAAGAACATCCCTGACGGAAAATTTGACCCGCTGACCGTTGAGCCGGAATGGATGCTTTTGTCTTATCACAAGGCGGCGTGCGCCTCCTCAAGCCGCAGCGGATTCGACCCACAGAACGCCTTTGACGAAAGCATAAAAAGCGCTTGGTCGGCAACCAGCGGAAACAGCGGAGAATGGCTGAGCGTCGATCTCGGGAAAGAATATAATGTTGAAGCGGTACAGGTAAATTTTGCCGACTGCTTCACAAAAAAGAAGCGCGCCCCGATGAAAGAATACGGCGGAACGTTCACCCAGGAGAGATATATCGAAGAAGAACTTGTCCGCTATGAATACAGAATAGAATACAGTTCAAACGGCACCGATTGGGCTCCTTACGAAGAAACGCAGAACACGGTTTTTCCGCACAAGCTCATCCCTCGCCGCGCAAGGGCGCGTTATATCCGCATAGTCTTTGCAAGTGCTCCATACGGGCAGAATTTTTCGATATCCGGGCTCAGAGTATTCGGTCTCGGCGGCGGAGAAAAGCCCTCGGCGGTTTCCGGCGAAAATGCCGAGAGAACAAGCGCCACCGAAGCAAGGCTCTCATGGAACAGTCAAAACGATGCTATGGGATATTGCATCCGTCTCGGAATCGCCCCCGATAAGCTTTATAACAGCATTCTTTTGTATGGTCAAAATGACTATACGGTAACATTTTTAAATAAAGAAACAGAAAAGTATTATTTTGCAGTTGATTCATTCAACGAAAGCGGAATAACCAAAGGTTCGATAAACGAGTTTTGAGGAAACACTATGTTTGAAATTGATGAAATAAAAATAGAACACTCAAAAAAGGATGTAGTCACCGACAACACTCAACCGGTACTGTCTTTTTCTCTCCACTCCGACCAGGACGGGTGTGAATTATGAAGCGGGGATTGCCTGCGTGCTGTATGGAAAACAGGGCGTGTGCAAAACAACAAAGACCAACAAGCGCTCTTATCCGTACATAACCCAAAAAGGAGAATACCGTGAATGTGATCCATGCCAATATATTGCAAATATAAAAGACAAAACTGTTACCGGTTATAAATATCTTGATTTGTCCGATGCCGCCGGCATCATTGCTTCTGTCAGCGGCAGAGCACGCGGTAAACTTCGCCTGTTCACACAGATCGACGGCGATTGTATCGGAGAAATAGATATTCGTCCAAATACACGGCGGGCGAAGGCAGGTATTCGTTTCTCTCTTGCCGAGTCGGCCTTGTATTTTCGTTTCGAAGGCTCCGGCAAATTGAATCTGCTGAACTTCACCGTTACAACAAGCAAGGAGGATAACTCGTGAGCAAAAATGCTTTTCCCGACGGCTTTCTCTGGGGAGCCGCGACAGCCGCACCGCAGATCGAGGGCGGATATGATTCGGACGGCCGAACTCCCAGCATATGGGATGAAGCTCCGAAAGAAAAAATAAAAAACGGCGACAACTGCCATGTCGCCTGCGATCATTATCACAGGTACAAGGAAGATATCGCTCTGATGAAGGAGCTGGGGCTGAAATCATACAGGTTCTCCGTATCCTGGCCGAGAGTTATCTCCCAAGACGGCAAGGTCAACCCCAAGGGACTTGAATTTTACAGCAATCTCGTTGATGAGCTCATTAAAAACGGAATCGAGCCGCTCGTTACGCTCTACCACTGGGATCTGCCGCTCTGGCAATATAAAAAGGGCGGCTGGCTGAAAAAAGATATTATAGACGACTTTGATTTCTATGTAAAAGCAGTCGTCGAGGCTCTGTCCGACAGAGTAACATACTGGATAACCTTCAACGAGCCGTCCTGTTTTCTCATGAACGGCTATATGCAAGGAGTTCATGCGCCGTTCAAGCACCGCTATCTTGCCCTGCCGAAGTTCACGAAGATATTTATGCTCACAAATCGTCGGGCGGTCGAAACCATCAGAAAATACGCAAAAAAGAAGCCGCTTATAGGTCTCTCTTTCGCGTCGGGCGCGTTTATACCCAATGATGAATCAGACCCGAAGAGCGTAGAAGAAGCGTACAACAAATCGTTCAATGTGACTATGGGCACGATGAACAACCGCTGGTGGATGGATCCCATTCTTCTGGGAAAGCCCGTCACCGCCTACTGTGTTTACGCGACGCATAAAAGTGATATGCCCCGCTTTAAAACAGATTTTGATTTTCTTGCCGTCAACCACTATGAGGCATTCAATTATTCCGCCTGGGGCGGCGACAAAAGCATTGACAAATCAAAGCTCAACACCACCTCGCTCGGCTGGGTAATAGACGGACGCTCGATTTACTGGACCTTGAAGTTCCTTTATCGCAGATATCGCCTGCCGATAATCATAACCGAAAACGGCATGGCAAACAACGACAGCATAACGGACGGAGAAGTCAGGGACGATGTGCGCATCAGCTTTATGAATGACTACCTTTCAAATGTCAGAAGAGCCATCGATGACGGAGTCAAGGTTTTCGGATATCAGCATTGGTCGCTTATGGACAACTTTGAGTGGGCAGAGGGCTACGAACCGAGGTTCGGGCTCATATATGTCGATTATAAAACGCTCAAGCGCACACCTAAAAATTCCGCGTACCATTATAAAAAGATTATCGAAACAAACGGAGAGATAATACCATGAATCCGCTTTTTCCATTAAATGAATATATTCCCGACGGCGAAGCTCATGTTTTCGGTGACAGGGTATATCTATACGGCAGTCACGATGCCGAAAACTCGGACAGATTCTGTGTGCAGGACTACTCCGTCTGGTCGGCTCCCGTCTCAGACCTTTCATCTTGGAGCTGCAAAGAAAAAGCCTACCTGAAATCTCAGGATCCGAGAAGCCGCGACGGTCGCCTTGCAGATTACTATGCACCAGATTGCGTAAGGGGAAATGACGGGAGATATTATCTCTACTATTTCGCTGCGGGGCCGAACACATCTGCATTCGGTCCGATGTCTGTCGCCGTTTCGGAAAGTCCTGACGGTCCGTTTGAATATCTCAGCGATATCAAATATAAAAACGGCACTCCGGTTTTGAAGTTCCTTACAAACGACCCCGCAGTCATAAACGACAACGGCAGAATATGGCTCTATTACGGATGGGGGCTCGGCAGAGATTTCAGAAGTAAAGTGTTTTCTCCGCTCTACCGTTTTGTGCTCAGCAAACTGACCAACCGCTCGTATCGCGAGGTGACGGAAACAAGCCCAAGCATACTTTCCTGCGCAGTTGTCGAGCTTGAAAATGATATGTGCACGGTAAAGAGCGAACCGAAGGCGGTTCTCGACAGCAAAACTACGGCGGATAAATCGAGCGAGCTTTATCGCCACCCGTTTTATGAAGCTCCATGCATACGAAAAATAAACGATTTGTATTATCTGATATACTCATCAGGCGAGAACAACGAGCTTGCCTACGCGACAAGCAATTTTCCGGACAGAGGTTTTCAATATCGCGGCGTTATTATTTCAAACAGCGACCTCGGCTATCGCGGCAACAAGCAACGAAAAGCTCCCGCAGGAACGATACACGGCTCGATAGAACAGATTAACGGAAAATATTATGTTTTCTATCACCGCTGCACGAACAATACGGATTTCTCCCGTCAAGCCTGCGCGGAACCCGTAACAATAAACGCAGACGGAACAATAAATCAGGTCGAGATAACCACACAGGGTATCGGTGCTCCCCTGCCCGCAGCTGGCGAATATCCCGCCGTTCTGTGCTGCAATCTGTATAACCGCCGCACTAAAAATGTTCAGGGAAACGGCAAAGGAGACAGACAGCCCAACATCGCGTCGCGAAACGGCGAAAGCTTTGTAACGGCAATTACCAATGGCACCGTCATCGGTTTCAAATATTTTGATTTCAAAAAGCCCGTCTGCATTTCTGTTACTGTCAGAAATGCAAACGGCAGGATGGATATAAAAATCGGAGACAGAACTGTTGGAATTATTCCTCTTTCTCAATCGACGGAATGGAAAACATTTTCCGTCAAAATAGATCCCGAAGAAAAAACTGATGCCCTGTATTTAGTATATCGAGGCAAAGGAAAAGCAGATTTTTTGAAAATGGAGTTGAGCTGAAATGCCAATGTTTTTCACTTTACTGGCAAAAAAATATAATCCTTATGACATTGACAACGGGATGTTTGCAATGAACTGTGTAGCGCCCCGCAGCCTGCCCATAGTCTGCACAAAAATGATAGCCGACGACGGCTACGGAACAGCCACGGTAAACGGCAAGCCCGTTTCAAAGGGCAAGTGCGTCAAATTTGATTTCTCACCCCTGCCCATATATCTCCTGCCCGTCGGCGAAGCGGCTCAGGACTTTGACAAGACCTACACCGTAAAGCTCAGCGGCTACAGAGATATTGACGGCAGACGTTTTCCCGACTGCACCTTCAGATTCAAAACCCCGCTCAAGCCGATTGATGACGGTCTGCACAAAGAAAATGAGCAAGCGGCAAAAGAGGTTTCCGATGAGGGCATCGTCCTGCTCGAAAACAACGGTATTCTCCCGCTTGGCAGCGGCAGCTCAATAAAACTGCTGGGGGCTTACAATGATTTTCGTATAACGGCAATCGGTGCAAGCCTCATAAAGCCGCGCTGGACGCTGACCGTTCCCGAAGCCGTCGAACATTCAGGGGCACTCAGCATATGCGATAATGCTGAGACGGCTCTGTTCTTTATTTCCCGCGGCTCGGGCGAAAACAAGGATAACCGACCGATAAAGGGCGAATATTATCTGACAGACGAAGAAAAGGCGGCACTCAGCGAAGCCGCCGCAAAGTATAAAAATCTTATAATCATTCTGAACACCGGATATCCTATCGAGATGGGGTTCATCCGCGGTCTCGGTGCGTCGGCCGTTATATGGACAGGCTTCAGCGGCCAGCGCGGCAGCGAAAGCCTTATTGATATTCTCTGCGGAAAAGTCAATCCCTCCGGCAGGCTTGCCGACACATGGCCGATAGACTATTACGACTCGCCGTCCGCAAAAAACTTCATCAATCTCGATGACAGCTCTCCGCTCTACTCCGACGACGGAAAGCGCTTCGGCGCAAGCGTATATTACGAGGAACAGGAATTTGTCGGCTACCGCTACTTTGACTCGTTCAAAAAAGACGCCGCTTATTACTTCGGTCGCGGACTGTCTTATTCCGACTTTTCCGTCCGCTCCTCCGCATCATTTGAAGGCGGCATACTCCGCGTCAGCGCAGAAGTTACAAATAACTCCGATGTTCCCGGAAAGGACTCTGTTCTCGTCTATGTCAAAGCACCGCGCGGGAATGAGCCGAGACCCGCAAAGCTGTTCTGTGGCTTTGAAAAGACAGCACTTTTGAAAAAAGGCGAAAGCCAAACACTGACGATCGACATACCTCAGAAGGATTTTTCGCACTATGACAAAAACCTTCACGCGTTCATTCTCTCCAAAGGACAGTACGATGTTATGGTCGGCGGCGAAGCGGACAATGTCAGAACAGTTTGTTCTTTCGTCCTTGAAGACGATGTAGTCTGTGAAAAAACCGTATCTGTCTGCCGTGAGACAGAGAAAATAACAGGTGTTGACGAAAACGGCAATGTCCGCACTGACAAGACAAAAATCACTGAGGCTAAAAAAGCCATAGCAGTTCACGCCGAATATACAAGTCCCTCTTACAATGAGCTGCCCCGATACAGAGGCTGTACCATAACGCTTTCCGATGTCAAGGATGGTTTGACTAAACTTGATGACTTCGTCTCACAGTTTTCGCTAAGAGAGCTGGCGGATTTTACCGTCTGCAACGGCTCCTGTTGGGGTCCCGGCAAAAGCGGAGCCGCCGGAAAACTCGCTTCAAGCAAGCGTCTGGGTGTGCCGACACTGTACATGAGCGACGGCAACTGCTGCGTCAATCTCAACCGTCCTACGACCGGATTTCCGTCAAGCAATCTGCTCGCCGGAACATTCAACAAAAGCCTCGCATATAAAGTGGGCAAAGTGCTTGCGGACGAGTCAAAAGAGAACGGCATTTCAATAAATCTCGGTCCCGGCGGAAACCTTCACCGTAACATTCTCTGCGGACGCCATCCGGAATATTACTCGGAGGATCCGATACTGACGGGAACTTTAATGGCATATCAGGCGAGAGGGCTAGAGGAAAACGGAGTTATAGCGACATACAAGCATCTTATCGCCAACAACATGGAGTTCGAGCGCAAATCGGCGCACGGGATAATTGACGAGAACACCCTGCGCGACCTTTATCTGCGAGTATTTGACAAAGCTTTCTCTCTGTATAAGCCAGGCTGTGTCATGACATCATACAACCCGGTAAACGGTATCTATCCATGCGAAAACTCCGCACTGCTAAATAACCTTTTACGCGGCGAGTGGGGCTTTGACGGCTTTGTTATGACAGACTGGGGATCCTATGACACCGCTGACAGCATAAGAAGCGTCTGTGCCGGCACGAATCTGCTCACCCCCGGCAGCAAAAAACACTTCCGTATGATATTAAAAGCTGTCAAACGCAACGAGATATCAAAAGCCGCGCTTCAGCACAGCGTCAAGCAGATAGTGAAAGTTCTTGTGAAGTGCATATGAAAATCACAGTAAATAAAAACGCAAAAACCGTTCCTACTAATTTTTCCTGGCAGTTCGGAGTCGGCAACGATCATGCCTTCCAGCTGCACAGAAAGGATGTTTGCGACCATGTAAAGCTCGTTCACGATGAGCTCGGCATGAAATATATTCGCTTTCACGGCATATTTGATGACGATATGCTCTGCTTTCAGCGGCTCTCGGATTACAAGCCTTTTGCCGCTGTGCCGTTTTCAGACAAGATAGATGAGATAAATTTCAAACAAATTGCCGATGTTTTTGACAATGTTCTCGCCTGCGGAATGAAACCGTTTGTTGAGCTCTCGTTTATGCCCGGCGCACTCGCAAGCGGAAAGAAAACCGGAATACGCTATCTCAACAACATAACCCGCCCGAAATCAATGGACAAATGGGTGGATTTCATAAAGAAATTCATTAAATTCCTGTCGGAATATTACGGCAGCGAAGAGATTGAAAGCTGGTATTTTGAAGTATGGAATGAACCCGACCTCGCCATTTTCTTCAAAGGCAGTCAGAAGGACTATTTCAGCCTCTACGCTTCTACTGCGCGGGCGGTAAAGTCCGTCAACAGCAACTTGTGCGTCGGCGGTCCGTCATCATCCGCCTGCCTGTGGATAGAAGATTTTACTGAATATTGCCGCAAAAATGACGTTCCCTGCGATTTCATTTCGACGCATCACTATCCCGGCGACGCTTTCGGGAACACCTTTTCCGCAAAAGACGCTTTCAGGATGATGAGTATCGCCAAAAACGCGGCAAAAAATAAAATCGGGCTTTCAAAAACGATGAAAGAAATGTTCTTCCGTCCGGACATCTACAAAACATGGCGCAAGGGCGTTCTGAATGAGCTCGACAAAAAAGCCTTGGAGGAGACGAGCGGCAAACCGCTCATAATCACCGAATGGAACAGCATGGCCGTATTCGCTTCGCCCATTCATGACGAGAAAAACTCCGCAGCCTTTATTGCAAAAACCTGTGTGGATGCCGATTCCCGGCTTATGGGGACAATGTTCTGGTGCTGTTCCGATATCTACGAAGAACAGTTCATGCTCGGCACGCCGTTTCACGGCGGATTCGGACTTGTCAGCAACTGCGGCATACCGAAGCCGAACTTCTGGGCATTTAAAATTCTTTCTCGATTACACAAAAGCAGGCTCGTCCTGCCCGAAAGCCGCAATTCCGACATAGAATATGCCGCTTTTACCGACGGCGAAAAGGTTCAGGTGCTGATATATGCGCAGGATAATGATTACGGCAAATCCGAGAAAATGGAAATTGAAGTTGAAATAAACATTTCCGCAAAATCGGTAACGGCGCAAATTATAGACAACAATCACTGCAACCCAAAAGCCGAGTGGGAGGCACTCGGCAGCCCGGATATCCTGACAAAGAGTCAGGTGGCGGAAATAAAAGCAAAAACTGCCCTTAAAGCAGAAGAGATTCCGTTTTCGGCAAGCGGCGGCTCAACAATTATAAAACTGACCATTGAGACAAACGATGTGATTTTGTTGAGCTTGGAATAATATAAGCGACATCCAAGCTCGCGGACATTCAGCGCTTAATAAACCGAGCAAGCTTTTATCAATGCTAAAAAAATCAAGGCAGAAATTATACATCTGCCTTGATTTTTTATTCTTATGTGCTTATATCACTCTTTGATTTTGGGATACAGCTCCGACCATTTTGAGTATTTTTCACCGTAGTATTTCACGAGCTTATCATCCGGCAAAATGCGGGTATAGCTTGATTTAACGCTGCTTTTCAGCCGCTCATATCCGTCATCCGGCATGCAAGCTCGCGCGCCTAAGAGCGCGGCGCCCAAAACAGCTCCGTGTTCAACCTCGGGAAGCAAAAGCTCAATGTTCAAAACGGACGCTATAATTTTTACCCACTCTTTATTTCGCGTGCCGCCGCCGCAGATTTTTGAAGTTTCGATATGTATTCCGAGATCCCGGATAATATCGAGATTTTGTTTTATCGCAAAAGCGACGCCCTCTAACACCGCAAGCGTCATTTCGTCTTTTGTCGTATTGAGAGACAAGCCGAAAAAGGCCCCGCGAATGCTTGAATCGTTAATCGGTGACCGCTCGCCCATAAGATACGGCAAAAACATAACCTGACTTTTGCCAATATATTCCGTGAAGCCTCCGTCATATGATGATTTTGTTATGCCTTCAATCCACCATTTTTGGCAGCTTGCCGCCGACAAAATACATGCGAGATAATGATATTCGCCCGTCGCGGAGCAAAATGTGTGTATCGCTCCGTTCGGCGCATAGTTGAACTCGTCGCTTGCAACGAAAATCGTGCCCGAGGTTCCGAGCGAAATATTGCAGTCTCCGCTTTCAATTGTATCCGTTCCGATTGCAGACGCCGCATTGTCGCCCGCGCCAATAACGATTTTAACATTTTCATTCAGTCCGAGCTCGTCGGCAACGGACTTTTTGAGCGTCCCTACCGCCTGATAGCTCTCATATACTTTGGGCAGCTTCTTTTCACCTATGCCGAGCACGGACAGCATGGTCTCAGACCAGCAGCGATTTTTCGTGTCGAAATACAATGTACCCGCGGCGTCTGAGCAATCGGTCGCAAACACTCCGCTGAGCCTGTACGCTACATAGTCCTTCGGCAGCATTATTTTCTCAGCTTTTTGAAAATTCTTCGGTTCATTGTTTTTCAGCCAAAGTATTTTCGGCGCGGTGAAGCCGGAGAACGCGATGTTTCCCGTGTTTTGTTGGAGCGTCTCTTTGCCGATAACATTGTTGAGATATTCGGTTTCGCGCGAGCTTCGGCTGTCATTCCACAAAATGGCGGGGCGGATCACATTATCGTTTTCATCGAGCACGACAAGGCCGTGCATCTGCCCCGAAAAGCTGATGGAGACAACACTGTTTCTGTCAATGTCAGATACAAGCTCTTTTATTACAGAAATGCTGCCGTCATACCAGTCCTGTGGATTTTGCTCGCTCCAACCGTCTTTGGGATAATAGAGGGGATACTCTCTTGACGCCGTTTTGACAATCGCCTTTTCGCTCAGCAGCATTCCCTTTACCGACGAGGTTCCTATATCAAGCCCTATGAAGCAGTCCATTCGCCGCACCTCATTTAAACAGAATTTGATTTATTTCGCTCTGAATCTTTTCCTGTCTGCCGGATTCCGGAATTTCACAGATCTTCTTTTCGCAGGCTATCTCGGACAACTGCGAAAGGGTCGTATCGCCGTTTCTGATTTTCTGACCCAATTCGGAGCTGAACGAAGAATATTTTTTCTCAATAAATTCATCGATTGTTTTGCTTTCTATAATTTCGGCTGCCTTGATAAGACCGAGAGCAAATGTGTCCATGCCGAGAATATAGCCATAGAACATGTCCTCTGCTGTGTTGCTCGCTCTGCGGTTTTTGGCGTCAAAATTAAATCCGCCGGTAAGTCCGCCGTTTTTGAGCACCTCATACATACACATCGTTGCGCTGTATGCGTCAAATGGGAACTCATCGGTATCCCAGCCCAAAAGCAGGTTGCCCTGATTCGCGTCAATGGAGCCGAGCATACCGTTTACGGCAGAAATTCTCAGCTCGTGCTGGAAGGTGTGACCGGCAAGCGTCGCGTGATTGGCCTCGATATTCAGCTTGAAATCCTTGTCGAGTCCGTACTGTCTCAAAAAGCCTATTGCCGTTGCGGCATCGAAATCATATTGATGCGTCATCGGCTCCTTCGGCTTGGGCTCAATATAGAAATCTCCCTCAAATCCGATGCTTCTGCCATATTCCACAGCCATGCGCATAAGAGAAGCTATATTTTCCTGCTCAAACTTAACATCGGTGTTCAGCAGAGTTTCGTAGCCCTCTCTTCCGCCCCAGAACACATAGCCTCTGCCGCCGAGCTTAACGGTAATATCAAGCGCCTTTTTTATTTGCGCAGCAGCAAAGCAATAAACATTGACATCGTTGGTGCTGCCGGCGCCGTTCATAAACCTCGGATTGCCGAACATATTTGCCGTTCCCCAAAGGCACCTGATATCCGTGCCGTTCATTTTTTCAAGAATATAGTCCGAAATTTCATCAAGACGCGCGTTTGTAACATTTATGTCCTTGTCCTCGGGAACCAAATCGACATCGTGGAAGCAGAAGTATTTAATACCGAGCTTCTCCATAAACTCAAAGCCCGCGTCCACCTTTGCCCTTGCGTGTTCCATCGTACCGGGTATCGCTCCGAAAGATTTATCAGCCGTACCGACGCCGAACATATCCGCGCCTGCCGCACCCAGATTGTGCCACCATGCCATGGCGAACGGCAAATGCTCGCTCATCTTTTTGCCAAAAATCACTCTGTCGGGATCATAGAACTTGAAAGCAAACGGATTTGAACTTTGCTCGCCCTCGTAATTTACCTTCTTTACAAAATCAAAATATTCCATAATATCAGTCTGCCTTTCTTATATAATAAATTTGTTCAATCAAACGCTGACCGTAAGCTTATTGTTCATTGCGTCCGCGCTGTCCTGACCGACATAGAATGTGTATTCATTCTCCAAATACCATTCTCCGGCCTTTTCGTCATAAAATTTAAGGTCATCCTTATAAACAGTCACGGTCTCTTCGATCTCTTTTCCCGCCGGGACATTGACTTTTTTGAAGCCTTTGAGCAGCTTCACGGGATGATCTCCGTTTGCTCCCGCATAGACCTGAACGACCGTCTTTCCGTCGAAGCTGCCGATATTCTTGATTTTCAGCGACACTTCTATGCTACCGTCTTTATTTTCGGCATGTATATCGGAATACTCAAACTCGGTGTAGGAAAGACCGAAGCCAAACGGGAACGCAGCCTCTTTACCCTCCTTGTCGAGCAATGTATAGCCGTGGTAGTAGCCGTAGTCGATAACCCTTGTTTTTTCTCCGGGGAACAGAAACTTCGGATAATCATTTTCATCCTTGGCAATTGTAAACGGCAAATGGCCGCTTGGGACTTCCTTGCCCGTCAATATATCTGCAAGTGCGTTTCCGCCCTCCATTCCGCTGTAGAAAGAATGAAGTATAGCGGACGCTTCGTCTTTCCATTCTTCAATGACATATGCGCTTCCGCCGACGATATCAACGATTGTGTTCTCGCAATCTGCGCAGATGCGGTGAATAAGCTCCACCTCGTTTGACGGAATACGCAGCGAATATCTGTCGCCGCCGTGCGCCTTTTCTGCCGTACCATCCTTGCTTGAGAAGTTCGCGAGATTTTCGCCCTCCTGCTTATAATCGCTGCCTACGCAAATCAAAACGCAGGAGCACGACTTGATTTCATCAAGCTTTGACGATATATCAAGGCTTTCGCAAAGGACAACATTTTCTTTTCCGAATGCATTGCAGAGGCCTTTATACGGAGTAACCGTATACGGACTCGCAACGCTGCTCGAACCATGATCGCCGACATTGATTTTGTTGGCATATCGTCCGACGACGGATATTTTCTTGACATCGCTAAGCGGAAGTATTCCGTTGTTTTTAAGCAGGACAGTACCCTCGCACGCAACTTTTTTTGCAAGCATGGCATGGGACTTACAGGCGATAACATCCTTGGACTGATGTTTAATTTTTGGTGTTATCTTTATTAAGCCCGTCAAAACATTCCGAACTGCCTTGTCGATATCATCTTGCGATATTTTCCCGTTTCTTAAATATATTGGCAGCATGGTATACAGTATCTTCATCGGCATCTCGACATCCATGCCTGCCTTAACAGCTCTTTCCCCGTTTCTCAGGGCAAACAGGAAGTCGGTAATTGCAAAGCCCTCAAAATGCCACTGATCGCGCAAGACATCCGTAAATAAATACTTGCTTTCGCAGCAATGCTCCCCTCTAAGAAGATTATAGGCACCCATAATGGACATCGCGCCGACGTCAATGCACTTCTTGAAATGGGGGAAATATACCTCCTGCAAAGTCTTTTCATCCGCATGGACATCCACCGAAAATCTGATGTTTTCAATGCTGTTGCAGGCAAAATGCTTTGGACAGGCGATAACGCCGTTATCCTGCACCGCTTTTGTCAGTGCAGCGCCCATTTTTCCGAGCAGAAACGGATCCTCGCCATATGTTTCCTGCGCTCTGCCCCAGCGGGGATTGCGCAAAAGGTTAATACATATACCGGCAAAATAGTTGGCGCCGCCGGCAATCACTTCTTTTGCAATGGCTGTGCCGACCTCATATTCAAGCTCATCGTTAAATGAAGCGCCTCTCGCCATTGAAACGGGGAAGCAGGTGCTTTTACCCATAACAACACCGCGCGGACCGTCCGAAAAGGCAACCGTCGGGATCCCCAAACGCTTAATCCCGCCTGCAATGCACGGTCGGTAGTTGTACTTTCTGCCCTTTGTAAGCAAGTCATAGCAATTTCGCATAGCAAACTGCCTGCCTGAAAGCATTTTCAGCTTCTCTCTTAATGTCATTTCGCTGCACAGCTGTTTGCAAACCTCCTTCAATGTCTCACTTGTCGGAGATTTTTGGTATACCGCTACCGCATCATTATAATTCATAATCGCGCTCCTTTACAGACATATTTTTGTTTTATCCCATGTTCATTATATAAAATTAATCTTGATTATAAAAGAAATATGTTTTATAATAATGGAAATATATTTGCACGGTGATTAAATTATGGTCGTTTATGAAGGACACAGAAGCGTAAAAGGCGAGTATCTTTATAATCAGGTAGACAAAAATCTGAACTTTCAAAAGCACACACATTGCAACTATGAAATTGTGTTCTGCCTGGGCGGTTGTCTGGTGTGTGAAGTGGGAAACAAAAAATACGAGCTGCACAGCGGCGAGGGAATGCTTATCCTTCCCGGATATATTCATTCTTTCTGCACACCCGAAAAAAGCGAGGATTATCTTTGCGTTTTTTCAACCGATCTTGTCTCCCTATTTTATGAAAAAACAAAGATGAAATCACTTTCCGACACGAGGTTCTCGTTTGACAACAGAAATGACATCGATATTCTGACGGACGAGAACAGAAGTATTTTTGCAAAGCAGGCTGTCCTTTACAGGCTTTGCGCCGCCGTGTTTGAACAAAGCGAAATAGAAAAAATTGATGAGTCCTATTTTGCACTCACCAATTCTCTCTCAATGTATATTCAAAATAACTTCACCAAAAAGCTGCGGCTTCAGGATATAGCAAAGGAATTCGGCTACGATTACAGCTATCTGTCTTCCTTCTTCAACAAGAATTTTGACATGGATTTCGCCTCATTCGTCAACAAATACCGCATTCAATTCGCCTGCGAGCTGTTGAAAGACACCAACGACGATGTGACCCAAATCGCAATGAAATGCGGATTCTCCACCATACGAAACTTTAACCGCGTTTTCAAGAACGAAACGGGACAAACGCCCAAAGCCTACCGTAAATTAAACAGCTCAAACTCGCCATCAGATTCGGAACAGCGGGAAGACAAATAAAAAACCTGCAACGCATCTCAGGCGGACTGTCACCGTTCAAAACCGCACCCCGTTTATCAGGCATTGCAGCTTGACAAGCGGGGTGCGATTCACATTTACGGGGGATTACAGAAAAGATCAGGTCAGACTGATTTTATCTATTCGTTCGAGCTCGTCGCTCGTAAAAGATGTGTTTTCGATTGCTTTTATATTATCGAGGATTTGCGACGGCTTTGACGCGCCTATCAGAACGGAGTTGACAATTCCGTCTTTCAGCACCCATGCAAGTGCCATTTCTGCAAGAGTCTGGTTTCTCTCCTTTGCAATTTCCGAAAGCACGCGGACTTTTTTGAGCTTCTCTTCGGTTATCGCGTTGACGGAGAGGAATCTGCCGTCGGTCATAACCCTGCTGTCGCTCGGAATGCCGTTTAGGTATCTGTCGGTCAGCAGCCCTTGCGCGAGCGGACTGAAGGCGATAATGCCCTTGTTCAGCCTTGCGGCGGTGCTTTTCAGACCGTTCTTCTCGATTGTTCTGTCAAATATCGAATACCTGTTCTGATTTATCACAAACGGGCATTTGAGGTCTTCAAGAATACTGCACGCCTTTTCGAGATTTTCGCCGTCATAGTTGGACACTCCGGCATAGAGAGCCTTTCCGCTGCGAACCGCCTGCGTGAGCGCACCCATCGTCTCTTCGAGCGGAGTCTCAGGGTCGAGGCAGTGATGATAAAAAATATCAACATACTCAAGTCCCATGCGTTTGAGGCTCTGATCAAGGCTCGCGAGAAGATATTTGCGGCTTCCGTTCCGGCAGCCGTAGGGTCCCGGCCACATCTCATAGCCAGCCTTCGTGCTGATTATCATTTCATCGCGGTATGCCCTCATCTCGTTGGCAAAAATTTTGCCGAAATTCTCTTCCGCGCTGCCTGGCGCCGGGCCGTAATTATTTGCCAGGTCGAAATGCGTGATGCCGTTGTCGAATGCGGTGAAGCAGAGTTCTTTCATGTTTGAATACTGCGCGTTATCGCCGAAGTTATGCCAAAATCCGAGCGACACCGCCGGCAGCTTCAGACCGCTTTTTCCAAGGCGGTTGTATTGCATCTTGTCGTATCTTTTTTCGTTTGCAACATACATATTGATTCTCCTATATATCCGTGTCACTCTGCCTTATCCCAGCCGGAATAGAGAGTTATGCTTTCGTTGATCGTATCCTTGCTGATATCAAATGCTTTTGTGCAGTCTCTGTCGCTGTACCAACCGGTGAACACATAGCCCTCTTTGACGGGGTCGTTTTCAACATTGACAAGCTGACCGTGCATAACCTTCTGATTCTCTATCTGAGAGCCGCCGTTCGTGTCGAAAGTTACCATAAAACCCGCATGGCTTATTGCAAAAACTACACAGGCAATAAGAACAACAATACCCACGAGTATAAGCCTATCGGCGGTTTTTACAGATATTTTGACATTTCTGTAAAGCCCTCCCGGCTTTCTCTCTGTCGTAAGACCCATTGTGCTTTTTTCGTTATCCATGGTTTCACAGCCTTTCGGTTTCAGCATTTATTATCTGCGCGCGAGATATTTACGCATATCGATAGCGCAGGCAATGAGGATTATCATACCCTTGATGATATAAAGCATATTGGCGGACACGGAGAGGAAGTTGAGTCCTGCAAAAATTATCTGTAAAAGCAGAACGCCGACAACTATTCCGCTTATCTTTCCTGTGCCGCCGACGAACGACACGCCGCCGATAACGCAGGCCGCGATGGCGTCGCATTCATAGTTGAGTCCCGTGTTTGCGGAGCAGGAAGCGATACGCGCACCCTCGATGAATCCCGTTATGCCGTACATAACGCCTGCAAGAATAAACACAATGAGAATAGTCACAAAGACATTTACGCCCGAGACTCTTGCCGCCTCTTCGTTTGAGCCGACTGCAAACATATTTTTGCCGAACTTCGTCTTATTCCAGACGACCCACATGACAGCGGTCAGAATAATTGAATAGAGAACATATTTCGGAATCGCAACGCCGTCAATCGAGAACAGCGTGCCGGTGATAAATTTAGTGTAGGACGGATCGAGACCGGAGAGCGTCTGTCCGTTGTTTCCGCCTATCATAAGATACATAAGAACCGTACCGAAAACGATAAGCTGGGTCGAAAGAGTGACTATAAACGGATGAAGCTTGAACTTGGCAACGAAAAATCCGTTCACAAGACCGACTGCGGCGCCTATGGCTATAACCGCGAGGAGCACGACGACCAGCGGCATCGTGTCAAGACCCTTGAACATCTTGTTCGCATAATCGCTCATCTGAAGCAGAGAAGCGGCGACGCAAGCCGTGAGTCCGACGCAGCGTCCGGCGGAAATATCGGTACCGGTCAGCACTATGCACCCCGCAATGCCCAAAGCGATCGGCAGTTTTGCCGCCGTGAGCGAGATTATGTTCACTATTGATGAAATGCTCAGGAACGCCGGCACCTTGACCGCAATAAAAATCACGGAAATCGCGATTATTATATACATCGCGTTGTTGAACAGCAGATCCGTCACAAGTCTTTTTTTATCGCCGCGGTCTGCCGCTTTGAATTTTTGGAGCCAGAGCGAAACGCGCGAGCGCTTTACTTTTTTTGCACTTGTATCAGCCATGATGATTCCTCCTTAGACATATTTCGCCGCAAGGGTCATTATTTCTTCCTGGTTCGTCGTTCCTGCGTCCACTTCGCCCGCGAGCCTGCCGCCCGACATAACGAGTATCTTGTCGCAGACGCCCAAGAGCTCCGGCATTTCGGAGGAGACCATGATAACGGTTTTTCCCTTTTTGGCGAGATCGAGAATAAGCTGATATATCTCATATTTCGCGCCGACATCAATACCTCTTGTGGGCTCGTCGAGCAGGAGCACCGTGGGGTCGGTCAGAAGCCACCTTGCAAAAATGACCTTCTGCTGATTGCCGCCCGAAAGAGAGCTTATCTTCGTCTCCTGGCTGGGAGTCTTTATTTTCAGGGAGTTTATGTACTTGTCGGTAGTTATCTTCATTTTCTTCTTGCTGACGAACGGACCCGTCATATACTTCTTCAGGCTTGCAACAGTCGCATTCTCTCTGATGTTGAGAATGCCGAAGATTCCCGTCGCGCGCCGTTCTTCGGTCAGAAGTGCAAATCCGTTTTTGATCGACTCGTGAGGAGTTTTGTTTTTTACCTCCTTGCCGTCAAGAAAAATCTTTCCGGAGCGGCGCGTCGTTATACCGAAGATCTGTTCAAGAAGCTCTGTTCTGCCCGATCCGTCAAGTCCGGCGACACCGAGTATCTCTCCCCTGTTTGCCTCGAAGGACACATCTCTGAGATTTGTATATTCGCTGCCGAGATTTTCGACTTTCAGCAGCACATCGCCGATCTCGTTATCCTTTTTCGGATAGCGGTTTGTCAGCTCGCGTCCGACCATGAGTCTGATTATCTCGTTCATGGTAAGCTCGCTCGCGGGCTTCGTCGCGACCCATCTGCCGTCGCACATTATGGTGACCTCGTCGCTGATACGCAGTATCTCTTCCATTTTGTGCGAGATATAGATAATCGCGCATCCGCGGTCGCGGAGCATATTGATTATGCGGAACAGATGCTCTGCCTCTTCCTCGGTAAGCGATGATGTGGGTTCGTCAAAGACGATTATTTTTGAATTATAAGAAACCGCTTTCGCGATCTCAACCATCTGTCTCTGCGAAACCGGCATAGTGCTCATTATTGTTTTGGGGTCAACATTTATTTCAAGCTCTTTGAATATTCTCGCCGTTTCGTCATACATTTTCTTTTCGCTTGTAAACGGAAGAAATTTTGAAACAGTCGGAAATCTTCCGAGCCACATATTATCCATGACATTGCGTTTGAGAGCCTGGTTGAGCTCCTGGTGAACCATCGCGACTCCGTTTTCAAGGGCTTCTTTGGAGTTCTTGTAATTCACCTCTTGACCGTCGACGTATATATGTCCGCCGTCCTTGCTGTAAACGCCGAAGAGGCATTTCATAAGAGTTGACTTGCCCGCGCCGTTTTCGCCCATAAGCGCGTGCACCGTCCCCCTTCTGACCGTCAGCTGCGCATGGTCGAGCGCCTTGACGCCGGGGAACGACTTTTCTATATCCACCATTTTGAGCAATACATCTTTATCGGAGTCCGGCTTATTTATATTGGTCTGCATATGTTTCACTCCTGTCTGCATCTGAGTTTTACGGTTGGGGCATATCGCCCCAACCGCAAATTGAAACCGTTTGATTATTCGCTCTCAGAAGTGTAAGCAGAATAGGGTATATTGACTCTCCAAGTGCCGACCGTGTTTGCGGAATCGATGCCTTCGAGCGCATTTGTGCCGTTGAGCAGATTCTTCATGACGGTGGTTATAGCGGTTGCCATACCCTCGGCATCCTGCTTGATAGTGCCTATCATCGAGCCGGACTTGATAGCCGACTTCGCAGCATCTGTTGCGTCAACGCCGAACACGGGGATAACAGTCTTGCCGTCCTTGTTGTAGCCCGCGGTCTGAAGAGCGGATATTGCGCCGAGCGCCATCTCGTCGTTATTCGCGATAACGAGCTCGATCATATTCTTGTTGGACTCGGTGTACTGTGCGAGAGCCGTGCTCATATAGTTTGTCGCGGCGGCAGACGACCACAGTCCATCCTGGTCAACGAGGTACTTGTTCTTGTTTGCAGAATCGTAGAACTTGAGCTCGGGCTTTCCGGCAGCCTTGAGAATCGCGTTTGCGTCCTCAACGCCGTACTTTGTACGCGCAATGGCTTCCATGTTGCCCTCCTGACCCTTGAACATAACGTAGCTGATGACGCCGTCGTTGTTGAGGTCGAGCTTGCCATAGTTATTTAGGACATATTCGCCTATCATTTTGCCCTGCATATGGCCTGCCTGCTCATAGTCCGTGCCGACGAATACGCACTTGTCATAGCTCTCGATAACGGACTGCTCAACGGAGCGGTTGAAGAATATAACAGGAACGTTCTTCGCCTTGGCGAGATTGATGATGTTCTGCGCCGCGTCGTTTGAACCGGTGTCAACGACATTGACGATAAGCAGCGAAGAGCCCTTTGCAAGAGCGGTCTGAACCTGCTCGGTCTGCGTGGTCTGGTTGCCGTTGGCGTCATAGTCATTGTAGGTATATCCGCTGTCGCTCAGGATCTTGTCCATCGACGAGCGAACGGTGGAAATATACGCGTCGCTGAAGGTATAATAAAATACGGAAATCTCACCTTTTGTTGAGCCCTTGTCTCCGGAGCCGCCGCCGGACGAGCAGGCGGCAAAGCTGGCTACCATGAGCACTGCCAATAATAATGCTAACAACTTTTTCATAAGATTACCTCCTTAAAAGAATTTCTTCGTTATCAGCATCTTTATTATAGCTTCGGGTTTCAAAAAACAGAATGAGATTTTCTATCTAAAATGTATAAAATTTTACGATGTTGTCGAATCAATATATATACTTTGCCGCTTTAGTGAGAAGAAACCGCCCGGATGCTTATTTCCCACATCCGGGCGGTTTTGTTAATCATATTTATCGAAGCCGAAAAGGATCTTCTGAACATCAGCCGAGAACATATTGCTTCGGTCAACGACATAGACATCTGTTTTTATCACGCTATCGGTTTTCTTGCCCGAGAGTATGTTCGCCGCGTTCATAACGGCGAGATAACCCATGGAAAACGGGTTCTGTACAATGAGCGTATCGAGTTCCCCCGTTTCGAGCATACCGACACATTCAGTGTTGTTGTCGAAGCCTATCGCGCAGACGCGGTCTTTTAGCCCGAGCTCCTTTATCGCCATTCCAACGCCGAGGGTCGACCATTCGTTGAATCCGACAAGAACATTGATCTGCGGATTCTCTTCAAGAAGCTTTCTTGCGCCAGCGGTCGCGCTCTGGGCGTTGGACGAAACGCTGACCATAGCGACTATCCTGGCGTTTTTAATGTTTTTAATTTCGTCCTGAAAGCCCTGCAATCTCTTGCTGCCGTTTTCGGTGTTCTCGCCGTAGTTTACTATTCCGATATTGATGCTTTCCTGCTCTCCGCAGAGCTTCTGCGCGACCTGAGCGGTTTTCAGTCCTGCTGAGTAATTGTCGGTTGCGATAAACAGCTCTTTATCCGCCACATCAACATCGCTGTCCACGGTTATTATTTTTATGCCTTTCTCTGCCGCCTTGCGAACAGCCGGGGCATTTTTTTCATAATCTATCGCGGACAGGATAATGGCGCCGACATTTCGCGAAACGGCATTTTCTATCATTTTGTTCTGGGTTTCGTAGTCCTCCTCGTTATCCGGTCCCTCGAAAGTGATATCGATATTGAACTCGGTCGCGGCGGAGAGCGCGCCCTTTTTCACATCGTTCCAAAAATCCGATTCGCTCCCCTTTATTATTATGGCGACGCTCGGGGTGTCGGAATCAAAGCCCTGCCCGTCCTTGCATCCGGATAAGCCGCAGAGCAAAAGGACGGCAATCATAATCAGAGCTGCACTTCTCTTAATATTCATTTTCCCGTCCTTTCTCGATCTTCGGAATCCTTATAGTGACGGTTGTGCCGACATCGAGCTCGCTGTCAATAGAGATTCCGTATTCATCGCCGAAATAAATTTTGAGCCTGTCGTTGACATTTTTAACGCCGATGCCCTTTGAATCGCTCCTGTCTTTTTTCAGGATAGTCTCGCACTGCTCTTTAGTCATTCCGAGTCCGTTATCGGAAACGGTTATCACAATATCCTTTCCGTCGCCGTGAACGCAGATGCGTATCTCGCCCTCGTCCACCATTCTGTCGAGCCCGTGATAGATGGCGTTCTCAATAAAGGGCTGAATAGTTATCTTGTTGCACATATATTCGAGCAGACTCTCATCCACATCAAAAGAATAAGTGAACTGATTTTTATATCTGTAGCTCTGGATTATCAAGTAGCTCTCGGCGTGGCGCAGCTCGTCGCGGATGGTGATAAACTCGTTTCCATGGCTGATGCTTATTCTGAACAGCTTCGCGAGGGCGCCGACCATCTCAACCGCTTCTTTGCTGTTATCCTGCTCGCACATCCATTGAATGGAATCGAGCGTGTTATAAAGGAAGTGGGGATTTATCTGCGCCTGAAGAGCCTTGAGCTCGGTCTTTCTGAGAACTATCTCCTCATTATGCACCTTTTCCATGAGCGACTGTATCATATGCACCATGTGCTCAAACGACGCGGAGAGGGTGCTGAACTCAACTACATTCGCCTTGTCCGCTTTATATTTATATGTTTCCGCCTGCTTTTCAAAGCTCTGCATTGACGAGACGAGGCGTCTTACGGGTCTTGTGACCGTCCGCGAAAGCAGGAAATATACAGTGACGGAGATGATAAGACTGAACAGCAGCGCAACAGCCATCCCGACCGCTATCTGCCTTTTGACGGACTGATCCACTTCGTCGGTAAAGCTGACTCCGACTATCTTCCAGTTGCATGAATTAAGGGACGAAACCGTGTAAATATTGTCTTCTCCCCTGTGGACGCCGTCCGTCATTTCTGAAACTTCGTCGGTATTCTCTTTTTTGATGCCGGAAAAAAGCATCTGCTGCTGCGGATGGTAGACTATCCCGCCCTTTGAATCAATAATATAGCAGTATCCCCTCTGGCCTATGCTTATCTTGTCAATATATTTCGCAATTGAAATAAACTCGAAATTGACGGCGACAAAGACCTGCTTTTGAAAAAGATCTGAATATTTTTTCTTTGCAATGGTCACGACCCACGGGTACTTATTCTCATAGAGCGTGTCAACATGGGGCTGGGTTATCGCATAGCCGTCCTTGAGGCTCGAAAAAATCGATTTGTCAAAGGACAGATCGGTCGCATTTTTCTTTGCAATGTCGCCGCTGTCGTTTTCGGTCAGAAGAATATTGCCGTCGGTGTCATAAATCGTTACGCAATAGATATCGTCCTCAAGCCTCGCCGCAGTTGAAATGACTTTTTCAAGCGACTGCAGGCTGTCGCAGCTGTCTGCCTCGTCGCAGAGGTTGTCCAGCTTGTTTTTGATTGACGAGATGTAATTTGAAACCGTGCCGTTCGCCTGCGACACCGACTGCTTTGACGAGACATACGCCGAATTGAACATCGTCCTTTCGTAGAATACACCGAAAAGGAGCGTAGCGCCTACAGTAGAAAACATCACTCCGAACACGACTATTGCGATTATGAGCGTTGACAGTTTTATTCCGGCGCGTTTAAATATCTTTCCCACCCAAACGCTCCTCTCTGTATTTGTTCGGCGAGACCCCGTAATATTTTTTGAAGCAATAGCTGAAATAGTGCTGATCGCTGTAACCGCACTTCTGCGATATTTCAAATATCTTCATCGAGGTGCACAAAAGCAGATCGCTCGCCGCTTTCATCCGCCTTTCGGTCACAAGGGCAACAAAATTCTTTGACTTTTTCTTTTTTATCAGCGCGCTCAGATAGTTCGGGCTGACGCCCAGCTTGTCGCTCGCGTCCGTCAGGGACAGTTCTTCGTTCATATATTCCTCGTTGATTATCTGCAGCGCATGGTCGCAGAGAGCCTCGCTCTCATGCCTCTGCGAACGGGAGATAATATCTCTCGCGTCAAGGCAGAGCGAAACAAGCTCGTTTTTATACTGCTCGTTAAAGTCGAAGGACAGGCGGGACATGAACGAATTGTTGGAGGTAAACAGCTCCGCAGCGGCGTTGCCGTCCGGCAGAACGCTGACGCATCTGTGCGCGGTGGCAAGAATCTGAATGATAATATAATCAATGCCCTCGCGCGTCTTTCCGGAAAGTATCTCGTCAAGGAACGACTTTATCTCGTCCTTGCTCCCTATCTTCAGAAGCTGTTCGAGCTTATAGACGGATTTTTCGGCATTTTCAAACTCGTGTGTGATCTTGCGCTCCTGGTCGTTGATATATCGGATGTTGCCCGTGCCGTCGGAGGTATAGCGCCGCGCCGTGATAGCCTGAGTGCAGGCGAGCGCCAAAAGAGACGGATCGCAAACGGTCTCGCTGATGCCGATAGTACAATTCTGATTCAACAGCTTTTTTGCGCTCTGCACAAGTTCAATAACGGGGAGTCTCAGTTTTGTTGACATCTCTTCCGGCTCGCTTGTTACAAGAGTAATTATTCTGCCGTTGACAAAGAAGCTTTCGCACAGAGCATATTTATTGAAAATACTGTTGACAAAATCGATATGCTGCTGAGAGGTGCAGGTCTTGTCCGTGTTTGCCTTGAATTTTGAAGCAATGACGCTGTAGCAGTCGCCGTCGCTTTTGATTATTCCGAGCTTTTTGGCATTCTCAGTTAAGTCGTCCGATGCATGGACATCCTCGCCCGTACCGAGTAGGAGCGGAAGCAGAAATTCCGCCTTTTCAAGCCGCAGAGAGATATCTTCGTTTGACCCGCCGCTTTTGAGCAGTTCAAACTCCCTGTCCATCTCGGCTCCGATTTTTTCAAACTCTTCGGTGAGCTCGGATGCGGAAACAGGCTTGAGAAGATACCTTATGACATTGTATTTGAACGCCTCCTGAGCGTATTCAAAGTCGTCGTACCCGCTCAGGATAACAAATTTCGTTGCCGGCCTTATTTCGCGGGTCCTTTTTGCAAGCTCAAGTCCGGTCATAAGCGGCATTTTGATGTCGGTCAGAACAAGATCGGGTTCAAGCTTTTCGAGAAGATCGAGCGCCTCTATTCCGTTTTCAGCACCGCCGACAACCTCAAAACCCGCTCTCTGCCAATCGACATTGCCGATAACCGCCTCCCTCTGGCGTATCTCATCGTCAACTACAAGCACACTGTACATAATCATGACCTCGCACAAAAATCATTTGTTTTATGTATACCGACTTTGCGGCGCATCCGGCAGAATACAAATCATAACAGTATTTTTCGGATGTCGCTTCTGATTTTATTATATAAAAACTTCCGATTATTATCAAGATTTATCTTTTTCGCGGTGTCAGATATAAAAAAGCAAAATGATGTCGTGACCACTATTGCAATAGGAGATTCATTTTTCCGTGCCGCAGTCGGATTATAAATTTACGTCATAATAATACTAACCCCCAAAAAGTTAAATTCCGGGGGTTAGTATTATGATTGTTCTCGTCTGCCGTTAGCATCGCTTTCGGCTCAATCCTTTTCGACATAGTAATATAAATCCGCGGCGGCATATGCTTTATACAAATCCCCCGTTTCCCGGTCTACGATATACCAGCCATGTGTAAACGTAAAATCTCTTCCGACTGTATATGCATGAGCTAAGAAATACGGCTTACCATTTATAACTACCTTATGGTCGATTTCCCTTATCATCTTGTCATTGTCCGGGGCGATTCTCGCATTAAGTATTGCTATAGCCTGCTTTTCTGTTAACAATTTGTCGTTATCATCGCCGGGCATTGTTTCGCTTTCCCTTGGATAATAATCTTCTCTTGTCTTAGCTATAATCCATTTCGTGTTCTCGTCCGTCGTTTCCAGTAAGGCACTGACCGCTTCGGAGAACTCCGTTGTGCTTTCTGTATCAGCCGCCTCTGATGTCGTATTTTCATCAAATGTTTCGCTCGGCGCAGAACTTGTGTTTGACCTGCATGCCGATAACAGCCCCAAAGAAACGCACAGAAGTGAAATGATTATCGCCGCAAACATCAATTTTGTTGCGACTCTTGTCCTTTTCATTATTAAATCTCCTCTTTGCATAAAGTTCGATAGTCTATCCTCTGCCGCTGCGCGGAGAATATAGTCGCAACACTTTTACTCCGTCTTTTCGCCGGGACAAGGGTCTGTTCCGCTTTTCTGCAGTTTTGCACAATACCGTTTAAGGAAAATTACTCGTTCCAGCCAAACAGCTACCTCCAGTACCATAAAAAGTGGAATCCCTATAACAACAGCTACAAAAAGTACGCTCAAAACCTGAAGCAAGAATTCCGGGACTTCATAATAAGTCAAAACTATTTTGGAAAAAGCATCCGCAGCTTCGTCGCAAAATATAACCATGGAAAAACACAGCGGTATAACTATAAGCCACCGTATAAGATTACTCCTTTTTTTCATTTTTTCATAGTTGTCTAACTTTATTTTTCTGCCACATTTCGAACATTGATATTCTTCTTTAAGCACATCTTTTTCACCGCAGAACTCCCTAAAGCCGGGATATATTTTATGTCTGTCCGCATTTTTATGTTTATCTATATTTTTATTTCTTTCGTACCGCGCAAGTGCTTGCCGTGGTTGAGCCGATGCTGAAAAATGTATAAATCTTTTACTCCGTCTTTTCGCCGCAGCATGGGTCTGTTCCTCTTTCTGCAGTTTTGCACAATACCATTTAAGAAAAAATACTCGTCCCAGCCAAATAACTACCATCAGCAACATAAAAAATAAAAATCCTGCAACAACAACGGCAAAAAATACGCTCAAAAGCCGAAGCAAAAAATCCGGGATTTCATAAACTATTTTCAAAAAAGCATCCGCAGCTTTGCGAGCAAATATAATAAAGAAGTAGAAATACAGTATATATAGAAACCATTGTATGCAGCTATCTCTGTATTTCATTTTTTCATAGTCGTCTATCCTTATTTTTCTGCCGCATTTCGAACATTGGTATTCTTCCTTAAGTGTACGGTCTGCTTTAAATAATCCCTTACCATAAAACTCCCTAAAGCTGGGATATATTTTATGCCTGTCTGCATTTTTATGTTTGTCCATATTTTAATCCCTTTCGTACCGCACAATTGATTTTTGTTCCGCGAAAATTTTCAGCCCATTGGAACCACATCCTCTGCGTCAAATTTGCACATATAAAAATTTCTCTAACCTACTTTCAAAATTATCATACCATGCTGCAATTATATCGTCAACTGTTTTTCATCATTTGAAACTAAATGCCGCCGATTGCAGGTGAATATTCTGTCGAAATATATTTATCTCCCGCTCCGTAATGTCGCACAGCGGGCAGAGGTATGTCCTCTGCCGTTGTTTTTCAGTTCTTCAAGCGCGGTTCTGAGATGGCGGACATATAGATCGTTTTCTTCAAGCTTTTTTTCGTTCGGCGGCAGCTGAGTGTCGGAGATAATACCTGCTCTAAAAATATCTCCGCCCGCAGTAAACTTTTTAAATTCTGCTTTCTCTATAATGACTTTATCATCAAAAGAACAAGGCAATCAAAATCACTCCTGCTATAATAACAACTAAAACAACAGGCAAAATATCCGTTATAACTTTTCTCGATATGCTTTTGTCACTATTAAAGATATTCTGCAAATCCCAAAGCTGTCAGCACAAGCTATGGATAATATATCATTGAAATCAGGAAAAAGTAAATAGGTGTTGAAGCAGGCGTAAACACAAATAATATCACATAAAAATCCCGCCGGCTTATTTTACACAGCCGGCGGAATTTTTTTAATTTTGCTGCAAAATATCTTCTTTATCGAGCATCGGGTATTTGACAAGTGACGCCGAATCGAGGTTTTCACGGTGCATATCGACCGCGGTGATACGGCGGTTATTATATGTCGTGTAATAATACACGCCCTTGTCCGCGTTGAAGCAGGAGGTATATATCGTTATCTCATATTTTCCCTCCGCGACCTCGCAGCAGCCGCGCACCTGTTCGACCGCGCCGAGGATATGGAAGAACTGACCGACGCTCTCCTCTTCCGTGCTTCCGGAGAGCGAATTGAGCTTTGTGAATGCGGCTCTGACGAATCTCGACATTGAAGACAAGTCGCCCGGCAGACCGAGTCCGCCCATTCCGCGGCTGTATGCGGCGAGGCCGAGATTATTCGAAAAGCTGTTTTGGGGCTGCTTCGGCGAGAGATTCATATAGTTGTTGAGATTGAACATCTGCATATCAAACGGCGGCTCGTTCGTGAGAACTCCCGGGGCGTTGTCGTATATTTTAAGCCCGCTCTCGGTAGGCTCGACCGTTATCGCGCCGCTCTTATCCGCGATTATCCAGTGCATTTTCGCCGCAGGATAGCGGCTGTCGAACGTTGTGCCGACAAGATTTATTTTCTCTATCGCGCTGCGAGCCTGCTCAATGGTCGCGTATTGACTGAGCACCCACGGGATGAACTCAAACTGTGCGATGTTCTGCTTGCCGTCCTGCAGCTCTGCATAATGCGCGCTGACGGCGAAGTTAAGCCCCGCCATGCCGAGTCCCTTTTCGTTTACGGCATCGTAGTACATCGGATATCCGTCCGAGACATGAGCCGTGCCGATCATAGCATAGTGCTCGTCCGTTCTGCCGCCGTGGCGGAATTTGAGCGGAAATCTGCGCGGCATCACGGTTATCTCCTCGCCGTAAGAGAACTCATAGTCGAGCGTCCTGCCCATATAAAAATCATTGGTTTTATAAGTTGCTGCCGTACACATAATAAGCCTCCCGAAAGTTTCTTCTGCAATTATAGTATACCTGTTTGCCGAAGTTGTAAACACAATGAAAAATATCTGAAAATTTAAACCGCCGCGGGCACTTTTCTGCGCTTCGCGGCGGCATGTTTATCTTTTGGGTATCTTTTTTCTGATATCGCTCAGGCGGTTGAGCGCTTCATACAGCGTCTCGTCTTTCTTCGCAAAATGCAGGCGGATAAGATTGTTCACGGGCTCGCGGAAGAAGCTCGAACCCGGCACTGCGCCGACTCCGACATCGCGCGCGAGGACATCGCAGAACTCTAAATCCGACTCGAAGCCGAACTCCGAAATGTCGAGCATCACATAATACGCGCCCTGCGGCACGGTGTGTTTTATCCCGATATCATTGAGTCCCTTTATAAACAAATCGCGCTTTGCGGTGTACTTTTCTCTTAGATCATCGTAATATTCGTCCCCGAATCGAAGCCCCGTGACCGCCGCCTCCTGAAGCGGAGCCGCCGCGCCGACGGTCAGGAAGTCATGCACTTTCTTCGCGACTTCAATGATATTCGACGGTGCGATAATATAGCCCAGCCGCCAGCCGGTTATCGAATATGTCTTTGACAGCGACGAGCAGGAAATCGTGCGCTCCCACATTCCGGGAAGAGTGGCAAAATACACATGCCTGTTCGGCGCATAGACTATATGCTCGTAGACCTCGTCCGTGATGACAAAAGTATCATATTTTTCGGCTAAATCGGCTATAAATTTCAGTTCATTATATGTAAACACCTTGCCGCACGGATTCGACGGGTTGCAGAGTATAAGCGCCTTGGGGTGCTGTTTGAACGCCGCCTCCAGCTCGTCGGGATTGAAATCAAACTCCGGCAGATAGAGCGGCACATATATAGGCTGAGCGCCCGAAAGAATCGCGTCCGCACCGTAGTTTTCATAGAACGGCGAGAAAACAATCACCTTGTCGCCCGGGTCGGTCACGGTCATCATCGCCGCCATCATTGCCTCGGTGCTGCCGCAGGTGACGACTATTTCCGAATTGGGGTCGATGCTCCTGCCCATGAACTTCGACTGCTTCTCGGCGAGCGCCTCTCTGAAATTCTGTGCGCCCCAGGTTATCGAATACTGATGATAATCCTCGTGCGCAACCTCGGCAAGGCGGTCGAGGATTTCTTTGGGCGGATCAAAATCCGGGAATCCCTGCGACAGATTGACCGCGCCATACTGCAGCGAGACGCGCGTCATTCTGCGGATGACCGAATCGGTGAAATTTTCTGTTCTGCCGGAAAGTTCAGGCATGTTTTCTCCCCCTAAATGCTGCGTTTTGAAATATTATACCGCAAGTCTGGCCGCTCGGGCAACCGACAAAACAAAGAAAAGCAGCCGGGAAAGCCGACTGCTTTTGTATACTTTTTCTGTTTTACTTCGCGTTGACGATATCGATCTGGTTCATATAGAGGTCGATATAGCTCTCTGTCTTCGAGCCGAGCAAAGTGCTGTGGTTCGCATTCTCCACAACGGGATAGACATACCACACGCCGCGCTCATATGCGCCCTTGTGGTCAACGATAAATTCGTGCTTCTCGCCCTCGGGATAGAGTGCGCTCTTGACGGGCACTGCGCCGTCGTTTCTGAGCCAATCGCCCTCGAGCTTGACGCCGTCAACCGTTATTCCGGCTATGTGGCCTATAAGCCAGCCCGTGCCCGCCATGCTGCCGAGCGCATCGGTCGGGTTCTGGAATCTGCCGTCCGCCGAAGGCTCCGTGCCGCAGCAGGCGTAGGAGAAATAATATACGTTCTCAACAGCGCCTATCTTGGCGTTGAGCTCCTGCGCGCCGTGAAGCGTGAGGTCATAGAGGCAGTTATCGTTCGAGAGGGCATAGTTCAGAATGCCACAGAGATTGAAGCTCGCCTTGCCCTCGCCTGGAGCGCGGGTCAGACCGAACTGATCGAGCTTGAGGTCGAGATAATTGCTGCCGGCCATGCCCGCGACATTGGCAATCATAGCGGCGATATACTCGCCGTGATAAACGGCAATGCCGACATTCCCGCTGACTGTGCCGTTATGCGGCGCCGCTATCGAGATAACGGAGTTTACATAATCGCCCTTTCCGCCTTTGAAGAACTCGGAGACGTCGCCGCCCGCCGCGACCTCTTCGGGCGCGCCGTTTGCGAGAATATAGGTGAAGAGTCTCGTCGTTGCGCCGCCGAACGAGTGACCGAAGAGATTTATCTTGATGATATTTCCGTTCTTGTCGGTCTTGCCGAAGGTGTCGATAAGAGCTTTGCCGACAAACGAACGGCCGTAGCGCTCATGATGATGCTCCGCAGAGTGGGCTGCACCGTAATCGACGACGGTTCCCGCAAGCTGAGCATAGAGCTCGCACGCTCTGTCCCATGCGCTGCTGAGCGGACCGACGGAGGCCGCGTGGCAATCGTATCCGCGGGCATTGAGCGACTTCATCAGATCCTCTTTATACTGCATACCCCAGTATGGCGTGACGGAGTTGAGCTTGTCGTTGTCTCCGTAGCCGAGGATGCCGTGGACGAAGATGCAGGGATATTTGTAAGAATCGGCCTTTGCGTCGGCAAATGCAAGGGAAACTCCCGCGCTGAAAACGATAATCAGAGCGAGCAGCAGGCTTGCCGCGCGTTTAAAGATGTTGCGTTTTGTCATTGTTTCACTTCCTGTGTTATTTTTTAAAGCCACAGAAATATTAGCATAAAACGGCGCTGCTTTCAATATTTAATCGAAAAATTATGTTAGGAACACATAAAATTATTTTCCGCCGTCCGAAAGCTTTTTCAGCGCCCGCTCGTCGAGCAGGTTCACCGTGACGAATTTTCCGCCGCAGAACACCGCCCAGTTATTGAAAACGCAGGGCAGATTCTTCGCCTTTTCGAGCGAGTCGACCTCGATAAAATCTGCATCTATTCCGTTTTCTTCGCAGAATTTACGGTTCGACTCGATGCGCCCGGGGATAAATGGGCACTGGGCGTCATAATAGACGGTCAGTTTTTTGCTGTCTATTGTCTCTTTCTTCGCATTTTCGGCAAAGCGCGGCTTCGTTCCGTCGAAAGATAGCGCCAGCAGCTCATAGCCGTTCTCTGTCTCATCGACCGTCTCGAATCCGAACTTCTTCGCAAACGACTGGTCGGAGAGCCACGCTTTCTGCTTCTTCGCGCCGAGCATGCAGACTCCGGATTTACCCTGCGCCTTTGCGTCGGCAATGCAGGATTCCATCAGCCGCCTGCCGTAGCCCTTGCCCTTGTTCTCGCTCAGAACCCAAAGGCAGTATATATAGATATAATTGTCGCCGACTATCGGCACCCACGCGCTCTCGAGCGGCGCATATTCAATGAACACGCACGCCTTTTCGTCGAGCTTTCTGAAAACATGCCCCTCACCAAGGCGGTCTCTGAGCCACGCGCGCTTTGCCTCGACGCCCGAGTGCGGCTTCTTCGTGCGGATGATACAGCAAAGATGCTCGCTGTCGATATTCTCGGGCGTGATATCGATAAATCTGTCAGACATAATACCCTCCAAAAAAACAAACCGGTGCGGACATAAAACGCCTGCACCGGCTGTGCACAAATCAATAGTATCTTATAACCGCGACAACCTTGCCTAAAATCGAAACCTCGTTGACGATTATCGGCTCATAGGTATCGTTCTCGGGCTGGAGACGGAAATGACCGTTTTCTTTATAGAAAGTCTTGACCGTAGCCTCGTCCTCGATCATCGCAACGACTATTTCGCCGTTTCGCGCGACGGGAGTCTTTTCGGCAATAACAAGGTCGCCGTCGAGTATGCCCGCCTGAACCATACTCTCTCCCCTGACTTTCAGGGCAAAAAGAGTTTTGTCACTCGAGGTGTGACCCGAATAGGCAACGGTACCCTCGATCTGCTCAAACGCAAGTATCGGCGCACCGGCGGTAACAGTACCGACGATCGGGACATTGGTAACAACATTGTCTTCCCTGCCCAGAATGCGGATAGTGCGCTTCTTGAGCGGATCGCGCTGGATATAGCCCGCCTGTTCAAGCGCATCAAGGTTCGCCTGCACGGATGAAGTAGAGCTCAGCCCCACTGCCGCGCCAATCTCACGCACCGAGGGCGGAACTCCGTCCTGCGAGCGTTCAAGGAGATATTCGTATATTCTTTTCTGAGTTTTGCTTATGTCTTTCAAAGCACGTCACCCTTTCAAGATGTCTGCATAACTTACCTGCTTTATTATAACACATAGTTTTTGAAATTGCAAACATTTGTTTGCTGAAATTTTTATAAATTTTTTGCGCGGTTTTTGGCTCAAAATTTGGTATTTTTACACATTTTTGTTGTATTTCAGTTTTGCATTGTAGTATAATTTATGTAATAACCATTCGTTTGGCAGAATCTTTAAGTGAACATTATTTTTACAGGAGATGTATATCTTATGCCAACCGCAAGAACAAAGAGCAAGGCGCTCCCGAGAGCCGACTTCCCGGAACAGGTCGGCGTGTCCTCGAAGGCGATATCCGAACTGCTCGACGATTTCGAACGCAGCGGGATAGAGCTTCACAGCATCATGATCCTGCGCCACGGAAAAGTAGCTTTCGAGACCTGGCGAGACCCCTATGCTCCCGACATCCCGCACACTATGTACTCGGTCAGCAAAAGCTTTACCTCGATAGCCATCGGCTTCGCCATTGACGAGGGGCTGCTGACGCTCGACACAAAGGTAATTGATATCTTCCCCGAGTACAGACCGCAGAAATATGACGAGAACCTTGAAAAGCTGACCGTATTTCACCTGCTGACCATGACCGCCGGAAAGGATGTCAGCGTCCTCGAAAACAAAGCGAAGGTCTCATGGCTCAAGAGCTTTTTCGGCGCGCGCTGGGCGTTTGCCCCGGGCGAGGACTGGAAGTATATCAGCGAAAACTGCTATGTCATGGCTGCAATAATTCAGAAGCTGACCGGCATGACCGTGCGCGAATATCTCGCGCCGCGTCTGTTCAAGCCTCTGGGCATCAGAGAGAATCCCGCATGGGAGACCGACCCGAACGGCCTTGAAGCGGGCGGCTGGGGTCTGTTCATAACAACAGAAGAGCTCGCCAAGGTCATCGACTGCATGAGCCACGGCGGAAAATATCAGGGCAAGCAGGTCATTCCCGAGTTCTGGGCGCGCGAAGCGGGCAAGGCTCAGGCAGACAACTCAAGCAAAAGCTCGAATCAGATCGACTCCTGCGTCGGATACGGCTTCAACTTCTGGTGCTGTCACTTCCCCGGCTCTTACCGAGCAGACGGAATGTTCTCGCAGTTCGGCATCGTCCTGCCGGAATACGACGCAAATATCATCACCACCTGCAGCGAGGTCTTTGAGCAAAAGACGCGCGACTGCCTGTGGAGACACTTCCCCGAGGGCTTCATCGAGCCGAAGGATGAGCCGGAGCAGACCACCCTGCCCATGACGCTCACTCCCCTGCCCGTGCTCACCGCCGGCAGGCGCAACCCCGTGCTCGAAAAGAAGCTGTCATATTCGACGATACATATGCTCTATAATCCCGTGCTCGATGTTGCGGGCTTCCCCGTGAGCGTCCTGCCGACGGCGGTCGTATATATGTCAGCTGACCGCGCGGGCAATATAGACAAGATAAACCTCGACTTCTCCGAGAATGAGTGCCGCTTCACATGGAGCGAGGGAAAAGTCAGGAACACGATAGTCAGCGGACTCGACGGCAAATACCGCAAATCGAAGATGCACCTGGCGGGGCTCGATTTCACCGCCGTCTCGTCGGCGAGATGGGAGGACAGCGACACATTCACAATATGGATCCGCGCCAACGAATCCATATCCGAGCGCCGCTTCTCTTTCCGCTTCAACGGCAACAAAGTCACCGTCATCCCGACCTCCTGCCCGGATCTGTGCAACATCGCCGAATCCATCGCGCAGGGCACGGGCGATATGATAGAAAACGAAACAATAGCCGACATCTGCGGCAACATTCTGCGCAGGCACTACACTCTGCTCGAGCCAAAGCTGTTCGGCCGCCTGGAGATGAGATAAATGTCAACCTTGTTCAAAATATGCTTCGGAATCGCGGCGGGACTCGAATTCATTTTCGTCCCGTGGTTCCTCAAGGCCTCAAGAAACGGGCGCTGCACAAAATCTCAGATACTCAAAACCATATGCGCGACTCTTTTCGTCGCGGCGGGAGTTCTTGCTAGCGTGATAGCTCAAAACCGCAGCGACTACGCGCACTATATTCTGATAGGGCTTCTGCTCGGCTGGTGCGGCGATTTTCTTCTGCATCTGCCGCCGAAGCTCCCGTTCACGCTGAGCGGCGGACTCGCATTCCTCGCGGGGCATGTGTTTTATATATACGCTTACTGCCTTGCGATGAAGCGATATTTCCCCGACGCGCCGTTCTGGGATAAGCGCGAGCTGATAGCCTGCGCGATAATTATAGTTATCGGCGTTGCGGCCATTCGCCTGCTCGGAGTCAAGTTCAGCCCGCTTTATATAATCGGCGTGCCGTATGTCGCGATGCTCGCGTTCATGCTCGTCAAGGCGGGATCGCTCGGCATCAAGGCAGTCAACGCCGGGCTCGACAACGCGGTTGTCATGTGCATCCTGCTCGTCGGCGGCGCTTTCCTGTTTGCACTGTCGGATATGATGCTCGCCGTCAACTCCCTGCGTAAGCCGCGCCCGTCATACGGCTACAAGATAACCTGCATCGTCACTTATTTCACGGCGCAGTTCCTGCTCGCGTCAACAATATTTGTAATTTCCGCCTGACTCAAGGCGGCAGACCCGAAAGGAGACAGCATATGCTCGGAACAGGCACATGGCATTTAAAAATCGGCAACATGTTTTATAGCGGAGATATAACGCTTCGCGTCTTTGACGACGGCGGCAAATACGGCTTCGAGATAATCGAGCCGAAGATGACCGCGCCGGAAGTTGAAATAAAGAGACTTTCGACCGTCGGCAACCATCTGTCCGCGACCGTCACGGCGCGTGAACTGCGCGGCAGAGACGCCCAGATTGAGCTCGATTTCACCGACACCTCCGTCAGCGGAAGCGCAAAGGTTCCGCTCATCGGCACGGTGACGATAAAAGAGGGCACGAAAATAGCAGAATAAAGCAGATAAAGAAACAGCGACCGACCGCAGCTAATTTCCGTTGCGGTCGGTTTTGTAATTGCGTTTGCGAGATGGGAGCATATATAAATTGAGATTTGTAGGTGTAAATACCGGCAATGAACGGCTATCGCAATATTATAAATCAGCATAATCTTATAGGGCGGATATCATCCGACGGCGAACTCCGCACAATCTTATTGTCGTGCAACTTGTAGGGTGCGGTGACTCGACGCACCGCTGCCGCGACAGCGGCACGATGTGAATTTGTAGGATTTATACCCTGCCTTCGCGACCTACCATAATCAAACGATATGCACTACCCGCGTTTCGGCATTTTCTTTTTGTTTGAAAAAGAAAAGCAAACGCGGGGTTTCACCCCGAGACCCCGACAACGCCGCGCCGCAGCACATAGCTTGCAGCTCTCAGTCGGCAGCTCGGCACATTCGCCCGTAAACTCGCTTCGCTCAAA